>JAALOO010001334.1_pt1 | contig 17273 bp, 12 predicted proteins | sample 7257641 | NCBI WGS metagenome assembly JAALOO01 (sample SAMN14085613, study PRJNA598686) | mite metagenome | biome: ENVO:01001000; feature: ENVO:01001002; material: ENVO:01001226; isolation source: single female mite from University of Michigan culture on fish food culture... ...
GTGTTTATTGCGCCACAAAATTTGCTGTGGCAGGTTTTACCGAAGCGTTAGCAGAAGAAGCAAAAGCATTTGGAGTGAGCGCTACGGTAGTGTATCCAGGTTATTTTCGCACTGATTTTCTTACTCAAGGCTCGGTAAGAACGCCCAAACAAAGTATTCAGGATTATGAAGCTGCCAGGCAATCAGAGCAAGCTCACCTGAACGAGATAAGCGGTAATCAGCCAAACGACCCCGAAAAAGCGGCTGAGGTATTGATTGCTATCAGCAAAGAAGAAAATCCACCCGTTCACCTGTTATTGGGTAGCGATGCGTATGAAATCCTACAAAATAAAATTGACATCATCACCAAAGACGTTGAAAAATGGAAAAGCTACACCACATCCACCGCAATTTAATTTTGATTGTTCTTTTAGGAAACATTTGTTGTTCTTCAAAAGCACAACAAGTTGAACATTCAGAGATGAAAACCGCTGCGGAAATAGTAGCTGATCAATTTGAAAAATGGAAAAATGGTGGAGCGGGTCTCTTTGAGCTATTAGACGATAATGTTGTTTGGACAGTCAGCGGAAAATCACCTGTTTCAGGTACCTATCACGGAAAAGCCGATTTTTTGAAACATGCCGTTAGTCCAATTATCGCAAAGTTAAAAACGCCATTGAAGCCTGTTCTTATTAGCCTAACTGCTGATAGCACCTACGTATGGCTTCACTTTAAAGCAAAAGCAGTCACCATAGATGATGAAGTTTATCAGAATACCTATTTGTGGAAAATGCAGTTAAAAGACGGAAAAATAACAAATGCTACCGCATTTTTAGATACCCATGAATTAACGAATTTGATGAAAGCTAAAGAAACAACAATGAATAAAACCGTAGAAGAAACCAAAGGATATATTGGTATGTGGGTCACAAAAGACGGTCATATCCGTCACGAGCTGTTGTCCGACAATCGGTACGATGAAGCTCGCGGTAATCGCAAAAGTGCCTATCAGGGAAGCTATAAGGTAACAGGAAATCATATTGACTACCAAGACGACACAAGCTTTACCGCAGACGGTGAGTTCAAAGAAGGTATATTGTATCATGCAGGAATGATTTTGTATAAAGAAAAAAACTAAATTAGTGACTATGGAAAACACATTTCGCCTTAATTCAATCTCAGAATTTCATTCATTGTGCAACTTGCCCAATCCTGAACACCCCCTAATAAGCTTAATTGATTACAGTAAGGTGTGCTATCCATTTGATGAAGAAAACGTAAAGTGGATTCAAAATTTTTATACGATTGGGTTAAAGCGGAATGTCAATGCTAAATTCAACTACGGAAGGCAACACTATGATTTCAATTCGGGAATTTTATCTTTTATTGCACCATCTCAATTTTTGAAATTAAAAATTGACCTGAATATTAAAGTAGAGCCGACAGGGTGGTTATTACTCATTCACCCTGATTTTCTTTGGAACACAGCATTGGCAAAAAAGATAAAGTCTTATGATTTTTTTCAGTATGCGGTGAATGAAGCACTTTTCCTGTCGGATAAAGAAGAGAAGATTATTGTGGATATTCTACAAAACATAGAGAAGGAATATCAATCCAATATGGATAAATTCAGTCAGGAACTCATTGTTGCTCAGATCGAAATGCTTCTTATTTATTCTAAACGCTTCTATGAACGTCAGTTTATTACCCGAAAAAAATCAAACTATGAATTGTTGGAACGGTTTGAACAGATTTTACTGAACTATTTTAAAAGCAAAAAGCCTGTGATAAACGGTATTCCGACCGTCAGTTCGATCGCTGCGGAAATGAATATTTCGCCTAATTACTTGGGAACGCTCTTGCGAATGCACACGAAGCAAAATACACAACAACATATTCAAAACCAACTCATCGAATATGCCAAAGAACGTTTAAGCAGTACTAATTTATCGGTAAGCGAGATTGCGTACGAATTAGGGTTTGAGCACCCCCAATCATTCAGCAAGTTGTTCAAAAGTAAAACAAACTTAACTCCTTTAGCTTTTCGGGCTTCATTTAATTAATGTACTTGAAATAGTTTTAGATGTTCTTGACTAAAAAAAGATTATTTGTAAAAGCGTTATAAACTATTTAGAACCTATCGCATTCTACGAGCTTCAATATACCTTCCTCAACCAAATTCGCATGAACTTCCAGTGGTTGATTTTTATATATCGCTTACGGCTAAAGCTCTATCCTACACGTACTTTTAGCCCAAAAGAAAAGTCTGGTAACATGCACTGCAAAAGCTAATCTGTGCTGGCTCTATACACGAATTTAGAAAACAAGTTTACACCTGCATGGAATAACGCTTTTTGAAAGCTATGGGTGAGAGCCCAGTTCTTTCTTTAAAAAATTTAGAAAAATAATATTCCGAGTCAAAGTTGAGCTCATATGCAACCTCTTTGATCAGTTTATCGGTATACAGTAATAGGCTCTTAGCTCGATCAACCTTCAGTTGAATTAAGTATTGGCCGGGAGCCAGCCCCGTATGTCTTTTGAAGATTTTCCTAAATTTCGAATAGCTGGTTTGTAGCTGATAGGCAACATCATTTAGATTCAGTTTGTCCTCGGCATTCTCTCGAATCATTACCATAGCTTTTTGCACTAGCTGCTGATGATCTTTATTGACTTTTGTTAAATTTTGCTGCTTTTCAAGGGAATTGACGAGTCCCAATAGGTGCAAAATCATTCCTCCAGCTAATGACTGGTATCCCGGCAGTTCGGCTTCCGCTTGGGCCAATAATCCATCATATAAGCATATAATTTCCGGCCTTACGCCTGTATAGATAAGCGCTTTGGCCGGTTGGAAGATACTATTTCTCACCAGCGAATCAATAACAAAACCATCGAAACCTATCCAATATTCCACCCAGCCGGTGTTAATATCCGGCTTGTAGCGATGCCATTCACCAGGAAATAGTAAAATAAATGTACCCGCGGTAACTCTAATTTTTCCAGTGGTTTTAGACTCAAACACGCCCGTGCCTCTAGAAATATAAATAAGTTGATATTCTTGGAGAATACGTCCCTGCTGCCATTTAAATCCATAGGCCTCCGGATGTTGGTTATTGGGGTAGCCGACATTATTGGCGACCTCTCCACATCCTGTATTTAAAAGAGTCAAGCCCCATTTATTATCTTGGCCACTAGTAGGTAAGTATTTATAATAGCTTTCCATTGCCTGAAGGTTTATAGGAAACTAACTTAATCATTTTTCAACTAGAAATAAAGAATGATATGCACCAATTGATCTATTAATGCGTGTCTTATTCCCGTTATGACTTACCTCTGCTGGCATCTCCTCAATAGCTCCCGTGTGCGGGTTCCACACCTGAAGGGAAATCTTCCCGCTGAGCTCCAAAGAAACCTCCTTATTTTCTGCCGAAGAATTAGCTAGAAAAAATAACCGCTTTCCGTCTAGCGTTTTTTGAATAACAGGCATGGGTTCCGATAGAAAATTTAAATGAAACTTCGCGTTACTTTTTTTTAGCACAGCCGCCATATTTTCTTTTGAAGGGTCTTGGACAAAGTAAACATTCGGCAACTTTAACATCTCCGAGATAGTATGGTTGACCACCACATCATCCGAATTAAAAGCGCTTTTATGGGGTAGCTGGGAGGTAAACAGCACCACACCTCCTCCCCTAGCAAAGTCTCTTGCTTTTTTAAGGTTACTCTGACTGATGCTATTCATAGCAGGCACGACAAGAACAGAAAAATCTGCCTTTTGCCGCGTATTATTTAAAGCAAGATTTGCCCCTTCGACATGACATTTTTCATCCAAAACTTCGGGATGTATATACATAAAATCATGCCCGAGGCTATCATATAACGTAGCGCCAACCTTGGTATAATCGAGATAATCAAGCTCAACGCCTCCCTTATAATAGTCTAGTGGCCCCTCAAAATAATGATCCCCCTGCATGCTGTGTATAGGGTATAAAACAGCAATATCGCCGGCCCAGGTCCCCTCATTTCTTAGCATCACATTTAGCCGCGTTAGGTAATCATTAAAGGTTTTTAAACTATCTGCATATACCGGGTTTCGCAGAGACAGTTCAGGCAGGAAAGTGACATTTTTATCATTAAACCACACCGCGTGCGGGATAAGCATATTAACTCCTTTTGCATATTGCTCCATAGCAATTCCAAACATTTCATTCCAGCTTATATTGCCCATATCGCCATATGTCTCGGACATGACTAAGTGTTTATCCCAATTATAAGCCGCAGAGCTAATAAGTTTATAAAACTCCTCAGTAGGCCGGTCACCACCAATCTTATCTATACCGGGTGCGTCTAAATACTTGAAGGCTTTCATATAATCTCCTGACGTTCCCACAGCATTCAGAATTTCTTCATTGTCTAGATGTCCAGTAGCATATACGCCATGCTCCCGGCTCCACTGGTTAACATGTTTAATATACCCGGAGGCGAAAAGATCGGACCGAAAAGAATGTAGCATATTTCGCGCGGCAGTAGTCTGTTCGCCGATATCTTGCCACAACGCAGGATAAAACAGCACAGGACTATATCCATACCGTTTTTCAAATCTTTCATTAAATTTCGGTGTCCACGTCCTGCCATTTGCATAATACATGGTCGGCTCATCAAAAAATGTCCCCTCCACAACATTTCCAAAATAGCTGGAAAATCGTTCGTAATAAGCTTGGTGGGTCATCCCAATAAATAAATCAGCAGCCTGGGGATCTAGGTAATCGACAATAGAATTCTCGGCATCTACGCAGTGAAATGCCATTATTTTCCAGGCCCCACCTGGCACATTCCATTTCAGGATGCCGCCGTGAACAAGCGGGGTGATATCAATTCTGTTAAGGTTAACCGTATCCATTGCCACTATGCCCATAAGATTTTCTTGCGCGATCTCTAGGCGAAAATTGCCCTTATTTGTTACGGGATACTCCGATTTATCGAGCTGTTTATTTGTATGCTGGGGGTACCGTTTTTTAAAGCGGCCGATCCCATCACCATTAATATCTCCTGCGGTGCCCGATGGGAAGCCATATTCATCGTAAATATGCATTTTTAGACCTTGCCTTTGCGCTTCCTTGATACAGCTTTTGTAAACATCAAAGTATGCATCCGAAAGGTATTCTGGCTTAAATCCTTTACCAAAGGGCAGGATGCTAACCCCGCCGTAGCCCGCCCTTTTGATCTGCTTAAGTTGCTCCGTGAGCTCTTCTTTATGGACTTCGCTATCATTCCAGAACCAAAGCGGGATCGGACGGTATTCATCAGGTAACGCGCGAAATGTACCAGCCAGCGTAGACCCGTTTTGAGCGAAAGCCGGGGTGAATACGGCAATGCAGATGGTAATCAATAAAAATAGCGATCTCATACGAAAATAAAAAGTTTATACTGGGCTAGCAAAGCTAATATAGTTTGCTTGAAATCGCTTTTCATTTATGGCATTTAACATGTAAAATATGATAATCTTTCTTTATAAAGATCAGTTAAATTACCACCCTACCACAGGTCAATTTACCTTTTATAACAATGAATTCTCGTAAGCAGGATCTCTTGTTTAGAATAGATAGTTAGGTTTTTGCACCCGGTCCAGCAGCATTTGCCATGGTCCATGGCAGAGCCCATAACAAGGAACATTCATCTGTCAAATTTAAAGATCAGACGCCCCTAAGCGAACTTATCAGCGCCAGCCAGCATGTTCGCTAGCCGGCAAGCGTTCCATAACAACTAGCATTTTAAAGGTAGGGCGGAACCCGTCGCTAGATTAAAAAGAATATTATGCGAAGACATCGGAAGATTCTCCGTAGAGAAATACTGCTGCCCCTGCGTCAAAAAGAGATCGAGCTATTTAGCGAATTTTCTGCAAGCACGATAGCCTATATAATTGTAGCTATCGTACGTTTTAAGTAGTTTTTGGAGCTGCTGACGGCAACTGCTCGCCAGCTCGAAGTTTGATCGCAAAAAATAGCTCAAAGTCTAATTTAAATTGCCTGTTCTTTTTACTATAATGAATGACAAAATCATGGAGCCCCTTAGTGGTTATTTTTTTAGAAATTACTGATGAAAGTAATCAACGTCGCGTGCTTTAGGTCATCCACCGCTGTAACTGGATAACGCTTCAATATTAACCAAAGCAACCGGGACTAGCCCGGTTACCTTATTTGACAAAAAGAACCAAATATTATTTTAAGTCGTAACGATCTGCATTCATAACTTTATTCCAGACCTTAACAAAATCTAGGACGAATTTTTCGGCTGCATCTACCGAGGCATACACTTCGGCCACCGCTCGCAATTCAGAATTAGAACCAAAAACCAAATCTGCCCTTGTCGCTGTCCACTTAGGTGTACCGGACTTACGGTCTGTTCCTTGATAAATCTCTTTCGACTCATCCAACGCTTTCCATTGTATGCCCATATCTAACAAATTAACAAAGAAATCGTTAGTCAGATGATTGGGACGTTCGGTCAAAATCCCATGATTTGAATTATCAAAATTTATATTGATTGACCGTAAACCGCCTAAAAGCACAGTGAGCTCGGGTACAGTGAGTTGCAACAAATGAGCTTTATCAATTAACAATTCCTCCGTCGATACTGCTTTGTTTAACGATTTTCTATAGTTTCTAAATCCGTCTGCGATGGGTTCTAACCATTTTATGGAGTCAACGTCCGTATTTTCTTGTGTAGCATCTGCCCGTCCCGGTTCAAAAGGAACCTCTATATCATATCCGACATTCTTAGCAGCTTGTTCAACACCTACTGCTCCACCAAGAATGATAAGATCAGCTAGCGAAACCTCTTTTCCTGCCGCATTAAATGAACTTTGAATGCCTTCAAGCGCTGTTAACACTTTGTTTAGTTGGATGGGATTATTTACCTCCCAGTTCTTCATCGGCTCTAACCGGATTCGTGCACCATTCGCTCCACCGCGCTTGTCGGAGCCTCTAAAAGTCGATGCGGATGCCCATGCCGTTCCGACCAATTCTGGGATACTCAACCCCAAATCTTTTATCTGCCTTTTTAGTTCTGCTATATCTGATGGATCGACCAATGAGTGATCAACCGCTGGTATTGGGTCCTGCCATAAGAATACCTCGTTAGGTACATCTTCCCCTAAATAACGTTCCTTTGGGCCCATATCGCGGTGTGTTAATTTAAACCAAGCTTTTGCGAAGGCATCTGCAAACTGGTCAGGGTTCTCAAGAAATCTTCTTCCGATCTTTTCATAGATTGGATCAACACGTAAGGCTATATCGGAAGTTAACATCGTTGGACGGTGTTTTTTCGAGGAGTCATGGGCATCAGGAATGATGTTCCCCGTACCTTTTGCGACCCATTGATGCGCTCCCGCAGGAGATTTCGTCAATTCCCAGTCGAATCCGTACAAGTAGGTTAAAAACAAATTTGACCATTCAGTTGGCTTACTAGTCCAGGTCACCTCGAGGCCAGATGTAATGGTATCGCCTCCTTTTCCTGTGCCGTAGCTATTGTGCCATCCTAAGCCTTGCATCTCTAAATCAGAGGCCTCTGGCTCTGGCCCTACATGATCTGCTGAGGCAGCACCGTGTGTTTTGCCAAACGTATGTCCTCCGGCAATTAATGCCAAAGTTTCCTCGTCATTCATTGCCATACGGCTGAATGTATCTCGAATGTCACGTGCCGAAGCCAAAGGATCAGGGTTTCCGTCTGGCCCTTCGGGGTTGACATATATAAGTCCCATTTGTACCGCTGCTAATGGATTCTCTAAATCACGACTGTGAATTTCCCCATCTGCATCATCGTCAGATGAAACAACGCCATGCTCATCCAAGACACCTTCGGAACCATGAGAATAACGTATATCTCCTCCAAGCCATGTCTTTTCCGCACCCCAATAGACGTCCATATCCGGCTCCCATACGTCAGGCCGTCCTCCGGCGAAACCTAAGGTCTTAAATCCCATTGATTCTAACGCCATGTTCCCTGTTAGAATCATCAAATCGGCCCATGAAATCTTACGCCCGTATTTTTGTTTAATAGGCCATAACAAACGGCGAGCCTTATCTAAGGAAACATTATCAGGCCATGAATTCAATGGCGCAAAACGTTGCTGGCCAGCACCTGCACCTCCACGTCCATCCTGCACTCTATATGTTCCAGCACTATGCCAAGCCATACGTATGAAAAGAGGACCGTAGTGACCAAAATCTGCAGGCCACCAGTCTTGCGAATCCGTCATGAGTTCTTTCAAATCACGTTTTAGCGCCTGTAAATCCAAAGATTTAAACTCCTCTGCATAATCAAAGTCCGGACCCATTGGGTTACCCTTTTCAGAATGCTGTTTCAAAATACTTAACTGTAATTGATTAGGCCACCAATCTTTATTTTGCGTGCCCCTACCTGCTACTCCTTGTTTTGCCATTGTTCCATTATGGAATGGGCATTTACTAATATCATCGTTTCTATTTTCCATCAATATTTATTTACTTACTCAAATCTAAACAAAATGACATGCCATTGAAAATCAGTATTATTAATGACTTATAAGTTTTACCTATAACTCCCGCGCACACTCATCGGATAAAGCTATAAGGCTATTTCCATATTTAGTGCATTTTGTCTACAACACGGAATATCGTGAAACCTAAAACTAGCTAAAAAATAAATACTAATTATTAAATGGGACACCCTGACATATGTCCTAACAAAAAGCGATAATCAGGCCTTCCCTTATTCAAGAGATAGAGCCGTACACTGTACCTTTTAATTTTGCTGGCTTATAAAGTATATGCAGTCGTTCTGGCTATCAGAAACCCAGAACGGAGGGCAGCAGGCTAAACCCTCCTCTGGCCCAAAGAAATTTTTCAGGGGCTAAACGAGGAAAGGCAGTGGCCCAAAACTTCCTATTTCTTTGCCGTTAATCGAAATCAAAGAAATCAGATAAAAAGGATTTCTTTTTTCGAGGATGTTGCTGATAACGTCGGTCTCTCTCCTGGTGATCAGGATAACGGTCGGATCTTTCTCTATTCTCACGGCTATTATAGTCTCTAGCAGTATCTGCTCTATTCTGGTAAGATGGAGCAGTATTTTGCTCGGAGGCAAATTGCATGAGTTTGTCTAGTTCACCTTTGTCGAGCCAAACTCCTCGACAAATGGGGCAATAATCAATTTCAACCGTATGCCTTTCGGTCATCAATAAGGTCTCGTTACAATTAGGACATTTCATATCTCTCTATTTTTCAACTTATAAAATATTCAATATAATGATCCTACTCCAGCTCGCAATTTCTGTCTAAAACATTTAAGTTTTTTTAACAAAAAAAGGCCTCTTACAATGCTACAACGGATACCCTTCGATTCTCTTGCTTTTACCTCTTATACTGCAAAATAGGGAAATGAAATAATAGTAGCATAATAAAGATTTTCTATTTAGTCCGACTAACATATTGGGTTTGCACAGTAAAACAATAAGCGGACGCTATCAGCCGCGGAGATTACCCACCAGCGTATTTCGTCCTTGCAGCTCGTACCTCTATAGTTACGTCCATTATTGGAATTTTGTTACCTTATACTTAAACGTCTGACTGGCTACCGGAATTTATCTCCTTAATAATTTCCCCCTGATCATTGAGCATCCTGAACACAGGCATCCCTAAACTATCGACCGATAGAATGATACGTGGTTTTTCATCGGGACCATTTAGAACTAAACTCGAATTACCGCTTTCGGTCATCAAGCTTATACGGCTGATATTACTTCCTATCTCTCCGCTGGTATCTTTATCATTAATAAGAAGACCAGATCGGTATCCGTTGGTTTCCGTATTTTGCTGCGTCAGCAGGCCTATCGCATCTGCGTTATCATAGTCAAATGCCAGCGCGTAGGTTTTTGTATCTGGATTTTTTGAGATGGCGATGCCGCCACACTCGTCACCCTTTTCATTATAAAATACAATTCCAGCTGGATTTAGACTCCGTTTGTATTTTTTACCTCCTAAAATTGGCGGTTCCATGCGCTCCTGATTTGAAATTACCATCCGATTGACACCGTTATCGTCAACGATATTAATACGTTTTACGGTTATTTCATCAAAATTTTCTTTTAATGACCGAAAAGAATAAGAAAGCATCAAAAATGCGACGGTTACTGCTCCTGCATAAAAGCCAAGCACCAATTGGGTTTTGTTTTTCATTGGATAGTTAATAGACCGTAACCTACGGTCACGGATGTTTATAATGTTAAGCTTCAAAAATTAGTTCTCGAAAATAATAAAGATTTGTTGCAGTTCAATGATATCCTCATGTTTATTCTTCTTAAAAAACCTTTGATGTACTGACAGGTGAACTATTTGACAATCGCTTAAAAAGAACTTCTCGTCAAAATAACCCATCGTGAGAGCCCCTAAAAAGTGTACAATGATTCATCATTAGGATCTCTTTGTTTGCAAATTAATGCGGTTTTAGAAGAAAGTATCCACGTATATATCTAGACCCAAATGTTCTACTACCATAAAAAACTAAGATAGCCAGCAAACAAATACTATAGCTGTATTCGTTATCATTTTATAATGTCTCTAGTAAACCTCTTCTAATTTCCTATTGTTTCTTTGCTCTTTGCAAAGCTTTTTTTTCAGAGCGAATATTTAGAAATTCTACAAGCACAGAAAAAGCCATTGCAAAATATATATATCCTTTTGGTATATGTTGATCGAAGGCTTCTGCGGTAAGCGAAACACCGATTAGTAATAAAAATGCGAGTGCCAACATTTTTACTGATGGATATTCATTGACAAACCGTGAAATACTTTCAGCGGATAATAACATGATTATTACTGCTACAATAACAGCAGCGATCATAACTCCGATTTGGTCGACCATGCCTACAGCTGTAATAACTGAATCTAATGAAAATACCAGGTCTAATATGATGATTTGTAAAATTATACTTGTGAAGGTTACCTTCTTTTTACTGTTTAAGGAGGTTTCCACATCACCTTCAACCTTATGATGAATTTCTGTTGTTGCTTTATAGATCAAAAATAGACCTCCTACAAACAGAATTAAATCTCGGCCTGATAAAGTAAGATAACGATGCCACGAAGGATTTTCTATCCCTAAAAAATCTCCCACATGAAAGAACGGCTCCGTCAGCCCCATAACCCATTTAATAGAAAACAGAAGACCTACACGCATTACAAGAGCTAGTATAAGTCCAAGCTGCCTTGCTTTCTTTTGTTGCTCTGCGGGCAGTTTTGCACTTTGAATGGATATAAAGACAATGTTATCAATTCCTAGCACAATTTCTAGAACTGTTAGGGTAAAAAACGATATCCAGATTTGCGGGTCACTTAGCCATTCCATAGTTACAGGTTATTTAACGCAATAATACAAATTAATATTCTTAATGATATTATTATTAGAAATTTACACTATTTAGAAGATCTATACGCGCAGAATTTTAAAAGGACTATCACCTATCAAAATTTTAGTTCCTCGGGCGGAGACATTAAAACGAAATTTCAGTTTGGTTTTTTAAATACTGATCGTCTTTTAAAAAAAAGTTTTAAAGACAGGAAGCCTTAAATCTGTGAACGAGTAGAAACTTCGTCATAAGATAGCTAAGCGGAAGGGCTACGCTATCACGAAGTAAAGTGCGCGAATTAAGAGCGCCAAGTTTCGAAGCTCGAATATCATTATTGTTGCGCCAAAACATTTTACACGAAATCTAAAAATCACACTTTTTATTTAAAGAAATATTAAGTTAATTTGTGTCACAAACCAGATCATTAATTAATCTATATGCATTACAAAAGCTTATTGTGCACAGTGAAACTGTACCTCTGTTTCGGTGTATTATTTTTCACCTCTTGTAAGTATGAAAGTACAGAATTGAATTTTCATACTATAAATTCTCCAGAAGAAAGTCCGGAGGTTACTTTGAATCTCGCTGATGTATCAGCAGGTCAGACAATTTATATCTACTCCCCCACCAATTTGCTGTATTCAATCAATTCTTCATCTGGATCGATTGTTAAACAAGAATTCTTTTTGAACAATAAATCCCTCAATAGCACGCAGGAAGGATTACTCGTGACTCCAGCCGATATCGTAGAGAATTCTTCAAATACGATAAGGGTAGAAGTAGAGTTATCCTCCGGGACAGGCAGTTTAGCCGAGGTTTTAGGTGAAGAAAAATCACAATTTGAATTTACCTATCCTATTAAATATGTTAATCCAGAGGTAGATTTAAAAATTAATCAGCGAATTTCTTCTTCGAAAAAAATGGAAATTTATTGGAACAAGCCTACTGTCGAAGGAGCTGAAATCGCTGGTTACCAAATATATAATTTCAGCAATTTAGATCAGGTTCTCATTAAGGATATTTCAAATGCCGAGGAAACTACTTTCATTGATGAAGATTATTCTTATGGAGCTAAAACTTATAAAATAATAACCAGATATAAAGATGGTAAACTCCCGGATAAAGAGGCTTTTTATTCGGTACAATATAAAATCTTTACAAGTGAGTATTTTGAAGCAAATTCCTTAAAAAATTTAAACCTAGGTATTTCGTGGAGTCATCCAGACGGTATAGAGAACAAATATGTGCTGGTATGGAAAGACCATATACAAACAATACCTTTAGGTGAAAATAGCGTCGAAGTAGAAAGACCTGCTTTTCCTTTTCGTGAAGAACAGTATTATGAGTTATACATCCTACCGGAACAAGCCGACATTTACGACTATCAGAAATATCCCAAAGTTATCAACTATTTTAAAGAGGCGATATATAGCGAGGCTAAAGACCCTGCTTTCATGCTCGAGGTTCACGCAGACTATAAGAACAATTTAATTCTACAAATGCATGGTCTTAAAACAGGTGATGGAATCAGAAGTTATAACATTTCGGATCATTCACTTAACAGTAACAACAATGACCACGTAAAATACCCTTTTTATCTTAGCAACTTTAAGGTATCTCCAATTACCGGAAAAATCGCCGTTCATCTACGAAGTCATATTTTCGAAATCGAACCAAAAATTGAAGTCTATTCGGATTATACATTTACTAAAAAAATTGGTTCGTATCCGACTGGTGATTTCCCCACCTATTACCTAACCGGTGACGATAAAATTCTTATTGCTAATAGTAATTTGTATAAAATTAAAATCTTCGATCTAAATTCAGGTAAATTACTGAGTGAAAAAACAGAGGGCACTCAATTTGCATCAGCGATTTCAGTCGATGGCAAATATACCGCGAGTTATGTTTCAGGTGCTGATGAATGGTATAGAATTTACAAATATGAAGACGATAAGTATACACTGATAAGGGATCAAAGAAGTAGTCGCATTAAAAATAACATTGTATTTCATCCAACAATTCACAATCAGGTTGTTATTCAATCTATTGATAACTATTTTACTATTTTCGAATTGCCCAGCTTTAAAGTTATAAAAAAAGTTCCAGGAGAGTTTCTTACTATTGACCAATTCACTGGAAAAATGATATTTAAAGACGAATACTTTGGTTCAAATGGTGTTATTAATGTGTTAGACAATACCTACAACAACGTTATTTTTAGCCTCCGGACAGGCAATTACTTCCAACAAGGTGACGTGCGCCTTATAAATAACAATATTATTTTATATAACAATTATATTAAACTTTCCCAGTAGCCCACGAGTTATGAAAAAAATATTATCGACCGTTTTATTATTATATATAACTTTACCTTCTTCTGCACAAATCAGTTTTGGATATAGGTTTGGAATGGGAAGTTATAAAATGTCTGAGATGAGTTCGCTATTGACTGAACTTCAACATGAGATTAAATTGCAGTATCCTGTTCCGATTTCAATAACAGACAATTTCCCAAATCATTATACCCAATACGGGGAGCTTACATATTCGAAAGAAAAACATGATTATGGCATAAATTTCACCTACTTATCAACTGCAGGAAGACTAGCTTATTCAGATTACTCTGGCGAAATAGCTTATAACTTAAATGCAAATGCTTTTCGCATAGGTGCAATATACCGCAACTTTTTCTTTCAAACGAATTCTGGGCAAAAAAATAACCTATCCCTATTTGCAGAAATATCACCCGCGATAACCATTAATAATATCACATCCGATGGTTACTATGAAATCAAATCTGGAAGAAATCAGATAGATAAAAAACATATCCTTGAGTCAAAAACAGTAGGTTTTTCCATTACACCTTATGCAGGGATACAATGGAATTTCACTGAATCTTTTGGAGCTAACCTCGGCATTGGATATAACGCAGAAATTTCTAGCCAGAATAAAGAAATAAGAGACCGAAAGATTGATTGGTCAGGTGTTCGTTTCGGCTTAGGGCTCCAGTATAAACTGACACTCTAAATAAAAATAAATATGAGGTTTATAATTTGATAATTTTGGTGATGTTCCGTAAACATTACTGCGGTAGAACGCATCAACTAATTAAGTAGCTTAAATCCGAGCTTATTGCCCGTTTGGATTTAAGCCTTTTTTTTGTACTATAATAACCTTGACTAGTGATTTGGGCGCTACCAGTCAAGTGAGTTTTAGTGACTTAAAAAGTTTATTGAGATAAATATTAATCCTCTAAATAACGAGAGGTTTCTTTATAGCAAAGCAAAGCAGCATCTTTATCCGGCAAACACTGTAAATTTCCAACGGGAACCCACTCCACAATAAGTTGAAGCGTTTCAAGCATTCTACTAAAAAGAACAGAATTCCATCGAATTGCAGAACCACTGGGCAATAACGTCACCAATGCCTCCTTTCCTTGCTTCCATGAAAGTTCATTAAATGGCGCTTGCTGCAATCTAATGATTGCACCAAGTTTGACTGCTTTTTGCCTGTAGCAGTGGGTCTTCCCACTCCAGGGCGTTCCGTAAATTATAACCTCCCCACTCTCCCCGACCCGAACTGCCGGATTATCGTCATTTAGCAGCTCAGCCCCTTCAATGTGTTCTAACCACAACCTGCTATGGGTGCTTTTACCTGTTCCGCTTTTTCCTAAAAAAGCATAGCCTTTACCGTCTTTTTCAATAACCGAAGAATGCAAAAGAATGGTATTATAAGGAAGTGCCGCTTGGCCGAAAGCGACCATAATCAGCCAGTTGCATTTAAAGGTGGTATAGATTTCATCCCCGCGGGCATATATAACCGAACGCGTAAAATCTTTACCACTTCGCATTTTCCATGGCGCACCCGACCCAGTTGATCCCTCAATACTGGTGATATAATGATCCGCCGATTCCTCGAACCGGAATCTCTCGTCAAGGATCATAGACACATCACTTAACAATTTTATCTGGATATCTTCGTTAGGTGCCTCCGCCGTTGTGATATCGAAAACCGCTAGTAAACTGCTGTTTGGCGAAGGTGTCTTTTCGACAAAGGCACCGAAGCTGACCAAGGTCTTCTTGATATCGATATGCTCATCATAGCTAACGGCTATCAAATGATCCGCAATCCGAAAATATATCGTTTTTTTATTGCGGCCGTTATCTAAAAACTGTTGGTTTTGCATCGTTGGTATCTATTGTATATAAATGGTTTGGTCGCACGCCTCAGCTAGTGCCAAATCGTGGGTCACAAATACAAGTATCTTATCTTTTCCTTCTTGGAATAATTGCTGGGTAAGCTGTGCCGCTGTCCGGGGATCAAGGGCCGAGGTCACTTCATCAAAAAGCAAGACGCCGCTATCACGTAGTAAAGCGCGCGCCACGGCAATACGCTGCGCCTGGCCTTCCGATAGGCCATGTCCTGATTCACCCACGATGGTATCCAGGGTATCTGGCAGATCATACACAAATGACGCTTGGGCAGCATTCAACACTTCTTGTAATCTTGTTTCAGTGACCTGTTTATTATCGACAAGCAGATTTTCTCTAATGGTACCGGTAAACAATTTGTCTCCTTGGGGGACATATGCAAAATTCACGCGGTGGGCGGCAGAAAGAGAAACCACATTCCCATCAGCTTCTAATTTTATCTCGCCTGAGTTTGGCGAAAGTATGTTCAAAAGCAACCGGATAAGCGTCGTTTTTCCTTTACCACTTGCCCCGACAATAGCCGTCGGCCGGCCCTTTACGAAGCTCGCCTGTAAATTATCAAGCACCTGTTTATCTTCGTATCGAAAACTTACTTCCTGTAAATCTATTTTTGTAATGGTATTAAAATATTCGCCTTCCACTTCTTCCTCTTTCTGGGTAAGTAAGATCTCGTTTATACGATCAAGGGAGGTACGAAAACGAACAAACAAAGGCACAAATCCCATTAGCACTAATACCGGTCCCTGGATGCGGGAAACGAGCTGCAAAAATGCGGACAGCGTACCAAAGGTTATTTCGCCAGCATGTAACTTATATATTCCCCAAGCGAAGGTCACAAGAAATCCCGCATTCATAACGAGATTCATCACCCCTTTAGAAATCGTAGAAAAATTTAGCACCCCCATTTTCATATCGTAGATATTATCCTGGGCGGATTCCACCTTTGCCCATCTTGCTACACCTAAGTTTAAGGCGCGGATTGATAGCCTGAGGCGAAGGTTTTCCTGAACAACGTTTCCCAGTCTGCTCTCAGATTCTTTGAGTCTTTGATTTAATTTGCGAAATCTGCGAAAATAAAGTCTTGTGAAAATCATCAGCGGACAGATCGCTATTAAAATAACAGCAAGAATTGGATCCATCCAAAACAAAAATCCTGTTGCCGCCAAAATACGAAGTATCGTTATAACCGAGGCGATCGCCGAATTTCCGATTACTTGTACTACTTCCCCACAGTCCGTGTTTACCCGCACCATAAGATCTCCTGTGTGCCAATTTTTCACCAACCCCCAAACAGCCTGCATCTGGGTTTTGACAACATCCTTTTGCAACCTTTGTAACATGAGCGCGCGGGTGCGTTCGTTTAGCCATGAAGAGTATAAACTAATTAGAGCGCCAAATACAACGCTTAGCACAGCATAAATCAGGGCACGCTTCATAGCCTCAGCGTTATCAGCGACAGCGAAATCAATGGTACGTTTTGACCACCAAATAAAAAGAAGTCCTAAACTTAGTGAGATGAGTTCTAGCAAGAAATAAAGTAACAGCTCTCCTCGATAAGGTTTAGCAAACCGGAGCGCCCACTTAAACTGATATTTCAGGCTTGTTTCTACCATTTACCGATGAATTTTCGAGAAAAGAATAACAAATGGGGATGATATGGTCATCAGCGGCGCTAGTGGAACGTATCTTCTAAAGCTGTACCATAG
>JAALOO010001335.1_pt1 | contig 17260 bp, 10 predicted proteins | sample 7257641 | NCBI WGS metagenome assembly JAALOO01 (sample SAMN14085613, study PRJNA598686) | mite metagenome | biome: ENVO:01001000; feature: ENVO:01001002; material: ENVO:01001226; isolation source: single female mite from University of Michigan culture on fish food culture... ...
GTCGACAAGGACGGTCGACTGTCTGAAGACGGCGAAGAGGATGGGTAAGTAGAGGCAAGGGAGGAGGCCATGGGTTGCTGCCTCTTCTTTTCTTTCTTTTCTTTCTTTTCTTTTTGTATTATTTAAACCAATAAATAAAACACCATTTAAACTTGTACTTCAAGTTGTCTTTATTCATTCTCAATCATCTAACAATACAAAGGTTTACAAATAGAAACAAAGTCCTTGGCTAATATAGCCAAAGACTGCTGGTAGTGATGATGATGATGATGGTGATTCGGTGGTGGTGCCATCCTCGACTTGCTTGCTGTCGTCCATCCACAAGGCCATCCTCGTCGAAGTCCGTCAAAGTTCTTCGCCACCAGCAGGCAGTCGTCTTCAGAGACTGCTTCGAGTCGGCCGCCAGAGATGATGATGATGGTGATGTTGATGGCGATGGCGATGGCAGTGATGATCAGCACTGGGCAGAGAGTGCACCAGAGAGAAAGAGATCTAGCAAGGAAAAACAAAAGCAAAGGTTACACAAAGTATTGAGATCTGAACAACAACAACAACAACAGAAATACTTATCTGAAGAAGTCGCTGAAAGTGCTTCTGGAGAAGAGGACGAGGATGAGGATGATGATTGAGGAGACGGAGAGAAGTGGATGCCATCCATCCCCGAAGAGTTGATCTTGAAGCGGGCCAGGCCAGGGCGCCACATTCGACTGGGAAACACCGAGCAGAGCAGCAGCAAAAGCAAACAACAGACACGTCTGTTCTGCTCGGTGTCTCCCAGTCGACTGACTGAGGCTGCTTGGGCACTGCTGTACACACACTCTGTTGTACGTCACCCTCATTCTAACCGGTCATCAGAGAGCAGCGCCCTCACCATTACAACTCATCAATGTCATAATTTTTTTAAACAAGTTAGATTAGATAGGTAGATAAATGTGCAGTACAACAAGCAGTATCAACTGTGTAACAAAAGATATCAGTAGAGGTCAAGTTGAAAAGTGAAGATGTGTTGCACTTTTTCTTTCAAATTCAGATGTGTTGGTGTGTGTCCGGTCAACAAGATTGTCTAGTACAAGTATTATGTAGTGAATTAGTGAGCTAAATTATCTTCTTCATGAGTGAGTAAGTGAAACAGCTTTTTGGCTGTTCTAGCTACCGGTGCAGTAGAACAGTTTTGATTTCCAAGTAGTAGTAGTAGTAGTAGTAGTAGTAGTAGTAGTAGTAGTAGTAGTAGTAGTAGCAGTTAAAAGAGTATTACCAATGTCCAGAGTATTTGTGTAGTAGAGTGCATAAACTCCGTGGTTGTATATAAGTGATAAGCCTCGACCAGCAATCAGCTCCTTTCTCCCCCTTTTTTGTACAAGACCGCTTTTTACAGTAATGAGAATTAGTGTCCTCCTCCTTCTTTTTATTTTTCCTCTTCCTAAGACCCAGCAGTGGGAGTGGCCGCCGTGGTGGTGATGTTGAGGGCCGAGGCAGCCCGAGCCGCCTCCTCTCGCTTCTCGGCGGCATTGGCCGCCGCCGTCGATCGACTGAAGTCGGCGACGATGAGGAAGTAGGAGGCGACGGCGGCGATAGTCTATCGATTGAAAAGTCCATCATCATTAGATAATTCCTTATCCAAAACATCACTCATCTGACTTACATTGGATATACTGGCGTTGGTGATGACAAAGAGATCGAGACAGGAGAAGCCAATAGTCGGTCCGCGCACTCGGTGGAGGAAGGTGGACATCTAGGAAGAGTGGTAATAAAAGTGGTAAAAATGCTTTCAAAGTTCAAACTCCACTTTCTCTCTTACGTTCACTTCCAGGTCAATCGGCAACTGCAGCAGCGAGAGCGTGTGGAGGGCCGTGTAGGGACTGTGAGCCTGTGGAGTAGATGTAAACAAAGAGAATGAAAAACAAAACCTTGGTTAGTTTTTTAAATCCGAAAAGATCCCAAAGAGAGATCACCTCAGCAGAAACGTCAGCCGCCGACAGTGAGATGAAGGCGAGGAAGAGGATGGTGTGGAGGAAGACGGTCCAGGTGACGATGGCCAGCAGGTCGTCAAAGTCGGCGAAGAAGAGGTTGTAGAGGGCGTAGCAGTTGCAGGGAATGTGACACATGTAGTTGAAGAAGATGAAGGACTGCCAGAAGCTGTTCGACTCGTCCACCAGCTCGCAGATCTCATTGTGCTCGTAGTAGAGCGTCGAGAGGGCGTTGTTCTTGCTGCCCAGCGGACCGGGATCGGACTCGGCCAGCGCCTCGATGTCCTTGCACACCTGCTTGAAGCGGTTGCTGAGGATCAGGCAGACCAGGTTGAAGTACGTCATGGTGAACATGTTGATGCCCGCCATGAAGAAGATCCAGATACATTGGACGCCGATCCAGGGGACAAAGAGGCGGAAGGTGTACTGGTCCATGTTCTCGTAGGCGGTCAGCGTGTAGAGCGAGCCCACCATGCCGGTGGCCACCAGGACGATCAGGTTGTTGATGATGATGGTGACCTGGGTGCGACGCTCGTGGTTGTTCGTGTCGTACTTGGCCGTGCGGATGGAGTTCGTTTGCATCTGCTTCACCGAGACGAAGGGCACGAGCCAGGCGAGCTGTGAGAAATGGAAAAAGAGTTTAAGTTTAGTTTTTAAACTTTTGTGCTTCCAAAACTTTACCTCCTGTTCATTGCGCAGAAAGATGGTGGCAATGATGGCCGTCTGCAGTGAGTAGTAGAAGGTGGGCATCAGGTAGTACATGCGGTAGTCGTTCCAGAAGCCGGTCAGGTCGCCCAGCATCAGCTGTATCTCCCGGTCGCCGATGAACATCAGAACGAAGCCTCGAATGGCGAAGAACCACAACATCAAACAGACCAGCTGACAGTAGAAGCGCTTCAGGTTGGTCGCCGTCTTGTCCTGCTTGATGGGGCCATAACGTTGGCCAAAGTCCAGGCCGGTGGAGATGAGTCTAAGGAGAGTTTAGAAAAGCAAGATTTAGTTTTGGAATGATAAGGTATTCATTCACAAAGGTAGTTACCCGAAAGCCTTAAAGTAGAACTCGTAGGCGAGCTTGGGAATGGTGAAGGCATCGCGATTGGGCATCTGCGCCTGGAAGCCCTTTCGCTGGTCCATGGTGATGGTGGTGGTGGTGGTGGTGGTGGTTTAAGTGTGCCTTAAAATAACAAATGTTATTAGGCTTTTCGGAGTGCTGATTGGGCACTAGCCTAATTATCACTGGTTATCTTTACCTGCCAAAAGGTTGAGCCGTCAAGCCAGTGATCTCGTCACGCCAAGAGTCACCTTCACAGTCCTAAGTGAAGGGTATGAACTTCTTGGGTGAAAAATCAACTTCTTTCTGAACACTCCCGAGCAGCCAGAAAGTCTGGCTGGTCTGGTCGGGTGGAGAAGCGGCGGCCAACTGATCAGGAGGTTGTCAGGAGACGACGAGTTGTGAAGTGAAACGAATCCGCCGAGTTCGATTTCCCTCCTCTTTGTTTCTTGACAACTGCCGTCAGCTTGACAGCATTTTAAAGTGTGGTGGTTGTGCTGGGTGAGATCCGTTTCGCTGCTGCTGTTTCTGCTCCCGTACACAAAACCGTTGAATCGATATCAGCTGTACAGCTACACAGACACACCTTGTACACCTTGTCATAGTTGAAGAGGAGAAGAAGAGGAGATAAATGGTCGACAAATATCGACTTGAGAAAACTTGAAAAGACTTTGTGGTGGTGGTGGTAGAAAAGCGCAGTCAGGTTTGTCGTTAATTGGCCTCAGTGGCTATGAAAATCGATCGCCAGAAACTCAACTGAGAAGAGGACTCTTCTAAAATCGAAGGAAAAGAAAGTTGGTACTTTTTGACTAGTGCTGGTGAGGAGTCAGTTTTTAAGTAGTCAGCAGGTTTGTTGTTGGTAAAGGTCGCGACGATCAATGCTCAAGTATTTCCAACGGCAACTGCGAGGAGACTTTAAACTTGAAAATGGAACTGCAAAACAACAAACAGCGTCAACTCTGGCGCTAATTACCAAAGTTGCCGACACTGTGCACCACACAAGCTCGAAACAAACAGTGAACTTGAGACGCTTTTGGGCTCTTCCGTTCTGACGCTAGTTCTAAACTGTAAATGTAGAAAGGCAACAAGAATATTCTGGACTGCTTTTTTGGAGAGGCGACAGTGTGACAGTCGTTTAGTTAGCAAGTTAGAATAAGTGGGCACAAAAAGAAGAACTCTGAAATCGATTTCAAGAATTGAACTTACGACTAATTTTTGGAGCAGTTTCAGTTTCAACTCAATTACAAAAGTGATCGCTAGTTTTGCAAACAGAAAAAATGATTTTGCAAATCACATAAAACTTGGCAAGAAACTTGTACAATGGCAGGAATTAGTTTAATCATCTTTGCGTCTTTTATTATAGCTTTTCTTTTATCTTTCAGAGAGCTCAAGAGTGTATGGCAGAGAACAAAATGAGGAAAAAAAGGAAAGAACTTGCTTCAAGTAAAGTCTTGAAATGTTCAAAAAAAGCTGGAACAGTGATATCTCTAAGATGTTGTTATGGTGTGTTTTGAGAACGGTAAAAAACTAGTCAGTGTTTAGTGAAGAAGAGGAAAGGGAAGAAAAGTGATCAGTGTGTGTCATGATGATAGAAAAAAGAGGGAAACATATCACATCTGTGCAATCAATCAATGAGCAGTTCGGGTGCTCACAAAAGAGAAGAAATCTATGATACAGAAGAAGGTGAATTTACAGGTAAAATTACAAAAGTTCTAGGATCTGTCTATCTACAGTGTATTGTACAGTGAAGTTGTTTTTGTGTTCTTGGATATGTACAGAAAAGTGATTTGGTGCTGTGTTTGCAGCAACAACAGCAGGATTTGCTGAACAGAATGCTGTACAGTACAGTCACATTTTCACATCTTTGGTACAGTGCTGACTTTGGGAGGGAAAATCTTATAACACAAGAGAGCATTTGGTAAAAGAAAGATATAAGCAAGGTATCACAGTGTTTGAAGATGAAAACATAAAAAACAAAAAACAGAGTTTGAGAATCAAGAGTTGATAGAGTCATTGTATGGCGGAGGTGATGATGATGAAAATTGTGATGAGTGAAGCAGGAATTGACCAGAATTGAGCGCAACAAAATATAACAAGCGAAGATGTAATGCGACGATCATCATCATCTTCATCACCTCACTTGATTCTGTTTACTTTGGCATTTCTGAAAGAAAAATAAAAGAAAAAAGTTTTAGAACAATTTCAACTGCAAATCTCAGAAAATCAATCTAAACTTACCGACTGCCTCAGCTGCCACCTCTTCATGTCGCTCTTGTACTTCTCAAACTGGTGACACCAGTCAGAGTAGACCTTGCGAAACTCGGTCTCGCTTGGCGTGGAGCACGTTTCTATTAAAAGAACAAAGTTTATGATTAGTAAAAGGAAAACCTTATCATCAAAGTTTATCATCAGCATCAGCACTTACTGGCATCCACCTCGACGGTGTAGCTGAAGACGGTGCCCGGCCCCAGGCGACAATCGTAGCGGCCGCTCTCCCGATCGGTCACCCCCAGAATGACCAGCCCGTGGTCGGCCGTCTGGACGTACTTGTCGCGCTTGGGCAGCACCTCAAAACTGCTCGACTTGGCGCTGCGAAAGTAGTACCACTTGATGGGGCCCTGGGCGGCCAGGGTCGCCTCCATGTCGTGGCTGTTCAGAGTGCACGGGAGGTGAACCGACTCGCCAAAGGCCACCTTGAGGTGCTTGGTCTCGATGGCGCCCGGCGCGTCGCAGACGCCCGTCGTGGCGTTGGTGATGTCCTGGAGAAGCCTGTTAGATGATAGTTAGGAGTTAGTCTTTTGATTTTCGTTGATAAGCTATCCAGAGCTTACCCATTATTGTACGGCTTGCACTCGCCCGCCTCCCGGTCCCAGCCGCAGTACGGATCCTGAATGCACCTCGCACAGCTCTCGTACCGCCCTCGACAGGTACTGACCAGGCCAATCTGCCTGATCTTCGAGTCACTGGCCACGTAGATGGACCGGTGCAGTGGGCTGATCTCCATCGCCCTGATCGGCTCCGGCGTCGTCGCCTCAAAGACGTCCACCAGATTGGAGTGGACCGCCCCCGAGGCGTCGTACCACTCGACCACCTTGTACACGTACCCGGTGGCCGTGCCGCCCAGGTAGACCGTGTACTGGAGCCCATCAACTTCGAGAACGTCGGCGACGATCTTCGTGAAGACTAGGTCTCGCTTGTAAAAGACCGGCAGACTGTTATCATTCGCCACGGAGCTGTCCATCAGCGGGTGCCCCCGGATAAAGTTCAGCACTGAATCAGGGAGGACCTGCGTGTCGTTGACGCACGTTCCAGGCCGAGGTTCGGGGACTTTGCTGCTGAGAACCGGTAGCCAGGCGCTGCTGCTCGTTGCCTGCTCCTTGAATTTTCCGAGGAAAACCTCCTCAACTTTTGAGAGGCTGAAAGTGCAGATGGCCGAGCCGACGATGCCGTTCATTGAGGTGCTGAAGACGCCGTAGAATTTTTCGCCGTCGTCGGGTCGTTTGTAGATGCTCTCTGTTAAAAGTAAAAAAAAGTGTGTTAGTGATTTGAAACAAAAAGAAAAGTATAAAAACAATGGCAATTAGAGCGGTTAAAAGTCTGGAAAACAAATGGAAACAAATGCTTGGCTAGCTTTCTGTTTGTTTCCTGTAAAAGCGGTAATTCAGCGGATATTGATGAGCTTCATTTGTCTGACTATCAGCTATTAAAAACCTGTGGTTGTTACACCGGCGGTGGTGTAATTGAGATAAATAATAGTACACTTTTAGCAAATGACAATTGATTAGCACCTGTCTTCTCTGTTTTACTAACAAAAAATGTCATTGAGCACCACTCAGGAAATGGATTAAAATCGGTGAAAAAAACTATAGTGAAAAAATAGATAATGCTTCACAAAATGAGCATCATTTAAGAGCAAAAAAATAGTTCAAAACAAAAAGAAAACGTAATGCTCAACTTTTAAAAGCAGAAAAAATAAATACAAAAGAGCTGATGTCTAGACACACTGTACAAAAAGTCTGCGCTGGCTCAAGTGTAAGGTGCTCTGAAAGCAGAATAAAAATAGAGAGTTGGGCCATTGTGTAGTTCAGGTAGAAAAGAAGAATAGCGAGGCAGGCAGGCCACTTACGAATTTCATTAAAGTAAAAGGGAAACTCATCATTGGCGCCGCCAATCTTGCACACCAATCGGGCTTTTCTGTATAGTGGATGAGAAGAAAGAGAAAAGAAAAAAAGAAAAGAAAAGTAATGCAAATTAGTATGATGGCGGCGGAAGTGATAATGGTGGTTCAAAAGAGCAAATTCTTCTGCAACAGCAAAAAACTCACATAAAGGTGGCCCAGTTCTTGTTGAGAATATTCCGACCGCCGGTGTCCCGCTTGCAGACGCGGGCAATGCGCGAGTAGATCGCCTTGCCGCAGTTGATGTACTCTACGGCCGATTCGCGGAAGAAGAAGTACACGTAGTCGCCCACCTCAAAGGAGCCCACAAAGTTTGGTTCTAGAGTAAAAAAGAAATGTTTTTAATTAGCAAAACCTTCAAAAAAAGCTGATAAAACTCGGGGTACTCACTGTCAAGCCACTTTGAGTCGTACTTGATGGTCCGCTTAAAAGGGTACACCTTCTCGCCCGTTTGCAGGTTAAAGAGGTCAGTGCGGAAGATGACCGTGTCAGCTTTGCTGTACTCCGCCACCGAGCCACTGTACAGGCCAGGCAGGTCGCCGGGGTTGCCCTTGTCTGGAAGAAAAAAAAATGGTGAAAAAATCAGCAAAAGGAAACTCAAAACTCTTGAACTCAAAATCAAAGCCCTAACACAGGAAAAAGCATATTTCAGCTGACAGTGTGGCTGATCGATTTTCTGCCCATTCTGGTTTTGCAACCAAACGGAAGAAATCAAATCGAATTAAACTGCTGCTGTCTGGCTGAAATTTTTTCTTCTTTTCCTTTGCAGACAGCTGCGAGATAGAAGCTATTGATGCTGCTGCTGCTGCTATTGCCTCAGTCGTCTCGATTGATTTGCCAAATATCGACCACAGAATCGAAGGTTTGACGACGAGAAATCGAGTTCAATTGTAAAGAAGAAAAAACTGGCGACCAAAACTTACCAACCCACAGCGCAGTGGAATTGTCATCGGGATCAAAGGGACACTTGGCGATGCCATTGCCGATGCCAGGTATTGTCTGCGTGGAGATGCTCAGGTTTGAGGTCTGGAGAAAAGAAAATGGGAAAAAAGAAGTGTCAGAAAGATAAGCACAGCTGTATTAGGAGGTGATAAGGCGACTTACATTAACGATCCAGTCCTTGGGCTGGTAGGCATTGGTGCCGCAGATGTACAGCTGACTGCGGTCGGCGCCCATCGGCTGAATGACGCGAATGTGATTGCGGCAGTCAAAGTTCTGAGTTGGTCAGTGAAAGGAAAAAAAGAGGAAAATAAGTTAGTATCTGAGAGAGTTGGTTGATTCAAGAAGGGGAATCCTCCTATTAAAGTTCCCCACTCTCTTTTTCACACTTTTTTGCACTTTACTTTAGCGCTCTACTTTAGCTTTTTTTTCAACAGCGTTTCGCTCTTTCGGCCTGGCCAGTTAGCACCAGCCAGCAAATAAATAATCTCGATTAATTTCACTTTACAGGCTGTGTGAGGTTGGTGCTGCTGCTGCTGATGCTGAAAAGTGGCCATCGAGCACAATGCTGCCTCTGCTGCTGCTGAATCGAAATCGAAATTGTCAAAATCAATAAAGCGATAGACACACTGGCAAACACATCGTTGAAAAAATGGGAAGAAAAAAGAAAGAAAAGAAGAAGCAAAAGTAGAAGAAGAAGAAAAGAGAAAGAGAATTCAGTCGTGAGTTCATTTTGTCGGCCTCTCTCTTTCTTTTTTTCGCTTAATCGCACTGAAAACAGACTTAATTTCAGAGACCAGTAGTAGCAGAAGCAGAAGCAGCAGCCCGGGCAGTAGTAGTAAGTGTGTAATCATCGAGACAATTTGAGGAGAAATAATAGCAGTAAAAAATGGAATGGAGAATGGCCGTGCCAGTGCTGCAACACTGAATGAGCAGTACTCTATCTAATATTTAGAGAATGGTAAGACACATTCTAAGGTTGGAGATAGAGGATAGATTGCAGAAAAGAAAGAATTGCTTAGAAAGAAAAATAAAGATTCTGCAGGAATGCTGGAATGGATTCTTCTTCCCATTGTGGCAAAAAGAATCCACTTGCTTTACTTTGCGGCCGCTTTACTTTCTGGCTACTGAACTGAGGCTCAACAACAACAAAGCTGCAAAGTTGATAAACTGTGCGGGGCAATTCTCTCATTCTCCTTTTCTATTTTTTTGCAGCGGTAATTAGAAATTAGTGCATTGAGCTTGCACTCCGTTGGCACTTATTCGTTTACTCGCAGTTTTTAGTTTCAATTTCGATTTCTTACCTCCGATTTGCCCTTAGCGACGCAGCTCGGCATGCTCGACGGCTCCAGCTTGATTGCATCGACCTGTGACGATAAAAAGAAGAAAGAAAAAAAATTTAGTTAGTTAGCGAGATGGTGAGAGAGAAGGAAAGAAGGAGGCTTGGAACTGCTTAACTTGATGATGGCAGTAGTAGTGATGGTGATAAAAACAAAAAAACAGGTAATAGGCAAACGTTAGAGTGTACAAAAGCAAAAGCAAAGAGTTTGCTGATGCTCAAATGAACACACAAGTCCAACAACGTTTAATGGTTTTGTGCTAAGATGGAGATAGGGAAAAGGAGAAACTCATTTCAGTGAATATGTGCTCACTTGTCGGTACTTAATTAAATGACACTATATGTTTCACTCAAAGTTGAATACCTCTTTTACAGCATACAAAAACTATTACACGACCATTGCCACCAAGTTGATGACACACCGTCAGTGGTAACAACTGTGCTCCTGCTGGACACTGTCCATTTGTTTGGTAATAAAAAAAGTCAAAGAACAGCAGCAGCACACTGTCCATTGATGCTCTTAGACAAAGGAGAGAAGAAGGTCCACCATTTGTCCAAATGGGCAACCAAATTTTTGTGACTGGTCAGAGCGCACATACACACACAAAAGATGTGAACATGCACCAAGCAAGCAAAAGTTTTAAGATGAAAATGCAGATAAGAGAAATGCTACAAAAAGTGACTCCTGAAAAGGAGCCTAAAAAGAAAGCGGCCCTGCAAAAAATGAAACTTTGCTGACCAAAATGAAAAAAGTGCTGCTACAGAATCAGACCTCTCCTTTGTCTATCTTTGTGTTCCAAAAGTAAGAAAAAAAAGAATCTTGCTGTTTTTGCTGGCTACAAAAACCAGAAAACAACGAGCGAGTTTTTTCACTCCACAAAAAAACTCATTGCACCCTAGCACGCGACCCTGCTGATGTTGCAATGTTGCAAACTGCAAATTCTCGAGCTGTGCAAGAGCCGAGATAAGAAAGCGGCTGTGTGTCTGTGTCTGCCTGACAGACAAAAATGGCTGGCGGTGGACAGATGGGCTTGAAAAAAAAGAAGAAAAGGCAAAAGAGTGAATGAAAGAAAGAGTAAAAAAAGAGTGAACGATGAAGCCCAACAAATAGCTGAATCAGTAGTAGTAAGTCAAAGGTGTCAGAGATGATGCTGATGCTGATGCACTAGAATTATGTGTTAGAAGACACAGAAGACAAAGAAGATGAGGGGACAGACACAACGAGGGGCGGAAAAAGTTAATAAATAAAAGAACACACTGCTAAATGAGAATTGTCATGTTCGGAGGAGGAGGAGGATGATGCTACACTGTGTTCCACTAATATTCACCCGGAGATGAGAAAACAGAGGAGAGGAGAGTGATCTACGGGCACCGAAAATGAAATGAGGATTCCAACAGGAAAAAAGAAAAAAGATGCACACGCGCCCGAAACTCCGTTAAACACTCCCTTTGTCCTTAGTTTTTTCTCCGCTCCGTTTTTCTCGGCTTATCTGCCATCATAAATTAATCACGAGCATAGAAAAGGAGGGAGAGAGGGGAAAGAAGGAGAAAAGAGAATCCCCAGAAAAAAAGATAGGGTCGTGTGAAGAAGAAGAAGAGAGAAACAGAACGAAAACGACGTTTTCCTAGTTGGGGATAGATAAAGCAGGCAAATTGCGCTCGCTCGTTTATTCGCTTCCTAGCTCGTTTGCCGCCGCCGATTGCGCGCTAGGCTCGGCGGCGGTGGCGGCAAATTGAGAAAAACGGACGAACCAGAAAGCAAACTAGCAAGCAAAGGATGGAGCTGGCAACAAAGGGGATAATGAAAGGAAATGAGAAGAAGGAGAAGAAGAAGTTTGACTGCAAGAGGAGACAAAGTCACAACAAATTGCGCCCTGTGCTGTGCTTGTAATTAACTTGTCTGCTGCTGCTGCTGAAGCTAAAGAAGGAAACAGCAAGAAAGAAAGCGGCTCTGCAGATAAGATACGGCAAACACTGAGGAAGAAGAAAGGAGAAAGAAGAAGAGCAAGGCTTGCGGAGAATTAGATTACCCCTAACTGGATTAGATGGTAGACTTCTGCTGTTGCTATTGTTGCTGGATTCTGGTTCTTAGTATTTGACCAGACTGCTTTTTCCGCAGCCGACTACCACTGCTACACTGCACTAGCACTTACATAAATGCAAATTAATAAAGTAGCAGCAGAACAGCTAACAGAAAACAGAACTAAACTAAACTAAACTAAACTGGGAAGAAAACAGTACGTGCTCTGAATAGCACACAACTTTTTCCCCTTTTTGTTGGTAACAAAACTCACTTACTCATTTCTGGTAATGCTGAATCTAAATCGAATTTGCTGCAAACAAAGATTTCAATGCTGTCGCCGTTGAAAGTTCTGCACTGGAGAGAATATGCCGCATTTGGAAACAATGCAAAACTGTGTGTGTGTGTATACAACACAACTTCCCCCTCTACTCAACAGCGTAATCACTGTTGGCCACTAGAAAGAAGAGGAAGAAGAAGAAGTGGCCAGAATCAGAATTCTGAAAGCCAGAACCAGAAACAGCTAAACTGAGATTCTTTAAAATGGTCGACAGCCGAGCCATAAATCATATCAGAGGGAGCTCGTGACAGAGAGAACTAACCATTTTCAGGCAGTCTGTAAAAAAGTACAAAAAGTAGCAACAAAAAATGGTCGCCGAATGGTCTCCAACCAAGTCAGTCAGTCAGCCAGTCATCACAGTCTGTGTCACAGTTTTACTACTGCTGCTGTTGCTGCTGCTGTCGAATATTAAAATTCAATTTGAACTGGGAGAAATTCTCTCTGTGTGTAAAGCAAGCGAGGCTCTGTCTGAGAGCAGCACTGTTCGATCGACAGTGGAACTCTCTCTTTTTCTCAGATTCAGAATAAAACTCAAACTCAGTCAGACAGTCACAGAGAGAATTGCCTCCCGTTGCGGCGATTCAGTCAGTCAGTGCTGACTGACTGAATGAATGGAAAAGCGTGCCATTAAGTGCGGCGGCGAGTCCTGGTCCTGAATCGACTACAAAGTCTGAATCGATGGCCAAAAAAAGTGCCCGAGCGCGATCGAACAGCAGTGCCAGTGGCAAGTGCAAGTCTGAGGAGAAGAAAAGGAGAAGAAGGACGTGCCACATGCAATCAAAGCCCAGTTTAATAGCCGAGGAGATGGAAAATGGAAAAAAGCAGAAAAAGAAAGGAGCACATTAGCATCTGCTTTCACCAGCCAGTCAGTGAGGGAACAAAAAACTAGATTGTCAACTAAATTGCTCTGCAAATGCAAAATATAAATCAAACAATGTGCAGAGTGATTGAGGGAGAAAGGAGAGCGCCCCCCCCCACACAGATGATGAGCCCGCAGAATCCCCGGCAAAAAACTCCCTCCAAATTCTGTCAAACAGAACCAGAACTGAGATACAATCGATCCAGAAATTTTTGCGGCATGTCTATCAACCGCCAGCACCACCAGCACCAGCAGCATCATCAGCACACCAGTAATTGTGCTTTAATTTCATTTGCATGAACCGCCGTCCTCCTCAAAGTTGTGGGCACAGAAGGAGTTAGCTGAAAATCTCATCATTTCTCTATCGCTCCTCATCATTGCACGCTCCCATCATGTTTGATTGTAGTAGTATGATTGTAACTGTTTTGCCTTCTGCTTGTAATTTAATTAAGTTTTGGCAAAGAAAAAATACTATTGCCTGTATGTATGTAATTGATGTAAGAGTGGGAGAGAGAGAGAGTTGAACAAGAGCTCAGCCTCGTAATTAATAGCCCTGAGGTGAGCGGTCGATGAGCCAAATGTTTGCAGAGCAGCCAGAACAACACACAGCCAACAGTAATTAATTGGCACACAAATCAAATTGAAACAGTAACAGCAGCAGCGGAAACATAAACACATGTTAGGACAAGGCAAATGCATCACAGTTTTACTGCTGCCAAACACAGCAAAACTAATAAAACTGACGACCAGTAATGGGCATAAATCATCAACGAGTTTACTACTTTCATCGACTTTTAAGTTTCTCTCCCTTTTGCTCAGAGTAAAACTAACAGAATACTTTGCCATAACAAAAAGGCCACAAACTAACTGCAGACACGTGAATCGAATCAGAAAAAAAAAGAATTTGCCGTGCACATGCCACCACTTTTATAACATCACTTTTTAACTTTACCAGAAAATGAAAATGAGCCAGCAAATGAGCTTTTTTGCAGGGCTGCCTCAGCGGAGACATTACAGCAAAATGAAGTAAATGGCGGTCGAAAAGGACAATCACACTAGTGAGCAGCAGTGTGGTGGTGGTGAGGATGTCACCTTGCCTGCCTGCACTGTGCCTAGATGCTTTATTATTCCTAGAAAAAGGCAGCGACCAAGAATGAAGCAAAAGAGGAGAAGAGACTCAGGAGACTCTCTCCCCATCTTCTCCCTCTTATTCAGCCCTCTTATTTCCTTGGCGACAATTTTCCTCTTCTTCTTTTCTAATTAGAATTACGATAGAGGAGTGTAGTAAACGGAGCGAGAAAAGAGAACGAAAAGAGAGAATTGAAAGCTGCTGGTCAGCCAGCTGAGGCATCTTCAGTGCAATCAACAGAAGAAGAAGAAGAAGGAGAAGGAACTGAACGACATCTTGGCCGCCATTGCTACTAATCAATGCACTGGTCGCCCGTTTATCGGCAACAACAACGGCAAAGTCAACGGCAACAACATCAGCAAACGGAAGCAAAATTAGAAATAATTTGACTGCAAAATAAATAAATTTCCGCTGCTCAGAAGCTGAAAGCGGTCAGTTCGAATGATAACACAGACACACAAAGTAGTCAGTCAGTTAGTCAGTCAACTAGACTGCTGCTGCTAGTGGAATTAATTCAGCGAGTCCCAGCACAAAAGAAGAAAAAGTTACTTTTGCCGCCAATTCTTTTTTCTCAAAAGCAAATGGTAGTAGTGGTGCCAAGAATTGCTGGAATAGAAAAGGAAGCACCAGCAGCAGTCATCATCGGAACTGGTTTCCAATTTTTATTCCGCCTCTTTTTTTGAGTGAAACAGTTGCAGTCGTTGCCAGTGGCCAAATTTGTGTCTCTTTTCCGCTTTTTCTCAGTCGTTATCCTTCAACTGCAAATTAGAGCCCGGCAGGCAAAATTGGAAGAAGAAGCAAAAGAAATGTCGTTCCAAAATGGCGAGAAACAAAAAATGAAACGTGTCGTGCTGGCGATGTTTGCCCTTTTCTTACTGTTTTTTTCGATTCTAAAGATGTCAAAGGCACACACAGGCACCGACAATGGACAATTAGTCTAATTGAAAGAGAAGAGAGGGTTTGCATAAAAAAGGCAGGGTGAACTGTTGTCTTTTTTGTCCTGTTAATCTAAGGGAATTTCAAAAGGCTATTTTTTAGAAGTCTAAATTGTGCAGCAGCAGTAGCCAAATGATCATCATTATAAAGTGGCCAATGTTGCCTGCAGCTGGTAAAAACAGCATCCTTAGCTTTAGCCTCCTTCCTAATTATTAAACTACCATTTTCAACTTTAATTAAAGTTTAATTTAAAAGTCTTGTTATTTTCAGCAGAAAGTGGAGGAATGCCCACCAAAATGATAGAAAACTGCACCGACGTTGCAGCAGCAGCAGCAGCAGCCTTGAAGCTAAACTCAAAGTACAGGCCTTGCTTTAATGAAAATGGTCACTGAAAAGTAGAGAAAATTAGAAAGAGAGAATAGAACTGTCCTCTTCAAATTGAACTCCTCCTCGCGCAAATGAAGCGAGTCACGAACATAACTCTGAACTGAACTGAACTGAACAGTTGTGTCTGCAAGGACACGCACAAAAACTAAACAAAAACAAAAAACACTGAGAGCATCAGTACTGGTAAATCAGAAAAGTATAAATCACAGCCGAAAACAACAGTGCAGAGTGGAGTGGTCAGAGTTCAAAAGGGAAGTAATAATAAAAATCGGACAAGTTCAATGTGTCAATGCTGCTGCTGCTACTCTGTGTTTTCCCTCTTTTCCTTCTTTTTTATTGACAATTACCGCACACCATTCGGTGTGTGCTAATTCCGTTGCTGCAACAGTGGGGCTGTTTGCTGTTTGTTGTTATTGCACCAGTGCTAGTGCTAGTGCTGGTGGGCCAAATGGGGGCCATAATTTAGCAGCACTGGCAAACAACTCCCTCTCCCTCTCACTAACTGCAACTCTCTCTTGAGCAGCAGCAGAAGCAGCAGTGATCATCAATCTCATTAAAAAAGGATTTGTGGCCAAATGAATGAGTCGAGAATGAGAGGGAGGAAGTCGCCGACTCTGCAGACTCTCTGAATGCAATCTGAATGGACGCATTAGGGTGGAGAAAAGGAGGAGGGAAAACGAGCATATTGAGCCATTTGGAGAGCGAGAGATCACCACACACACAGTTGATGCTGCTGCAGCAGCAACTGAAATGGAATTAACCGTAAAAATAGCGAGAGAGGGTGATCGAAGTGAGACGGAAATGAAGACCAGAGCAGAATGTGGTCCCTGGTGGGCACTGCCAGGCAGATAATTAACGCAGGTCGTGGCTATGGATTCCACTGCTGCTGTGTTTGCCACCAGTTTATGGCACCAGTTTATTGGCCACTCTACTCCAGTATTAACCCAAGTTAGGAATCACTCTCTTCTCTTTCTGACACTAACACTCAACTGAACACTTCAACTGCTGCTGCTGTTGGTGCAATGCTTGCTTTTCACTGCTGCTGTTAAATTCACTCTACTGAGCTTGCACCCTCTCCCCTTGAAAGTTTTAAAAAGTTTAGAAAAATGCAAATGACATTGAGGAGGGGGTAAAGATTGCGTAAATTGAGGCTAGCACTGTCAACTAACTCGGGCGACGATTACGAGGGAGGCTAACGATGTTGTCAACTACTGACCAGTTTTGGTGAAAGAAAGAAAGCTCAAATGAAGCCTGAAATGAACAGCGACAGCGAGTCATTTTCTAGCTCCTCTAGTTGCCACCATCGATTGACCGGCAAGGCAAAACAAGTCAAGTAATAGTATGCCAAATCGCCTGCCAAATTCTCTCGTCCCTTCGATCGAGAAATCTGTGTGAATTGCCGACAAACAAAAAATCAAAATAGTCAAAGCAATCGTAGCTGACTGCTGTCGTTAAGAAATTGGAATAAGAAAGAAGAAAATTCCAAGAAATTCTTTCCAGAAGCAAATCAGACGCCCACCATTTAGTATTGAGACGACAACAGCAGCAACAACAACAGCAACTGACACATTATTAACTGCTACAGCACAAGTGTGTCGACAAGGCTGCCGCCGTCGCCATTCTCTCTTGGTGCCTTAATTAATAGTCGCCGTTAGTCTATAAACGAGAAGACTGAGAATGAGATCATCAATTAATTAAGCACACACTCAGTCACACTGATCGACACGAATGTTACATTAGAACAATGGAGAAGGAAAGCGAAAAAATCTGCAATTCTCGCGACCATCATCACGAGATGTGTGCTCATTTTAGTGAAACTAGTGCTATCTGTCAACCAGAACTGGTGCTGACCGGTGCTGGTGCTGCTCGCTTGCTTTCTTGTTTCTGGTTACACTGCTTGTCTTTAATTGCCGTCTGGTAGACGTTGTATAGCTGTAGCCAAACAGCAGCAGCAACAACAACAGCAACAGCAACAGCAGATGCCATCAATCAAGCTAGGGCTGCCATCGCCGTACACAGTCCAGCAATTGATTTCCACCATCGATCGACGGCACCAGCAAACACACACAAACACACACACACACACACACACACACACACACACACACACACACAC
>JAALOO010000863.1_pt3 | contig 17256 bp, 6 predicted proteins | sample 7257641 | NCBI WGS metagenome assembly JAALOO01 (sample SAMN14085613, study PRJNA598686) | mite metagenome | biome: ENVO:01001000; feature: ENVO:01001002; material: ENVO:01001226; isolation source: single female mite from University of Michigan culture on fish food culture... ...
GCTGAAGCTTCACTAGAAACAACCGATCCTAGAGAGAGATTTTGTGGTTTGCAGTTATCGTCCATAGCTTTCTCCTCTTCATAGTCGAGCATCATTCCCACTTCTTCATTAACTCCATTAGCTAGGAACTCCTGTCCATCATCACTGACCGATGATCCACCTAGTCCCCCACCATTTTCACCACTCTCAATACCTTCCTCCCCATCACCCTCGCCAATCAGCCCATCTAGGCCGGCAGCCAGCGCCGCCAGTGCGCCCTTCTTCGGCCTCGGCCCTCGCCTCGTCCCATAGACGTCAATCACCGGATAGGGATTGGGAGTGCCGTCAAGGTTGAGCACCGTCGCCGGCCGGTGGCCGTACTTCCTCAGGTGCAGTTTCAGCGAGTGGCAGTACTTGGTGGCGTAGGTGCAGTCCTCGCAGCGGTACTGGTAAATATTAGAGTGGGACTTCATGTGCGAGTTGAGCATCGACTTGTTGACGCAGCTGTAGTTGCACTTGGCGCACTTGAAGGGCTTGCTGCCGAAGTGATTGCGCAGGTGGTAAACGAGGTGGTGCTTAAACTCGGTCACAAAGTTGCACCGCGGACAGCTGAGCATCTTGTCCGTCTTGATGTGCGCCTTCGTGTGCTCCCAGTAGTCGTGCTTCTGCACGGCCACGTAGTTGCACTGCTTGCAACGGTACTTCCGGTTTCGGGCAGGATTCGGGCCACATGAACTGCCGTCACCGTCATCACCCTCGTCTCCGGAAAAAGCGCTTCCGTCTCCTCCGTTTGCCCCTTCAGGACAGGCGTCATCTGGGTCTCGGGCCCGGTTGCCGCTCCACGTTTCCGGCGGCGTCTCCGAGTGAAAGTCGCGAATGTGCCGCTTCAGCCGGCCCTCAGTGCGGCTGGTGTAGTCGCAGTGCGGACAACGGTGGTCAAAGTGGGTGTTCATGTGGGCGTTGAACTGCAGTTTGGAGTTGCCGGTGTACGGACAGAGGTGACAGCGGTAGATCGGGTTAGGGCCAATGGAGAGGCCGAGCACCATTTTGGCGGTTTGGTTGTTCATAGGAGAGGTGTTTGAAGTGGTAGTGGTGGTGATTGTTGTGGCTGATGATGGAGTTGAAGAAAGTAATCGGCGATTTCCGCCGCCTCCGCCTCTGTTTCGAGACGGCTGGCCGTTTGGGTTTGGTGGTCGAGGTTTGCGAACGCGTTTGGGCTTTGGTTTGACTGTGGCCGCCGACTCAGCATTTGTTTCTCCCTTTGTTTGAGGCTGCGGCTGTTGAAATGAGGCAGCGGCCGCCGCCGCCGCAGCCATCTGATTAGAGATTTGAAGTTCATTCAGTCGCAGAAAGAGCCCTGGATCGACCATTGGAGTGGTGCAAGTGCTGCCGGTGCTGCTGTTGTTTGTGTTTGTTGTTGATATCTGAGTTGCGGTTGGTGGAGGTGGTGGTCCAAAACTGGTTGTAGGCGAAACAGAAGGAGGAATCGAGTTTCCGGGTAAAAGACCAGCTGCGGCTGCTGCTGCTGCCGCCGCCTTCTGCTCCATGTTCATTCGCAGAATCATCATCTTCATCATCAGCACGTGATCGGGATATGGCTGTTGTTGCTGCTGCTGAGCTTGAATATTTTCCGGTGTTGGACTACCACCGTTTCCGTTGACTGGATTCCAAATGCCACCAAATCCATGAACGCTATTGCTTCCCGATTCCATTACTACTGAGTTGTGCTCCATTTTAATTGGCAACGAATCCTCATTTGCGTCCTCTTCTTTCTCCATTAGCCCTGGTGAGTTGGTAGTTTGTTGGCTCAAACAGGCATCGGGAGAATGGGAAAGAAGTTGAGGGTGATGAGTGAACATTGCTGCTGCTGGTGGCGATGGTGACGATGTCCCAAACGCAGACTGATCAGCTGAACTCCAAACTCTAGTCTCCAATTTGATGTTTGGATGAGCTGCAACGGCAGCAGAAGAAGAAGATTCAGCAGCTGTCGTCGTCGTCTGCTCAGCCATGAATCGATTGAGGAATCGTTCTCTAGTTTGCAAAAAAGAAGAGGAAGAGAATGTTAGTTAGAATTAGAGTCAGTTTAGATTAAGTTTCAATTAGTCATGCAGCACTGCAGCTTTCGCCGGAAAAAAGTCGGTTTCTCTTTCTCTCCATCAAATAAGATTAGCCACACTTTCAACAAGCTGCACTGATGAGAATGTTTGGGTGAGTTGCTTTTTACAGCTAATATAATACCCGGTTTACGGCTTAAAAGGCAAACAGTTTAGAGAAAATGAGTTTGAGTAAAGTGGGATCTGGTTTCGAGAAAAGTAAAGTGCACACACTTGTTTGTTAGTGGAGAAAAACACAGACTGCTGCTATTTTAGCTGAACTTTGAGTAGACGAGCACAGAACTAAACCAAATAGAACCGGTGTTTGGGTTGCTTCATTTCACTATGCACATGGCCTGCTGCTGGCTGCTTATTGGCGTGATTTATGACGAGAGAAAAATTGGTTGGCAATAGTTTACTGTCTGCACACGCTTTTGAACTTTAGTGCTGATGCCTTTAGTCTGTGTTTATCAAGGCACAAAAGGAGAGCACACAAACTTTTTTTAGTAAATCATCATTGTCAATGACTCATTCATGATCATTCAGTCTGTACTTACTTAAAGTAAAAGTGCATAGTTGATGAGTAAAGAAAACAGCGAAACAAGTTTAAAAATTAAGATGGAAAGTATCACAACAGTCAAAAAGGTGTTGAAGTGGTAGAAAGCTGCTGGTCACACAGAATGAAAATGAATGAACAAGACACTGGTCACTGAATTAAATACTCGCCGATTCTGTCTGTCAGACACTGTCTGGCGCTCAGTCAGTCAGTCAGTCAAAGGGCAAAGGAAGAGAACATCAGCATCAGTAGCGTCTTAATCTTCACCGGCGACCAAGTGGCACCATGTGACTGACACACTGGTGCACATCATTCCCAGGCGACTGTGTCAGAATGCACTCTTCCTCTTTTAGTCGAGTCACCCTCTCAGATACAGCTGTTGCTGCCACTGTCAGTTCTTTAGCTGATTACCCTCTTTACTTCATAAGAAAGAAGAGTGGAAGGAAGGAAGACAGAGAAAGAATATCAACAGAATCGACCAGCCAACGAATGAAGCAACAGACGTCGACCAGCAGAAGCAGCAGTACTCGAGGGAGAGAGGAGACAAATAAACAGACACTGGCCAAATGTGCTGTTTTTGCTGCTGGGGAGAATGGGATGTGCACATTCATTGACGCACTTTCCGAGTGTCGGCTGCTAAGACGGCTGGCGACTTTCTGACGACGACTTTGCGGCTAATAAGTTGGCGACACAGCCGCCGCCGCCGCCGCCGCCGCCGTGGTCGCCTGCTGCTAATTACACTGCTGCTGCTACTGTCGCACCTAGGTACCGCACACTAGGCCCTACCTAGGCCCAGGGCCCCCAATGATCAGTTGACCCCTTCAGCGGTCGGCCACTTGACCCCGGTGAGTTGCGGTCATTAAGAGTATCAACAGTGTTCTCCTCTGTTGCGGTCTCTCTTATCTTGCGCATTGCTGCTGTTGCTTCTTCTTATTCTGCAGCTGGAACAGAAGGAGGAGCATGTGGAAGTGGTTAAAAATGGTTATGCTTACATATTTTTCCACTTTTTTTTGCTCAGCACACTTAGCAACAGCACACATGAGCATGTGGCAATAAATCGATTTAGAGTGTGAGCTGTGAGTAGCAGATACCACTGAAAAAACGTGAAAAGTAATCAAACTTAAAGAAGAAGACGGAGAAATTCGGTGCTTCTTCTTTTGATTTACAGCCTGACAGTAGAATTTGTACGCGCTACTGCTTGCTGCTGAAGTGTTGAAGTGCTGAAAAAATAAATTGCTCCTGCTTCTTCTTTACACTTTTTAATGATTTATCTGCATTTGCTAGAATACTGAAGATAATCGTGGTTTTTATTTGTTGGCCCCTTTAGATATTAAAAATGTGGCTCTTTTTCTTTCTAAAAGTGCGCCTAACTTCAGAGTCGGCGCAAAGTTGCTCTCCAAAAAGTAAACAACAGTTGCCACTTTTTTGTGCCTGTCGAATTCTCCTTCTCTGTACAGTTCTGGCTCTGGCAAATGTGTGTTAGCAAATGGCTATGAACAGTTTTTGGGTGCAAAAGCAGCAAACGGGGTTCTCTGGTTTTTCTCCGCGGCTGTGCACAACAGGAGGGACAACTGCAGCAGCAGCAAGTGCATTGGAAAACGAAGAACAGAAGAATCTGCCATCGGTGGCGCCCATTCTTATTCTTCAACCATTCTATTTTCCATTTCTGTTTATTTGTTTATCGACAAAATTCAATTGTACAAAAACAGCACAACAGAAGAGAGGGGGGAACGCATCGACAGACAAGTACAACACAAGCACACAGACACACAAAAAATAGCCGAGCAACTTTTTTTCTGACGAAAAAAGATCTAAGTTGACTGCTTGAAGCACAAACACACAAAGCTGCAGGCAGTCTTCACTTTCTTTTTACTTTTTTCCTGCAGTTGGCCGCTAATTTTACAAAATGCTACAGTAGAAGAATTCGAACTCAACTGAATCCATCGGTTTCACTAGATTCTTCTGCTTCTGTTTTTTGTTTTACCACCAGCACCAACACCACCCTCGGCGTCAGCACTTTTTATGTGCCACAAATCTCACCATCGCCGAATCACCAACTGCCGATCGATTGTCTATAAATCAAATTCTCATTTTGCTGATGATTCAGGAAAAAGATTCTTCACTCGCCTGAAGACAGCCAAACAGACACTTTTTTGTATCAATGTGCACACTCACACTAAGATTTCCTGTGCACACATCAAAATATTGTTTATTAATCACGCACACACAGAAACTGCGTTCTCTCTCTGTTCAATCGATAATTGATTTATCCTTCCGCCCAATTTAGACTTTGGTGACTGCTGCTGTTGATGCCTTCGTTGAAAAGATTTTCTTTGTGCTGCTTTTTTGTGTGCGCGAGCAAACTCATCCCAGCTCTACCCAAGTGTAAACAGCTAACTTTTCAAAAAGAAGATTTGAATAGAGTAGAAAATAGAACAGTAGAATCGTCCTGTGAATTTGATTTATGCTTGCAGCAGCAGACTTTTGTTCACCGTCAGATCTGACCAGAAACCACAGACAAGTACAAAGGACGACCGGCCGATTTGGTGATTTGTGTCTTGTCTGAAGATTCTCTCTTTCTTTGTTTCCGATGCAGTTTTAAAGTTGGGGTTACTACACCATCACTGACCACAAATCTATCTTTTTCCTACTGTACTGCGCCACCCAGAGTGACCTACTCGGTTTCAGTTTTGGAGAGCAGCAGCAGCATCTTAAGAATAGCATCGCACTTTATGCAGCACTTTTTTCCCTTAGCTCTGTTCTGTAGTTGCTCCTGATGATATCATCATCAGAATTCGCCTTCTCTTTTTGTGTTTGGATTTCTTTTTTCCTCTTCTTCTTCTTCAGCACAGCAGACCACCACCAGCGCAAGTGGTGTGGCAAAGAAGTGGTAGTGGTGATGGTGATGATGATGATCAAACCAAAGTTTGCCGACACTTGTCTTTTCTCTTTCTCTCTTTTAGTCTTCAGCACTGTATCCTCGTCCATCATCCGTCACTACTATTACTGCTGCCGACCATTGGCTAGCAACAGCATCAGCAGCGTTTTTGGGTGCTAAACTGTTGCATATTTGGTTCTTCTTCTTGAGGGAAAAGGTCAAAGGTCGGCGATTGCCGGTACGGCAACAGCAGCACCATCGGACCTCCTCACTGCTGTTTACATTTGAGAAGATACAGACACTTCTGTTCTTCTGTTTTTTTCTTCACATCACACTTCTACTTGCCGACACTTCTTCTTTTGTAGTCTCAGTTCTTCTTAAAGTCATTTCCGTTTTCTGTCGCCCCTCTCACTCTCACTCTCAGTTAAGCTGTCTCGGCGACGCTCTTTGTGTGTTGTTATAGTGGTTGATGCTGCTGTTGTCCGCATCTGCGGATGCTTGTTGATTCAAGCCAGTTACTGCACATTTGCCGACGTTGTCAGCAACACGAACTATAGTGTCAATGGGAACTTGTGTAATTTGTTGCTGCTGTACAAATATTGTGGTGTCCACTGAGTTGCAGAAAAAGAGATTGACAGATTGAGAATAGGAAAGAAAGAACAAACAACGGAATAAAAGTTGCATATTTATGCAATTCGGAAGTGAAATGAAATGATCGATTGGGGGAAGGGACGAAGATCGAGGTTTTAAATTGTAGCCCCTTTCTTCCTCTTCTGATTGTGTAACTTATGCCATGACTAAAAGCTAAGAAAAGACTTTTTTTGTCTTCAGCTCTATTTGCACATTCACTTTGGTGGTGGCAGTGTCAGCCACTTCAGCATGCAATTTGCATTTTAAGCAACTCTATTGTTGTCAGGCATTTTTCCCTTTGTGCTCTACCTGATTGTGTTGGCCTGGTGCTGGAAAGGAAGAAAAAGCAGTGTCTTTACTCGCTTTACACACTTTGTTATCACCCGCTCGTGCGTGTCATTGCAGTGCACACCAAAGAGTGGGGACCAAAAGTGTGCTTGGACCCTAGGCAAAAAGACACAGTGGACGGGTTATTTATGTGACACCTTGTCCACTGCTGCTGTTGCTGCTCTACATTTTACAGTTCTCTCTTTTTGAGCCAAGCTGGCACACTCTGACTGACCTCCACTGACACTATGTCCCCAGCTGAGCGAGACTGCTTAGAAGAGAAAAGAGACAGCCGTGAGGACAAGAGAAGAAGAGATAAAGCTCAGTGGCCAGTTGTTGCCTGCTGCACGAGCAAGAGCATTTCTCTGCACACATTAACACGCGACACATTCACAGAGAGTGCTAACCTCTGACCTTTTTAGCCAGCAGCAGCGTTTACGTGCGACACACTAAAAAAGGTGACAAACGAAGAGAGGTCAAACACTGTCTGTGTCTGTGCAGTGGTGGTGCTTGCTTCAAGTTCAATCTAGCCGGCCTGAAGAAGAAAACTGTGATTGACCTTTGGAGTGGTGAGGCAGCAGCAGCAGACTAAATGTCGCAATCGATTGCGTATGATTATTAACTGGTGCTGCTGCAGCAGCTGATTGACTGCTATCTACCACTAAAAGGACCTAGGGCCCTGTTCCATCTCACCCTCTCTGATTCTTTCTCTTTACCATAAGTCACTCATGTCTACGGCTGCTGTCCATTAACCCTAGCTGCTGCGGCTGCAGCGGCTGATTTGGCTGTCCGACCAGCTGCGTCTGCTGCTGCTGCGACTGGTGTCCATCTTTCGGTGTGTTCTTCTCCAGCATGATCTCTGCAGGCCTTCTCTTTCCCCTTCTCAACCACTAAACAGGCATTATTACACAGAGACAGACAGTGCCAGGCAGAGTAAGAGTTTGTGTGTTTCTGTTTAGTGTTCAGCTCGTCAGCAGCAGCAGCAGCAGCAGTCTTGCACCTCGCGTTTCGAGGCCGTACCAGGCTGCATGTTCCAACTCGTGGCTCAAGCTTTTATTGCCCAATAAATCAGCATTTTCAGTGTCTACTACTGCTGCTGTTGCTGCTATCCTTGCACGTGGCACGTGCTGGCAAGCAAGGCAAATCAAGATGAATCTCAGCGCGTTCCTAGCTGTGTGCTCACTATGGAGTCACAGTGGCCAGAGAGATGAGACGAGAGATGACCAGAGAGAAGTTTGTGGTGTCACTGTTTCTGCTGCTGCTGTTTTTCTCCCATTTCACTGTTTGTTTCAAACCCGTGTTTGAAAATGTGTGAAATGAAAGTTGACTGTAGCGGCGGTGGTGGTGGTGGTGAATTATTAGTTCAGATGAGGGTGCTAGATTTATTATTTATTAGCCCACATTTAGCAAAAATGCGGCAATGGGGGACATGCTGGTAGAGATTATGAAAAGGGGCACTATTAATCATCATCCGACCAACTTTCTTTGTGCCGACAAATTACCGGCAATTAGTGGTTGCGATGGTGCCCTTTGCCTATCTTTCTCTTAAAATTCTTAAGCTTCATAACTTTCATTTTTCTCCTCCAGGCCGCATCCCTTCCTAACCACAGCAGCATCAGTTTGTGGCACGTGCCAAGGTCAAAGAAGTCGGAGGGGTTTTAAAGAGATGAGTCGTCGTTTCCAAAGTTAAAGGGGATTCTCATCTTTTTTTCTTCATCTTTGTCCATAAATACCAGCACTCTTTTGAACACTTATTTGCTGGCTGTCTTCTGCGTCTTCTTCTTCTTCTCCTTTCGATGGTGACCATATGTGAGCACATCTGGCACCACCATTGAGGGCCACTCTCTTGCCACGAGCCACAGTTGACCCTTTCCCCTCTTTCTCTTTCTCTTTCTCCCTCCTTCACTAACTGTCCACCACCCGTTCAGGGTCACAAACAGCCCTTTTTGCCTCTAGTGCAGCAGCCAAAAAGCTGTCAAAATGCTGGAGATGTCGCTCGCGTGCTGCCGTGCTCTGTCCTTTAAAATCATCCTGTGACCTAGCTTCACTTGCCAGCCTGTGTTGTCTGTACGTCTGTGGTTTCAGTGTGCGGTTTTCGTAGTAAGAAAAAAGAGAGATTTAAAGTCGCCAGTATCTCAAGTTACTTTTTGAGTCTATTTGAATGCGCAGTCTGCTGCAGTGTTTGCTCTTTCTCCACTTAACTCCTTGTGCAACAGACTTTGTTGCGGGAATGAACACAAACAGACTGCCTGACTGAATGAATGACAGACCGGCACAGTGTCCTTTCCTTGTTCTCTCCACTTTTTTTAAAGAAGCACTTTCACTATTTTTTGACTGAATTAGGGCAGATTATTCTGCCTGCGGTCATCAGCATCCTCATCCTCGTCATCATTAGGGTATTTAATTTGCTGCTGTTTCTGCGGCAGACCTCTTTCTCTTTTTCTGTTTTTGTTATTTGCCGACTGTAAAATGATGTGCCAGATGACGTAAAGCTTATGCAATCTTTGAAAATCTGTTTTTAGTTTTTGTTGAAACTTGTCACACATTTCCTTTCTCAACTTTTGAGCTCTTAACCGACAAAAGACAACTTTTGTCAAGGACACTCACAAATGTGCGCAACTTTGAATGGAAGTTTTGGGGCAAATGTTTTTAAACAAAAGTAAAAAGCAATAAAAAAATGTTTTTTTCTGCTTTGCTTGTCTACTCATTTTACCTGAGAGCAATAAAATAATAAAAAACCATTTTTTTTGTTGACCACAGGTCATCATATTTTTCCTTTCTGCTTACTTATCTCATTGTGGTTTGCTAGCTTGTAGTTTGGTCATTAGGCCCGGGCCGATCATAGCCCTAGCTTCTGTTTGACCACCACCACGACCACTTATTTGCGATGCAATAAATTCCTCACGGCAGTTGTCTACACAGTTTACACAACTATCTCCGCCACCCTGCCTACCACCACTACCAAAAATCAATTATCGTTTGAGGAAGGCACAAAAAATCAGTAGTTATGATTTATAATATTTCACGGGGTTTATGGTTTTACGATTATGACTGCCGCTGCTGCGGCAGCTGAAAATATGCTCAACTGTTGGTTGAGCAACTTTTTTTCTTGCAAAACTGACTAATGGCAGAAAATGGGAGAAAGAAGAAAAATGCTGTTGCCACTGTCGGTTTGTTCCGCACTTTGGCACTGTCATTAATTGTGACACTTTTTTTTGCAGTCAGTTGCAGGAATCAAATCAAGTTGACTTCATTTTTTCGCTCTTTCTTTGGTACTTGAGCGCACACTGCTTGAGTGGGTTCTGCTTTCCTGATAGCATCGCAAGCGTTAGCAAGCAAGTCTAGCAACAAATCTATTTTACACTTCAGAGGTCAAAGGGCAAAGCTTTCAAGCAGCAGCTAGCGACCCTTTTGTAGCACATTTGTTCGCACAAAAATACTGGCAACTTTTTTCTGCTGCATCTTTTTATTCTCTTCCAAACCCCTCAAATGTCTGTCGTAGCACTGGTTCAGTGTCGATTCTGGTCACGGCTGCTAAAAATAAGTCGCGGCAAAAAAGAGATGGGCGGCACAGACAGAACCGAGAGTTGACGCTAGAACTTTTTGAGCGCTGCTGCTGTTAACTCTATCTTTAGCAGCAGAGTTTTTTCACCACTACTTTTTTCCTCTTTTATGACGATGTGACAGTGAGCGAGTTTAAAGTACAAAAAGGCGTTAGTTTCTTTAGTCGTCAAATGTGTGTGTGCTTGTCTGGTCATCATTGTCAGAGAAATTGAACAAAACTTTGTTTCTGACAAAACAAACTTGACAACAGAAAGTTTTAAGACAACAACAAAACAGAAAATTGAGAATCGGAAAGTATTTTTGGTGGTCGAGGTGCTGTCCGTTGTGGTCAATTGACCTCGTTTGTCATTGCCTTTAGTTTCTCTTTTCTTTTCCTTCTTCTGAATCACACACTACCGCAACTACCACCACCACTACCAAACTCACTAATTGGCCGCCGAAGAGTTCCAGGAACCGCTGCTTCTGCTGCTTTTCTAGCTGGTTCACTCGTTCTTCACTTCTTCTTCTTCCTCTTCCTTCTCAATAGAACTAATAAAGCTTTACTACTTTGACCACCGTCAGCACTAGCACCAGCAGCAGCACATTCAAAGGTCACGCATGTCGTCGGGATATATTACCGGATAGCGTAACACACACAACCAACCAACACTCACTCGCACAAAAAACGGTCGTCAGAGAACTGTGTGCGCGTGTGGAACTACTACTACTGCTGCTGCTGCTGCTGACCTGAGGTCATCGTCGGACGAAAAAGAACGGGCGAAAAGAAGGGGATCAAAAAGCCTTGGCCAGCACGCGTACACGCGCTCTGCGATAATTTATTGCCATGTAATTAATGCGTAACTCTAGCTGCTCTGCTCTGCACGGGCAGCCATTGTAACGGGTTTCTCCTCATCTCCCTCGCTGGATGAGTCAATGAGGCTGGCGCACAGGGAGAAAGGGTGAAAGGGTTTCACGTTTTTATTTCTGCTGCTTTGGGTTCGGGTTTGTTTGTTCGATCGGTCAGTTGGTCTAAAGTGCAAAAAAGTGCTGCCCACTCAAGCGAGCTGTTTGGTTGAGGCAACAGCAGTAGCAGCAGCAGCCCTTTCACCCCTTTAACTTTTTGCTCGAGTAACAAACCCGGGAATGGAAAAAGTGAAGCTGACCAGTGTAACTAGTCGGGTGAAAGGATCTTTCCGATGTGCGCCAGAAAGCGCCTTCGCCTTCCCTTTTCATGTTTGCTACGAACTTTTTATTTGCTGCACGTGCGACTAGAGAGAGAGAAAGTAATCACTGGTCAGAGCAGGATGCCAAGACTTTATTTGACGAGCATTTTTGCCCGACAAAGTTTTAGGTTTCAGCGATAGGGAATAGAAAGGGTTGTTTCAGAACTAGCTTTTTTGGGCTGCTTTATTCTCATCAGTTTGTCAGTGCCTTTGATTGAGATTGATTAAGGTTGAGAAGAGAAAGAGCGGCAAGGCATATTTTTAGCTGGTGCGCCAAAACACCAGAAATGACCGTCTAATGATTGGCAAAAGAGCCCCTCCTTTTTGCCCAAAAAAGTCATCACGAGACCTACCCGGTCTCCGGAGACTACTGACCAATTTGGGCTGCTGCTGCTGCAGCAGCAGCCCAACTGAATCATCCTCATCATCCTTCTCATCATCACGGGTACATCTAAATTGAATTTTAGCAGTAGCCTCTTTTTAGCGGAGAGACAAAGAAAAAAGAGAAAAAGAATAAAGCTCTTAGTGTCGTCCTGTCATTTGGCTTACAAACTCGGGTCGTTCCATCAGTTTAGTAGAAAGGGTGAAGCTCCCTTTCTTTCTCTGTAAGCCCTCTTTATTTATCCGCTGCTGGTAGTTTCATCTGCTAAAAAGTAAGCAAAGAGTGTGGCGTGACTGACTGACTGACTGACCACTGGTCACCCTCTCACCCGTTCCTTTTTCCAGTGATGGGCGCGTAGATTCAACAGCAAATGGATTCTCCCTGGAACTCACTTTCTAAACTGAGCTGAACTGAGCTGAGCAGTTGACCGTGAGCTAGTGAGAGAGAGAAAAAGAGTTTGAGTCTCGGTCAGTCAGTCAGTCAAACAGCAGTCGTGTCCTCGCATCGTGTGCACTAAACAAATAACAGCAAGCCAACAGCAGCCATCAACAAAAAATGTGGGGTGAAAAGGGGTGGACAGAAAGAAAACGGAGGAGGAAAGGAGCTGCAGTAGCAGCAAGACTAATCTCCTCTTTATCGATGCTTTTCAAGGCTATCAGATTCTTTCTTTCTTTTTGAGTGACACTTAATTAAAAAGATAAAGTGGTCGATGAAGAAGGGAGAGGGAAAAGGAGAAAGAGATGCCCACCAGTCACGTGGCATTGAAGGAATTGAACAGACGGGAAAAAATTACCAGAAAATCTGCCCGTTTTGTGCTTTTTTATTCGACAATTTAGTATTTTATTTCAGTTCCTGAATAAATCGGCAATGAATACCTAATGACCGTCTAATGAGTGTTCTGCCTGCTAGTCTACTGGCTGCCCTCTGACCTTTCTTTAGCTGATCTGGTCACACTTGTTTTTTATTGTCCGCAGTGTCGGGTCACTGGGCACTGCAGTGAACATTACCGCCTCGACTTAATCGATGTTTTGTTGTGCTGTTGGTTGCTGCTGGTCTCCGAGAGTACTGCCGCACCCACAACACTGTTTAACGTAGTAAAAAAGTGGACCCAAGTGTTGGTCAAGTGTGTGCTGTGTGTGTTGTGTTGTGGTGTTGGCTACGCTTCGCCGCCCCTGGACCCGGGATTTTCTTTCCTCTCCTTCTTTTTGACTAGACGACGCGTGTGCTTTTTTAGCGTGCCCTGCCTGCGAGTGCGTATCTGAATAATGGTATAAATAATAATACTGCCCGGACAACTGAAAGGCAAGTGAGAGGTGTAAATAATACCCGGATTGTCGGGTATAATCGGGCCGCTATGACAATGCAGCCTGGTAATATGCAAAACTAATAGTGCAGAGAGAAAGAGAGAAAGGCTGCTTTCCCATTTTTGCTGATTATGAATGAAATGGCAAAGTGAAGGGAAGGTGCTAATTGACCCCTAGGCACGGCCGTCTGACGTAACCACTGGCACCTCACCCTTTCATTTATCCCGTGCATAATTCATTTTACTTTTGATTCAAACTGCTATCAACACTTTTTTGTTGGTCAGGTTCGAGTGACCAAAGGCCTAACTAAACCACTAACATTTTTCACGCCGTTTGACAACTGGCACAGTGTTTGACAATAGAAAATGCAAATTTTTTAACTGACCAACGGTTTTGCTAAACTAGCGACAGCAGTTGTAATTAAAACTAATTTTCTACTTTCTTCAACAGCGTCTAGTGCTGCTGAACAAAAGAAGTCAAGCAAACAATAACGACACTTACTTGATTGCAAAGCAGTGAGAGTGATTGTGAGGGATTGAAAATGATAAAAAAGAGAGCAGGTGAAGATTGCTTCAATCGACCAACCAAATCAGAGTAAGTTCAGGAAAATCAGCGGCAAAGATGAGTGAAAATCAGCGTGTGCAAATAATAAGTTCGTCAAGTGTCGCGCGCCCAGCACTTTTTCTTCTTTGGTGAATTCTGATCACAGAACTTAGGTTGACTGAGTTTGAGAGAAAAAGTGTTTGGAGAGACTAGAGAAGTTGAAGTGGTCAGAAGGAAAAGAACTCTTCTGAAGCGTATGATGGGGAAGTCTTGCGCTTAGGTGAACAGTTGCCTCATTATTTGGGCTTTTATTGCTTTTTGCAGAAACGATGGAGAAAGAGGGCAAATCTGATTAAAAGTTGGCGTTGTTGAGGTGATTCCATTAAGAGTGCCGACTGTGACTGTGTGAATCACGGCAAAAAAGTAGTGATTTGCTTTAGTGTTTTTTGTTCTTGGCAGGAGAGGAAAAAGTTGACTAAACAAAGAGAGAGAAAGAAAGAGAGAGTACCGTTCGCGAGCACCTCTTTACGGCGACTAAAAGAAGAAGTAGTGAATGAAGAGAGGGAAGCCAAGCCAAGCCATCGTGTTCTCCAAGACTTGCGCCAAGGCACAAACACACACGGACTTTTTTGTTGCTTTTTGAGGAGGTTCGGCTTCCTTCCACAGCCCTTCTCTCTTCTCTGTCTTTTTTACCAGGCCAGGGCCTAAAAAGGCAGGACCAACATTAGAGCAAGGCTGCCGCTAGCAGCAGCAGCAGCAGCAGCCCTAGTCATAGTTTGCCCTCGTACACACAATTTGGACACCGTTATATTTTGCCTCTCTCAGTCTGTCTGTCTGTGTTTGTTTGTTGTGCAGAAAACGACTGACTGTTTTGTGGTGGTGGTGGTGGTTCTTTGAGCATGATGCTGCTAGCCAAAAAAGAGGAGTTCGCTTCGGTGGAGTGAGCCAGTGAACGAAGAAGGAAGAGGACGCCGCCTGGAGGTGGTGCCAATTGCTGCTGCTGCTGTTGTTGTTCCTCTCTGTGCATCACTGGCTACTACTGAACTGGCTAAACTGACTGGCTGACTGTGGTGAACAATTGTGCTGCAAGAAGAATGGTAAGTGCCTTTTCTGCTTTTTGGTAATTACCAATTGGCCGGCAGTTTTTTGTTAAGGAAGACTAAGTGCAGTGTTCAAATTGCTAATCAGCGTTTTAATTACTTTTTAATTTTATTAGTTTTTTAAGTTTTTACTAGATTGCTGAAAACACAAAGTAAAGTTGAAACTATCTACAAAACTAATTTCAGTTTTTGAGCCAAAAAATCTTTGTCAATTTCCCTGTTGACCTAGACCTAGCTGAAGCTTGGCAAAATTTCCGCACTGGTCGGCAAAGAACGACTTGCTGATCTGCTCTGGTCAGCCTCAAGAGCTCTCGTGCCAACTTCTGTTGCTGCCTTTAATTGATTAAGCCTTGTACCCTATTTCTCTCTTTCTATGATCCTTTCGTCCCCTGGTTTGGGTCTTTTTGACCTCAAGTGGTGGCGATGGTGGTGGTGAGGCAACACATCGAGTAGATGTGTCCAGCTGCAACTCTGCTTGACCGAGACTGTTTCGAGAGTGGACGTGCACACACTTTTTGCCAGAGAGTAACTCTTTTCCCAGAGATGGGGCAAAAGTTAGGTCCAAAAAGTATTGCACAAACAGACACACTGTTTGAGAGGCTTTCCACTTGGCACGTTCAGCACTTTACACGTGTTTCCATTTAACGGTCAGCCGATTCTGATTTACGAGAAGCGAAATCTGTAGACTTGAGCTTCAACTTGAGCTCCTCTTCTGGCAATTAATCAGTTTCAATTTAGTGCATATTAATTTTTTTGGTTTGGCATATCTTTCCTGCAGCAGCAACAAGAACAAATCTGACAAAAAACCCGTCACGGTCTGGTCTGGCAATCTTCAATCTCTGTGTCCAAATGTGAGCTTTGAGGTGCTTCAGAAGTGTGACAACACTTTATCTGTGCTGGTCAACGTTTTCGACCGTGTTTGCCAGCAGTTTTTCTTTCTAACTAGTGTTTGCCTGCCGCTAATGTTTGCACTGTCTATGATTTATACTTTTTCCCAACTATTTGCTCAAAATATTTTGCCTTTTTTGAGGGGTTGCAGAAGGGAAAAAGTTATCGTGCCTTAGTCCTCAATCTGCTTTTCCAATGTCCAAACATCACTACCAGTTTTCAGTGCCCACAACTGACTGACACTGGGCACTATAACAAATTACTTCCTAATGAGATTGGCTCTACTGTTGATGATGATGAAACGTGCGAGACTCTGGCGTTTTAGCCCTTCATTAAAAGTTTCCCATCAAAAAACTGCTGGCCACTGGCCACCACCACCTAATGGCCACTCTTTTTTATTATTATTGCAGTAGTTCCCTTTTCCAAACCAGTGTGTATGTGCCTCCGCTAAAGTGATGCTTGTTATGATGATGGCTCGAATTTTTATGATGCAGGCCAGTTGGGACCCATTTCCTCCCACTACCATCACTACCAAAAACAGCCGTTACCGAAGATATCATATTCAGTAGCCATTTCATTGCTGATCACTACTACTCTCTCCTTCCGTTAGATTCTCACTTTTGCTCTGTTCTGCTCAGTTTTTATGATGTTTTAGAATACTCTTCCTCTTTAGTGACCAATTAACTTTGAAGATGATCATTACCGGCCAAAAATAGAGAGGCAAAATCATTTGCCGTTTACTGCTAAATAAGCTTTCTGTTCATTGCTTGACGATTCAGCACACATGTTGCAAGTCTGAAAAGTTTAAAAATGTATAAAAAATTGCAATTTAAACTGAATTGTTGTAAAATTTTTCAACTTGTAAGTTTTGCCAAATATTTTTTCACTGAAAAAAGTTCAATTTATCTACCAATTACCCCTTTTTCTTTTTTGTTGTTCAGCAACAGCATCAACCTCTTCAATGGCTGATAATAAAAATAATATCATCTACCACTATCGAATAACGAGAGGCGATAATTCTTCTTTCACTGTTCATTCAGCATTTTTCTCGTAAGCCTATTTGGAAGCTTACTATTTACTTTTCTCCCCTTATTATTTCATTCGATCTTCCTCTTCTCGTCTTTGCCGTTTTTGCAATGAAAGGAAAGGATTAAAAATCTAATAATATTTAATAATTTGCTGTGGACTGGCCGATAAAAACGGGAAGAAGAAAAAGAGAATTAGTGTGTGTGCCCAGTCGCTGGTTGATGATTAGCTTTTGCAGTGGACAAGCCCAGTCGGACTGTCCCCTTGGGCTTTAATTCTGACTCACTGATGTGACTTGCCAGCAGAGAAGAAAAAGGGTTCAGCGGCATCAACGAAAAAAAGAGTGATGCGGGCAAAAAATTTAATAATTTTTATACACATTTGCCAGAAAGAAGAAAGTATAGAAAAAAATTAGAGAAAAAAGTCCAAAAAAGAAAAGTTGTGCAGGGTGCAGGCCAAATCGAATTAATCCTCTGAAGTGTGAATTGCGGAAGGCTGGTAGAAATTGGAGAAAAACGGCAAGCAAAGAGCTTGCTTTATTTTCTACTCTTTGACTACTACTTTTTCATTTCATTTCTTTGCCGACAAAAGTTGTGAGCAAAGAAAACGAAAAAGAAGTAAAAGAAGATGATGGAAAAAAGTGAAGAAAAAAGGCTAGAGCCACTTGGGGACTTTTGATGGATCGATTTCAATGGTGGAGCAGTGTTATTAGCTCTTGTTATTACTCCAGATTGGCTCAAATGCCTATTCTTATTAGCAACAGCAGCAGTGCTGTCAAATTAAG
>JAALOO010001336.1_pt1 | contig 17240 bp, 8 predicted proteins | sample 7257641 | NCBI WGS metagenome assembly JAALOO01 (sample SAMN14085613, study PRJNA598686) | mite metagenome | biome: ENVO:01001000; feature: ENVO:01001002; material: ENVO:01001226; isolation source: single female mite from University of Michigan culture on fish food culture... ...
AGAGAGAGAGAGAGAGAGAGAGAGAGAGAGAGAGAGAGAGAGAGAGAGAGGGTAGCCAAATAGACCGGCTCAGCTTGAGAGGTGGACAAAATTGAAAGTGCCACGCAAAGGCTGCCCCCAGTGAAACAAACAAAATTAAACACACTAACTGTGCACTCTGTTGCTTTGCTTGTCGCCGTCTTTCTAAAAGCCCAATGTTCTAGCGCTGGTAATTGCTTTGCTGAGAAAGATAGAGATGAAAAAGCAAGTAACCAATTCAATGGCTCAAATGAAAGGAGGAGGGGTAGAGAACATGAGTGAATTAAAGGCTATCCAGACACGAGACTGCTAACGGTGAAAAGCAGAATGGACAAAAACAAAAAGAGGAGAAAAGAAGTGGGCAAAATTCTCCTGGCGTGACCGGCGGTCGTCGCCAAATTCTCGAGCAGTCAATGGTCACTGATTAATTTACTTTTAAAATAAACTACTGTTGACAAAGAAAAACGGTGTACTGTGTGACTTACTTGAATGAAGAAGGGGAACACTGTTTTAAAAATAGTTGACCGATGATTTGGTGCTCCCGTTTTTGTTTGCACTTATGACTCCAATTGAAAGTGGAGAAGTTTGGAATTTCGTTCAAAAATCTGTAAAAAATAATATTTTTGTAAAAAAGTGGTCGGAATGCAAACATAACACAGCATTAAAAAACATAAAACAGTCAAAATATGTTGCACTGTCGGTTAGACAAACTGCTCTAGAAATCACTTTTTCTAATTTGCACTGGTCAACACACTGCTGATTGCTGAAGCGCAATATGCACAAAGTGGTTTTAATTGTTGGCGACTAATTTAGTGTGATTGTGTGTGTATGTGAGTTTCTTTACGGTCTACTATTTTTACCTTTATCCCCTTTTCCCTTTCATTTATTTTGCCTAGCTCTCCATTGGAGCCTTCATTAAGGCGCCGGTCACATTTGCCGTATAAATCACTTGGTTACGTGTGAGCGCCCACCGCCCACAGTTTTGCTGCTGCTGCTGCTGCTGGAACTGTTAACCAAAGTTAGCACTACCACTCTCCACCCCTTTCCACTGGCATTAATTTACCACTAAAAAGGCCCCAATCTAAAGTTTATCTTGCCTCAATCGGGTAATCGGCTCTACTTGCGGGTAGTTTAGTACACCGCACACACACACACACACACTGGCGGCAAATTGGCTACAAGCTATCAGTAGTAGTCGTAATAGTAGTCAGTTGTGTACGATTTTAATTAACTGGCTCAGTGTCCCCAGTGGTAATGGGGTGGCGGCGGCGGCGGTGGTGGTGGTCCATTGTCTGACGCCATTTACAGTGGCCACAATAGACCACAGAAAGGAAAAACAGTGCTTCAAATGAGCACTACAACTGTGCTCATTATTAATTTACATGTCGTATTGACTGTCTGCGTGCCTGTTTTGGTGTGTGTATGTGCGAGCAATTGACAGTGGTAATGCACTGTAAATGCTCAATGAAATTAGCTGATTAGAAAAAAGTACATAAAAATAAGGACCGTTGAATAAAAGTACTTTGCTGAAACTCTAATGACAAACTATGAAATTTATTAGCTAACTGATAACTTTTTACTCAAGTAAGCAAGTTTACTCTTTACTGAAAAAACAAAGTAATAGTAACTGTACTTTTTCACTAATGTTTTTTAGTTTTTGGTTTACCAAAAGCAAGCAGAACCAATTGTTAACAAATATGTCAATATGCAAATATGTTTTTAATACTTTGTATTTGCCCTACAAAGTTTTTCTAATGTTGGTATTTCGGCCGTTGTTGTTGTCTCTATAGTAGTAGTTGAAAAACAGCACAAAAAAGATATTATGATTTAATATGGCCGATTCAAATCAGTTTTCCAATTGGACAGCTATTTTCAATTTCATTTTTCTTTTCACTGAAGCATTACTGAATCTTTAAAATTGAATTTGCTTTTTCGCTATAAAGGATCTTGATGTTTCTGTGCGAATCTTTGTGTCTGCTTGTGTTAGCCTTTGCTTGTCAAATCGATCAAAGTATTTGGTGGTCTGAGATTTTACCATCTTTTTTTCCTGTTTTCTGGAACTAAGAATATAAAAAGAATTTTCATTCTCCTGAGACGTTTTCAAACAGAAACAGGCATTGAAAACTGAAAGTTTGAAAATATATTATTTTTCAATTGGAAACAGCCGCCTGAACAGATACATTTGGCGGACGCCTGTCAAATAGACTGAAAACTATTCCAAGTTCTGCTGCAGTCAAAGCAGTGCTGTTATCCAAGTTATTAAATCAGTTGAGGCAGTTGCAAATAACAACTGCAACACAAACAACAACAACAAAATTGAACTGGGTTAAAGTTTTTAATCAGTTTTTTTGTCACGTTCGACAAATCTTAAAGTTTCACAGCAACAGACGTTTTTGCAAAAAAAAACTGCCAATTGAAACATTTTTTGTTATTAATTAGCAGTTTTGTCAAGCACAATATTTGCACTTTGTTGTTGTTTAAAAAAATTGTTGTGCTTAATTTTTTCTAATTACTAGTTCAGCGATAAAAGTAAAAAAACTTCTAAATAAGGTAAACATTGCCACGCGATCAATTTAATACCAAAGGCTACTTACACAACACGGCATTGAAGTGATAGAATTATTTTATTTTTTTAAGTTTAAAATTGCAAAAATTAATATCACAAAAATTGTTATTTGCACAAAACATTTCATTTCGTTTGTTTATTTTAAAAAAATTATTTTACAGCTTTGTGTGCAATAAAATTTAAAAATTTGTTTAGAAAAATGCTTTTGCAATTGCAAATGCAAAAATAATGCATCAAAGTATGCAAATAAGCATATTTTAAATGCAATTTTTAAGCACAAAAATGGCTGAAACTCTTTAAACATAGTGGTTAAAAAATTGCTTCAAACTTAAGTACCGTTTGTAAATTGAAAGATCGACTTTTCCCTTTGGAGCATTATCGGTTGTCAACAACAAGAGAGAATGCATTTTATTTTTAAAGCTTTATTATTTCTTGATACCTTCACTTTGATTTTTTTCAATCGGTTTTTTAATCTTTGCACTTTACCTTTTTCCAACTACTCAAATGGAATATAAACAAAATAAGCATAAAAAACAGTCTCTAATATAAACTTTTCAAGCTATTAAATCACCGCATCGTCAATGTCTGCATCCATCTTTCAATGGAAATTTAAATTCAATTACAAGCTCCAATATTTCAACTAAAGTCAATACGAGTAAAAGTGAGTGCGTGCCTGTTTGAGCAACCCATTGACAGGAAACAAACTGGTGCAGAAAACGGAAAGAAACAAGAGAAAAAAAGGTTTTTGAAACGGTAAAATCTTGGCCAGGGGAAGTGCAGTGCGTGTCGCAGACAAACGGTAATTGGCTAAGCAGACTTTGCGCGTAGATTTGGCATCGTCTACCAGCTGAGGAGTCGATTCCCTAGCGAACAATTGACGACAAACCAGAAAAAAGAAAAATAAAAAAAGAAAGGTTTTTAGGACAATGTTTGAGAAAGCGTTCTAATTTATAAACATGCCAAGTATTTGTACTTTTGTTGGCATTTGCTCACATGGTACTCCGCTGTAAAGTCAATTTTAATGCAAACAAACATAGAAGTGACTACTTTTTATTAATTTTTTTTTATAAAATTCAATGTTTATTAGCCCACAAATGGTAAAAAGCAAATAAAAAAGTGTATCGTTTTTCAAAATGTTATCTACCCTTATGCTAATTTTTACTTATTAATGAAAAAAATGTTGCTTTATGGTTTCAGACTTCCGAGTAGAACTATCAACTGTAACTAATCTATAAATTACTTTTTATATCAGCAGAACTTAAAAAATAGCTTCAATTGATCATAATGTCAACTCTTTGTCGCCTTAGTGCAGTTTAAAAATAGCAAAAATAAAAAATGAGAAAAAACTGTGTGATTACACAGCTGAAATCGATGACGGTCAAAAAGTGGCAGTCAGTCAGTGGCAGTGTTAGTGCATCAAGGAAGAAGGAAAGAAAAAAAGGGAAGAAGAGCAATATGACTGCCGTTCAGCCGGTGGCATCATCAACCGCCACATCGGAGACCTCAACACAGCCGCCCATGCACTGATACTGCGAATAATCTTATCAGCAACAGCGTGCAACTGCTCATAAATTAGAAAAAAATATAAATAAAGAAAGAGAGAGCATGAATGTCGTCTGTGCTGTGTTGCCATGTTTCAGTTACACTGACCAATCCCTAGTTTTTGAACAGCAGCAGCAGCGGTCTGCAAGCTGAAAATGTCAACATCGATTAGTGTGTTTGTGTGTGTGTGTGTGTGCGGCACCGGTGTTGCTCTGCTGTCATGTTCAGTCGTAGGTGAGGCACGAATAATGGTCGAGTGATGCTCGAATTTGATTTATGTGTGTGTGTGTGTAAGCCCAAACACACTATCGATGGGCAACAAAAAGTGTCCATTAGCCATGGACGACGACAGATTGAGAGAAAAAAGCATTTAAAAAAGCGCATCTCAGCAACAGTAGCTGCAAATGTGCGATGGTGGGCAATTGTGAACGCACAGTGACAGACCGTGCACACTGTAATCGGTGCGCCGAGACGATATCAATTTGAATGCCTGCTAATTTGCTTTAGTTGAGGATGAGCGAAATTGTCGCCGCTAGTTGGGTGTTAAGCTGATTTAAGAACAGAAAAGAGAAAAAGTAAAAGCTCAAAAACAAGTGAACAATCAAAACGAAAGTTTTTAAAAAAAGTAATCGCATTGCAATAAAGTTAAAAGGCAAAGTAAAAAAAGAAAATCTACGCTAGTCAAGTTTAGTAGAAAGTGCTCCGAATAAAACACACTAACTAAACACACTTGAAAAATCGAGGGTTTGCAAACGGGAAAAAAGATGACAGATGTATGGCAATAGCAGCAACATGCACTAGTGGTTGTGGTGAGGAGGTAAGTGAGGTCTGCTGAGGGGTGACAGTTGTAGTGGTGGTAGTGGTGGTGGTTAGGCAGATGGGACCGGTCGCAAGTCGCTTTAGCTTCGACGGCACAATTAATGACCACAGAACTGCATTGCTTGAGCATCTAAGGTCTGCACTAATCTATTGCTACTGCGGTGTTGTTTAGCTATTTAAATGAACGCAGCAAAAGAAAAGATGATGCTATCAGCGTTTTTAAAATTCGCTAAGTTCATTTTGATGCAGTTTCAACTTCAGTGTCGCTCACGTTAAAATTAGTTAAACAAAAAAAGTAAAACAATCTAATCCTTTAGGTTTATTGTTTTACTAGATTACTTTTATTTAAATGACTAAAATTTTAATCAAAACACAATGACATTATTGCGTCACACAAAAACAGTTGAATATGTTCGTATAGAGAATTTTTAAATTGCTTTTTGTGTGCTGAACTTTTTCAAAGTGCACTTTAGAGGGCAGCTAAAATTGAAACCTCTAAAACTGTCACTTGGCAGACAGGCAAATAGAGTGTGTGTGTGTGTGTGTGTGTGTGTGGTTCACCGTCTATTTTCTTTTACCACCCAATAAAACTGTCAAATTTTTTTCCACAGCAAAGCAGAACAGAAAGAGAGATGCAAAGCTAGTCAGCAGCCAAAGCAGCAGTGCTAATTGAAATTGGGCTGACGTGCGTGCTTTAATTTTCAATCGTTTTAATTTGCTTGACGAGGAAAATTGCCTCATTCTGGCATCTTTCTTCTTCTTTTTCTTCATCCTCTGCTCTTCATCTCCCTCACCTGTCTGTTTTGCTCACCTTTTCCTATCAGCTTATCAGTGAGTGATCTCAAATGATCGCGCTCGCGCGCGCACCGTATGGCGTAGCAGCAGCAGCCATTAGCCAGTGACACTGAATCGGCTCATCTCTTCCTCTCTCTTTCTCCCATTTCAGTGATGCTCACTCTGATGCGGACACATTGCGAGCAATTTAAAATGAATTACCGCACAACTTATTGGCGACACACACACTCGACTGTGCAAGTGTTATGTGCTGTCCACTCAATTGATTGCCCCGTCTGCTGAGGATGCTGAGAAGTGATCATTTATCTATCTGTCTGTTTGAAGTGATCAAGGGGTAAATGATGATAAGCGGTTTGGTGAAGGGGTGCAAGGGTAAATGCTTGAAATTGCAGTGCGACAACAGTTTGAAAACATTCAGAAAAAAGAATGCAGCTATGCTTTAATGTCTACCAAGGTGGTCACCGCTGTTTATAAAAATGGAAAAAAATTACTGAAAACAGGCAAAATAAGGGTCAAAGTTTATGATCCTTTAACAAGCTTAAAAATGAAAATGCAGATGCAGTTCTAACGTAGTGAGTTTTGCCCGTTTTCTCACATATGAGCACATGAGCAACAGGCGATTTGAGTGAGATTAAAAAGGTTAGACGGTAAACGTGTGGCTGGTAATGTATTCACTAACACAAACATACAACAAGTTCAACACGAGTTTACGGTGCTGATGTGCTGAGAAAACGCATTTGGATGAATTTGCATAGAAAAGGTGTAGAGAAAGAGAAAGAGGGAAAGAGGGAGAGGGAAATGACCAATGCAATGCAAAGTAGTAGTAGTCTTCGCTTTTTCCGCATCATCATTTTTTTTACTGCTTCTTTTCTCTCACTCAGTTGTGTGTGAGTGCCTGTGTGCTTGTATGTTTCAAATAGCCCGTATAATAGACTGACCGACGACGACGACGTTCCCGGCGATGTGAACAGAGGATATAATGAAGAGTGGTAAAAAAGGGAAGCATCACCAGTTCCTAAAAAGGAGATCTCTTTGCCTGCAGGACCGGCAGTCTCTTGTGCCGTGAGTAGCATCGCCAACAACAACAACAACGGCAGCAGCAGAAGCAGCTGTGGCATTTTTGTGACTAAAAGCCAAATATTATTTATTATGATTTGCAGAAAAAAGAGCAAAGCAAGACAGCTAGAGAAAGAGGGAGAAAAAGAAAGAAAGAGAAAGAAAAACTGTTTGAGCAGACAGAAGTGCTCAAAAAGTGTGTGCACTTGAAAAGCACAGTACAGCTGACTTTGGTGTTTCTCTAGTGTTTTCACAAGAATAGAACGAAAACGGAATACAAAGGGCAAAGCAGCTGACCAGTGAGTGAATGAGTGAGTGAGTAAGTGAATGAGTGAGCAGTACAGTAAAGAATGGAACATATAAAAGGTAAACTGAAGAAGAATGATCAAGTGGATGCGGAGGAAATGTATACATTTTGCATCTTTCTTTCTTTTTCTTTGTACGTCTTGTGACCGAGATGTACTTCCTTTGGTACTGCAGTAGCACCGAAACAGTAGTAGTTCTAAAACAGCACTATTGACTGTTTTGTGAAGTTCAGAGAAAAGAAAGAGAAAAAAAGAGAGAAAACTACAATCAATCTCTTTCACGGTGGTCAGTTTTTCCTTTCTTTTTTTTCGTTTTGTTTTGTCTATCAATTGCCCGCACAGCAACAGACTACAAAACAGTGTGCGGCGTAATTTAATTTAACACCAAAGAACACCAACTTACATGTATAAAGATTTAATAAACCAGTCAATCAGTCAAGCAGACAGACAAACAAACAAACTGGCAAACAAACAAAATACAAAAACAAATGGTATAAATAGTCAATTGAAGCAGCCACAACATCTCAATTTGTTTTTAAAATTGCAGCATGTTTAGCAGACAGACAACAGTAAACAGAAATTTAAAAAACAAATTTGTTTCATTTTAGTTTGTAAGCTTTATTTTTTTAAACAGTAAGTGCACTCGTTGACGGAGTTAGGCAGCATTGAGTGTGCGTGTCACAGTGTTTCATTAATATTCATAATTTTTGTTGCTATAATGATCTTTATCGTTTAGGGTGAATTAGCGCCGCTTGGCTAACTGAGCTCATGCCACTGTACAGCACCTAGCAGTTTTGCCTAACCCGCCAAAAATGACCGTCACAACAAGTGCACACAGTACATTAACTTGTCTGCGGTAATCACACACACAAATCAAGCGACAAATTTAGATTAGAATGACAAGAACGTAAAATGCGGATAAATAGGAAACCAGATTATTGGTTTGCAGGTATTATATTTATTCAAGTTTTGCTGTAATGCTGTTTTGCTAGAGTTTGAAAACGTTTTTAAACTACATTTTTGGTTACTTGACAAAGGGAAAATGACAAACAATGATGACAGTATCTCACAAACCTGAGAGATCAGTTTTACCCAAACTATCTTTTTGAAGTTAATGCCTTGAATTTTGCTAAATGTACCCGACAAACCGACAACTAAAAAAGACAAAAAGAAAAACTGAATGTCGTTGATTAAGTGGGTGCTATTAACAAATGACAAATTTTCTACGGGCATAAAAGGTCAAAGGTGGTTTTGGTGATGGTGCTGGTGGTGTTGGTGGTAGAAATACCTTTACCTTTTTGTCTACCTTTTGAAAAACGCTCAGTTGAGAATCTGTTTAAAGTCAAACTCTGCATAAAAAAGTTAAATGCGCTGAAAATGTGAGAACAGAAACGCGAAGGTTCAGTTTATAAAGCTAATAGACTTGCTGTGTGTGTGCCTGTGAGCACCAAGCAGTTCATCATCAGTTAAAAGCACCCTCGTCTTGGACAGTTGCTAAAATGCTGCCAATACTGAAGAACAGCATGATGATGATGATGATGATCTGACTGATGAACAGCAGGTGGCGAAAGTTAATTTTTTCCCCTTGTGATTTTAAAAAACACAAAAATCGATGCTAATCGCCCGTTTCAATAAACTACAAACTATTTGACAAGAAAAAGTAAAAAAACGGACTTACCTAATAGTAAAAGTTTGTTGAAAGTAAGAAATCCGATTTAAAAGGTAAAGCTAAACCATGCTTAGTTGATTTGAGTTTGGCGGCATAAAGTTCTGTTTAAACAAAAAAAAGAAAAAAATTTAGTAAATGGATCAACAGCAAAAAGAAAAATGCATTTCTAAATGCGCAAAAAAAGTTGTCAGCATCAAAATTTGTTTTCAACAAATGACTTTGAAAACACTAAATGTTTGACGTAAACACCAAGAACATAAATGCTAGGAAAAACAACAACAACAATAATAACAACAGCAATTTAAATCACGCAACAGTTGAAAGGTAGCGTCAAGTCTACGGCATTCAGTCGTTTAAGTAGATCTTTTTCTCCTTGCCTTTTTCATTCGTTTGCCCCTACATTTGCACCGTAGTGTAATTAGCAATATAAAGTTAATTAATTTTGATTAATTAGCATTTTCTGACGAGTGGACGAGATCACATCGACAGTGGTTGTGGTGGTGGTGGTCAAAATGGTGGCAGTGTTTCCACTGCTAAACCGTGTCAGTTAGGAGCAGCAGCAGCAGCAGCAACAGCAGTGTCCATTAGCCTCAGTGGCAGGCCAAATGGCCGACCAGATAAGATGGTCATGCACTGGCTGACAGCAGCAGCAGTAGCATTCAGTCAGTCAGTCAGTGAAACCCATTAGAAGCGGTAATGGGGAAAAGAAAGAAAAAAAGCACCACAGTTCGACAGGCAGCAGCAGCAGCAAAAAAGAAGACCATTGACAAGACACTGAATAAATGTCCTTTAAAGAGGAGAGGAAGAATGAGGAGAAGAAGAAGAGATAAATTAATTTGCCCATTGTAACATGAACACGGGCGAGCTGAGTAGGCACTTGGCTGACTGCTGCTGTTGCTGCTGCAAACTTTGATAAGGGCAAAGAGAAAGAATAGATGTTTGCCTTGATAAGGAGTGAAAACGAAGACGACAAAAGCGGAAAAATATGTCGAGAAAAAGTGGTTATTCCAGCAGCAGCAGCAGCATCAAAAGAATAAGGCATTATTTATGGACTGTATCGACTGGGGCCAACTGTGTCTGTCAGTGCTGTCCACTCTGGCCCACTCTGTCGCAGCACTTTGACAGCAGAGGATCAGATGTCACTGGTCACTACTACTACTACTACTTCGGCTAGTAGTCCTCTTTTAGTTATGAATTATGACCGTTGCATTAGCCGTCGCCGTTGTCAACTGATTACTGCACTGCCCTCGCTTGCACTACACCTGTTTTGCAGTGTGTATGTGCTTGATAATGTGACAGAATTGAAGAGAAAAGAAAACAGCAAAAAGTCTGTGCTTGAAAAGCAGTGTCACAAGTGAACAGTTGACAAGTGTCCTCTACACGATGAAAAAGAGGAGAAGATGGGAAAGAGAAGTTGCAAAAATTGGTCAGTCTAGACAAGGCAAGATTCTATGAGTTATGGCCTCTCTGCTAGGACCTGTCTGTTGGCAGTTGTGCTCAAACTGCAGAAACTGCAGTTTTATTGAGGAAAATAAAAGCGTAAATGGGAACCTATGCCTAAAAATGTAGCGTCTAAGTTTTGCTTTTTTTCGTTGTTCCAACAATAAAACTTAAACTATAAAATTGTTTGCGTGCTATGTCGCGCCAGAAAGGTTGCAAACAAAAATAACTAAAAATTTTAAAAAGAAAACAGTGTGATGAAATGTAAATTAAATAAACAGCAAACTTATCAAAAAAGTTTATTATGAAATAGAAAACAACAATTGACAAAACGTAGGGAAGCAGAGTGTGAGAATGGTAGCAGTCTGCACTCTTCTCAGAAGCGGCTGTCAACCATGATAATCACTCCACCTTCTTATATTTGTCTTTGTAATTTTACTTTTTTGCACTGTAAATTTAAAAGATGATAAAAATAGAATTAGAAAACGCTAAACAAACTGAAAAGTGTACGTTAAAATCAAAAGTTGGCAAACAAACACTACACACCAGCACTTCCATTGAAGGGTCCACACATACACACAAACACACACACATTTACATTCACACCGACACAGCTCATCAGTAGTAGGGTGAACATGTTGAACTAAAAAATGAAGAACAGAAGGTGGCAGAGTAAAAACAGAGAAAGTGAGAAGGTGCAGATTAGATACGCCTCGGCGAGTGTAGTGCAGAGTCAATGGAAAAGAAGAATGAACAAGAAAAGCAAAGGAGAACAAGGCAAAGGAGGCCTGAGCAAAATGAAGCGGCAAAATGGAAAGTGAGTTGTAAAAAAATGAAAGCAGAAGGGCAGAACTTGTAGTAGTACCCAGAAAGGACTATCCAAGGCTATCGCTGTCGATGTGAGAGAGTATGTACTCTGAATACACTTGTCCTCGCACACTGTTCCAGAACTGTGTTTCAGAACTTCAGTAGAGCAGTGAAGCGGATAAAGTGACGACACATTGACGACACTGACGACACTACAGTGTTTGCAAACTGATTTGAGTTGTTTGGTTGCGTTGCAAGAAAAAGTAGTGCAAGTGTGAGTTGCATCTTCAACAGCAGCAGAAAAAGTAGAAACGCAAAAAAACCGAGAAAAAACATGACTGGAATGTGCTTTAGCGTTTGGAATTAAGTTACAACAGTGTAGTTAGCTGCCTGCCTGCCTGCGTCCCTTTATTCTAGGCGTCTCTTATTGTTGCTAGGATTGTTCCGGAAATTGGCGCAAATGATCAAAGTGGTGGAATGTATGGGAAAATTTTGTCATTGTAGTACAAAAAATGCAAAAACAAAATTAACAAATTTGAATGTAATAGTGAGTTCACAAGACAACATATCAATGCAAATCAGCAAAACATTGATGAATGGAGTAAGCAATTAGTGTGTCTAAATATTTTAAAATGTTTTTTTTGAAATCAAAATAAAAGGTGAACTGTGCAATAAAAGAATGAAAATGAAGTGCGATGACTAGTTTGGTTATTGTAAGAAAGGTTGCAAGTGTCAAACTAACAGTTGAAGATGAAATCAGCAGACGATATCCAGTCAAGCTGACAAAAACTCGTTAAATTGTAAAAACGGCCTAAAGCGATATGTCTAAGTGTGTGGTGCCATAAATTAAGTCGCATTACGCGCACCAAATGAAAACGAGCCGCACTTGGAGAAATGCAGGCAGAAAAAACTAATAAATTGTGTGACAGGATTTTAAAAAGGATGAAATGTGAAGTAAATGTTGAGAAGCAGAGATGATGCGGAATAATAAAAATAAAAAGCCATTTTTATTTAAAAGCTAGGGGAGAGTGGGTTTTAGTAACGAAAATGGAAAAACAGTAAAAACTGCTAAAAATTAAATATTAGATACTAATCTGTGTGATAAATCCTGCCGTTTTCTAACACAAACACAAACACAAACACAAACACAAACACAAACACAAACACAAACACAAACATACGCAAACATTTTGTAATAATTTATATTTTTAAAAAAAACTAAAAATTTTTTGAAATTTTATTTAATTTTATTTAAAAAACAGCTGGTAAAAATTATCAAAAAAATCACAACATTAAAAATATGAACTGATTAGGGTAATGACACTAACAAGGTTAGTTGCAAACTCCTAATATCGTCATCACTAGTGCACAAACTCTGTTGCGACAGTGTTGATCAGATAAATTTCAATCACAAACCATGCAACCAAGGCGCTGCCAAGCAAAGTGATAGGTGTGTTTCTTTTAAGTTCACAAAGTGAGAGACAAGTTTAATGTGTGATGTGTTTTTGTATTTGATGTGTACATTCACATCAAATGGCTGGCGCTAACACCGTTTGACATCTATCTACTCAACGAAAAAAAAACTAAGGAAGGGCTGAACTGGTCAACGAGAGCAGCTGCCTGCAAGCCTGATCACCACTTTTAGAACCATCACCACCATCACCACCACAACCATATTGCTGACAAGTTCTTGTCATCGAGTGTCATCTTTTTTTGCCAGTTTAGCTAAACCTCAAGCACTCCCTGAGCCTAGTTCACCTACTACTACTACAACCAAGAAGGAAGGAGAGAGAGAGAGAGAGAGAGAGCAGTGTCATTTTACCTATCTAAATTGACCAGCATCACGCTCGCGTGCGAGACATTTCAACAGCTTTTTCCATCTGATAAGCTGTACAACAGCAGAAGTAGTGAAAACCGATGCAGATGCTGCTCGTCCTGCGGGCAGTGCTAATGGGGCACCAGAAGAAGGCAAAAAAGAGGGGACAACAACAGCAACAGCAGCAACAGCAACATTAGATCGTTTCATCTAAAGTGCGACCAGATGAGGGAAGGCACCGATGGCTCACATTATCACTACACCGGCGGACAGAGAAAGAGAGACATGAGTCGCCGATGACGGAGTCGCTGATAAGGTTTGCTGGTAGTGGCGAGGCAACAGCGTTGCTCTCCCTCGGCAATTGCCAGTGATGAGCCACTGCTGTTGCTGCTGATGCAGTGGTCAGTGCAGAAATGAATCTGAGCAGAGGAGAGCAAAAGATGGAGGCAGAACATCGGGGAAACAGGCGCAGCCGATGGCCATAATGTCTTAATGGCCATCAGCTAGACTGAATGTGTCTGTGCCTGTGTGCCTGCGCCTGTGTGCGAGCTAGACTGCCCATAGCTTGAACACATTATTGGGGCCTCTATCGGCTGCCCATTATCGTTATTAATATGACAAGGGAGCAGAAGTAGGAGGAGTGGTGGTGGTGATGCTAAGGGGAACCGTCCTCAGACGAACTCTGCATGCAGGGTCATTAAACATTCGGTGTGACTTGTTGGTCGGTGGTGGTGGTAGTAGTCAGCCAGATTCGATAAGAACTCGTACATTAGAGAAAAGAGAGAAGAAAAAGAGAAACTACAAGATTTAAAAAGCAAAAAGAACAACTGCAAGAGGGAGAGAGGGAAAAAACTTTGAAAAAGGCAATGGACAGATTGCATTCTTTTAGAATGAAAAACTTAAATAAATGGTTTTTTCTTCTTTCTCTCTTTCCTCTCTTCTAGTTGCATTTTTCTCCCGTGTTCAGCGAGAAAGTGAGTTTGTATTTGCTGCTTTGACAGATGTTAATAATTAGTGGCACTAAAAATAGTGATACACTGCTAGACGCTCTTTTACTGCTGATGCTGAAGTGATAGAATGAGATGCTGGGAAATGAAAATGAAAAATAGTAGCCCATTTGGTTACTGCTGTCTCGGCAGTGGCAGAGGTGTCGAGACAGCAAATGGCAACCAAATGGACTAACGAAGGTGGCAGATCACTTCGATGACTAAGACAGGAAAGGAAAAAGTCGTTAAGAGTGAAACAATTTGGGTTAGCACTCTGTTCAACTCTGTGTTTTCTGTCAAACTGCAACAAAGTCGTGATAGCTACAAAATCTATTATTGAGCTTCCATATTGTTTTAGTGTCGAGCAGAACTTCTTTTTAATGACTAGCAAAAAAATGGCAAAAAGCTTGAATCTGAAACAATGATGAAAAACAAACCGGAAAAAATATCTCATTTTTGCGATGTTCGTTTGCTCAGTGTCAGTTCATTTTGGCGCTAAAAGGGCAAATCAGCCTCATTATCGCCAAACGCCTAAACCTGAACGTTTAAATCACTTTCCTCTGCAGCAATGGCAACAGTTTTCTTCAGTGTAATGTGTTCTTCGCAAATAAAAAGTCAAAACACGCTAACTAGCTAGCGCAAATAAGCTCACAACTGAGCAACAAAAGTTTTTTCTTTTCTTTTCTCTCTTTTCCTTTCCCTCATCTGCTTCTTCACTAAATCTAACAATAAATTAGCACAATAATTGGCAATGACATGTGTACAAATCTCAGCGGTTTGGTGGTTTTTCTGGCGTCCACCACCGCACCACTGAAGCCGATTTAAATATGTGTGTGAAGTTGTGTGATTGCAAATGTGTTTGTTGTCGGTGCTGTTGCTTGCCACTATTTGGGGTTAACATGAACACGATCTGACTGCCATGAGAAGTCACTGTGTGAGCATTTCATTCGCCTCGCTGAGCCGGTGTTGTGCAGTCGTCTGATGTGAAGTCAGCGTAAAGTCAGCAGTTTGCTAGGCAAAAGGGACCATTCCTACGTTACGCTAAGCCGAGTTAGTTAGTCAGTCAGTCAGTTTGTGTTGTGCTGTGCCACACACGGCGAGTGATGCAGGCTGAGCTAAGCAATCCGGCAACACACATTTAGGCAACCAGGCAAAAGGGATGAGAAGGCTAACCGATGATGATGAGGAGGACGATGATAATACAGCTTGCTCACACTTTCAAACTGGACATTTTTTTGATGTTTACTATGCATGGAGGAAAGCTGCCAAATCAAATTTGTTGCGCAACACAGTTGTTGTACACACAAAGAACCTCAGCAGTGATGTCCGGCAGTGGTGGTAAAGGGGCACTGGTGAACAAAACCAGAGCAGATCTTTTCCTAGTCAGTCGACACTCTGAAAACTCAAAGTAATCTCTGATAATCTAAAAAACCTAAACTGTTTGTTGTGCTTGCACTTCAACGACAGGAGATGAGCCGCTAGACGCACTCATCAAGTGGAGCTAATGGGTTAAGGATGAAAAGCCAGGAAAAAATGTTTAAGTAGGTAATAACATCAACGCGTCAAAAAGCAACAAAAACAAGCTCAAGCTCAAACGCAACCCTATCAACTGACCCAGAGCAACAAAATGCAACAGAAAAAAATGTTCACGACAAGAAGATGAGTGAGTGACTGCCCGCGCACTGATGCTATGAAAAATGTAAATCATGATTCATAACGGGCACTAACACACACACAGACACACCGGAACACACTGCGCTGGTAAAGAGAGCAAACACTGACACTGACACTGACACTCCGACTGCCTGAGTTCAAACGTGTTATGAATGCGTAAAGAGGAGCAAAAAAAGTTTGAGTTGTTGAGCCACTGTAGAAAAAGTCGGAAGAAGAAAAAGAAGGAAAAGAAGAAAAATAAACAAAAGCCCCGTTTAGTGTACCTCCTCAAGTTTAGCTGGTTGCTTCAGCTAAGCGTGATGAGGTGGTCGTGTGCGGTGAGCTGCGTTGCCAGAGCGGGCGCCTGTTGCCAATGAGAGAGAGAGAGAGCAGTGTTGCTTGTTAATTGAATTTTTCTCGCCCGGTAGAGCAATGGCGCAGCAGCAACCTTAACCCTAACCATCAGGCGCATATATCTTTCATGGTTGTTTGCCTGTGTGCCTAATGTTCCCCTTTACAGTCTGCTTCATCTTCTCTTCTCCTCTTCTTTCCTCATCGAGGGTGTTTGCCGTAATGGCCTGGCTGCCATTAATCACCTGTGCACTGGGCTCCTCGCTCCTTTTCCCCTCTTTTTGCCCATTTCTCCCCTTCCCCCTTTTTGCCTCCTTTTTCTTCTCCTTTTGACCAGCAACACTTCAGCGCGTCTACATCTTACATCAGCGTCTCTGAAACCTGACAACCTCAGTGCGGCGCAACAAAAAAAGTGGAGCTAAAAGTCGAGCTGTTGCTGATATTGATGTTGATGCTGATGTTGTTGTTGTTGTTGCGGTAGAGAAGGGGTTAATTAATTGATGGCTTCCCCACCGGAGGACAGACTGTCTGGCGAACAGATTTCTGATGCTGCTTTGCAGTGTACTGATGCTCGCCGGTGGGGGTGGTGGTAACATATATCATTCCTCAAGCTCACTTGCTCTCAAGGAAGGGGGCAAATAAGCAAAGCACAGATGTGTGCCCGGCAAAGGGTGTTAAATCATTGCTCATAGTTCACCGGTGGACTGGCAGGCAGGTCCAGTCGTTGGCGGCGGTCGGCCACAGTCAACGACGATTTGCGACGATTTACTCACTCGCACACAGTTCACATTTACAAACCGAAAACTCTATCTAGACACGCAAAATCATGGGGCAAAATAGTTTAGTAAATCACCTGAAAAGAGAAAGATAGAGATGGAAACGTAAAACACATACACACACGCACACTGCTTAGATTACACTGCTCAGGCATTCTGTTCATCAGCATGATCCACCTAACTTTAGATTGGCTACTCGAGCTCGTAAATCTGCCAAATCTAAAGAACCACTGAAATGCGCCGAACACCAGCTAGCCACTAACCCCTTGCGCCAGGTAGTGACCACCACCATCATCAGAGAGGGTATATATCTTTTCTCTCTCTCTCTCTCTATAATCAACACCGATCTCTCATCTCATTTGTCTCCCTTTTCTACCTCCCTATCTCTCCTTTTTCCTCTCCCTCTCTTATACTTACCTTTCTGACTGTCTGGCTCAATAGATATAGCCCCATTGAGAGGCAGTCATTAGCGCGTCAATTCGATTGGTGGTGGTGGTGGCACCCCTCGCCTAATAGCGCCCTGATCACTGCTCTCGCTGCCTGTGCTCTGGCACCTTAGCTTGCAATTGCAATTGCCGCCGGTTCTTTCTTCCTCTCTCTCTCTCTCTCTCTCTCTCTCTCTCTCTCTCTCTCTCTCTCTC
>JAALOO010000348.1_pt3 | contig 17228 bp, 16 predicted proteins | sample 7257641 | NCBI WGS metagenome assembly JAALOO01 (sample SAMN14085613, study PRJNA598686) | mite metagenome | biome: ENVO:01001000; feature: ENVO:01001002; material: ENVO:01001226; isolation source: single female mite from University of Michigan culture on fish food culture... ...
CTACTCACTTGCAGTACTCTTTCATCTTGCTCATATTATTTGGAAAGGGTCGTCCATTGACTCCAAAGCCAATTGATTTGGTCATTTGTGTGCCGATCTTTTTCAGCGCTTTTTCCGTGCACTGTGGCTTAGATTTGATAAGAATATTGTCATTGCCATTGAAGCTCTTTTTCCCGTGAACCAGGACAACAAGGAGAAGTAAAAAGAAGATTAGCGAACTCTTTGAGTTGATCATTTTTTGTTAGAAAAAAACTAATTAATTATGAGTGCTCAAACGAGACGGAAGTGGCGGCCACCATAGCCTTTTATACCTGCTCTTAACAGTACGTTTGGCACAGAAGGCAGTGGATCAATGCACCCTTGGAAGCAGTGTGGTAGAATGCCAAGCAAGTAAGAAGAACATCAACAGGCGAAAGTTAGCGCTTTCTCTTCGAGGCCATTGCACCGCGCTGATGATCATTTGCGCTCACTTCATCAACCTTCAGTTTAGATCGCCGTTTCTACCATCAGCACAGAGAAACATATGCTAACGCATGGCGCTTTCACTATGTGCCAAATGCTTTCTCCCAATTATTACTAATTAGTAATAATGTCAAAAAGCGGCAGCATCGACATCAAAATCGGCAGTTGTTGTACGTACATTTTACATACGATGCAGTTGATAATGACTTTGAACTTGACAAAGACGCACAGCTTTTCACTCTGAGCGATAGTCCTGCACTCCTCTTTCCTTCGCTGTTATTGTCATTGGCTAAAGGTTTTTGCTGATACTAGTACAAATACTCTTATTCTTAATTGAATACAGCTAATTGGCATCTTAATGCAAACACGTGTTTTGAAGTTGACTATAAAAAAATATTAGAGAATGACCCACAAATATCATTATCAACTTTTAAAAATGCAAACATCAGTTAGTAAATGACTGTTCACTTTGCATCATCTCTAATAAAAGTGCCTCTAATGTATTTGATAATCACCTTGGTCAGTGGCTACGTGATTACTCGAGAGCATCCACATTTAGAAGATGACGATGAAGAAGATGCCCAGGAGGCTACAAACAAGCAAGCAAACGCATGTTACATGCATTCAAGTACTCTTGTTGACAAAGGACATGGCAGTTTTAATTTAACTGGTCGCATTAGAGACAAGCAACAAACTCACTCAACGGCACAATTTACCATTGAGAAACATGGCTGGTTGCCGGCGCTCAATGGAAGTGAGTGATTCGGTGCTGCTTCAAATTGGGCACTGTAGGCAATGGTTTTAACTTTTCACTTTTAATCAATGATTCGCTTTGATTCCCCAAAAGTTTACTGATTTACTGGCGTGTCAATTTTCTTCTCTGACTACAAGTTCGATTTTGTAAAGGCACGTTTATTTAAATCAAAAACTTTACCAAAGGCAAGCACAATTTTTTAAAGTGAAAGTTGATCTAGTTTTGTCAACTGCATATTTATCTGAACTATTTTGCCAAACAGCTGCTATGCTTCGTTCACTTTTGCTTGCTACCTTGTTGGGCATCGCTCTGGCCGCCCCTGTGCTTGAGCAGGAGGAGCCTTCCTCGCCGGACAGTTTTTGGTTTGCGCTGTCAAAGTTCTTTGGAGACTCGTCACCCACCACCGAGTTGGCAGCCTTTGAGAATGCCACCGCTACTGATGACGACTCGCTCACCACAACCGCCGTCGTCATCAAGGCGTCTTCCTCCTCAGCGGTCTTTGAAGCCTTTGGCAATGCGACCCGCCAGAACTTGGTTCGCCTGTACCTGGAGACTGACCGCCAGATGCGCTACTGGCGACTGATGGCCGTCATGGGCGTCCTCTCCTGGTTCGAGAGCTTTGCCGGCTACAATGGCTCCCTCAGCGAGTCGATGAAGGACGCTGGCCTGGACGGGAACGACCCCTCGCTGATGGCGGCCAGCCTCGAAGGCGCCCGTCAGATGGCTCAGATGATGTCTGCCAGTGTGCAGAACCGCCTGGGCCAGCTGGCCGGATAGTCATGACTCATGACGGCCAATCTGTCACCCTGGCAGCAGTGCCAACAACAGCAGCGCCTGGATGCGCCTCATTGCGCCATTTCTCTCTTTCACGGGTGTGGGCGCCTGCTGCATCACAACACAAAGTGATTGCAACTTTTTTAAATTAAAACATCCCTGACATTTCCTCGTCAGCCTATTTTACACTTTTTACACTTTCCCCCATCTCTCACTAATTAGCAGTGAAAAATAAAGAGCAGTTTAAAGTTGACAAAAACTGATTTCTCTCAATTGGCACCTCAAGTGATGCCACCGTCTGTGTCTGAGTTTGTGAGCTCTTTCTCTCTTCCGTTCGGCGTCTTCACTGCGACTGCACACAGCTTAGTTAAAGTGTGACGTGTGATTAGCCGTCAAGGCCACCGGTGTCTCACTCACTCACTCTCTCTGTGATTGTCAATTGCATCCACTGCTGGCACTGTCCTCCTCTCTTACCACTTCCCAGTCTGCTGTACGGTAGCCCTGTGCTTTCCCAGTGCACTGCGAACGGCTCACCACTGGCGCCGATGAGTGTGTCCGAGGCAGAGAGAGAAGGCGACTGTCCGCCCAGCGATCTGTCCGATCCGACTATATAGAGTGGGCCACCACGACCGGTGCACAGCCAATCGGCGAAAGGAACCAGGAGACCACCGTCGTACAGCACAGTGGTGTCGTACAGTCGGCGAAAAGGAAAGAGGAGATGAAGAGCAATAGTCTGCGCGCTAGGCTGCCTGGCAGCCAGTACGTTCAGCCAGCTTCAGCCGTTTCAGTGTCAGACAGACCGTTTCATTCTTTGGGTAGAGAGAAAGGAAACGCACACGACTCACCAGACGGTTCGCTACCACCGCCAGCACCAGCAACACCAGCCGAAACATCAGTAGCATCATCTGAGCGAGAACATGCAGCTGCTCGTGAAGCTAAAGAGCGCCGACAATGTGGTGATCGCCGTCGAGGAGAAGGTGGTCCGTCTCTCGGGCCTGGTGGGCAGCGTCCTCGCCCAGAACGATGACGGCATTCCCGTGGAGGCAATCTCCTGTCCGGCCACCGCTCACATCCTCCAGCTGGTGATCGCCTGGTGTGAGTACCACAAGAACGACCCCGACTGCCTGCAGAATGAGTACCTCGCCAACCTGGACAACCTGCGCAATCTGCCCGAGTGGGACGAGCAGTGGCTGTCGGAGCAGTGGGACAACAGCACTCTGACGGAGGTCATCACCGCTGCCGAGCAGATGAAGATTCCCAAGCTGCTGTACCTGGCTCGCCGAATGCAACGAGTGCGCTCCGCTCGGGTCAATCTTCTCGCCAACAACAACAACAACAACAACAACAACAACAACAACCACGGCCAAATGGAGATTGAGGAGGCAATGGCTGAGGTGGTGGATCCTGAGGTCTTGGGCCTCGGCGCAGGCGTCCTCGTTCATGGACCAATCTTTCATGTTGCAGCGGTCGATATCGAGGCTCCTGTTGCTGCTGCTCCGGCGGCCCCACCTGCTCCTGCTCCTGAGCCCGCTCTAGCTCCCGTTCCTGCTGTTGCCGCTGAAGTTGAAGGCGGACAGGCGGAGAATGCGGAGGGCAATGATCGCCCTCTTCCTGTTCTCCACTCGCAGGCCATCATTGAGATTGGTCAGATGATACGCTGAAGATGGGCTCAACAGCAGTGCTCTCCCCCTGGTTCGCAACAGTCACGCAAACCACAGAGCAACAGAATCATCATCTCAAGGGTAGTTTTTAATTAATTCTATTATTTTATTTTCAGCACACGTTCCAAAGGACCTCCCCTGGTTCCCCCTCCGAATCTATTTTTCCGTTACTGTACGATATTATTTTTTCTTTTTTCAAACAATAAATGTTTCCACTCATAAAATTTTACCGCCAGCATAGTTTCGGACACGTTTTGAGAAGGGCGCCACAGCCCACCTAAGCTGTCGCTCCTCCACTGTGTGGGACTCTTTTTGGGCGCACCCGACCCAGCCACTCTGCACGTGAAACAAAGTTCTCATAAACAAAGCAACTTTGGACTGCTAAACGACACTGAAACGACTCAAAAGATGGACCAGATTCTGAAGATTAAAGACATCGAAGAGCCGGCCGAACTGCCCTCAATGCAGGTGGAGACGAGCGACAAACAAATCGTGGAGATCGAGGAGCCCATCGTTCGCATGTCGGCGTACCTGGTGGCCAATCTGGATGATGTGCCGGCTGAACCGATTCCCCTGAAGGAGGTCTCTTCCCGTACACTGAATCACGTCCTGAAGTGGTGTCGTAAGCACGTCAAAGACCCGGTGGACATTTACGAGTGTGAAGAGGAGAGCAACGGCTACGGCTTTCAGCCGGTGGGCGAGCGCTACCGCTGGCGTCGTCGCTTTGTGGTCATTCCCAAGTGGGACAATGAGTTCTTCGGAGCCCTGGACAATGGCACTCTCTTCTCTCTGGTCAACGCCGCCCACTTGCTGCAGGTGAAGAAGCTGCTGGACATGAGCTGCCAGGTGGTGGCCAATTTGCTGCGCAATAAGTCTGCCGAGCAGATTCGCAAGGACTTTCACGTGAAGGGCGACGGCCTGGACGACGTCGACGACGACGACATACATCTCGAGTCAATCGACACCAGCCGCAGTGGTCGTTGCTTTCCAAAGTAGGTGAGCCCGAACGGTGATTGACCATTCCTCCTTACGCTCCTATACTTTCTAGTAGCTCATTCTTTGTTTAGTATTCCAGCAGATCGCCTCATGCTGTAATGCCCTGCATTGCAACACTACACCTGACGCTATCACCACTCAAATCACTGTTCCACTGGGGCGCTACACCAATTTTCACAATCTTAAAATCTTCTTTTTTGCATGCTTTTCATCGCACGCTATGAATTGTCAGCAATTATTGCTTCCCCTAACAGATTCTTTCCTTTGCTTAAAAATAAAAAATGATGCGTCACTGAAACACAAAAATCGAACTTTGCCTGGCTGCTCACATCAGACAGCTCAGCACAGGCTCAGTTGCTAATGCAGCTGTCTGCTAGACTTTAGGTCGACTCATTCATTTCTCTTCAACAGCTTCTACCGTCGTCAACTTCATTTTGCCGCAATGACCGTTCAAACTGATTCCGAGTTGGCCAACTTTCAGCAGGCCAAGTCCCTGCTCTTCAAGTGGAACCTCCAGTTTGACCGAGCCGAGAAGTATCTGCGTCAGTTTGCTCTCGTCATTCTCGCCTTTTCTCTCACTGCTTGTGCCCTTGTTATCAGGCAAGTCTTTTTTACTTGTGTCAAACTTGATGTCAAACTAATAGTTCAACATAAAAAATGCAGCAATCCTGGATTTGAAGAAAACTATGGCTTTCCTGCGCTTATCACTCTCGGAATATACTTTGTCGTCTTCTTGTTTGGCTTTTCTTGCCAGGTGAATTTGCTGTTTGCTGTTTGCTGGACAGCTCTAACAATCTAACTTTGACTATTTTTGTTAGGTCGATTTTACCGATCTGAAGATGATTTACTCGGTTCAAGCTCCCATTGCCAGTGTGATTCCAGTCTGGTTCATTGCCCTCGCCTGTTGTCACTACTTCTGGGCAGGCTCAACCGCTCTGTCATACGCGCTCTTGAGCCTCTACGCCAACATCTGTATTCTCTTTATTGCGGTAAGTCTTGTTCCTTGCCTGTATCTTTATTTGGTTGCCTTTCTTATCACTTGAATTTCTCACCTTCAGTTCCTCTTCACTGTCGTCCAGTTGCATGAGGCCCACATGTCCGGACTTGTGCTTTTTGCTATTCAGTACATTACCATCATTGAGCTGTATGGTTTTGTGTGGCTGGGCAACATTATGACGGAGATGATTCTCAGCGGAGAGATTCCTCTGTAGAAATTGTATTGATATGATGTACTTTTATTCAAATTAAACTAGTCTCGGCTGGAGCTACTTTATAGAAAATTCCAAACGCCAAACGATTACTATTTGACAGGCAGACTAATGATCGCCTAATGAGCGTTTGTTGTTGTTTTCATTTACTGCTGAGGCCATCGACCGCCAAGGTCAGCTGACCTTTTTGGCCGATGGCTCTCCTGTAACCCTCGGGCCCGCATTGTTCGGACAGGGCCGCAAAACAGGTTCCCAACACTCCGTTGGCTTGGCCTTGAAATCCTGCTGCCGTCCTGGGCCGTCCTTCTGACCTCGGTGCTGTGTAAGACAGTGCTCGGTCCGTTAGCTCGATTCGTTTAAAGTTCCTAGTCAGACAGAGGCCAGAATCATTTCACCGAGAAGCGTCATCAGGTCATCACATTCTTTTCTCAACAGAAAGAAGAACAAAATGAAGTTCACGCCACTTTTGCTGGCGCTCCTGTTGCTGCTGTTCTTCGCCTGTGCGCCGCCATCACTGGCCTGTCACTACGATGGCCAACTGTGCACTGGCTCCTGCGCACCGAATGCCGGCAACTCCGGACGCCCACCGATGTGGGGCGGCGGCCACGGCCGAGGTGGCGGACGATGTGTGGCCATTCGCAGCGTCGATGGCGTGCCGCACTGTGCCTGTCGACGACACCTCTTCGGCCGACTCTGGGAGGGGGCCAGCTCCATTCTCACCGCAAAGAGAAACATTATCAGCGGAATTCTCAGCGGTGGAGGAGCAGGAGGAGAGAAGCAGACGACCAACTAATTTTCAAACCATGTAACTTTGCTTTGTAACACTGCAGTTGCAGTTCAATAAAAGTTGAATAACCATTTGAATCTGATTGCGTTGCTGGAAGAATTTGTTTGGCATTGTTGTCAAGGGTTTTCAAACCATAACGCCACCATGCGGCTTATTTTTCTTTCAGGCAATTTTCAAGCGATTTCTCATTTTCGCGCAAACAACCTCTTTCTCTCCGTTTTTAGATTTCATCATCATCAACTTTCATCGTTGACAATGGCTGGAACCATCAAGTTGAAGAGTTTCGATAAGCAGATCTTCGAAGTAGAGCTATCTGCAGCTCGACTGTCGCCGAAGTTAATGGAGCTGGTCAACAGCAAGGGCACTGTTGATGAAATCGCCCTGGAAGAGGAGAACCTGACCGGTGACATTCTAAACCGAATCCTCACCTGGTGCACCAGACACCAGAATGACACTGAAGAGCAACTGGCGGTCAGTGACAGTGATGAGGACGAGTACGAGCAGTGGACAATGCACAAAAACCGCCGTTCACTTTTTCTGAAGAAGCATCATAAGCCACTACCGCCAATCTCCAAATGGGATCGCCAGTTTCTAGCCGCTGAGAGCAACAGTACTCTCTACAGTATGATCATCGGTGCCCGTTTCCTGAAGATTAAAAAGCTCAGAAGCCTCACCTGTTCGGTGAGTAGTAGTCACTTCGACAAACTTGTTGAGCCTAAAAGCTGACCGAGAATGACACAATTTTCTCTTTTTGTCAGACTGTGATGTATCGTTTGAAGAACATGAGTACCAATGAACTACGCACCGAGCTATGCGCTATTTCGGATCTGAACAAAATCGTCAACAACGACGACGATGATGACATTCATCTCGAGTCAATCGATAACAGCCGCCGTGGATAAATTCCAGCCACCATCACCGGTCATTCAATCAAGTTCTTAGCTTAGTAGCCACACTCTGTCACTGTATCATTTTTATTTAGATAACTGGAATTCATTCTCTGTAAAAATCCATTTTGGTATCATTCTGTTCAACTTTTGCTTAAATCAAAAACATTTTCAACTTTCGATAATAAAACTGCACGAGAAGTGTTGTCGCCGCCGGCAATGTTCCGGCAATGTCGGTAGCAAAACAAAACAACACATGTGATATTCTATTTTAGTCCACTTGATTGATCTTGAAGCTAGTTTTCTAGGACCTTTATATTTTACAAATGCAACACAAGTTTTCCATGTAAAAACAAGTGAGTTAACTTGCAAAATTACCTCAGCAACCTAATATTACCCTTCTGTTGTTTCCAGATCACCGGCGTGTAAAATCCACCACCATCATGTTTCGCGCAATATCTCCTAAACGCCTGACCAGTCGACTCCGTGATCTGTACGACTCTTTTCGGTTTCTCTCCAAAGCGGAACGCCGTCGTCTGTACCTGGGCACGGCGATCACCACCTCCACCGTGGGCACCGGCGCCTACCTCGCCATCCACAGCGTCTACACTGAAGACATCATGAAGCAGCTGCAGATGTACCGAATGAAGTTCGGCGTCCCAGTGGAGCCGCCTCTGTACAGCCTTCTCCAGCAGTCGCTGACAGACATGAGCGTGGACACCCACTCCTCGGTGGCCCTCTTCAACTTTGTCGGCAACGAGGTGTACAGCGTCGGCTCGCTGCTTCTGCCCACCGGCGCCTACATTGGCCTGCCCTACAACTTTAGCTACACCGACCCGTCTCAGCTGAAGGTAGAGCACATCCGCCTGCTGGGGCAGTATCGGACGAAGCGGAGCGTCAATGCGCCCGTCATCAAGAACCTCTTCAAAGCCCTCATCTTATCTGATGACGCAAAAAAGTTCGCCATGGCCCACCAGCTCAACTTTTTAACCTCCAGTTACGTCTTTGTCAAATCGGCCAACATATTTCTCTGCACACTAGGCTCGTTTCTTGTGGCGCCCGTCGTCAATAGGCGCTTAGGCTTTAGTACCGCTCAGAAGCGGTTGCCTCGTATTCTCTGTGGTATACTGTGCTTCCTCACGGTGACAGTTTTTGCCGGCAGCATCATCGACGAGCTACTCGACGAGTGGTATGATCTTCGAGCACTGCGGCGAACCTTGAAGATTGCCCCAACGGCCAACTACCAGAAAGGTGCCGTTGAGTACTACAGCAAGTTAATTGATCGGAACAAAGCGCTGTACGAGCTGCTCGGCGACCACGCATCACAGTACTTCACCGAAGACGGCCAAACGAAGCGAATCTTTGGTCTTTGGAGGCAGAGCTATGAAACGCATTTAGCGATAGCAACACTGAATGGAGCTCAATAAACTAGCGTAGCAGTTCTAGAGCTGAATACGCTTGTATAAAGCAAAACATTTTCCACTTTCTTTGATGTAGCCTTCACTGGCCTAAATTTTTATACCAGAATAACTCTGGTAAAATACTTTTTTCTGTAGATTCTTTACTATTTTTTCTGTCTGTAGCTAAAATAGTGACGCTGTGGCTGTTAAAATAACCCCGTTTGCTTATCGCCTTATTGGCGGATTTTTCCCGTTCGTAAAAAATGACTACGCTTACTTTCCCAGCTTTAGAGGGGGCAGCACAGTCTAGCACTGTAAAAGTAAAGTTCGAGCTTTTTTGGCGGACACAAAAAAGCAGCCTAAGCAAGACAGTCAATCTTATGCATCATCATCACAATTTTGTCACACCGGGTGGAACCAATACTGTCATCATTAGATTACCTAACGACTGCTTCTTTTCGTCTGGTCAACACACTCCCTTTTTACTCTCTGCTGGATCGGCGTTGCACTGTCTGGTGACTGGTCAGCCGCAGTGTGTGTCCAAGACATCACCACGAGGGCGCCTTCAATCACTTTAGAGCAGTCTGTTTTGGTGACTGTTTTGGAAAGCCACCTTTAGAGGTTAGAGTTCTCCGCCGAAGAACCAAAAGTTTCTGCAATTAAAACAGAAACAGCTGCAATTGATCATCAGTCTACACTTGACAGTGTTCTCTTTCCACTGTGCATCCCGCTTCATCGTTTCCAATCGCCACGTCCCACCCTCATTTACTGTTTGTACAGTTAATTGTAATGCAACCATTTAACGCTTAATTGCCAGCTCTTCTACAATTCACCTTGAACTGCTGGTAGTACGGTGACTACTACAACTTTTTCAACGTCGACAACCTTTATTTGTTCCTGCATATAGAAGACTGTTTTACGATCTTATAAACTTTGATTGCCTTAATCACCTAGCCACTGTACGAAATGTTACAGTACATTGTTTTGTTTGTAAGTAATCCACGTCCTTCAATACAGCTTATACTTTTTATGAATTGACATTTTAATACGTTTTTCCAAATCATGTAGCTTGTGACTTTGGTAGCACTTTTACCGAGTGGATGCGAGTCTTCAGTTGTCAAGCTCACAACACACGACTTTGATGCTTACACAGGTACATTTCGTCTTTGAGGTACAGCATTTTAAACATAACACTGTTGTAATCACTTTTCAGGCAAATATGAGCTCGTCTTTCTCAACTTTTACGCCGACTGGTGTCGGTTCAGTCAGATGTTGGCGCCCATTTTCGAAGAGGCTGCTAATAAGGCAGCGCTAGAGTTTCCTGATGAAGGCAAGGTCCTCTTTGGAAAAGTTGACTGCGAAGTGGAAACGACTCTAGGAACCCGATTTCACATTACCAAATACCCAACGCTCAAACTGATGATGAACGGCAAGATTTACAAGCGCGAATTTAGAGGCCAGCGGTCCGCCGACGCGATGGTCACCTACATTCGTGATCTGCTGAAGGACCCCACTAATTTGATCACCAATTACGAGGAGTTCAATGACAAAATTGACGAACACAAGCCAGCCGTCGTTGCCTACGTCACGGGCGACAAGGCCGCTCAAGTTAGCAAAGAGTTTGTACTCTTCAAAAAGGTGGCCCGTGATCTCCGCGATGACTGCCGCTTCTACTGGGTCACTGGCTCGCCGGCGGAAGGTCACCTGGGCGGCAGTGGAAAGGAAGTGTCCATTCGCTTCAAGCCTCCACGCTCACGACCGCAGAGTGATAACCTCGAGTTTCCGAGTCAGCTGCAGAGCTACGACGAGTTCAGCACTTGGTCGACGGACAAATGCATTCCACTGGTGCGGGAGATCACATTTGAAAACGCCGAAGAGCTCACCGAAGAGGGGCTGCCATTTGTGATTCTGTTCCACCACCCCGACGACAAAAAGTCAGTGGAAGTGTACAATAGTGTGGTGAACCAGGAGCTGATTAGTGAAAGTGGCCAGGTGAACTTTCTCATCGCCGACGGCATCAAGTTTGCTCATCCACTGCAGCATCTGGGCAAATCGTCCAAGGACCTGCCGCTGGTGGCCATTGACAGCTTCCGCCACATGTACATGTTTCCTCATTTCGAAGATATTAGGTATGTTGTAATGAAATCGTTTACAGAATATTATTAATGCTTTGCAATGCCTCTCCATAGGATACCTGGCAAGTTGAAGGAGTTTATCCAGGACCTCTACACAGGTAAACTGCATCGAGAGTTTCACTTTGGCCCTGATCCTACACACGACCACGGTGGGCATGATGGTGGCAATCACGTAAGTTTTAATGACTTTTTTTTGGAAAATATAGCATTGTAACTTGTTCCCTGTGTTTAGCAAACTCAGCCTCCCGAATCAACCTTTGCCAAGTTGGCGCCCTCTCGCAATCGCTACACTTTGCTGAAGGATGAATTGTGATACTATTTAACTTTTGCCTCTGCCGTCTGGCTTTCTGCACATCCTACCATTTGGCGGGCTCACGGCTGCCTCATCTCATCATTTTCCTGTCGTGAATCTGGTTTTTTATAAAAACATAACAGATACATTTTAAAGACTATTTTTGTAAAACCAAACACACATATTTTAAATTAATTTGATTGCAACAACTTTATTCATTCATTTAGGACTTGATGATGCTGTTTGTACTGTACCCTCCTTATAGCGTTGCCTTACAGTTGTTTCCTGCTGTTGCCCCCTTCCTTTCAGACCTTGTCAGCACTGTAAAATTGAAAGTAAAGAGCTCTTGTACATTAACAAAACAGTCCAAATCCAGCTCTCTTCTCTTCGGATTCATCCTCTTTGATATGCACCTGTTCTTTGTCTGCCTTCTCCTCCGCTTCGAGTTGCTGCCTTTGCAGGTCACCTGAATAGTAGTCGTCGAGAAGGCACTTCAGCTGGCCAGACGTCTGCAGTTGTTTAAAGTCGCCTCTGTAGGGATAAAAGATCTGATCTGCGTCCTGGCGAAAGGCTACAACTGGTTTGGAGGCTTTGAGACGATCAAGTTCGGTGATTGGCGTGGTGGTTGCATTGACGGCAACCAGCTGAAGTCCCATCCACTGATCAGTGGATAGTTCTCTACGGATGAGCTCGTAGAAGGTGCCGATGAAAGCTGGGTCGTCGTAGTAGAGAAGAAGTAAAAGTTTAGAATCAAATGAGCTTTTGAAAATGTGTGGATTGTCGATTGTGTGATGCTGAAGAAGAGGAAGTTCTTGGTTAGCCGCCCATTGAGTAAAGCTATCGACAGTGATGATATTGTCTAGTTTAAGTCCCCAGTGCATTGAGTCCATCGGAGTGCTTCCAGGTGGCTTGTAAGTGATCACAAGTGAGTGTTGGCTGTCCATGATCGAGCGAAGATCAGTGGCAAGCTCGCCGTAGGCCCAGTAGAAAGTGGCGATATGATTCAAGTGAACGGCACACTGACGATACTTTTCGTACTGACTGTCTTGAACCGAAAATTCGACCCCAGAATAGGCAATTATGGCTGCCTCGTTGACGTCAATGTGCTCGTAATCAGAGTAATCGTTTGCCAGGCGTACTGGATCATATGCCAAAAGTGATCGAATTCTGCCAAGAATCGCCTCCACAGAGCAGAGATCGCGATATTTGAGGCGATAAATCTGCTGATGGAGTACAAAGTGAACCGATGGATAGAAGGAAATGTTAAAACGATTGGAAAGAGATTCTTGCTGTTCAGAATTTACGCGGCCTAAAAGGACTTTGTTCTGAAAAGAATCGTAAAGAATCGTAAGACTATGATAACAGAAATCCACCTGTTTGCACATACATCAAACTCCACTGCCGCTCGATCGACAATATCTTCTAGTACACCATTCCATTTCTGACTGAATTTACAAGTGTCGACGTAAAAGACGATCACCACCAAATCATACCGATCTGCAAACAAAAGAAAGAAAGGTAAGTGCCTCATCGTTGAATTCTCCAAATACGAACCAATGTGAGATTGAAAATTTTCTTCGGTTAACTCAACCACAGTGGGTTGCGCCGATTTATCTTCAATTTTCAGTTCATCAATATATAATTTTTTATTTAAATTCATATTACTAATTTACTACATCAAGAAAGTGTACCCAAGTTACATCAAGGAAGTTTTGGATAAGGAAAATCCTGAAAGAACTGTCAAGTATCTATTTACACAGCGAGTTCTAGTAGCCGCTGAATGTAAACAAAAGTCCAGCCGATTGTTTGGCGTTTCTTCTGCTTCATTATTTGTTCTTGCGGATATCTGTCACCGATCTAGTCCTCCTATCTCAACATGCGGTAATCTTGTGCTTGATTACACAAGAAAAGGCACAAAAAAGTTTATGTAATAATGATTTGCTCTCAACGGCGGCTTCTTTGATCAGCCGACAAAGTAGTAAAACTTATTTTTGGTGAGTCATTTCAAAAATTATCTCAACTGATAATTTACTTTTATATCCATTGTAGATTTTATTGCTAATAGCAATGTGAGGTCTCTTTTGTCTGTGGAATAATTATGCAATAATTACTTTACTGTGAGAAAAAGTAAGTAGATGCTTCAAGTGAAATTACTTGAGAGTAATGGTTTCTTGGATTTAGAACCCTTATCATGGACTTGTTTAAAGTCTGAATCCTTTTAGCCAACTGTTAAATGATGGCCGTAAAACGGCGAAATCGCCTCAAACTATGGCTCCTCGTCTTTATCTGTGCACTTCCAACCAGTTTTCTACTGTACAATCGCCTTCTAAGATGGCAACCAGACAATCAACTCAGTCCGGGCGACCAGTACCGGGGCAGAGCCACTCACAATGGCGCCAACACCTTTCTCACCTTTACCGATCGCGAAGTGAAGCTCGCAGAACGCGTCAAAGAGGTGGAACAGCAGAACCTTTTTCTCCGCCGCCAACTCGGAATCAGCCGCCAACGGTTGGTTAACTTTATCACCGAAACAAAGCACAAGGAAGAGGCCAAATCGTCGGACCAATCAGCCAAGGTCATAGAGCGAAAGCTTCACGAATCGGCAGCTGGTAGTAACTGCTCCGACTCAAAGGCTGAAAGTGAATCTCAAATAATTGTGCCTAAATGCGAAGTGATCGAAGTGGCCATTGTCTGTGCTGGCTACAACTCCTCACGTGCCGTAGTGACGCTCATCAAGTCTATTCTTTTTTATCGCAAGAACCCCTTGCACTTTCACTTTATCGTCGATAGTACTGCCTCGTTAACTCTAGAGACGCTCTTCAAGACGTGGTCAATTCCTGAGGTGGAAGTTAGCTTCTACTTGGCGGAGACGTTGCAGTCAGATGTCAACTGGATACCGAACAAACACTACTCAGGCATCTACGGGCTGATGAAGCTGGTGCTGCCTAAAGTGCTTCCAGAGTCACTTGACAAGGTGATCGTCCTCGACACCGACATCACCTTTGCCACTGATATAGCTGAACTGTGGAAGCTATTCTGGAAGATGACCTACGAGTCAATTGGCTTGGTGGAGAACCAGTCTGACTGGTACCTGGGCAAGTTGTGGAAAAATCATAGGCCATGGCCGGCTTTAGGACGTGGCTTCAACACCGGGGTCATGCTGCTGAAGCTAGGGAAGCTGCGAGAGTTCAACTGGAGTGCAATATGGAAGATGGTCGCTGAGAAGGAGTTGCTGTCCATGCTGTCGACCTCACTGGCTGATCAGGACATTTTCAACGCCGTTATCAAGCAGTACCCGTACTTGATTTACAACCTGCCGTGCCAGTGGAACGTTCAGCTGTCTGATAATACACTCTCCGATGCGCTGTGCTACACTGACGTGCAGGACTTGAAGATTATTCACTGGAATTCGCCAAAGAAGCTCAAAGTTAAGAACAAGCATTTGGAGTTTTTTAGAAACCTCTACTTGACCTTTCTCGAATATGATGGCAACCTGCTTCGCCGAGAATTGATTGGCTGCGCAAACTCTTCCAGAGCTGTGCTGCTTGAGGGAGCTAAAGCAGGCGGAGGAGGAGGAGGAGGCTCGTCCAGTGACGAAGACGAGCCATGTTACGAGTTCAACCGCGCTCACCTCATTGAACACCGAACTCACCTGTACTACATTGACTTTCAGTACGAGCCCTCGCCGGATGGAAATGACGTCACCTTGGTCGCCCAGCTGTCCATGGACCGGCTGCAAATGGTGGAGGCGCTCTTGGAGCAGTGGAACGGCCCCGTCTCCCTGGCCATGTACATGTCCGACAGTGAGGTGCAGCAGTTTCTGGGCTACGCACAGGCCTCCAAGACGCTCTCTGAACGGAAGAACATTGGCTATCACATCGTCTACCGAGACGGGCCCTTCTATCCGATCAACAAACTGCGCAATGTCGCCCTCGCCCAGGTGACCACTCCCTACGTCTTCCTCAGCGACATTGACTTTCTGCCCATGGCCGGCCTTTATGAGTACCTGAAGCGATCGGTCGCCCAGGTGGGCATGTCCGAGAGCCGGAAGGGCCTCGTCGTGCCGGCCTTTGAGACGCTCCTCTACCGGATTCCCTTTCCAAAGAGCAAGGCGGAGCTGCTGAATATGCTCAACTACGGGACGCTCTTCACCTTTCGCTACCACGTCTGGCCGCAGGGGCACGCGCCGAGCAACTTTGCGAAGTGGAGGACGGCCACCACGCCGTACCGCATCAAGTGGGCGGTGGACTTTGAGCCGTACCTGGTGGTACGGAAGGACGTCGCCCTCTACGATGCGCGCTTTGTCGGTTTCGGCTGGAACAAGGTGTCGCACATCATGGAGCTGTACGCACAGAACTACGAGTTCATCGTGCTGCCCAATGCTTTCATCATTCACATGCCCCACGCACCGTCCTTTGACATTGCCAAGTACCGCAGCAGTCGCACCTATCGCAAGTGTCTGCAGACGCTGAAGCGCAACTTTATCGGCGAACTGTCCGCCAAGTATCAGGGCAAGGTCTTTGATCAGGACAACTTTACGGTGATCAGGCAGATTAACAATGCCAGCAACGGAGCAGTCGGTGGAGGAGGTGCTGTCGTTGCTGCTGCTGCCGCCTCTGCTGCTGGTGCTGGTAATCAGCAGACAAAACGGCGACGGTAGAAGTCGTCGCTGGTCGATAACAGCGTGCAGTACATGCTTTCACTAGTTCTCTACTTTCTCTACTCTCACTATCTCTGCAATGACTTTTTGTACATAAATGTAACATATGATATGCTGCGCCAATTGAAAATAAAATGCAAGGCTGATGGTGTCCCTTGATTATGGCGACGGACACTGTGTCTCTGTCGAGTGAGTTAGACGTAATCACCGGCGGCGGATGGCGAGTAGACGATGATGTGTTGGTTGCTACGATCCTGCTGACAGTGCGACTTTTAGGTCGAACTGCTGGCTCAAAGTCTGTGCGCACTGTGATAAGCCAAGGGGATGATGTGATGTGACAGAAGCAGTGTGAGAGATTGGTGCAATGTATTTTGGTAGCCACTTATCATCAACGGGTGGCAAGTGCAATTGATAAGCCTGGGATGCCTGCTGGTGTGGTGGAAGGTGGTAGAAGGGCTGGGCAAGGGGGGCACCTTAAAATTGCCGTAAACAGTTCCAGAAAAATGTTTAAATTGAGTCAGTTCTAATCCTTAAAAACAGCTCAAAATTTTAAAATTCAGCTCCCTTCACCAAACTGTGGTTTTTAGTATAGTTTTCTTTTCTATTTTAGGTACTCTTTTAGGTTGCCGTTCGTCGAATTGAATCGGTGGCGGTGTGATCGATATTGTAGTCACTGCACCGTACTCGTCGCGGGTCACAAATTTGGGTCGTTCAGTCATTAGGAGCCGTTGTTGTTGTGTGGCTGGTGCTGGAAGGCCAACGCAATGCAAACCTGAAACAAAATGTGCAAACAGTCAATGGATCACAACGCCCTAGCGTTCAGGAAAGATATTGATTTGTTTTTAGCACTAAAAGTACAAATTCAGCTTTAGTCAGTGGCTTTGCTTTCTCCTGAACTGTTTAGTGTGTCAGAAAAATTCAATTTGTCATTACAAAGAACATTTTCCCCTAGTTCTCTTGAAGTACGGACTGTGCACTCGCTCTTTTCAGCAACCGGTTGACTGACAGCTGATTGATTACACTTACCTCTGCGGCTCCCGGTGCTACATATCTTAGCTTGCCTATTGGTAAGAATTTCCAAAATGGAGTTTAAGAATGTCTTTGTGCTTTCTACCCTGAGAACAGTGCAGTCTACTCAGACCTCTAAGTACTTCTGCGATACTATCGTTGCCAGTGATTGCCCTCTCTTTAGTGAGAGGACAAGGATTGCCC
>JAALOO010001338.1_pt1 | contig 17227 bp, 18 predicted proteins | sample 7257641 | NCBI WGS metagenome assembly JAALOO01 (sample SAMN14085613, study PRJNA598686) | mite metagenome | biome: ENVO:01001000; feature: ENVO:01001002; material: ENVO:01001226; isolation source: single female mite from University of Michigan culture on fish food culture... ...
AGAGAGAGAGAGAGAGAGAGAGAGAGAGAGAGAGAGAGAGAGAGAGAGAGAAGTACTTATCAACAGAAAACTTATCAACTGTAACCATTTCTTATCACCCTTTCTGTTAGTTCCCAAACGAGGCCGGGTCTTCTCTCCGGAGAACATCAAGGAGGCGTTTCCCCACCACCTGGCGGCCACCTTCAGCCCGCCGCTGGAGGGCGGAGAATCGCTCGCCTGGTCCATCCTCCACTGGATGCAGGCCGACGGCCAGGAGTTGAAGACTTCGCTGAAGACGGAGGAGATGGTGGGCAAAGATGGTGGCCTCCTACCTTCGAAGCACTACCTCTTCACCATCACAATCGACTGCAGCGCCGCGGGCGGCCGCTGGCCGCCGCCGCTGGAGTTCACCTTCACGGGAGTGTCGCCGGCCGCTTCCGGTGGCCTCTACCTCGACCAGCCCGAGCCGCCGTGTCGGGAGGAGGCCGCCCGGGCGGCCCTCAGCTGGCTGTCCGACCTGGCCAACCTGCTGGGGCAGTTTACGCAGCGTAGGTGGAACCCTTTTTGGATAATTTTTTATAAGCTAATCCGTGGTTTTTTCCTCTTATCAACGTTTAGTTTACATCGAAAAGACGGGCCACCTAAGTGCGGAGAAGAGTCGCCCCCTGAAGAATCCGGCGGCTTTTATCAAGGAGCTGAAGAAGACGCTCTCCAACAAGGCCTTCCTCCGCATGAGTCCCATCTCGAAGAAGCTGAGCAGGAGTGGCAAAAATCACGTCTACACCTGCAGCGTCTTCCTCGACCGCCTGGTCACTTTTGTCGGCACGGGGGAGCGTTCCGAGCTGGCGGAGGCGAATGCCGCCCAGAAGACGGTGGACATGCTGCTGGAGATGTTGCGGACTAATGTCTTGGTGAAGGAGGAGGGTTATGAGTAGAGGAGTTGGTTTTGAAGATGGTTTGGATTTTTGTTTATGGATATGATGTGATGCTGATGTGATCATTTGAGCTAGATCCGACTTTTCCCTCCTTCCTCTTTATTTTTAGAACGTTTTTAGATTCCCTGGTTTCTCGACTTTGAAACTTCAATTTATTTTTTCTCGCTCTCTCTCTTTTTCTACCTTCCTGATAAGCTTCAAAATTTCCACTTTTTTCCCCCTTCTCTCTCCTTTTTATTTACCTAAAGTTTAGTCTGTTCCTAGTAGTACTACTGATGATACTGATGATGATGATGACGATGATTCTGCCAAAAAATTAAAAGCTCGTTTATGTCCTCTCTGTGAGTCCTTTGTAGGTGAATATCTTTTTGTACTGAAACGGAAACTGTTTCTTTAGAAAACAAATTATAGGTTCACTTTTGGGTAGCCAATTCTTTCGAATGAGGAGGTAATGATCACTCTCACTTTTGACCTTTAAGTTGTTTCGCCCAAGTTTTTTCTGGTTGCAATATTCTGGACGAGAATATTCTGCCAAAAATCGAACTCCCAAAAACCGATTATGACGCACACATTCCGCTGTACAAAAAAAACAAACAAGTGAAAGTGAACAAAAGTGGTGAGTAAACCGGTAAGAAAACTGTTCATTAATAATCTTCGCTGTCGTCGTCGTCGTCTCTGTACAGAAGAGGAAAAGTTTTTGTCTGACAGATTTTTTTCTTTCCTTTCCTCTAACCGGTTTCTCTAATTGCTCCAGCTCACTAACTAAACTAAACAGAACTAGTTTAAAAGTGGAAGCAATAATTAATAAAACCGTCTGGTAGCATTGGTAGTGTTGAAGAAAAAAGTACACTTTTGACAAATTCCGGTTAATTTGAAGAGGCGAATCGGCAAACAATCCAGAGAGCACTGCAATCCAACTTATCAATTAAAACGGTTAATTTGAGCCAATGTTTCACCGGCGGTTACCAAGACAGAAAAGCGAAGTGAAAAAGTGGGCCCCAAAACAAACAAACAAACAGGCTGTCGAAAATGATGGATGAAGAAGAGTCCAAATTGACGGGGAAAAAATGACAGTGGAAGATCATCATTATCATCATTAACCAGCGGCGACAATTAATCAACCAATTAACTAACTTGACACTAGACTGTGGCGGATTCGCTGGAGACAACCCGATCGATCGTGTGCCGCCTAAATGACATTCCGTTGTAGCAAGAATTCACCGCTAGCCCACACACTTCGATACAACGACAGTGGCGGCAGCAGCAGCAGCAGCACAGTAGCAAAGCCTATAAAAAAGAAGCAGCGGCCCAAGTGGCAGACAGACAAGGTCTCAGAGAGCTGACTGGTCGGCCAATCAAATCGCTTGCAAAAAAATCGAACTTGTCTTTGACTTTTCAAATCTCTTCAAAACCTCTTCAAAACCTCTTCAAAACTCCTCAAACTCTTCAAACGATGAACTCCCTCCTCCACTACCTTCTCCTCAGCCCTCTCCTCACCGGCCTGGCCGGGTACATTCACGAGGGCAACCGCTTCTACTACCGGTCCATTGTGAAACTGCACGCCCACCGTCGCCTAACCCTCAATCCACTTCGAAACGCCCTCGAAAACGCCCTCCTTCTCCTCTTCGCCTTTCGAATGCTGAACCTCCTTCTGCAGCCCTTTCCCCTGCTGAAGGAGGTCCACTCGCGGGAGTTTGCCCTCGTCGATCCAATTCAGTGGTACATTCTTCGCCATAAGGAGGTTTATGGAATCTACTTTACTGTGATCGCTTTCGTCTTTCCTCTGTACGTCCTTGGTCTTCGGTACTACTTTTCCCGCGTTCCAGAGCAGAACATGTGCTGGGAGTTCTTTTTCGATATAGCTGTGCGAAATGTGGACGCCTTTGAGAGCTGCCGGATTGAGGACCTGGAGGCGCTGGAGAAGATCTTCAAGGGAAAGGGGCGGGAGGTTCGAGCTTTTCTTTCAAGCAAATGGTACCTGGAACCGCTGTGTTGGCTTCTGCCGAAATCGGTGCTTGAAGTGCTGGTTCGGCTGAAGATTTTCCTGGCCAAGGCGGACGTGGACCGAGAGGCTGTCTGCCGGAAGAGGCGGTGCCGCCTGGTGGAAAACCCCCGGATGAGCTTTGAGCTGCGTGCCTACCTGGCCAACCTGGTGACCATCTTCAATCAGGCGGCCATTGGCTTCCTGTGGACTTGTAGTGAGTACCTCTTTTTGATCTTTCGAACAATGTTTACCTATTCTTTTCCTGATAACACCTGAACTACGACTATTTCCACCCACCCATCCAACCAGACCTGGCCGCCCTCACCGTCATCTACTTCTACATTCCGCCCATAGTGGCCTCCTACCAGGGCTCCATCGCCGATGATAATTGGCCCCTCTGGGCGCTGGTCACCGCCTGGTCCACCCTTCACGCCTTCATCATCCTCCACATGATCAATCTGCTGTTTGGCACCGGTTTCGTCCTCACCTGTTGCGCCCTGCTGAGCGCCACTGTCAACACGCGGCACATGGGCCACTGGAACCGGCTCCTTCACGGCGAGGTGGAGAAGAGGAGGAGGAGGAGGGGGAACTTTATCGAACCAACGCCCCCCTCCCCGGTCTTTTCCGCCTTTCTGGAGCGAGTCTTCGCGGAGCACATTCGACTTTCAGTTCAGGTTCTCCGATCGAACTCCGATGTTTTCGGGCAGACGGTGCTGGTCTCGTTGTTTGCGAACATCCCCATCAACATCGCCTTCGTCGCGCGGGCCGTCTTTCGCCCCCTGCCTCCGCTTGATAAGACCATCAACACGGTCTTCATTGTCGGACAGGCGGTGATGCTGCTGGCGGCGCTGGTGCCGCTCGCCTTCCAGGGGAGAAGGTTACATTATGCGGCCGATATTCCGAAGTTGCAGATGATTTTAGGGGGAGGAGGTGATGGTGGTAAAGAGGGTGATGGAGGTGGGGGTGATGAAGAGGAGGAGGTCTCAAGAGTTCGAAAATCCCACTTCCTCAATCTTCGCCTGAAGCTCCGCCTGATGAACTACTACACGCGAATTCACACCAAGTCATTCAAATATGGCATTACCATTGGCCCCACCGCTACGCTGACTCCGGAGACGATTTGCGAGGTAAAGATGGAAGTTTGGAAGTTCGAAATCATCATTTTGACTACTTTTTACTTTATCTTTCTTTCCCCTAGATCCTCTCCTACTACGCCGCCTTCCTCTTCTACGTCTTCGGGCTGGTCTTTGAGCACCAGCTGGAGCTGTGAAGATCGCTTGAACATTATTTTGCACCTGTACAAAGCTTTGTTTGCACTTGCCGCCAGTAAACTTGAAGTAAACGAAAAACCGTTAACCTGTGTTCTCCTCCTGTGAGCCTTTGGGGAATTTTTTCTCCCGCCATTTTGGCGGCTCGAAAAGGCTGGGCCTAGGGTGGCCATTTTTTTTAGGCTGGAGCAGCCAATGGGCAGGAGCTTAGGGGGGGGCAGGAGAATGTACTAATAATTCTCTGGAGATAAGAGAGGAGCGGCAGAAGTGCCAGCAGCGAAGGCGAAAACATCAGCGGCAGAGACAGCAGCAGCAGCAGCAGCAGAGCCAGTGCAGCGAAACAAAGTCGCCCAGCTCAGCAGCTCAGAACAGAACTCGAGCGCCGCTGCGCAACACAAACGTTACCGCCGCCGCCATCACCGTTGCTTTTCATTTTTTCAGAGCTTTGTTGTTGTGATCCGCTCATCAGCTCATCCCACTCATCACACCGATTCTTCTCATCTTCTGCAGCAGCAGATATCTCAACGATTACCTTCTTCTCCTCCTCCTCCTCCTCGGCTCTGAGAGGTGTCTTCAGGACTGCTTCAGGACCATGTCTTTGGAAACGACGATGAACGAAGACAGCTTCAGCTTCAGCTTCGCCGCCCAAAAAGAACTGCTCCGCGAGCGAATCCTCGCCGACGCCCGCGCCGCCCGCGAGCTTCTCCACAGCCAGGTGGACCAGGTTCTACTGGTGGCCTTTGACCAGGTCAGCTCGTCGGCCCAGGTGGCCACCAATGCCTACAAGCTGGCCCAGGTCCAGAATCCTCCAAAGGATCCTCCTAAGGATTCTGAAGAAAAAGACGGCTCCGGTGGAAGAAATCTGATCCTCCAGAACATGCTCACGCAGCTGGAGACGCTCAGAGGCGGCCGAAAGAGTGTCAACAGCTGCGGCTACGGACGAAGCTCGCTTGGTTCTTCATTCTCTTCATCCTCGTCGAAAGCTGAGCCGCCGCTTTCGCTGGAGATGATCGTCCCGCTCTTCAGCTACTTTGTCGGCCATCAGCCTCAGCCGGCTCTTCCGCCGATTCCTCAGCAACCTCAGCAAAAGTCGATCAAGGAGCGCAAATCAGCTGACTCGAAGCTGTCGGCGGCGGCGGCGGCGGCTAAAAAGTGCTCGCCTGTAAACAAAGGCTCATCTTTCGCCGCCTCCAGTTCTCTTTCATCGTCATCGCGCTCCTTTGGTGAATCATCGGCTTCGGCTACCTCAGCTTCCTTAGCTTCCACCACCACCACCAAAGCTCTTGGCCGCAAACGAAACAACAACAAACTCAACAACCTCAGCATGGACAACAAAAGTATCATCATCAATAGCAGCATCGTCGACGAGAAACCACTCGAGTGGTCGCCCTCCTCTTCAGGCTACAGTTCCACCGAGGAGGATCTTCTGATTCGCTCCAGCACCTCCATCAACAACAACAGCCACAACAACTCACATCTGCCACTAGACCTGAGCATCAAGTCGGTTCGCAAGTCCTGGCAGCAGCCTCAGCAGCCGAATAAGTTCCCGCTGAAAGTTATCGCTCCTAAGATAAAAATTAAGAAGGAAGAGGAAGCGGATAGTTTCACTCCACTGACCATGATGGACCTCATAAAGAACAGCAGCAGCAGCAGCAGCTCAAAGCCCACCGCGTTTGTGCTGCCGATCAAGAAGCGCAAGTACGCCGAGATGGACTCAACAACAACTGCTGTTGTTGCGGTCAAAGCCGAGCCTGCCACCACATCACCGAAGGCGATCGTCTTCCAGGACGAGCTGATCAACAACTTTGCGCAGGCGAATCGCAAGGAGAACATGCTCACCGTCGGCCGCAAGTGCCTCATCGAGGACTGTCCGATGTTCTTTCCCGCCGACAAGCGGGCAATGCACGCCCACATGGCCGCCGACCACGGTGTCCTCCAGTTTGCCTGTCAGGTGGTCGGCTGCACCGCCTCCTTTGATGCTCAGTAAGTACTATTCTTCGATTTCTAAAACTTCGTAATCCTAACCATCTTTTTCCTCTTTTTCCCATTTCTATTTGGCTATTTCCACCCACCCTACCCAACCAACCACCTAACCAGACAAGGCCTCACCACGCACCTTCTTGACGTCCACTCCACGACCACCTCCTTCGGCTGCCCCAAGTGCGGCAAACACTTTCGCAAATACGAACAAATGTCGCATCACATCTACGCCGAGCACGCCGTCGGCGTCTTTCGGTGCGCCATGGCCGGCTGCGCCTTTGAGGGCTCGCGGCGCTCGGAGATTAGCCGCCACTTTGAGAAGGAGCACCGCAAGTACAGCTGCGCCCAGTGCGGCCGCTCCTTCACCTACACCGGCCACCTGCGCACCCACGAGCGGACGCACCTACGCGTGAAACCCTTCAGCTGCAGCTGGGGCGAGGGCTGCTCCTACGTGACGGAAAACAAGAGCCACGCCGTGTCGCATATTCGAACGCGCCACTTTGGCCTCCCGCCGACGGTGAAGCTGCAGCGGGCCCTGGGCATTGAGGACCACCGTGATCCGCTGCAGTGGCTTCAGATTGACCACGAGCTGATTGAGCGGACGAGGATGGCCTTCAAGGAGGAGGCCATTAAGAGACGACGGCAGGAGGAGGAGAAGGAGGAGGAGGAGGGGATGGTGAAGGTGAAGGCTGAGGAGGTGGAAATAGGCGTGGAGCCACGGTTTGCGGAGGCGGCTCTCCTCCTTGGCTGATGAACTTCTTCTATTTTAGAGCTTGTAACGAAACCGGTAACCATTTTCCATCGCTTTGAGATCTCGACACTTTTACTTTCTGCTACGAAGACGACCACGGCGGCGGCTTCCTCTTCTTCCTCTTCTTCTTCACTTCTATATTGCTCAATTATTGATTCCAACCTTTGCCTGCTGCTGTTGCTATTCCCGCTACCCCAGCTCAGAGCACTTGCATTGCCTGCTTTTTCTTCGATTTCGCCGCCACTACTGCTACATTTACATTACCTACAATTTTACTTACCTACCTACACTTTTTCCTTTTATTCTTCTTCTTTACCTTACCTACTTTACCTTACGTACTTTACCTAGGATAGCTAGCTCTCTTTTTTCTTCTTATTCAACCGATTCTTATCCAATACCTTTTTACTTAGCACTGGCAATTTTATTCCTTTTATGCTTTTTACTTCTCTTCACTCTTTCTTTTATATATTTTCATTATATCAGATTTGATCTCTCGCAGCGGATTGAGATTTTAATGATTAGCAGCAGCTGCAGTTTTTTTCCCTTTAACTCTCAGCTTCAGCAGACATTTTGTGTAATATAAATGCACTCTACTTTACCTACGCCTTTTCAGTTTAGTGATGATGATGATGTTGATGTAAGCAAAGTCACAAGTAAATCGCTTGTTTCATTTTTCTAAAGTTCTGATTTTTTTTTCAACAATCCTCGGTTTTGGGGAATAAAAACCAGCCACTCCCTTTTCTGTTGGCCTCTCAAACAGTGTGTCTTGAGAGGCAGATTTGAGATAATAGCTAAAGCTAACTTTTATTTATTTGCAGTCTAGGGCAAAACTTTTTTCAGCAGCAAAGCAAAGCTCAGCAAAGTCCGAAGATCAAGATCATGAGCGGCAGCAAGAAACCGCTGAGCAAGTCGCCGACGGGCAACCTCGAAGCCACCTCAAAGCCGAAGTTGTGCACCAAAAACTGCGGCTTCTTCGGCCACCCCAACTTTGGCGGCCAGTGCTCTCGGTGCTACGGGGAAGAGCAGAAAAGTTCACGGAACTCCTCAACTTCGGCTTCAACTTCTTCAGCTGTAGCAACCTCGATTGCCGCCAAGTCATCAGCTGACTCATCATCATCTTCAGCTGTTGGAACTTTTGGAACTCCTCGAACTTCAGGAGTAGGAGGAGCAGGAACTCCTCTTTCAGTCAGCTGGGACCTGACTCCGCCGGAAAAGAGCAGCAACAGCAGCTCTCGAGGAACTCCTTTTCCTCGACCTCCCACGCCTTACCGAAGCAGCAGCAGCAGAACCGGAAGCGGAAGTGGCAGCAACAAAACCAAGCGATCCTTTTCATCCTCTTCAGCTTCGAAGGTCACCACTTCCTCTTTTTCTACTATCAGCAGCAGCCAAGCTTCACTAAAGTCCAATGGTAGTAAGCGTCAGAAGATGGTGGTGAAGGTGAAGGAAGAAGAGGTGAAAAAGGAGTTTATGGCAAGCTCGAAGGTTCGAAGCGCCAAAGAAGGTGAGGGTGAAGGTGAGGGCAAGAAAGGAGCCAAAAAGGCGAAGAAGAGTCGCTGCCAGCAGTGCGGCACCAGCATCGAGGTGATAGGTAAGTCCTTTTTGGGGGTGATATTTTTTCTGAAAATTTTCATTGTATAACATCCTCTTTTGTACAATTTTCTTTGTACAGGTTTCGACTGCCGCTGCGGCAGCCGCTTCTGCGTGGTCCACCGCCACTCCGCCGGCCACGGCTGCACCTACGACTACCGAGCCGCCGGCCAAAGTGAGCTCCGCAAGGCGAATCCCAAGGTGGTCGCCGACAAGGTGCGCAAAATCTAAGCCCAACATTTTTTGAGGGTTTTTTACCTGCTCTAAAATTTTTTAGACGAGCAGCAAAAAAAATTAAAAAGGCCAACAAAAGAGCGCACGCTAATTTTTTTTAGTTGGCTGATTTTCGAAGCCCTTTTGCTTGGATTGTGAAGTTCGAAGTTTTTTTGAAGAAAAAGAGGATGAGTTGTAAAAGTAAATTTCATTTTTTGCTTTGATGAAAGGTCAACTCATCGTCAGAAAATGCCCCATCATTCTTCGCACCCCTTCTCCATTCACTTTGAGGCGCCCTCGGTGAGCACCGCCAACGCCGACCTCGCTTCCGGTTCGCTGCTGAGCCTCAACAACAACAAGACGCCCAAAACGGTGGCTCGGAAGGTGGCCCTCCTCGAACGTTCACGCCCCTACTCGATTCGCATCGTCAAGCGGGTGCAGCTGCCGCCGCTTGGAACATCGCAGACATCACCGGAAGTGGATGGAAGTCAGCCCCAACCTCAGCCCCTGCCCCAGCAGCAGTACTATGGTCGCCTTCGCTTGGGCCTCGTCGAACCGGAGCTCCGCAAGGCGGAAGTGGAGCTGGTGAAGACGTGGGCGTGCTCGCATCGAGGCGAGCGCCTCATTGAGCTGCAGGCTGCGCCGATTCCTGTTGTTGAGCAAGTTCACCAGGAAACTCCTTCTTCTTCTTCGGGAACTTCTTCTCCAACTCCAGTGAAGATTTCTGAAGGGGAAGAAGTTCAATCTCAATCTCCTGTTTTTCCTCCTCCTCCTCAAGAGCAAAAGTCCATTACCGTTCGAGCCCGTCGAGCCCCCTCAAAGACTTCCAAGATGAGAAAGTTTTCAATGCGCAAAAAGCGAGGAAAGAAGAAGGCTAAAAGGGGAAAAATGGTTCGAAGTGGCAGCAAGCAAAGTCAGCTCCTGAAGTCAATTGAGAAGGACTCCTCAAATTTTAATGGAGAAGAGGCGGAAATTCCGCTAAAAACTTCACCTCCTGCTGCTGCTGTTGATAATTCTTCCTCCTCAGCTTCTTCAACCTCGATCACCTCCACCGGCTCTTCAAGTTCGATCAACTTTTTCAATGAGGCAGAGACGATGGAGGTGGTGGCCAGCAGCCTCGCCCACCCCGCCTACATCAACCAGTGCATTGTGCTGCTGGAGTTCTCCGAGGGGGCGGATTCGGCCTCCTTCGCCGAGGTGATCACCTTCAAGGTCAATTGCGTCAGCAGCCAATTTCCCGCCGCCTACCGCGGAAAGTTGGCGCTCATTTTGGAGATTTTCGCCTATGACCTTCCGATGACTTCCTCCTCGACCACCGATTCGAACACCAATTTAGGACGTTCTGCTTCGGTTTCAAGTCAGGCCTCGGTTTCTGCAGCTGATCATCGTCGCCTGGACCTCGCCTCCTGGCCCCTCTTTATTCTTTGGCCTGGTGGGGCGGAACGTCGGCTGGCCGCTGAGGCTGAGAAGGAGAAGGAAAGGACTTCGAAACCGAATCTCGGAGGTGGCGGCGGAAGTTTGCTGAAGATCAAGGACGAACAGTTGGAGGCCCTGCACGACTCTCTTCAGGTACTTCCGGGTCTAGGTCCTCAGGGAAACCTTCCGCCCTTCTACTGGGATTTATTACCTGGTCGAGGCCTCTTTGCGGCCATTCTCGAGGCTCCAGCACTCACCACCACCACCTTGGTTAATGGAACTTCAAGTACCACCTTGACCACACTGACCAAAGGCACCTCCTACCGTCTTCGCCTGAAGTGCTTCAACTTTGTCACCGGAAGTGGGGTGAATCCGGTGAAGCTGCGCAGCGTGGTCTCCCTTCGCCTGAAGGGCCCGGGAATTAACTCGGTGGCTGATGAGACGGAACGTTTCGCCAATTGGACGCTGATGAACGGCATTGGAGGTCAAGGACAAAAGAAAGGTGCTCCTCCAATGTTGGACATTGACCTGGAGAAGTGCCTCTTCTCTAGCGACCCTCCCGTGGCCGTCTTGGACGTTTTTCGACCTTCCGGTCCGGGCCAGTCCTTTTCCCTGCTGTGGAGTGTCGTCGGCCAGCGACCAACCGAAGAGATGATCATCGCCTTCAAAATTAATGTTTCTTCGGAGGCCTTTTTCGGAACACCAAGCTCGAGCGTTCACTTCAGCCTCACCGTGGACACCTTCAATGAGTCTTTTGAGGGCGGCGGCCGGCAGATGGACTCGCTGGGGGCGCTGGTGGACGTTGTTGGTGAAGAAGGTCAAAAGGTCACGGAAACTCCCGTTTCTAATTCTCAGCCATCTTTCAATCTCACATTGCTTCGAACTGCTGAGGAGTTCACTGTGAAGGTGATTATTTTTGTCTCTTTTGAGCCGGAAAGTTTGGGTGAGTACTTTTTTGATAGGATTTTCTGTACAACATTTTTGTCCTTTTCTTGTAGAATATCGCCCACTGCTTCTTTTCAACCTCGAGGTGGCCCACTTTCAGCAGAGTTTGGTGGCGCTGGCTCGCAAGGCCGCCCCCAAGATGCTCCCCAAAATTGCCTCCTTCATCGGGGACATCTACCTGGCGGGCCTGCCACCGGGCAACCACCCCTCCGCAGGAAAAGGTCAAAAATTTCCGGCTATTTCCGGTGGCGGTGAAGTTCAGCCACTCAGCCCGGAGCTGATTGCCCAGCTGGCCAACTGCCACGCCAAGGCGCTCTTCAAGTGTGTCGCCCTCTTTGACCGGGATGCGCCGCCGATGGGTAAAAATATTTTCAAAACTGTTTGGTTTTTAGTTTTTAATAAGAATTTTTTGTTATGATTTTTTAGGTGGCCAGGTGGACCTGAAGCTAGTCTTCCAGGGCGCCGGTGGCCTCTGAACTGAAGAAGCAAAAGATTGTTCAGGCCACTTTATTCTACTTTTTGCTGTTATTTTACCTGTGTAATGGTCACCTATTTTACTTTTACTACCAATATTAACAAAATGAGAGTAGGAATGCTCTCATTTTCGCTTTCACATCTTCAACTTTTTATTCTTAAAAAAACGTTCAATTTTTAATTGACAAAAAGGTAAATGCTAAGCCAACAACAGTACAATGGTTTAGAAAAAAAGTTAATTTTTAATTCTTTTTAATTCTTCTTCAGTCCTGCTCCATTAGCGCCACCTCGCTCATCGCACCTCCTCTTTCTCTGTCCTCCTGGTACTTGGCCCTGATCCTCCGCGCAATCTTCATCTTCAGCGCCATAAACACCGATTCGGGAAGGTGATCTCTCGCAAAAACGATCACCCCATTGAGGAGTTTATGAAGCGGGTGGGCGCTGGTGACCGCCTCTTGCCGGGCCACCGCCTTCAAACTGTACCAGACAAAGTCGAAGGCGCTGACGCCGAACCAGTTCCGAGCAATGGCGCCCTTGGCCACTGCTTTGGTATTTACTTGATTTGCTAAAACCGTTTGAATGAAGATTCCGTGTCGGTAAGAGTATTCTGCTGATAAGGCTCGGCTGAGATAGTTCAGAGCGGCCTTTGTGGCGCCAGAGGTGGCGTTTAGCGGACACTCGGTTAGGGAGAGAACTGAGCTGAGGTTGATGATCAGGCCGCGGAGGGGGCGTTCCGGGGTGGGCTCAAAACGGTCGAGGTCTTCAGGATCCACGGAATTTACTGCTTGGGAATTGGAATTTGAAGAGGAGGAATCCTGGAGCAGCATTCTTTGAATCACCAGCTCGGTCATTACCACCGTCGAAATTAGATTGGCGTTTATCAGTCGAATGTGAAAGCCCTCTGGAAGGTGGGTAAAGTACTCGGGGGAGGGATACGCCACGCCCACATTGTTCACCAGAATGTAGAGGCGGCCATCGAGGGTGGCCAGCTTGGCTTTGATTTTTGAGTAGGTAGAGTGCTTATCTCCAGAACTACTTTTAAATGTCACCTCGCTAAAGTCCACCGTTAGGAGTTCTACTCTGCAAGCAGGGCACATTGAGGTGATCTCCTCGCGGACCCGTTCCAGCCGTCCTCGACTTCGGCTTATCAGCAGGAGGTGATAACCTTTCTCGGCGAGTTGTTTTGCGTATTCAAGGCCGCAGCCGTCCGTTGCACCGGTTATCACCGCCCACTCCGGTGGACTGCAGTTTGAGGGCGTTAGGATGACCTTTGCTATAGCTGAAGAGGAGTGGCCGACCAGGGTGCAGTTGTTGAGAATTAGGTTGGCGATGAAGTGCAGTGGACGGTAGATGAGCAGGTAGAGGAGGAGGAGGGCGCCGATGGCTTCCAGGGTGGACATTTTGTTGAGAAGTTTTGGGAGAGAAGGGTCGAAAAAAGGAGCTCAAAGTTTTTGCTGTTTTTGCTGCTGCTGATCTGTGATGTGTTCACTTTGCTTTCTGATTTTTGTGGCTTTGGTTTCGGTTTCTGGCCGTCTAAGAGGAAGTGCATTTTCTTTTTCTTTTTCTTTTTCAGAGCACTAGTGTCTGTCTCGCACCAGTGCCAATTACGCTCAATTGTGAGAAGACAACTCTGCATGCCCGTCTGCCTCTAATTGAAGCTCCAATTGAAGACAATTGAAGGAGGCAAACCAATGCTGCTAACTGAGTACAACGGAAGAAAAAAGTAAGTCTTTTTGTCTCAAAAATTTCATTTTTACAAATCTTTTTTTGCTTTTACAGGAACCAGTGACCACTTTTGCCGCCAACTGGTGCTCCTGTGTTTGGTTGGTTGTGCACTGCTGCTGTTTTCTATCTAGCCAGTTAAAAGAGACATGCAAACAGAAAAAGACAGTTATCTGATGATGAAATGAGAGGAGAGGAGCAGCAGCATCACTGGGTAATTAGTGGATGCCGCCTGCACTCGACAGCATCGACCTGCGATGACAAATTCAAAGAATTGCCATTTTCTTCTTTTCTTCTTTCCCTCTTCAGTTTAGTGATCTAGCCACACACACAACAACACCAATTGGTGCGCTAGACAGCCAAAAGTGCACAACAGTGTGAGGGCACCGAAAACGTATTATCGGCGGCGGCGGCGGCGGCGACTGATGCTAGGCAAATATTTGAAGCGTCCACTGCGACCACCACCACCACCACCACTGTCTGCACTGCACTGTATCTGCAGCTAAAGTGAATCTTCCCTCTCTTTACTTTCTCTTCTCTCTCGTAGAGGTACTCTTGCTGGTGATCATCGTACGGCAGAGAGTATCACCGCCACCACCAACAGCATCACCACTACCAACAGAAGCATTACCATCATCATCACCACCACCACTACCACCAACAGCATCAGCAGCAGCAGCAGCAGCATCGTCACCCCGAGCAGTACTACCGCAGCAGTGGTCGTGAAAGTTGAGAGTTGAGCAACAGCAGCGTTTCATCGGCGGCATCTCCAGTAGCAGCAGCAGCACAAAAAGCAAAAACCAGCATTGCTCATATTTAGCGGTGATCACCGTCGTCGCAGTCAGTCAGTCAGCTCATCTTCTCTTCAGTCAACAGCATTCAGGGTTTGTTTTTCAATGCTTGATCCTTTATTTTCAAGTTAAATCTCCTTTTATTTTTCTACTTAGAATTCTCTCTAACACCAGAAGAATACCATGAAGAAGTTCTTCAGCAGCTTCGGCAGCACTGGAGGCACTTCCGGCACTTCTGGCTCTGGCAAAAACAGTTGCCAAACCAGCGAGAAGTACCAGCCGGAGAAGGGCGTTCCCGAGTGCGCCGGCAGGACCGCCCCTGTAGTTCACCGCGGCAATCTCCGCTGGGAGCTGGCCGACTTTGGTAGTCTGCTTCGATTCAGCACCAGCCAGGCTCACCCGAGCATCACCTCGGCTCGACTGGTCCTCCCCACCGAGCATCGACTTTCCTTTGCCTTCACCGTCTTCCCAAGGGGCATCTCCGAGGAGCACTTTACCCATGTGGGTCTCCGCTTGCAGGTGCTCACTGTGCCCAACAAGGAGGCTGGCGCCCTGGTCAGCTACCGCCTGCTGATGCTCAATGGGAAGAACAAGATTCTAGTTAGTGTTGGTAAGTGTTTTGAGGGGTTTTTTTTGGAACTTGATACTAAATTTTATTGATTTGATTGTTTACCAGAGGGCTCAAAAGAGCTCAAGGCACTGGACGTGCTGGAGTGGGAGAAGCTGATTCGAATTGAGAGTTTGATCGTTGATGAGCAGCTGCTGCTGCTGCCGCCCAAAGATGCAAATGTGATCTTTGTTTGTGAGGTAAAGTTTCAGGTCATTTTAGGTTTCAACTTTTAAGTAAAGTTGAACTTTGGTTTAATCCTTTGGTTTTTCCATCTCCTTTTCCTCTCCTCAGATCACCGCTCGCACCAGCTTCCACGAGAGCGCCAACTTCACCAGCGTCCAGCTCGACTACGAGGGCGCCTGTCGCGCCGAGGAGCGTCAACTGGCCGAAGACTTAGGTCGACTACTTCTACCCAAAGGAGGCTCAAAGGCCTCTGCTGCTGACATTTTTCTGGCTGTTTCCAAAGCTAAAGAAAAGGAGGAAGAAGAGTTCAAGGAGTTCCCCGTGCACAGCCCCATCCTCGAGGTACGAGCTCCCGGGCTGATGGCCGCCCTGAGGGAGACAAAGGAGTTCTTGGCCACTGATGGACGAGCTGTTACACTGCAGGTGGAAGTCAAGCCGGAGACTTTCCAAGAGCTGCTTCGCTTCATCTACACTGGCTCGGTGAGCGAGAAGAAGGTGCTGCTGGACTTTGGCCTGCTCAAGGTGGCCCTCAAGGTACAAGCTTTGAAGGTTTTGAGGAAGTTCTAGGAACTAACTTATTTTGGTATTTTTTTCTCTAGTACAAAGTTCACCGTCTGGTGCGTCTTTGCGAGCAGGCTCAAGCCGAGTCGCTGGAGGTGAACTCCGTGGCTGCCGTTCTTCGCCAGGCTGAAAAGCTAAAAGTTGGAACTGAGGTCCTCAAGAGCAGCTGCCTCGATTTTATCAAGCACAACTACGGGACGGTCTCGAAGACCAAGGGCTGGAAGCAGCTGGCCGCCGAGTATCCCAATCTGGTGCTCGCTGATCCGGTGCTGAACATCAATAACAACAAAAAGTAAAAAATGACAAAAACATCGATAGAAAGTTCAGTGGCTCAATATCTTTCAGATACTATACTTAATTTTATTTTTAATGAACTTTTATTGTACAAGATTTGAAATGTTTCTACACAACTTTTTACCCTTTTCCTTTTTTTTTCATTTTTCCCCACTCAAAATGTCACTCCGACTCTGAGCTTTGCTGAGCTTTATTTACTTACTTTTGTACAAATCATTAACAGAATTTTTGTTAAAATTATTATTTTTTATTTATGTTTTTGTACCTTGAGTTTCCGGTCGACAGATGTCTACAGCAGCAGCAGCAGCAGCGGCAATTTTTTTTCAAAACACACACATTTAGGCCTATTCATCAGTTCAGTCCACTTTTTCAGTTCAGTAGCATCCTCTCTCTGTGTATTGAGCATGCCTGCCTGAGCTACCGTTTCGCTACCGTCTGTGTACGGTAGTGGTCGTACAAAAAGAAGAAGAAGAAGAAGACGAAGAAGAAGGGCTTGTGAAAAAATGGCCTGGTGAGAGCCAAACTGAAAAGAGAAAATGTGCTGTACAACGACGACGACTCTCATGCTCGTGAGCATCATCAGTGCCTCGTTAGATGCCCTCGCTCTCTCGCTCTTCTTGGTTCAAAATCGGTAGCGGCAACTTTGTTTCAGGACCGGCAGCAGCAGCAGCAACCGAAGCAGAAGCAGCCATTCGCGTCGTCTGCACCTGCGGCAAGGAAAGGAAAGACGGAAAAGGGAATTGTGGAATGCGCGTCTCCTCTGAATTCTGCATTCTGTCAAGCGAATGCAGTTTGGCTGGTGGCAGTGCTGTGCAGCCGCCAAAATTCAGCTCTCCATTTTTTGGTTTGTTGGCTGATGCTGATTTTTTATTTCTTTCACCTCGACGGAAAATTCATCCTCATCATCACCGGAAAAATCAACTGTGAATGATTCTTGATTCCATCTTTTTTGAGAGCCAAGTAGTGTCACTAGAAGCTTCATCGTTGTCCACTTTTTTTTCCTGCGTTTGTGCTTATTTTCCATTTTTCAAATTCTGTCTATCAAGAACTAAATTAATTTCAAGTGAAGAGGAAAGTGCAAATCTTGAAGGCTTCTTCTTCTCATTTTGAGCTGAGCTGAGCTCTGTCTTTCATCTTCTTCAGCTTCATCCTCCACTTTATCATTATCATCCCTCTCTCTTTTGTCTCTCATTCTCTTCTTCTTTTTCTTGGTTTCACTAATCTTCCTGCGCAATTACTGCGACGTCACACGTAAGTCTCCTTTTTCTTTTTTTTCTTTTTCCTCTTTTTCGTTTCTCATCTCAATTTGCTCAACTCGCTTCACTTTCCTTTCTTTTATTTTTTTTAACCTAAAAACTTTATCCGCCCGCTCACGCAACAACGGTTGTCGAGCTTGGTGCACCCTCACTTTTCTCTTTTCTCAATTGTCTTCTTCAGTTTTCAGTTCTCTTCTCATTTTCTTCCACTCTATTACAATCTAACAAGGGCTCAGTTACGCTCGCTTCGCTCGCCACTAACCATTTTACTGTTTATC
>JAALOO010000203.1_pt3 | contig 17215 bp, 14 predicted proteins | sample 7257641 | NCBI WGS metagenome assembly JAALOO01 (sample SAMN14085613, study PRJNA598686) | mite metagenome | biome: ENVO:01001000; feature: ENVO:01001002; material: ENVO:01001226; isolation source: single female mite from University of Michigan culture on fish food culture... ...
GTAAGAACTCATTGTAAAAAGTAAGTATAAAAATGTTTGCCATCTTGACAGTCAACTGGAAGAGGTTTTTAGAACTGACTATCAGAACTTAGGGTCACTTTAAATGCACCTGGACCGTCTTCTTCATAACTGAAAGGAAACAGTAACAAACAGGTTAGTCAAGAACTTTTACTCATTAGAATTAATCAATGTACTTACTGGAGTTTCTTCTTCTTAAAAAAATTTACCACTTCAGTGCGAATCACCGAAGTGCGCTTGTTAACAATAGTTGCTCCAATGCCGGTTATAATCTTTGCAGTGATCTTCTTCTTTGTTCCAATGTGATCCAGCTTGTGACGGAAAAACTGCGGCAAGACAATATTCAATTCGCTTATCATTAATCCGTGCAAGTCTAGCACGAGGTTGTCTCCAGAACTGTGGAATAAGCACTTGGTGATTTGGTTCAACTAAATTGAAATCGAGACTCACGAATAATCGCTGTATTTCTTTAAAATGATCCAACTGATTTTGTTCTTTTCATTGTTCAACTTGTTTATCTTAATTTTTGTTGATTCAATTTCAGATGAATTTTGGGTTGAATTGAGATTGCCCTTCAACTTATTGATCTCTCTCGATATATTTTCGCGCCGGTGAATAAACTCTTCAAGTGACTTCATAAAAATCATCATCAGATTCTCATTTTTGCTAAAGTTAAAAATTCGCACTGGAGCAACGATTTTACGGCAAAAGTCTTTTTTAGCAGACGTCAAGTTATTGTGGTCCGGTGGCGAACGGTTATCAATGGTGCGCTTTTCCGACTTTTTAGGGGTCAAGTTCACACTGCGTTATTGAAAAGAAAATATTAAAAATAATTACCTGGCCAACTTCAAGTTTACTTACACAGCTTTTACATCGTTCCTTGGATACTGCTGCGATGGAAATTCCACGCTAGTTTTCTTGCTCTCTGGGAGTGCACGCAATGATATCTCAGAACTGCGTTGTTTTGAAGCCGGAATATTCTCGATGAACAAAACTTTGACGTTTGCGAAAATGAAGAGTTCAAACACTGGATCAATGTCAATTATTAAGAACCCATTAAACTTGAATTGACGATCCACATGACTGTGCCAGTCAGTGCTGGTCGGATTTTTGCCAAACTTTTCGCTTAGCAAAACAAAAGCATCACGTGCTATCAGTAGCGGTATAGCTGTAGATCTCTTCTGGAATGCTGGTTGCGACTTGGAAGTAAGCGCACACCTAACATTACCGATTATGGCCCTTTCCAAGCAAGACCCCACATCAATCATCAAGCTTCCATCAACTTGGAACTTCATCTTTTCTAGCCATTTATTGTCTTTTGAGTCATGCTCTTGTTGCATACACAAGAAGGCCTCTCGAGTCAGTGTCATCTTCAACACGTTTTCTGCAGTGTTCTGAAAGGTCGCTTTGGTTGGCGGAAGTGGCGGAGAGGAAGGGCACTTTTCCAAATGAACACTGACAAGTTTACGCTGGTCAGAGAAATAAGAGCCATTCCAAAGGTGGTATTGGTTTGAGGCCATCATTGTGAAGATGCGTGCAGCGGTGGTGCTTAGGTGTCCACAAGTGTGACCAGAAGATGCGTGGAGTGGTGAACGTGAATCAAAGTAGAGATGTTATCGACAGATATCCGTGGTATCGTCAACAAATGCACAACATGCAGTTGCATTCAAGTGCAAGAGAGTACGTGTTCTAGTGACAGTGGTCGGACTGCGATTGTCAATTTGAGCCAGTGGTATCGACTGCGCAAGCGTACAACGCACATTTCGAACAATTTGTGGACTCCTCCTCATTTTTAAAGCGCCCGTTCTGTCTCCACCTCCGTCTGAAATTCTCACCCTGCTAATCAAGTGAGTACCTGCGAAAGCGCTGCAATAAAATTCTCTCTAACTGTAATGAAAGTCTTTGCTTTACTTTTAGTTGAATTGAATAATAAAAAGGAAGCTTTTTACAATGTTTAAAAAACTGTTTCTTGAGGTTAAAGTTAAAAAAACTTAAATGTAATTTTACAGCAAATTGTCATATTGGTAGGGAGAAAAAAATAAGCCGCACAAGAGTTGGAAAATCAACGTGTTGAGTAGTAGATTAGGTGCCACATAAAGAGGCTAAAAGCTATCACGGCTACTCAAGTGAGATGACTTCGCTTTCAAGCCGTTTGGGCAGTGTCAGCTTTGGGAGAGTGGGAGGAGCCCTTGCAGAAAGCCTCGTTTCTTCATCATCAAGAATGATCAACTCTGGAGGAGGTTTCGGAACAACTGGTGCGGACTTGATGGCGAGTTTCAGTTTCTCTGTCGCTTCATAGAGGTTCTGCAATGGAAAGTTGAGTATTTCCACGTTAACAGTCCGCTGACATAGCGGACAAGGAACTCTTTGGTGAACATTTTTCCATTGCAACCAACAAGATTTGCAGAAGGTGTGGCCGCAGTTGAGAATAGTTGGTTCTGTGAAAGCGTGAAGGCAGATGCTACAAGAATATTCTTCATCAATGTTCTTGATTGCACTCACAACTGCGTCTTGATTTACAATTACAGTTGGCTTAGGAAGACTTTCAATAAGTTTGGCATAAAAGTACAAACTAATTGGTCGATTTTTAGTGCCAATCGTAGTGATCTTTCGATCCATCAGTTTGACAGGATTTGCTTCGCCATTTCTGTTAATAAGCTCGCCTTTGATCAGCTACAAAGGATAAAAAGACAAGTTATTTACTTACTGAGAAGTTTCGAGAAATGAATGATGCAACAGCTTCTTACCACTACTTCTTGCAACCACCAAGCATCGTTCTCGTGTTCCACTTTGACAACTCGACCCACTCTATTCAAAGTCTTGAGCTCCAGTTCATTCTGAAAAAGTAAAGTTTAAAAAACCAAAAACGCAAAATCAGAAATCAAACCTTTGATTTCGTGAGGACAATCAGATTATCATCCAAAGGGTGGCCATGTTGGTCAACCAACAGTATAGCCGCTGGTGGGACACTTTCACCAGAGGATACTGGAAATTTGCGACGATACATTGCTGGGGATAAATCGTTTTAAAGTTGTTTCTTCCAAGACAGGTTTCCGAGTGATGATGAAGGAAAAGACAACAAACAAGCAAACAGAACAACGTACATGACACGTAAAAAGCAACTCTTGTTAAAATAGTCGACCAATTTCCGCCCACCAAATCAGCTGATTTTTGTCATTGAAGTTGTCGCTTTTATCATATCAAATCTTTGAATATCGAATTAAGTGTTTTTGAGTTCGTAATAGTTTTAATGATACGCTTTCATCTAGTAACAACCAGGGGATCTTCAGGTGTTCTACCAGTAGATTTTGGCTGGAGCGAGAAGGGGGCGCCCCACTAACCTAACCTGACGAGTTTTTACTTTATTTCGGTTATCATTTCTAATGGATTCAATAAAGAATCCAACTTTTGAAATTTTATAAAGTGACTAGTTTTTGCGTTAGAGGTCGCCTTCAATGCGTTGTTTTGGAATCAAAACAAATGTGTGTTGTTTTTTGGTAGCCTACAAGTGACAGGTTACCTGGAGACTTGTGGAGATTACCTAACTTAACAACTGACATTGCACCGTGTCAACAACGACAACAGCATTAAAAGGCGTAAGTTTTACTTTCGAAATCATTGTTTTCTTTCTACATATTTTTTTGTTTTAGGTTTATATCTTCTACAACAAAACTGAATAGGATGAATTTTGATAAGATTGACGCTTTTAATAGTTTCGACGATAAATCGGCCTCATTGACACTGTTTCTCGATCAGGACAATGCCGATTTAATTGCTCAAACCTGGAGTAGGCTAAAGACAAACGCTTCCCTGAAAGCTCTTTACCTAATTACAAACTATTACGTTTTGCCCGATGAACTTCCATTGCTAGCTCGCTTGGAGAGCTTTTCACTAGTCAACTATCACGCCAACATTAACAGTGTGCTTAAACAACTGAGCTCAACTTGTAGCAAATTGTATCTCGATGGCTTTTTGACTGCAATCTGGGATATGGAAACGCTCGCTAAGGAGAACTCTGCATTGATGAGCAGTGTCACTCATCTGACTCTTGGTAAAATTGGCCAAAGCTATTGCAGTTTTGTCGATGATACTCGGAACAATTTAATTAATATCTCAAGATTTGTTGGTAAACACTTTAAAAATATAACGTTTCTTGACGTTAGATTCACCTCGGAAGTAAGTTGGTTTGTTGTGTAAGTAAGTAAATTGTTAAAATGCTTTTTTTAGTCGAAGTTGCCCTTGTCGGACTTTCTTGCTGCACTTCAGCCGTTAAGCAGTCTTGAAGAACTTCACTTTTCCCTAAAAAACGATGACCAACTGCGAGAGCTACCAACGTGTACTGAAGCTAATCTTAAAATTGATTCGGTGAAAAAACTGTGCATTAGTTTAGCGTCTACTGAATCACCCGATATGAAGCAGTACTTTGGCCACATCTTCCCAAACGTTGAGCATATTGAAGTGAAAGAAAGCAAACCGGTGTGTGTCTACGAGCTTGTAGAGAGCATTAAAGCAAATGCCCCTATTAAATGATATGATTCTCTTCATTCGCTTACATTGAACGGGCTGCACTTTGACTACTGATCAGAGAGAATCATTCTCGGAAGCCATTTCCATAACTGTCAAGTTGAATGGGTAATTTGTGAGGTAGAGTGCGCTTTGGTTACACTTTCACTGCCACCACTACAGCTAATTACGTATACTAACAACTGTACCTTGCGAATCCGTTCATCAACTCATGATGACAGTACCTTTTTGCTTGCCTCTTTGTCTTCTCTGCAGTGAATGATGTCAATGTGAGCGATGATGGCGATGTGACGCCGGCTTGCTGTGAAGCCGCCGAGGCCCACACTGGAAAACCAACCAAACACTGCCAGTTGACCTCATTTGCTGTCGTCGTCGGTGATGATGATCACCAGTGAGTGATCAGTTTTGTGGTGGTGATGATGGTAGTTGGTGTAATCACAACTGCCACAATCGACAGTGATCGTCCAGAGCAGTCCAGAGAGGTTGTCAGTTGTTTCTCAGCCATTGTCACTGTCGAGAAGATCATCCTTAGCAGCAGCATGGCACAATCGTCCACCTCTTCCCTGGTGGCCCCCCGCTCCCGTCGCAGCAGTTCCGTTTGGGACTACGAGCAGTCGGTGATGTTCGGGCAGTACCGCGAGGACCTGGCCGACTTTGCCCTGACGGAGGCTCGGAAGTTGCAGCACCTTCGCGCCGGGGACTCCTCGCAGAAGCGACTGCAGCGGCAGTCGGCGATGCAGAGAGAGGCGCTGAAGAAAGTCCGCCGGTGGTTGCCACTCTGGCGGTGGCTGAGGGCCTTCTGTCAGTTCGGCGGTGACCTGGTCTTCTTCGCCACCCTAGCGGTCACACTGGCAGTGCTCAGCTTTCTCATGGACAACATTGTTCACCAGTTAATGCACTGTAAGTGGCAGTACAAAGCGGTTGTTGGACAAATTGCATTTACGTTTTGTTTTGTTTCTTTCCTATTTGCAGTTCGCCACTTTCTCACGCACGACCTCACCGACATTTTCGCTCTCAACTACGCCTTCTGGGTGCTCTACATGCTCGTGCTGGTGCTCATCTCCGCCACTATTACGCGCTACTTTTCACCCCAGGCAGCCGGCTCGGGCGTCTCGGAGATGAAGGTGATTTTGCGTGGTGTGACGCTGAAAGGTACAGAGCATCAAGCTGCTAAAGTCATTCACTTTTTAACTTATTTCTTACTTTTTAGAGTACCTGTCGCTGAAAACGCTGCTAACAAAGATAGTCGGTGAAACTTTCACTCTCGCCAGTGGCATCTACCTTGGGAAGGAAGGCCCGTAAGTGTTGATGATGATGATGTTTTCAAAAAGAAAGACGCTGATGCCCATGAATACACCCCTTCCACCCCAGATTTGTGCACATCTCCGCCATGGTGGCGAATCAGTTCATGAAGATCTTCTACCACCTAACCGACCCGCAGCAGTACGAATCTCGCTTCCTCGAGATCATGGCGGTCGCCTGTGGAGTGGGCGTCGCCGTGTCCTTCGCTTCGCCCGTGGGCGGCGTACTGTACAGCATTGAGATCGTCTCGGTCTTCTTCTCCGTCCGCTCCTACTGGCACGGCTTCACGGCGGCCACCATCGGGGCGTTGCTGTGGCGCCTGCTGCCGGTCTGGTTCGGCCAGCAGGAGGTGGTGGCGCCCCTCTTCAAGACCGCCTTCCGCGCCGACTACCCCTACGAGACGCTGGAGCTGCTCTCCTTTGCCCTTCTCGGGCTGCTCTGCGGCCTGGCCGCCTACGCCTACATCTCACTCAATCGGTGGTTCGTCCTCTTCAACCGCCGCAAGAATCGGGTGAACGCCTTTCTGCAGCAGTACCCACTGCTCTATCCGATCATTGTGACGGTGGGCGTTGGCCTGGTCACCTTTCCCAGCGCTCTGGGCCAGTACTACACCTCCTGCTTGACGCATGGTAAGGGGAGACATTTTGGTCTTCCTTGCATCTTAATCGTGTTTTGCCCCCTTTTCACACTCCTAAAATAGAGGAGGCCATTCGTGAGCTGTACTCCAACTACACCTGGTTTCCGCTGCAGAATGCCGTTGATAATCAAGAACAGAGAGCTGTCGTCGACAACTGGCACACTGCTCATACGACCGTCTTCGAGAACACGCTTCTTTTTTCCGTCATGAACATAATTCTCATTGCCGTCTGCACCACGCTGCCAATTCCGGGTGGAATAATTGTGCCGAGTTTTAAAATTGGCGCCGGCTTTGGACGATTCTACGGAGAGGGCATGGCGTATCTCTTTCCCCACGGTTTGATGGCTCGCTTCAATCGAACCGAGTATCCGATACTGGCGGGCACCTATGCTCTGGTCGGCTCTGCGGCTTTTGCCGGCGCAAACACCGGCGCTATGTCTTCTGCAGTTATTGCTTTTGAAATGACTGGGCAGATCACCCATTTGATGCCGGTCATCGTGGCAACACTGGTGGCCACCATTACCGCCCGCTACTTTGGCCCGGCAATCTACGACAGTCTGATCATTCTGAAGAATCTGCCCTACCTTCCGCCCATTCTTCCCTCTACCTCTGCGGGGCACCAGATTTTTGTGGAAGACTTTTGTGAGAAGAGGCTGTTCTATGTGTGGCGCAAGTGCACCTACCGACATCTTCAGGAGATGCTAGTGGCCAAACAAAAGCTCAGATTTTTTCCCTTTGTTCGCTCCCCTAAGAGTATGATTCTTCTCGGAACGATTGAACGCTCAGAGTTGCAGTTTCTCCTGGACAGCCACCTCAATGAGTTGCAAATTGTTCCTGAACAGTCCCAGTCAAAAAATGAACTGCAAAATAGATCGGAAACTATGGGCTTAAAATTTACTGTCAATACGATTCACGAAGAGGAGGAAGAAGATGTCAGTTATAGTCAGGAAAAGAAAAGTGCTAAAGAGAAGACAAAAAAATCCGAGCGGGAAAAACTGCTGGACGTTCAGGTGGACTTTAGCAGCTGTCCCATTGATCCTGCGCCCTTTCAGCTGACAGAGGGCACGTCACTCATCAAAGCGCACAACCTGTTCTCCCTTCTCGGGCTTCAGATGACTTTTGTAACGGCTTTGGGCTCTCTTGTTGGAGTCATTTCACTAAAAGAAGTATGTGAAATTACTTTGAATGGATTGTTTGTAATTTATTTCCTTTCCGTAGCTTGGAAGAGCAATTGACAATCTGAATCAACATGACAAAGAGCCAGAAGCACCTGAAATGAATGGCCAGAAGGAACCGTTGGATGCGTTCAGTGACGACGATGAAGAGGACGATAATGAAGATGGCAATAAAAGTGGATCTGATGTGGAGAAAGGCAAAGTTGCTGTCAAGAAAACGGTATCAATTGAACTGCCTAAAAAGTGACTAAGGGGTTCCGATTTTTATGTTGTCTATTTTTGGCCACATTTGGTACATGGATTAGCAGTTCGAAAAAAATACAGTTTGCAACAACTACAGATATCAGTTTTAAATTGTGTTACTTGATCATCATTTTGTCACTTTCATTTCCAACGTAGCTTTCAAGTTCACCAACAATGGCTGAAAATTTCACCAATTCAACCATTCACTCCACAAGTACTCAGTTTTCCCTTTCGATGATCATCGTTGTCTCCAGTGCTGGTGTCGTTGCCTTGGTTTCCATCATGCTAAGCTTATCTGCATTTTTCTGCATCTGCATTGACGAGGAAAAGACCATCAAACTGCAAACCGCCGCCTCTATTAGACAGTCCATTCTGGTGGCAAAGCGTCGCCGATCTTCAGGAAAGGGATCGGTGACTAGTCCCAAAAGGGGCACTTTAAAGACCAGCAAGAAAAAGGGCAGCTTGAAGACCAATAGAAAAAAGGCCAGTCTACGAGAGAATAATAAAAGTTTAAGCAAGTCAAAGTATAACAACGGCATTCCATCCACGACAAGCAAGAGTTATCTGAGTGAAAGTCAGTTCAGTGATGTTTTTGACAGTCATCTTAAGAAGCGGAAAAAAGTACCGAAGACTGGCCCATCCTCTAAAAGTCAGTCATTTGGCAAGTGGAATATACTACCAAACAAGACACTGTTCAAGAGTAAAAGCAAAAGCAAGTCTAGGCAAAAAACGCTGGGCATTGTGTTTGCGACGCCTAATGTATAAGCTTTAGTGTTTGTTTGAATTTTTATTGCTGTACAATTTTTTTTGCTCTGTTTAGCTTTAATTAGAGTCCAAAAATGATCATTTTTTAGTTTGAACTTTCCAGCAACAGAAGGAACCACTGTCAAAGCACTGAAGAAGGCCTTAAGAAATCCATTTGCAGTAATATCCCCAATGACTTGAAAAGCACTACCCAAATGAGGACATTGCTCAAATGTTTCGCCAAACAACAACAACAGCAATACACATTAAATTCCCACTGTTCGGATCAGTCGGCGAGGGTCTCCGGTTAACATCTCACTCTTAGACAAAGTGAGTCATCATGGTCGTCAGCATGCAGTGAGTTCTCCTCGTACCTCAGTGATCACGTCTAAATATAGCCAGTACAAGACACACAGTTTCCCTTTCCACTGACGTCGCTGGTCGCCCAGTGGTCCCCGTACACGGCAAGTGCCAGTACCGTACATTGCCATCTGGCTAAATATACCAGCGGTACCCCCTCAGTGCTGCACCGTCATCACCATCACCAAAAACAGCAGCACTACCGAAGCTCAATCACACATTGCTTCACAGTGCCTCTGATCGCCCCCATCAGCGGTGCTGACCAGTGCTGAAAATTGATTTATTAATAGTCGGGGGAACAGGCAGTTACAAGCAGTACAAGCTCTAATGGGGAGATTTCCACTAGTTAACAGGCACCAGAAAGGCTGATGATGAGCTGACGGGTCAGCTGGTGTGGCGGTGACGAGGAGTAGGGGAGACAAGATGAGTACGTGACGGGGCACTGTCAGTAGTAGTGCTGCTGGTAGCACAGGAGGCACCAGTGCAGTTGTTGTAGACAGGTTCAACACTGTACAACGCTGGCTGTACGACGGAAAAGAAGAACAAGCAGTGAAGACAAAGAGTGAGTGAGGAAAGCGGCGTCAGAAGCAGTACATTGCCAAGGCCACGTGGCGGCAGTGAACCAGAAAACGAAAATCAGAAAACGGTTGCTGCTGAAAGATCGATTGAGGAGTGAGCGAGTGAGCGAGTGAAAGAGATGACAGCAAGCAGTTACGACAATGGCTAGATAAGCCACTGCACAGATAAAGACTTTGTGCACAAACATGCACTTGAGGGGAGAGAGAAGCAGACGGTGGCAGTAGCATTGACCTTGACGTGAGAGAAGCTGACTGACTGGTTGATGGTGATGGTAGCTGATGATGGTGATGGTGATGGTGATGGTGATGGTGATGGTGATGGTAGCTGATGATGATCACCGATCAAGTGCTCTTTGCTCGCCACTGCAAGGTCACATTGCAGGCATTGCACGTACCGCTGGTAATTGGTGCCGAAAATCAAAGCAGCACTGCAGCAGTGCCTAGTACTGCTGATTGTCAACTACTCTAGAAATGAACAATTGGAGGAAAAGCAAACACTTTGGAAGATGAAGAGAGAAAGAGCCACCGGCTCAAGGCCAGAGAATGCATGACAAGTATCGGTTGGGTTTCACCCAAAAACTGGTCGTTCTTCCACCATTGCCAATTGCACTCTATAACGTCACATTTTTTATTGCCACAGAAGTACTTACACCACATTAACACTTTTACCTAACTTTCTTAAGGGGAAGCAGCGTTTTAATTACAGTTAAGACTTGGTAAGTGATAAAGTTATTTCATTTTATTTAGTTTCTTGCCGCTGTTTTCTTATACTAGAATTGTTACCACATTCATGTAAAAGACATTACATACTTACATTACCTAGCTACTATTTATAGATTGCCCGTTTAAGGAATAAAAAATTCAAACTCACAATCTGCTGGTAAAAACCAAATGATTTTACACCACAAAGACAAACAAAGTTCAGATTTAGAAGAAATGTCAGCGGAACAGCATGTCCTGCACTTGAAAAGTAGCGTTTACAAGTAAAAACACAATTTCTTTGCTGACTTTGCTAGCAAAACAGTCTGAATTGACTGACGTCGAAGAAAAGGATCGATTCGATCCACAAAGCACTTGTCCCCGTCGTCGTCGTCGGCAATCTACCTAAAAATTCAGTGTTGTACAGTTAGCCTGTACACTGAGTTGCACTTGACGGCCGCTTTCACAACCGACCAACCGGAAAGTTACTGTTTCTTGTTTTGCTTACCTTCTTGAAAAATACCGTTATGAGAAAAAGAACAGTGACGCACTCTATGCTGGTAGTCGTAACAATAGAAAGAAAAGCGTGCTACTCAAAAGAGCAACCAGAGTTCTTCAAAAACGATTCTTTCAAGGTGTGCACAGCGTCTCAATAACGGAAAACTGCCCTTGAAAAGTTTTATTCAAGGTGTACTGGTGCTGGGCAATTTGAACTCACTTTGCCTCATACTGTTCCTGTTTCTTGTTTTTCCTAAACAGTAAAAAATGCTAATATTTACTGATCTTTAAATAGTCTTAACAGTTGTACTGTCAACACAACTGCCGCCACCAGTGGCCTGACTGACTGTCATTAAAGTTTGACGATAGATCTCTTGCAACACAATCCTCACAAGCTCACATTTCTAACTCTGTTGTTTCAAGCCCCTGCCAGCCAGTTTCCACTGAAAACTGATTTTCAGCAATGGTCTGTAAACACTGATAGGTTGCAATTTAGCATAGTAAAAAAGTGTTTTGAATCCACCAGTTTTTTATTCTCTACTGTACACAGTGGATGAGAACAGTGGAAGAAAACAGTACTGGTGAACTAGCCTTGACATTTACCCAATCAACCTGTCATTTAATTAAAATAAAAGCAGCTCCAGTCTGCTGAACGGTTTTGAAACGGTCTCCTCTCTTCTCGATATCGATTTGAACTTGACTTTGAAAATGTCACTGCAAACAATGGAATTGTGGGTAATGGGCACTACTGTCCGTAGAGCGAGACCACCACCAACGTGGGGCGGCGGGCCGACCTTGAAGTGGCGGCAGCTGTGGGCGCCACTGCAATCGGTACTCTTGCAAGAGCAGAGAAGAGGAGAACAGAATAACAACCTGGAGGTAGAAGTGTTGTAGGTGTTTTAGGCACACAAACACTTGCAAATGTAGGTCAGTAAGTCGAACTGATAAGGGCTAGTTAAACAGAAGAAGTAAAATGAAAAATGATAGAATCGCACTTCCTCACGGAAGCTTTCGGAATCTACTTTGAAATAGGGGAAGCGAAACTAATCTCCAGAGATAGTGATACGTACCTTCAAACAACTCCGTTTTTGTTTTTCAGCAAAAAGAGACATTCTATTTGAAGATAAAGTCTGGGAAGGAAACTGATACTGCAAAGGTTCTCATTGCAAACGGGGACAGCAGCAAAAGCTGATTGCAGCTAATGGTTTCAAGGTAAAGAAAGGAAAGAAACGACAACAATGTGACTTTCCATAAATGTCATCGCAGAGGCAGTGGGCAAGTGGTAACAGTGAATTGTACATCAGCAGCAGTGATCGGCAACCTTAATCGAATGGTAAATACCATCTCTGCAGCAAATGGCACTGTCACCAAAAGCCACCAAACTCAGCCAATCAGCAGTACCCCGTCAGTACCGACGTCAGCTATTGTGCTGACATTTTACGAATCAACTAGTGCAAATCTGGCAAATGAAAGCCACCAGATGACTAAATAATAATAGTACCGACAAAAGAAAGGTTTGCAAATCCAAATAGAGAATGACTTTTATTTGATATTTTGGTATCGAGGAGTCTTTCACCACCACCATTTAAAAAGTGTAGTGGCGCAAGAGTTCGAAATGTTAAGAGAGGGAGAATGAGAGAGTGAGAGAGCATATAAATATATTAGGATTTGTATGTCAAATGAGAGAATAAGTTTGGTGGTGCTGGCATAAGAATAGGGGATAAGAAGTCTTAAATAAGAAAAATGTGAAACGAGACCGAAGATAGCCGTTCAGGTAGAACGGAAGATCAAAATGAAAATCAAAAACAAAAAAAGAAAGAAAGAAAAAGTATTGGTGGAGTTGAAGGTGGTTGTCTACGGCGAGAAAGAAAGAGACAATGGTTATAGATGTATGCGACGAAAAGGAGAGAAAATGTGCGAGGACGATGAAAGGGAGAAAATGTAATAATGTACAGAAAGAGAGAAAGGTGAAAAACAAAAACTTCTATGAACAGATATAATATAAGAGTGCGTGGAGAGAGGATAACAGGATTGCGACTAAGAAAGAGAGCATAGTTTTTAAACATTCAAGTTCGGGATTGCATCGGTAGAAGAAAGAGGAGAGTTTGAAATGGAGTATGGTGCATTTGCATAGAAGAAGAAGAAGATAATGATGATGATGATGTGCCTGTGAAGATCCTGCTGTGAAGATTGTGAAGAACGAGGAGTTAGCGGAAACGTCGCTCGTAATGAGTTGGGTGTGTGTGCTGTGATGTGAGTGTGTGTGTGTGGACCGGGGTGCCGGGCGCTGGACAAAGGCAAAGAGTGAAAGAGAAGAAGAGATGAAGTGGGCTGCTCGGCTGAGGAGAGAGCATTTGTACCAACGGCAAAGAGAGAGAGAATCTATGTACAGTGAGGCGCTGAGTTGAGAGAGAGGAGGTCAGAAAGAAGATCGGGCTTGGCCGGGTTTGAGAAAGAGGATCAGGTTAAGAAGAGAGAACTTGTACTTCATTTGGACCAGGTGTGTGTGTGTGTGTGTTTGTGTATGTTCACTGAGCATCATCGTCATCGACTGCCACTGTCTCCACTGTCTACGCATCGACTTCCATCTTGAGGGAGTTGGAAGAGGCAGAGGAGGGGCAGGAGATGACCGGTGAGGATTGCCTGAGTGTGCTGCCCACGGCGGGACAGGCTGCTTTCTTTGAGAGGTTCAGCGGCTGGGCGTCATCCTGGTCATCATGGTGCGAAGGGGAGGCCGCAGACGCCGGAGAGCGCTGGTGCACCAGAGCCGGAGCAGTGGTCGCCGTAAGACAGCGTGCCAGGTGCGAGTAGGGGGAGCCCATAGTCTGCTGCTGGTGATGGTAGCTGGCCGAGGGGGAGACCATGACCACTGGCGAAGAGTGCTGCTGCTGTCCTGAAGAAGAGGAGGAGGGCATGGGCACTGCTGCTCCACCCGACACCGAGACCATTGGGGGCGGTGGCACCGAAGAGCCAATGACTAGAAGACCGGCAGCGGCGGCAGCCACTTCCGGGGACTTGGCAAAGTGTGCAGGCAACTGATAGGTTGAGGGAGAAGAGGAGGAGGAGGGCGACGCCGAGGATGAGGGGACCGCTGCTGCTCCTGAAGCACTTCGACCGGTAAAGGGACAGACTGCTGGCATTTGGTGGTGAGGGTGGGCGTGGTGGTAGAAGCTGGCACCGGCTGGGTACAGGGAGTCCTTGGCGGAGGCACCACTGAAGAGACCATGCTGGTAGACCGGCGAGGACAGCTGCGCCGCCACGGGGACGGAGGCGGAGAGGGCGGAGGCGGCGGCGGCCGTCACTGCCTCGCTGTTCATGATGATGTTGTGAATGAGATCAGTTCGCTTGAGTTGCTGTTCGCTGAGGTACCGCGACGGCTGCTCCAGTGTCTTCAGCAGCGTACTGTGCGTCGAGGCGAGCGAGGAGGAGGAGATCGAGGAGGAGTTCGGCGCCGGCGGTGAGGAGGTGACCACGGTGGCCACCGGCGAGGGCAGCGGCGAGTGGCTGCCGCTGTGACCGGTGGTCGTCGAGGGACTGTGCGGCTCGGTGTCTCGTCGTGCGGCCGCCCTGAACTTCTTGTGATGGCGGTACGCCTCGTCCATCAGCTTGTTCGTGTTCACCAGCGGCGGCGCCTGCAGGGCTCGCTTGAGGACGGGCATGTCGTCAATCGATTCCTGCTTCTCACTGCACTCCGAGTCGCTGGAAGAGGAGGTGAGCGCACTGCCGCTGTGGTCCGAGTGGCTGCGAGGACTGCTGCTGCCGGCAATGACCACCGACAGTTTGCTGCACTTGGAGGAGGACTCCTCCACCGGACAGACCGCAGAGGAGCGAGAGGGACTAGAGCAGACGGAGGAGGAGTGGTGGTCGATGCCGGAATCGGTGGGCGAGTCGACGCGGTGCTGCTGCTGCTGTTGCTGTCCTGAGACAGTAGTGCTCAGCTGGTGGTGGTGGCCGTTGACGGGGTGCTGCACTGGCTTGCTGTACGGGTGCAGATGATGGCTGGAGTTGTAGTGAGAACTCGCCGTCGAGGCGGCGGCCTCCTCCGAGCTGACCACCGCCGGACAGTGGCCGTGTTCGCTGCTGACCACCACCGGCGAAGAGAGGCCCCGGACGTAGCTGTTGATGTAGGCGAGCTTCGGCGGCGCCGAGGGCAGCGAGATGGAGCCCTTGCGAGAGTGCGAGTCCTCACTGCTCACCCCACTGCTGCTGGACATGGATCGAGGCGAGCCGAAGGCCTGAGAGTCAGAAGAGCTGCTCTGCTGCTGCTGCTGCTTCTGCTGGTGCTCGCCCCAGGGGCCGCTGGTCGGCGAGACGGAGCGACCGTCCTCGGTGCTGGTCGCCGGTGAGAAGTGGCCCAGTGAGCTGGAGGAGGACCAGCGGTCGGAGGGTGAGTTGTCCGAGCTGTCCGGCTGCTGCTGTGAAGACTGACTGTGGTGGCTGTGGTGGGAGTGCACTGCTGCTGCGCCCGAGCTGGCCATCTCCTGATGGTGATGATGATGATGGTTGGTGGTACTGCTGGCCACTGACTCGCCGGCGATAAAGTTTTTGCCAATCAGCTTCTCACTGTGCAGCGTGTTTAGCGTTCGCAGGTCGGGAATCTTCTTGGTGAGCTCAGTGAAGATCAGCTGTCCACTGGCGACGTCATTGGGGTGGTTGCCGGCAATTGTCTTCTGCAGAACCTCCTCCAGACGCTTGTTTATCTTTGTGACGAGATCAACGTTTCGGAGACCGGGACGATCTGAGAAGATAGTGGAGAAAGAGGGAAAGAAAGAAAGAAAAGGATGGAGATCAGCACTAATGAACAAGAACACGGTGCAAAAACATTTGAATGAATGAATGAATGAGGAACACAGGCAGATTGAAGCAACACCGAACACAAATGATCCTTTCACTCTAGCAACCACTAAATGACTAAAAAGGAAAGAAAGAAGAATATCCGCCACAAGCTGCTGCTGCTGGTGGTGGCCAAAGAAGGGGAGGGGCAGAGAAGGGGCGGACTAGCTAACTGATAGAGTGACTGCTTGCCTGGCTTTCCGAAGACTGTCTATATCATAGAGCGAGTGAAGCACATGGCAGTCTGCTGCTGCTGTCGTCTGCTGTTTGCTGTGGCTAGCTGACTGTCGTACTGCCATTGCCGCCACCACCACCACGTAGTGCCACTGCCTGATTGAGCGAGCACTGTTTGGTGGTGGCAGTGGCACGCACACTGCCGACACGAGGTCGAATCAGCTCGCGCAACGAGGATCTAGGTCAAGGAAAGCTGAGTAGTAGGGAGCTGAGAGAGTAAACGGTATGGGAGAGAGTGAGAGCAGACGACAGCAGAGAAATGGTATCTGGTGCAGAGAGTGAAGGAGTGAGCATGCTGAGATAATGGACAAATCAAGGGCACAACCTTGCCTGGCATTTCACACAGGCAGGCAGACAGACAGTCAGAAAAACACCGAAAGTGCCTGTCTCTGTTGGTCACCGCCGCCGCTATCGCCTTCCACCAACTGTCTGCAGAATAGGCATTGTCTATATAGGCATTCAGCGTATTCATTCATATCCTAAGAGGACTACTGCTGCAGCTGCTGCTGCTGCTGAAGACTTATCAAGGCTGTCAGATTCCTTATCCAGTGGTGAAGGACACCGGGAAGTGGAGCCGTTGCCGCAAAGGAAGCCAGGAAGCCTGTTTGTTCAAGTGTCTCGCAGTGTTTGCCTGCCTCTCTTGCGTATGTGTCGATTGAATAGGGAAGACTGGTGTAGAGAGAGAGAAAGAGAGAAAAGAAACATGCACTTACCAGGAGCGATAACGACCACGGCGCAGAAGAGGCCTATCTCATGGTCGGAAAGACGAAGGGAGTTAAGTCGCTCGGCAAAGTCGAACATCGAGTCGAGGAGGAAGCGGGCGTTGGAGGCCGAGTGCAGGGCGTCACGGCGGAGCACCAGGCCGTTCAGGCAGACCATCGACGCTGAGGGCGAGTCGAACATGCAGGCGAGACGCACGAGCAGCACTTCAAAGACGCCAGCCTGCAGAGAGCGAGGAAGAAAGAAAGCACAAAGTATTAGTAAAACTCAGCACTAGTGTGCATCTGTGTACAGTACAACATTACCTTGAGAAGTGTGACCTGGTCTTCCTGCGAGAGCATACCGAAACCGGGAATGCGCTTCGCAAAGTCGACCACGCCGCGGATCGCCGGACTGAATCGTTCACTAAAGTCCTCCAGGATGCGCGCCGACTGCGCTGGATCAAGTGTGCCAATGGGAATTGGATTGAGTGGACACGTCTGTGAGAGGAAGAAAGAAAGAAGGACAGAGAAAGGTTAGCAAAACGATAGCGTCAATGATTTTCACATTTATAAACTTTTGTCTAACATTTTCCCAGCTAGCTTTTCCTTCAGCATTTACACACACACACACACACACACACACACACACACACACACACACACACACAC
>JAALOO010001340.1_pt1 | contig 17210 bp, 10 predicted proteins | sample 7257641 | NCBI WGS metagenome assembly JAALOO01 (sample SAMN14085613, study PRJNA598686) | mite metagenome | biome: ENVO:01001000; feature: ENVO:01001002; material: ENVO:01001226; isolation source: single female mite from University of Michigan culture on fish food culture... ...
GCCGCTTGTTGAAGCCCTTTCTCTGGGCACATCGTCGCGCTGATAACGTCTTGGTCAGCCCTCCTTATTTTAGTGCGCTAATTAAAAAAATGAAAGTTTTGCAAGTTTTATAATCTAATTTTTCCTTACCCAAAACAGGCACACACACACACTACTGTGCTCACCTGTTTTCGCCACCCTCTCTGGTGTTTGTGCGCCCATTGAAATCCTGATCACACTAAAGGAGACAAGAGCGCAAGAAATGGCTGACAAGGTCGTGGACAACGACGACGACGACGACGCCTGCCACGAGTCCTTCTTCAGCGACTGGCTGGCCTTTCGCAAACACCATATGCCAGCCAACTTTGACCATGCGCACGTTCGCAAGCGAGCCCTCAGCGAGCGGACCTTCAGCAGGCTGCGCAGCCAGTTCGTCCTGGAACGGGTGCAGCAGCACCCGCTGTACAGCCACGTGGTGCCCGCCTGTCGAAAGAAGCTGCTGGCACGGGACAGCAGTCGGGACGGGTCGGCAGTGGCAGTGGCAGCGGTGCCTTGCCCCCAGGAGGCGAACCTAGGCCGCCGAGCCTCCGAGTACATGGCCCAGGAGATGTGGATGTTCAGTGTGGTGTACCGGCAGGCGGTGAGCCGAAACAATCGACATTTGGAGGAGGAAGAGGGAGATGATGAAGATGAGGATGAGGACGAGGATGAGGACAAGGATGAGGACGAGGATGACGATACAAATGACAAGAAACTTAAAGCCAAAGTTATCAAAAAGCAAGCGAAAGATCAAAAGGATGTGGCAGTTGAGAAAGAGATACCTGCTGATGGCAAGCTGAGAGGTGTGCTGCCTGAGAAGGCGAAACAGGCAGTGAATGAAAAGGACGCTCAGAAGCATCACGAAAACCAGGAGATTGAACTCAGCAGCAAAGTGGACAAACTATCGGTCACAGAGGTCGGTGATGTGCAGGCTGAAGTGAGTGATCTGAAGTGAAAGGTATTTATCGTAAAACTAACATTTGCTTGAACTAACACTAACATTTGGTTTTTGCTTTGCAGAATCATCAATCGTTTCGCAAATTTTGTTTGAAAACACAACTCGGCGCAGCACATCGCAAACGGTTGTACACAGTTTTTATTTTAATTTTTTAACACATCATACATTTTATCGATTTAGTATATTACACAGTTTTTTAAATTAAGTATTGACCGGTATCCTCTATTTCATAGCTTTTTTCTTTTAAAATTATTTTACATTTAAATCAAATGCCGTTATCCTTTGCAACACACAATTTTAATTTTTTAGCTTTTGCCCAAAATACACAACAACACAATTACACAAACACAGACGCAATTACAAACACAAGCACTGACATAATCTAAATTACACATTTGATTTAAAAAATTTCAAACACAAAGCTTTTCATTTAAATACTGATTTAGTCAGTTTTCTTTTAAAATAAGGGTCTGTTTTACTACAAATGATCAGTTTCCAGCTATTAACTGCCAAAAACAAAATTGTCACTTAACTGTGATGCTAAACTATGAGCTTAGTCAACTTACCTGTGATAATCGTCACAAATCGGCTAACGATTTTCACCGTTTTGTTGCTTACATAGTTCATTTTACACTTCAAACGAATTCGCAAACTGAAAACAAGTAAAAATCTACTAAAAAAATTGCAAAACAAAAACAAAAAGCCCAAAAATATTAGTGCTAGAGAAACTTATCTTTTAAGCCATTTAAAACTCCAATTGCAGCTTTGGGCAGCCAGCCTGAGTGCTGGGTGAAGTTGGCTGAGCAGTGCACCAGTATTGCTCCAACAGTAGTGCTTTAAATCGGTTGCAAAGTTTTGAAATTGAGTTAAAAGTGACAGACTAAAAAAAGATCCATCTTGAAGTTGTACACAGTTTTGAATCAAACGACAGCTTTGCAACCTATTTACTCAATCCAGCGCACACACAGGTGCCTATCAGTTTCTGACTTCACAGTTGGCTGCCCAGACAAGACAAGTGCAATCCTAGGTGCAATGGGGACATTGCTCAACTAGCAATTGGTCAATCACCACCTGACAATCCCCACTTTTCCCCATTGGTGACTAGCAGCCTCATCACCTTGCACTGTCCTTGCAGCACTTGTCTGTTCAATCGAGCTTACAAAACGCGGAACCTTTTAATGGGATTTAAAGGAGCAAACTCCCATCGGAAAACAAAGAAAAAGCAACAAAAAAATCAGTAAAATAAAAATAAAAACTCACAAAAACAAATTCCCTTTTCAGGCAGTCGACTTGAGCACTGCGTGGACTACTCCCTCTTTTGCATCAATTTTCCATCTAAAATGCAAACTTAAAATTCCACTGTGAACTGCTTGAAAACTGACAAGTGAATAAAACTAACCAGGCAACTAAAAGTAAAGCTTTAGGTTGCAAACTAGGGTTTTGCTTTACTTTCCATCATCCCTGTCATCAGTGACTAGCAGTCTCGTCACCACTAAACGTTGCCAGCTTTTCCGACCATTTACTTGTCTTAACCAATCGAGCTTAATGTAAATGTGCCAAACTACACTGCAAACTTAAAGACTACTAGAAATTTTTGACTGTGCGAGCAGTCAGAAAGGTTTTAGCTGACAAAAAACTATATCATTTCTCATTTCACATACTGATCATTTGAAAACAAGTAAAAAACCCAAAAATAAAATAGAGTAGTGGATGAGTCTTTTGACCATCCAAATGACATGCCCTTGATTTGGAGAGTTCAACTAAAAGTTTTACAACCTCTTGTTAAACTCTCTTCAGAACAATTTACCTTTAAACTAGGATAAATTGCAAACCAAGCAAAAACATGTATTAAAGTGCCAATTACAAGTAAAAACACAAAAAAACCTCAAAAGAAAGCACACGAAGTGCAAAGTAAAGTTACTTGAATCAAACCTTAGTAAATACTCAGTAATTTTTGCATTAAATATTACTGTGTACTTACTGAAGTTTGGTTCCGAAGCAACTTTACTTTGCACTTCTGGCGAAAAAAGAAAAAACAAAAAAAGCAACAAAACAAAAAAGCAAAAATAAACAAAAAGCAGCAAAACAATGACAAAAACTACAAACACAAAAAAATCAACAAAACACAAAAACCCCAAAACAAAAAAAGCAACAAAACTCACAAAAACAAAGACCGTTTGGCTTTCAGCCGGAGTGCTGGGTAGAGAATTTGCTTATGAGAGTTTGACTGCTCTCACTCTCTCTACAGCTGACTGTCCAAACGAAGCAATCTGATGAAAACTACCATCATTCCGTCTCCCATTGACTAGCAGCCTCGTCGACTTCTGCAGTGTTTCGTTCCAACAATGAGCTTACTTTTTGAGCATTATTTCTTCGTCTAACTTTCACCTGTAAGGCGTAACAGCCGGAACAGCAACAGTAGCACTTTTAGCTTTAAGTTCTCTTAAAGACAAGACGTTTCGCTATTGCCAATATATGTCAGCACGACATTTTGGCAAACCGGAAAACAAGTAAAAAAGCCCCAAAAAAACAACAAAACAAAAACAAAAAACCAAAAAAAACTAAAAAATTTCTAAAACACCAAAAAAAGTAGTAATGATCTTAGATGATCCAGTTGTAGATTTAGTGAGTTTAGCTAACTCAGTCAATTTTGAGCTTGAAACAAATCAAAAGTAAATCGTTTTCCATTTCTTTGAGCTCGAACCAAAAAGTTCAGTCTGATTTAGATGCAAAGTTTGAAATAATTTTCACTTGTACATAATTCATTGTTTTTGTAAATATACATTACACCTTGTACAATTGTAAAAAATTGTAAATAATTGTAAAAACATTTTTGTAAATAACGCCAAATTCATGTACATATTTATATTTTTGTATTACAAAACAACATCAATAAATTCCAAATTATTTTTGGACATTTTTCCTGTGTAACTTTTTTAAATAAATTAAAATTTTTTTCTTAACTGTTAACCTTTTTCTTTCAGATAGCTCAAAAGTTTTCCTGACTTTCTAAATGAAACGGCACAGCATTTTTTGAAAACGACTATGATGGCTACCCTCAAGAAATGTATTAACAAGTGTTCGATGACAGTTTTAATATCGTTTTAATGGTTTGCAGAACAACCGATGGTATTCAATTTAAAGACAACTGGGTAAAAGGTAAGCAGTAAATGTAAACACAACATTTGAGTAATATAAACGTTTTTATTCTTTTTGTTGCAGAGAATTTTCATCATAATTCAAGTTGACATGTTACATGAACCATTGGTGTAGAGGTTAAACAATTGGTTTAATAGTTAAAAGGAAATTTTGTATAATATTCTTTAAAAATATTTGCAAAAAAGTAAAAAAAGGCAAATTACACTATTGAAAGTTTGTTCTAAAAATGTAAATAAAAAGAATTCAATTAATAATTGAAAAAAATAAACAGGCAGTATTTTTAAAACGTTACTCTGTTGGCACATCAAAAGCTGCAAAGCAAGCTTCAGGAGTGCTGCTGTTTTCTTCAATGAACTTGGCCAGATACTTGGCGCACACCTTGATAAGCTTTGGAATGTTCATGTAATTGGCTGCAAAAAAACAAAAATGCTTACATTAGAGTCTGCTGCTATTTGACCAGAAAACCTAAAAGTTTTTTGTATTTCCAGTCATGTCAAACAATGAAAAATCAACAATGTCCCTTACCTGCTTCAAACAGAGAAAATACTTCGTCTTTTGACTGAAACGAGTCAAAGAACTCTTTGTCCCAGACGGAGATGGAGTGGGCGCCAGGTGTCATGGTCTTCAGGTTCTCTACTGTCTCCTCATTCTCGTGGTGGTACTCCAACCACTTGACGATTTGGCGCAGATCGGCGGACGTTACTTGCAGCCGAGTCGGCTCGTTGTCATTGGGATCAGCTTTGTCGAAAACATCTTCGATCACAAAGGACAGAAAGGCGGCATCCTTCGTGATCTCAAATTCATCGCCTTCCTTGCTCATCAACTTCACTTTTTCGGATCCCATTTTTGAGTCTGGCTCACTGGGTTTGCAAGTAAAAAAGTTGAAAATGATTAAATTAGTTTAAGAAACTGTAGAATTGAGAAGGGATTTAACACACACAGATAAAGACGCCGCAACTGTCAAAATGGCGTGTCAAAGCATTGGGCAGTTTTTAAATCAAGACTGCATTGCTTTTACTTACCGAGTGCTTAACAAGTGGCGGTAATTAAAGGGAAGTTTTCCACACTCTAAAACAAAAAAAATCCCATTTAAAAGTGAAATGATAACGCAATAAACTGAAAACCACTTACCTTGTTTACGTTTCAGTTGGCAGATGCGGTGTGTGTGTGATTCTCGCCTTTGGCTTTCGAGCAACAAGCGTGTGTGAAAATGTTTGCGTCAAAAGGAACAGTCGTAGATGGTGTGACACACGTCGTACACTTCAGTGAACGTTTCGGCGCGCAAGTGGCAAAGCGATCGTCAGTTTGAAAAAGTGGAGCCGTTTTCAAATGACAGCTGTATCTGGCAATGGTTATCAATGACGGTTTTTCTCCGATAAATTTAAAATTTAAATTTTAAAGTTGTTTTTTATTATAAAGTTTTATAAAAAGTTGTGCATGGGCAACACCAATTAATTGGTCAACTAAATTTAAATTTTTTTATTGCTTTAATATTTTGTTTTGTTTTGCGGTTTTTCCTATTTAGGTAACTTTTAATTCGTTTAAATCATTTTAAAATTTGTTCTATAATTTAAATTATTACTAAAGCTGTTTGCCTAAAACGTGAGACCATTTTTTTGTTTTTAAACTTTTTCTATTGCAAAATCAATTCTTCTAACTAGAAAGTCCATTTTCAAAAGTTGAGCTCTAGATGTTTTCAATTAATCATTTAGTCAAACATGTGAAATTTTAAGTCTTTTACCAACTTGGTGATTAATCCTTTTTCTGCCTTCTATTTCAGTAGAAGTGATGATGCACAAGTGATAGTCCAATTAAATCTCAAGTGACTTTGGAATGAAAGGAAAAGCAGTTGTCCGGGCAACTGGCGCCTGGCTTAGTTGGCACTGAAGTGGCTTCCATTGCTGACTAATTCCTCGACATATGAGTTAGTGCCTAGTGTCACTACTGGTGACCAGCTAGAATGAGTTTGAAATGCGTCATCAAGTTGGTGTGTGGGTTTCATTGGAAAGATTTATAAATTTTATTCAATTTCAACTTCAAACAGTGCAAATGAAAAAGCTCCTTTTTTATGTTTTTAATTTTTCTATTGCTTTTGCTTTTGCTTTCTCTCCCTCTTTATTTTACTCTATTTTTCTTTTTGTTTTTTGTTCAGTTTTCCTTTTTAATTTTCAATTATGCTCAAGTTGTTCAAAATAATGATTGTGTGTCAGTGTTTTTCTTGTTAAAAATGCCTAGAAATTCGTTGAAGAATAATAATCTTTTCAACTATTGCTGCTGCTAATGCGATTGCTAACATTGCCCCCAAAGCGCTCCAATTCAAGATGCACAGCTGTGCGGAACTCCAAAACGTGTGTTTATGTTTGTTTAGGACAATTTCTGCACGACTCCACCCAAAAATGGCGCGATCTAAATTAGAGCTACTGAATTTTTTCCGTTCGGTGCAGTTATAGCTGCTGCAAACGCCGTAGTAATGCACTAATGCAAATACCGTTTTAATTACGAGTGACTGGCAATCGTAATAAAATGAAGTAAAATGAAATGAATTAAAGAAAAAATGAATTTAAATAAGATAGATGTACAGGGGGATTTAGCGTGAATTGGCTAGAGTTTAAAGCAAACACACACACGAGCTATTTGAAGCATCTTTCCTTTCTTTTGCTTTGTTTACCGTTCTGACGTTGTTGTTATTGTTGCTGCTGCTATTGCCGTACATCACGCCGCTACCATACAGTACCGTTTATTACCTGTTTGTTGCCATTGAACTTGAATTAAACTTGAACGGCCGATTTCCATTACTACTGCTGCTCTTACTAATGCTATTTTGCATATCACCCTACTTTATGGTTTGATCTTGATCTTTATGATGCGGTGAGGTGATTTGACGTGCAGCCTGCCAATTTAATTGCATTGTGCAGTACAGTAAGCTGGTAGACTTCCTCGTTCTACCCCTCTTCACAAACTTTTTAAGCTTTGTTGCATCACATTTTCCTCCCTTGTTTTGTGCTTTTCTCTACCTCTTTCTCTCTAACTTTCTGGCTTTAATTAATGAGCGCACCTGATTTTCATTTACTCTCCGTGCCACTCGCTCACCGCGTTCATCGTTTTAATTGCGTTTTCACCGCTGCTTTTATCACTTTTCACTTTAACTGCAATGGGTTTTAGTGTTTTTCTTTGAAAACACCAGTACTAAAACCACCACCACCATCACCACTACTTCTGCTGCCTGCTGAACCGTCAATGCACTTCTCTTAATGCCACCGTACCAGCAAACCAAACTTTGTATGGCCGTTTTTGCTTTAAAACCTAAGCGTCTTTAGCGTATTTGTTGGCTGACCATTTTGCCGGCTTTTCCTGCTAGGACAACTTTTCGTGAACAACAACCTTGATTTTTTTCTTCAACATTACCATCATGGGCAAAAAAGCCGATTCAATTTCAATTGCAGAGAATTCTGCGCCCGTTAAAATGTCCAAGAAAAAAAAGAACGTCACCTTTGGCGGCTGCACCACAAAGTGGTTCCAGCCAAACTCCGAGAACTCAGAATCAGAGTCCTCCACCAGCACTTTTTGCAACCTAGAAAAAGAAAAAGACAAAGCTAAAATGTTTGCCATTGAGCTGGAAAAATCCGTCACCCGAAAACTACGTCACGTGCCGCTGAGCCTGATAACTAAGTCACCCGAAAATGAAGCCCTCTTTCGAAAGTTGCTCTCACTGGAGGACACCTTTCAAGATTGGACCTTCCTGGAAGCCTTCCAGTCTGCCCCACCAGCCGACCCTGACTTTATCGCCACTTTTGCCCAGGTGCGCAAACTTTTCGAGAACGCCCCCAGCCTCGACTACGACACCTTCGCCAGGCGGCTGTACCTGCAGCTGGAGATGAACCTCGACGATGACAACCTCCGCTTTGACCTGTTTCGACCTCTACTGTTCAGCTTTTCAAAAGGGCAGCTCACCACCACCTTCCGTCGACGGCCGATCACCATCTGGGGCGTCCGGTCGTCGGCAATGGCCGGCACTGTTGGCGAGCTGCTCTTCGGAGATCGCAGTTCAGAGTTCTACGAAGCCCCGCTGTCCACCTCGCTGATGACCTCCTCTTCGCTCTTCTTCTGCTACGCGGTCAAGCTGCTGGAGTGCCTCCACCAGGAGATCGCCCACCTCCGTCAGCACTTCCGCCTGGAGGTGCAGCCCGCCCTCTGGTTCGAGTTCTTTCTCCTGCTGCACAGCCAGGCGGCGGAAATCGGGCAGCTTTGGCGCCGCTCCGGCGGCGGCGGCTCTGACACGACGGCTCACCTTCGAGCGTCCACCTTTGGTCGTCGGCTGGAGTTTCACCTCCGCCTGCTGACCAACATTGAGGAAGTGGAGGAAAGGGAAAAAGAGAATGGGAAGAAGAAAAAGTCGCTGTTTTTGCTGAACAAGCTCATTGACGAGCTGTTGGCCATGATTGGCGAGGCCCTTCGCCTGCCGGTGGTTTCCAGTGATCCGCCGAAGAAGCCCCGGAAACGCTGGTCTCGACGACACATCTACCCACTTGAGGTCGATTGGGCCAACTTTCTAAACAACTTCTACTTTACCGTCACTGCAGTACAAACTGAGATTGAAGAGCCGTCGAATTCATCAAAATTGCCATCATCAATCGTCTTCTCAATGACCTCGAAAGTGTGACCACTGATGTTTGCAAAAAGGTTGATCACTTAGGTAGTGCAGTAGTAGTAGTAGTGTTTGTTGTAGTGCATGCACTGGTATTTGGCTAGAAATGAGGTGTACTCAATGCACTGTTTAAAGTTAATAATTTTCTTTGCTCTTTCCTGCTAAACAATTTGCACTTTTACCACTTCACTTTAAAGGTAGTAAGTAGTGATTATTTAATACTTAATATAAAAAGCAGGCCAGATTTCAAGGGCGCACTTGAAATGTTTCACTAACGTTAAAAAGAGCTTGCTAAGAATGTTGCCGTTTCAATACTAGTAGCACTTAATAAACTCATTTCTTAATGGCTGCACCTACTTGAATAGCGTAAGTCTATTCAAGTGCTCTTTCTTTTTGTTCACAATCACGCTGAAATGTAAAATTTTAATCCTTGTAAAATATTCTGTTTTCCATTTTAGTTTTGTTCTCTTTTGCACGTGCTTTTCTATTGCTTCTCAATCATTCTGCTCACTCATAAGCAAAACATGCTTGAATACAGTTGATTGGAGTTCTAAAAACGTTTTTCCCTTCCGTTGCTCGATTCGCTGCTTCCTTTTTTGCTATACAGCATTAACCAGAGAAAAAGCAAGCAAGCTGGGAAGGCTGGTCCTGACAACATCTGTTCACTGTACACTGCCAAGCTGAAAAGCTGATTAGCTCCCCTTTAAAGCTACCAGCTTTCTCTGGTTTTCTCCTCTTTTGTTCGCCCATCTGCCCACATTTTGCTCTCGTTTTCTCTCCCTCCTCAGTTGCTGCCATTGTTCACTTGGATTCTGTTGGCCTACATTGCTCCTTCATGTTCTACTTTAGCATCCTGAACTTGAACTTGAATTGGCTCATTACAACCACTGCTCTTTGGTTTGACTTTTGATGAATCTTCTGCCGCTTCGCTGCTCTTCATCACATTAATTAAGCATCCATTTTGTGTTTATTGATTTATTTAATTAAAGTGTGCGCCTCAAAACATCTATATTAATTAAAACTTTTTCTTCTTCTCTTCTACTTGCGTTATTTACCTGTGCTTGTAAATAAAGAGTTTTGTCTATTGTTAAAGTGCTGTTGTAAAAGGAAAGTGACAAACACACACACAAACACCGGTGAAAATGGGCAACTTGTGCAATCCTCCAGAACGAAAGAGAAAGGTGAAGTTTTCTCCCTCTCTAGTGGAGATGATGTCCTTTAACTCGAAAGATGCTGATAAGAATGTGGCAATAAGCATTCACAACAATAGTGGTGGTAACAACATTAATGCCAACAAATGCAGCACTGCCTCATCTTCAGCCTTCAATTCACCGGAGCGAGCCATTGAACAGTTGGTCGAGCAACTGTACACCACCGACAATCGTGAAAACTACCTGAACGCTCGACTGCTAATTCAGGAGGTCTTTTTCTTGGCAGAAACAGTGCTCGCTTTTGAGCAAGTACCACTATCGTCATCATCATCCTCATCTGCTGTTCTGCCAGCTTCCTCAATTTCGGTTGTGAATAAGGATAAATCTGCCAATGACAAAAAACTGTCCCCCACAGTCAACAACAACAACAACACCAACAACACTGAGAGTAAAAAACTCACTATCGAAAGTTTCAGCCATCAGTTCAAAAAGGTCCACAAGCTCAGTTACGCAAAGTTTTGCCAGATTCTGCTTGAAAAGCACCTGCAGCTGCCAACAATTGCCAGTGATGCCAAAACTGATCAGAAGAATCCCCAACAGCAGCAGCAGCAGCAGCAGCAGCAGCCGCCGCCGCATCAATTGGACAGTGAAAACACACTGGCCCTCTATCGTGCTCTGCTGTACGCGGAGAGCTTTGACATCTGCCTCTCGACGGCCTTTCACCGCCGGAAGAAGGCGCTGAAGAAGATTCGACGAGCCGCGCTGCTCAGTTACGTCAGCGTTCCCAGTCTCGGCGACAAGCTCTTCGTCTGCGGCGCCTCCTCTTGCTCCAAAGTTTCCGCCTACTTCTGCCTGGCCTACTACCCCTTTGCGGCGAAGGTGCTCGAGTTTACGATGCTGGAAATTGCCTGCCTCCGCCTGCTGTACCGTTCCGACCAACAACCGGACCAACATCAGCAGCTGCTAGTGGTCAATCGTCGCTTCTGGTTCGAGCTCTTCAACCTGCTCTACGAATCGGCGGACCAGTTTGCCGAGTACTGGAAGAGCGCCACCGCCGCCTCTACGCTTTCACTTGCTCATCCGCCTCCTCTTTCTTCTTCTTCAAATTCTGCTGCTGCTGGGGTTGCTGAAAAAGCAACTAAGCAACCCAAGCACTTCATCTCCTTCTCCATCTCGGCGGCTGACCGGTCGCTGCGCTCCGACGTACGACTGCAGGCGCTTCTAGGGCTGGAGATTCGCTTCCTCCTGGAGTCGTACTCCAGCGCCAGTGAGGCGCTGGCGGAGAAGATCACCACGCAGGTGATCAACTTCGCCACCGTCGTCCTCGCACTGCCGCCCAAAGCCCAGGGCCCCATTGGCATTGCCGGCGGCGCCTGCCGTGACCTGGTCTGGGACGAGCTCATCGACAACTACTACGAGGCATGCAAAGGACGGCGTCCCTTCTTCTACCGTCGCCGGTCTTCGAAGTAGAAGTTGAAGCACAACGCTGTGGCTCTCCGACGCCAGTCATTCAAGTGTACAAGTGACACTTTGTAGTGTTTGTAGTGTTTAGTGAGTAGAAGAGGAGTTGTGTTACGCAAATATCACGAGTATCTTGTTGTTTGAAAAAAAAATCCTCTCTGTAAGCAAAGTACACGTCATTGTTGTAATCAGTTGCAGTAGTTTAGTTTTCTCGCTAGCAGATGGCGCTAGTGTTGCTAATGCTTGTTAGAATTTAAATGTATCGTATTGCGTTTTATTTTCAAAATAAAGTCAACGTTGTGTCACTTGTCTAAACTGTGTTTGACTTTAAACTTACAATACATTTTTTATTCAAAGTTAGTTTTTTTGTTTTCTAAATTTATATAAGTCATAATTTGTCTACAAGAAAGATTAGTGAACAAGAATTTATTTAAAATGAAAAAACAAGAATGAAAATCATGAACATTTTTGTAAAATGAAAAATACTGTTAATTTAAAAGTTTTTTACAGGTGGTCACTGTTGAGAAAACAACAACAACAACGATTTTTTGATTGTTTAACTAAATTGTGTCTTTGTGTGTGCGGATGGCTTGATATGGGCTTTATAAATAGAGCAAAAAAGTGAAATCAGTTTTTTTTGTTTTGTATTGAAGGAAAAGTTCAAACAAACAAAAAATCTAGTAATTGAGCAGAAACTATGAAGAAGAAGAAGTGGAAGAAGATAATGATGCTAAAGAAGAAGCTGCAGAGACGGCGGCAGTTGAAGTGGGTGATTTAGCCGAAAATGAGGATGAGGAGGTACTTTTACTGCCCAACTTACTCTTGCCCTTAAAAGTCGTCAACTGCTTCGCCAGCTTGTCCGTCCGACTGATGGCGGCGGCAAAAGGCGACCAGAAGCGGAAACGAGAAGAGGAGGCAGAGCCACCTTTTTGAGGAGCAGTTGAGGGATCTTTGTTTTCTTGAAGATTCGGTGCATTTTCTTTCTTCAGCAAAGGCAGGGCCACCTGAGTTTGAGATGAGCTGGTGGAGGTGATTTGAGCTGCTGGTGGTGGTGGTGGTGGTGAAAGTGGTGGCAGTGGTGGCAGTTGACCAGAGGCAGCAGCTGCCACTGCCAACTGGGCGGCAATCACTGCTGGAGGTGGTGGTGGTGATAATGGTGGTGATTGGGGTGAAAGTATGATCGGCGGCTGATTAAAGACCGGGCTGCTCACTGAAGCACTGGTGTCCAGAGCTCCCAGCGGAGCAGGTGGAAAGTTCAGAAAAGCTGATGACTGGGCGGTAAAGGGGTTTGTGTCAAAACTCGCCGAGGAGGAGCCGAGAAGTTCGCTGTAGAAGTTTTGCAGCGCCTGTGAGCTGCCCTCAGGCAGTGGCATAGTGGTCCAGCTGCCGGGAAAGCCGCTGCCCGTCAACAGTGCCGATTGGAGTGACTTCTGAAAGGCTTTCTGTCGACGAGATTTGGCCAGGTGACGGCTAAGAGCGCCGCCCAGAGGACGTCGGCTGAAAAAGTTTGAGTTTGAGTTACTGTTTGAGTTTGAAGAAGAACCGTCGCCAGGATTAAAGCCAGGAAGACGTGAGAAGAAGACGCCATCGTCAAAGTCAATGTTCGAGGCAGAGGGTAGCATTGAAGCGGAGGAGTGTTTGAACTGAGATTTATTGCCTCGAGAGCACGGTGGCTTCTTCTTCGGCTGCTGCCGTTGGCAACCTCGACCTGGACGGCGTCGGTTGTTGTAGTTGTCATTTGGTGATGAGTTGCCGTTGGAGGAAGCCGAGGTCATGTAGTCGGTGTTGAAGGGCAGTCGATGGTGGTTGTTGTTGTTGTGGCTGTTGAAAAAGTGCGTATTGTCGTTCCAGCTGATGTGTTGCTGGTTTGAGTGATGGTTGTGGTGATGGTTTTGTTGGTGATGATTGTGGTTATAAAGATGATTGTTGCCGGGGTTAAAGCTGGCCTGGTTTTGGTGGTGATGATTGTTAAGGTTATGGTTGTTACCTTTTTGCTGGAGGAAACTGTTTTGAGGGTGCTGATTGTTATTGTTGTTGTTCTTGGCAAAGGGCGACGAGATGAACTCCATCTTTCCGGGCCACTGACTGTCGTCAATCTGGTCGGCATTGGAGACCGGGCCTGGGTATGGCTTTTCAATGGTAATTGTTGCTGTGGCCTTGCCTCCGTGGTTGTTGTTGTTATTGCTTCCACCACCATAAGCTGGTCCTTCACTGTTGAAGTTTCCCCCTGACGGCCCATTTTCAAAATTGAGAGAAGAACTCCACGATGAGGCTGAACCGTGATAGTTTTGGCCTCGATTTGAGTTAAAGTTTTGATGTTTAGAGTGATGTTGGCGCGGCGGCTGTTGATAGTGAATATGACCTCCTCCACTGCCGCTGCCACCTCTGGTGGGAAGGTTATCAGTGCTGCTATCAAGCTGCTGGAGAATGCTGCGCAGATTGAGGCCACCAGTTCCGCGGATCGGCTGATCAGCGCCTGATCCTGATCCTGCTCCTCCTCGACCACTTCTCAGCGCTTGTTCCTGCTCCTCTCGCAAAGCTTTAGTGTCAATTTGAATGACGATGGGCAGAATGCCCAAACCGAGATGCCGCTTTTTGCCGCTTACGTTTTCAGAGTAATTTCCTTCTTTTCCCTCCTCATCATTGTTGTAATTACTCGAAAACTGGCCGTGAACTGCCGGCTGGTAGACGTGATTGTGTGGCGGGACATTGCTGTCGTGATAGTGAGCAAACAAGGGCTTGCTCGTGACTCCCGAGTACTCCTCTGAAGAAGAGGCCGTAGTTCGAGATGGGGGCGCCGATTCAGCCGTCGACGGCACTGAATGTGACTGTTGACTGTAGGAAGACCAGGACTTGAAGGGACTGCTGTTACGGGATGAGGTAGTACTGTTCCAGTGGCTGCTCCAGTAGTACTTTGAGGGGGAGCTGGAGTTGGAAAAGGAGGAGGAAAAGGAGGGAAACTTGGAAGAAAATGAAGAGGATGAGGATGAACCGTATCGGTATTTAGAGTAGTAGGGTGAGGGAGTTGTGGTTGTAGTTGTGGTGGTGGTGGTAGTGCTGGTCGAAGTCTTCACCGTACTCTCCATTGGATGGCGAGAGTAGGACGAATATGAGGAGGAGGAAGAGGTGTCCGGGTCGTCCTTGGCTGATTTGCTGCCCTGAAATGAGGATGACACCTGATCGCTGTGGTGGTGATGCCTGCTGTGCTGGCCAATGTACGTCGGCTTCGGTGACGAAGCAGAGGAGGAGCTGTCAGGCTAAAGTGTGGGAAATTTAGTAAAATGAATTAGTCAGGTGTAACCTGCAACTTACTGAAGCCTTCGTCTGACTGGGGCCTAAGGTGTTGCCGCTTGACCAACTCACCAGCTTAGACTGGCTATTGCCACTGTTTACTGGCGTCCAGGGAGCGTACAGATCTTGCAGTTGTTGATCACTTAGAGACTGTCCTCCATCGTTAGAGCCAGCCAAACTTCCAGCTGCTGAGGATCCGTTCTGCTGAAGGTAGTTAGCTTTGAGGTTCATCAGCGACTGAAAGAGCTGAGCGGTGGTCGAGGAGACCGGCTGACTGCTGGCCAGCTGGGCAATCGCTGAGAGGGCATTGGCGTCGTGGTTCGAGGCGAAATTGGAAGTCTGTTGAACACCTCCATCATCTGCTGAAGTATCGGCCAGTCCACCACCTGACGATGATGTGTCGTAGTCAGTGTCACCGGAGACGCCCTCAATGCCCGAGTAGTCGGCCGCTCGAGGACCCTTCTCAAGAAGGTTCAACAGTGGCACCTGAAATGAAGAGATAAGAATGTATTTTGTTAGCAATTTTGGCTAAATTGACATTGGTAAACAGCATTTAAAAACGGCAGTTTAAATTTAGTGCACACACACACACAGCACGCTTTACTTCTTTGCACTAACAACTGCAATTTAGTGCAAAAAATAAAAAGTTTTGCACTAAATGCTTTTTTTGACAAATCTGACAGCGAAATTGCTGCCCTTTCACTTAAGATACAAAAAAACAACCGCTAAAACGGCCGGTAAAATGTGGCCAACAAGCCGGTAAATACTGCCAAGTTGAGCTCAGACTGACAGACTGTTTGACTGACAGATCGACACTGACAGCAACCGCAACAGCATGCGAAATGGTGTGTGCTTATGTGGTCTTTGCCTGCTTGCCTACCTTGATGTACACAATCTGCAGCTTCTTTGATTTTCCTGAAGAAGCAGAAGCTGCTGCTGCCGCCGGTAAAAGTGACTTTTTGCCCGCGGCCACGTAGCTGTTGCCCTTTGCCCCCTTTGCAAGCCCTAGACCTCTGGCATTGGCAATGGAGTTTTGCACCATTTGACTGAGTTGATTGTACAACGCCAGCTGCTGCTGTCGGTGGTAGTTGTAGGTAGAGGAGGAGGAGGAGGGCGATGATGCTGCCGGCAGTGATCCAGGCAGCAGAAAGTCTTGCCGATTTTCCAGACCACTTTTACCTCCATTGACAATGGTGGTAATGGAGGGCAGTCGTATCGTCTGTCGACCACCACCATCTCCGCCTTCAGTGTCATCAGTGTCAGCATCAACCGCTTCTGTGTTTGCTGAAGAGGCGACCGAGTCTGAGCCGTCCAAGCCGTCCTGACTGTCAGCAGCAGCCTCTTCTTGAGCGGTCAGTGCGTCGTAAAAGTCCTTCAAACTGGCAGACCGGTTGTTGAGCACCTGGTAGTGGTCGGCGGTGCTGGGAGAGACCGCCGGCAAGAGGGCTGATCGGCTGAGAAGATCATTGAGGTGGTCAAAGTTGGCGCTGCTGTCCAGCCCTGAGATGCTGCTGCTGCTACTGCTGCCACCGTTGTTGTCCTCGTCAAAGGTGCCATCAAAATCACCTCCGCCGCCGCCGCCGCCGCCGTCTTCGTCGTCTTCCTCCAGAGCATAGGAGGACTCTGCCTCGGCTAGGTCATCCTCTTCATCCTCTTCATTTCTTTCAGCCCCTCTACCGTCTGTTTGGTTCTTCTTGCTAGCTGAAGAGTAGGTGAAGCTAAACGTGTGAACAGAAGAAGAGTTTGTTGAGGGCTGTAAAAAAAGTGAGCTTGCATTGAAGGGTGACACTTTGGATGGTGATGTGATGATAGTGGTTGTGCTGAGGGGGGTGATGGGGGTGATGGGGGTGACTGAAGTGGTGGTGGTGGTGGGCAAGGTGGTCGATGAAGAGGCCAGTGGGCAAACGAGGTCTATCACTGCCGCCAGAAGCAGCAGCACTAGCAGAGTCCACAGAGAGGGCCCTGCTATTGGCGTCATTGTGAAGAAAAAGCGGTTGTTTGCTTGGTTTTTGGTTTAGCAAGCGACAAAAAGGCTGTTGTTGGCACACAGGTAGAGAGAAAGGTTTGAGAATGGCCGAAAAAACGGATGCGAGATTCACTGAAAAGACAGTTTAAGTTGTAGTTTTTGTAAAAACTAAAAATTAAACTTTTGAAGCTTTATCTTGGGCAGAAAAAATTGCTAAAGTCATAAAACTTAAACACAAAAAAAACTTTAACAGTAAAAAACAGTGGAATGGCACCAGAAACGGTGATCAGTGAAAAAAGAGGTGAGGTTAGGGGAGATAACCGACAGTGACGGTGCCTCGGTGCAGAGTGACCACAGGTGGGCAAACGGTGATGACTTTTGATGCGGCGGCGGCGGCAGCGGCAAAAACGGCGACGGTGATGGTTTCAACTGTTGTTCTCTCTCTTTCTCTCTCTCATTTTTTGCATTAGACATACAACAGCAGTAGACTTCTTTGCAAACACTTTTTAGGAGAGAGAGAGAGAGAGAGAGAGAGAGAGAGAGAGAGAGAGAGAGAGAGAG
>JAALOO010000694.1_pt2 | contig 17203 bp, 13 predicted proteins | sample 7257641 | NCBI WGS metagenome assembly JAALOO01 (sample SAMN14085613, study PRJNA598686) | mite metagenome | biome: ENVO:01001000; feature: ENVO:01001002; material: ENVO:01001226; isolation source: single female mite from University of Michigan culture on fish food culture... ...
AGATTAGAAGTTTGCGACAGTTGACAGATCATTTGTTCGGGGCAATCGACGACGAAAACAGTGAGAGCAGTGCAAGAAAGATACACAGTACAACAAAGCAGAGCAGCTCAGCAGGGGGAGAAGATGAAAAATGGTGGCGGTGGTGGTGTACAAGAGCGGGCGACAATGCACACAGTGTGACACTTGTTGCTGCTGTCTCAAGAATGGCTGAGGGGACATATGTTGAGCAAACATGAGCTCACAGAGCACCGACAAGCAGCTGACACAGCTCACTGGACCTGTCAGCTGCTCAGTGTGCCTGCACTAATTGGTTAATTACCGTAGCCCAATTTATTGCTGCTATATACGGCAGAGTTTCGAAGCTTCGAAGATGATGGTGACGGTGGTGATGGTGGTAGAAGTAGTGGTGGTGGTGAGCCTGAAGTGGCTGTCTGTGCTAACTTGCCGCTTTCACCACCGCCACTACCACCACCACCGAGCTTGTCCGTCTCTGTCAGGCACAATTATCGGGTAGATAATCTTCACGTTTTACTTTGTATGTTGCTGCTGCTGCTCCCTAACCTATTGACAGCGCTTCGATTGATTGCTTTGACTCCTCTTCTCTTTCTCTCTTCTTCTTCTTCTTTTTTCTCTCCTGTCCTGTCTTGTCTGTTCCACTGAAGCTCACTGACTGGGAAAATGTATTCCACACTATGAGTGTGTGTCTGTGTGTGTTAGGTGGGCCTTTGTTTCAGCAGCAGCAGTCTACAGTCTCAGTACCAGTGCCTGCCTGTCTGGAGAAGAAGAGAGTGAGAGAAGCGGGTATTATCACGGGCGGGTAATGCAAACATGCTAATCAGACTCACGAACGACAGCTCTGTTGTGCACTCAGTTCAGGTGGTGATGACGGTGGTGGTGGTGGTGGTGGTGTCTACTACCATTTTTGGGCGCACTAGAACAATAGACAGAGAAGGAAAGAAGGAAGGGAGGGAGAGAGTTTTCTTCTTATTTGTCTCCTTGCACGATATGCTAATGTCACCTCCTCGGCACAACAATCGCTGAAATCGGTGTCAAACTGACTGACTGAGAAAGAGATGCACTGGCGGTGAAATCGATTTTCTGCCGGTTAAAGTGCCATTAGTACCGGCCTTTTGTTGCTGCATGGTACCACCATGCATCATGCAGCAATATTAAATATTCAGATATCGGTAAGGGGCAAAAGGGGGGAAAACTGATGACGAGGCTAAAATGGGCTACAATTGAGGGCTTGTCGGTACTAATCAGCTTTGTTTAGTAAAACTTCACTTTTTACTTTTTCCCTGTTTTTCGCATTTTGCTGCTTTCTTCACTGAACCACCTTTGACCTTGCGTCTGCTACTTCGGTTATCTGTAACACTTTTTGTTTTAGTGCTTTTTTGTGCAAATACAAATACAGTCATGTTGTTGTATGTTTCATTAGTGAACGTCCCAACACAGCTTATTGTTGCATTTTCAAACAACAATGACTCATCTCTATTTTAAACCCAAAGTCTAGTGACTTTTGTTCCAATTTTTTAAACTTTGCTTTCCATTTTGCTTGTCTGTTGTTTTTTATTTTTTTCTGGCTGCTTTGTGATGAGGAACAAGAAAGAAATGGCGCTAAAGATTACTCCCGAAGAGATACTGTACTTTAAAAGTATGAGCCCAGTAGAATGAATGCTATTGTTACAACTAAATCAACTTAACCACCCTTTTTCATTTCTAGGCCCGTACCACCATCCAGTGCCGGTAAAGTTGGAGCTGGCCAACCCTACCGGTGATACCATCGCCTACAAGGTAAAGTGCACCGATTCCATGCACTACGCAGTGAAGCCAGCAGTGGGCACTATTGCGCCCGGTCACCAGCAAACCATCACCGTGGCCCTCTTTCCACTGAGCGGACCATCCCGCAAGCCCGATGTCATTCTCTTTGATCCCTTCAGGCAGTTCTTTGCAGTGCTGGCGGCCAAGGTCAGCAAAGGGATAGAGCGGGCTTCTACTGTTCCACCTTCTAGTGAAAACACGCCAACCGCTGCGACACTGGCGTTGAAGAGGGCCGAAGAGAAAGGCGAGTTGATGGAGGCCAAACTCCGGTGCACCTTCGACGATCCCCAGCTGGCGGCGGCGCTGGAGGACAGCACCAAGTCGGCCGTGCCCAGCATTCGCACCAACCCCGTCGATCGCAGCGTCTTCAATGGAATGCCCAGTGGCAGTTCACCAGTTGGGCTGAGCAACAGTGGCAGGAGCACGATAATGGAGCAGATCTCAGCGGAAGATGAGATGACCGTCGTCTACGTCATTGGCGGCCTGGTGGCCCTTCTCGCCCTCTTATACGCCGTCTACTACTTTCACTAGACACCAACTGACCGGCTGACTAGCATCATTTTAATGTGCTTTCTGTTAAAAAGGTTCTGAATTGATAAACTTTCTTACTATATTGGGTGTAAAATGGTAGTAAAAGTAAAAACCAACTGTGATGTGAGCTTTCTTATCTGGGTGAAACCAGCAAAAACTGATTTTTGTTCAGGAAGCAGCAGCAAATTGTCCGATGGTGGTAATTGTCGCAGTTTGAGTAATTACAGGCAGCATTTTAACAAACAAAAATTCATTTCCCTTGCAAACCACCAGCTCCACTTTTTTCACCCTTTGTCAACTATTAAACAACAGGCAGTAGTTGTAAGGTAAGGTGTGCACCATCAGTGGGAGCTGTCTTCTTCTTCGTCTTCAATTACCGACAACAACTCTCATTGATTATCACTTGTACACAACAAACTCGTTCAAACACTCACAGAGTGCTGCAAAGTCAATTTAGTTTACAGTGTGTGTCTCTGTTGAGAGGTATAAAAATAGACCCGTGTGTGGTAGAAAAGTAAGGTGCCGACTTCTTTTTTCTATCTTGACGGTAATCAGCGGCGTACTACTACTGCTGCTACCGTAAAGAAAGATCATTGATCATTGACCGGGTGACAGGCAGTCAGACAGACAAACAGATAGACAATGAGTGATGGTAAGGAAATAGAAAGTGATCATAACCAGTTGTACATGCGTAATCTGTGGCCACCACCAGGTAGTGGCTGACACCGGTCAGACACACATAAAATACCAAAAAAGAGAAAGTGATTACATTTGCATTGTTTTTCTAGTGACAAAAAATGGCAAAAAAAACAGAGAACTCAGAACAAAGGAGATATCAGATGATCAGGTATATCTTTAATGGCGGTGAGAGAAGAGAGAAAGATAGCTGACTGCGATGATGACATTGAAAAAATGCAGCGTTAAGTGGTGAAAGAGTTGGTGTGCATGTGCGTGAGAAAAAAACATGGGGATGATGAAGGATGATTACAAAAACAAAAATGATCTCAAAAGTGAACGTTTTTCTCTAGTCTACTCTTTAACCCCACTGCTGCTGAGGAGCAGCCTGGGCTGGCTGGGCACTCCACTGACCAGCAGACTGCTGTGCCCAGTTGGGAATGGCCGGCGAGGAGGCGACGGCGGCCGGGGCAGCTCGAGGGGCGGCGGCGGCTGGCGCCGACCCGTCATTGAGCACCTGGTATCCGTTGACGCCGGCGGAGTATTTCACCACTCGCTCCTTCCCATCAGCGTCGGTGAAGCCGTACTGGCCCATGACGGTGCCATCAGGCTGGCGCTGCTCCTCTCTGAAGCCATTGTCGGTCTTGTAGCCGAACTGTGGGGTTTTTTGTAAACAAAACAAAAATCATGTGTTAGACCTTGGGCCATTTGTCTAACACAATGGGCTTACCTTGTAGTCGCCGTTGAGGTTCTCACCGATGCTGGCGTAGTGCACTGAGGCCGGTCGAGCGAGGGCATTGGAGATGGGGTTGGCTGGGGCCTGGTAGGCGGCAGCAGGAGCAGCTGGGGTCCAGCTTTGGGCTGGTGCAGCAGCCGGTGCTGGGGACCAGGTGCGAGCAGGCGAGGCGTAGGTCTGGGGAGCAGCACCGCCACCGTACTGGGCAGTGGGATACTGAACCGGGCCGGGAATCTGCGCTGGTGAGTACTGCGGCTGCTGCACAGGCGCTGCTGGTCTGTAGGCCTGAGGAGCCACTGCTTGTGGGGCGTACTGCGTGGGAATGACGGCCGCCTGCGGGGCTTGAGGGGCTGCTGGGGCCGGTGGCGGTGATGAGTGCTGCACATTCCATCCGTACGAGCTGGGAATGCTGCTCACTGGGGCGGCCTGAGGGACGGGAGCCGCTGCCTGGCGGTAGGCGAGCGGACTGGCTGCTCCGTAGGACTGCGGAACGGCACCGTAAGATGGGCTGGCGCCATAGGATGGACTGGCGCCGTAGCTGACCGGACTAGCTCCGCCTCCATACTGAACCGCTCGGGCGGCGGTGGCCGGTGATGACCACTGCGGACGAGAGGAGGCGAGCGTCGCCGAGGCCTGTGGAGTGCCGTATGAGACGCCGCCGGTGGCGCCGCCGTTCCACGCTCCCGGACTGGGAATGGGCGCTCGGGGAATGTTGTACGAGCCCTGGTAGTACTGCGGCAGACCCTGCTGGGCCACGCTCAGGCCCAGGCACATACACAGCGGAATCTAGAGTCGGCGTTTAGGGAAGAAGTTAGGTAACAGTTAGCACTACTAAAAACAAGAAATTAGCTAGGAAAGTGACCAAGTCGTACCAAAAAGCGCATTTTCTGCTTCTGTTCAATCGAAATCAAAGTCAAGTCAAGTGCACCGCACAGAGCAAGTGTAAAAAGCAAGTGAGAGAGTCGAGAGGAGCAGAGTGGAGACCGATGCCGATGAAGTGAAGAAGTGATTCGAATGTCAGGATCGATTACTACTTTTAAAGAGGCAGTGCGCGGCTCACTTCTAAGAGGACTACAGCGAAGACCACCACCACCACCGACAAGTTAGTAAGGGCAGCGGCGGTGGCGGCAGCAGCAGCCTCAGTTGATGGTCAATGCGAATCTCACCTCAACTCAACACACATAAACACTGCAGCAGCAGGCGAGAGATGTCGGACATCAAAAACAGCAGACAGAAGAGTGGGGCTCACTGCTGTTGTTGTTGCTGCTGCTGCTGCTGCCGTTTCCACCATTTACTCCCATCATCCTCTCTGTGCTCTGTGCACTTTAACTTTCACTTTCTTACTACTTTTGCCTTTGCCTTTCTCACTCGTTGAGAAGACCGCAGAGCAAAGAGAAGACCGCCGCCGATCATGGGCCACCGCCAATGGCCATCATCGTGGCTGCTGTTAATCATCAAAGCACAGATAGCCAGAAGACACCCAGCAAACACTTGTGTGCCTGTCAATTGTCTGTTCTGCCTGGCAAGCGAAGAGGTGTGCACTGGCTAGCTGAGAAGCCAAGACACAGACCGAGACAGTGAAAAAAGTATGTGTGGAGTAGAGGAGCCAATTAAGAGCAGAAGTAGTCTTTTCTCTTTTCCATGCACTTCAATAAACCGCCATCCTTTTCCTTTGATCTCACTTTCACTCTCTCATCAACTTCGATGACTTTGCTCTTAGCAGCGGCAGCAGCAACTTTGCAACAATCTGCCCTCCCCTTTCCCCTTTTCCTCTCATCTATCTATCCGCCATCTAATCCGGCACACACACACTGTCTCCATATTTGCCTAATCGCATTAGACAGTACTACACTGGGTGCGAGAATATAATTGAGCCAAATGTGTGCAGCTGCTGCCACTGCTGTTAGTGGACATAAAGTTGCCCATTTGCATGTTTGCAGTCACTTTACTGCAAATCTCTCTTTCTCTCCCCCTTTTCATGTTCTCGGTCGTTTCCTCGTGCAGAAAGATAGCCCTAGAGAATTGTGCAGCCTACCTCAACTTGACTTCAACTTGAAGTGTGCAGTGTGTGTGTGTGTGTCTGATTAGCCGATCATTTAGTTAGTCTCTGACACTACCTGTGTGTGTGTTGGCGTACAACGTCTGCCCTGCAGTATTTATTGCCTGTGCTTCCAGTTTACAGTTGGCACTGTTTTTTCCTCCTCTAGAAAGCACTGTGTTGCTGCTGACTATTAATTGACTTTAAATTAATCATCAGGTTGTATTTTCAAATTAGGCTAACGCTTGTGTGCGCACAAGTTGTTTTTCTTGTTTTTCTTTTTAACTGTTTTTCCGCCTGTTTTGGGGCACTTTTCTACAAAGTGTAACTTTCGTTCAAACATTGATCTAGCCGATTGTTATTTGCAATTTGTTATTTCAAAATTTGCCCAAATTTTTCAGTTAGCATGTAGAATAGCATTTAGTTTTCCAAATGACTTTCTGTTGTCTTTTCACTATCTCCAAGTCTATTGCCAGGGTGGTAGTGCTGCAGTCAGACAAAGTATTCGCCCGGTGGTCCTTGACTGCATCGGTCTTCCTTTTTTTCCTTGTCAGCCGACCACCACCTCAATCTTCCCATCATTATTTATTGCCACTGCTGTGCGCGAGCAAGGTTACCATTTTTTGCCTGCCTATCATCGGCAAGGCATTTAGCAGGCAAAGGCATCAGCAGCAGCACCAAACGACAGGACTGCATTCCTTCAACGGTTAATCAGCAAATCAGCAATCTCAACCCTTAAAAGCAAACAGACTCTTTAAAGGCAACAGACAATCAGAGCAAGTCCCAGCTTCACTTTACACAATCGACTCTGCTCTCTCTCTCTCTCTTTACTTTTTTACTTTCACTTCTTTAGCCATTGTTCAATTGTATTTGCACTACAGTCTTTGTTGTTTTTGCTGTTTCTTTTCACAGTTGTAGCAAGGGGATGTAGTTCTCCTCCTTTGCGCTCTTGAGCAATCTCAGCTCTAAATTAGACTACTGCAACTAAAAATGCGAGCACTTTTTATTTCACTTCATTTACTGTGAATTGATCAGTCAACAATAGACGTTACTGTTTAATTGATATTTAATGTCAAAGCGAGACAACAGACACCTCGTTGGTTTAGTGCTAGTTCAGTACCTTTTCAATAGACTACCGATGATCACAAACACAAAACCAGCTCACGCACACTTGACATTGTTCTTGAGCAGTGCACATGTACGCTTTTTAAATAGTCAATAATCAAAAATATGAATATGAATTCATCATCATCACCATCATCATCAGTCTAGAGCACTGTCATTAGCACTTTCAGGTGATGGGCTTTTTAATTTGCTCATAATTTGCTGATAAACAGCTTTTCTCAATGGCCGATGATCTTTTCAGCTGATAACAATTGAATGTGCAGTGTGGGCAGAGTGAGTAGAGCAGTGACTGACTGGTAAAAATCACGACCACAGGACAAATCTTGTTTGATCAAAAAGTCAAAACAGTAAAAGAAAAAGTCTCTGAAAGACTCGAGCTCGATGTGATAGATCACGATCAAGATCAGACACGAGTCTGTTCCAGTGTCCGATTAAGTGAAAAGTCCTTCTTTCTAGGTAAAAACAGAGTGCGCATCAGTGCGGCTGTATCTCAAAGGTGAATTGGAAGCTGAAATCAAAGGGCAAATGTGTTGATGGTTTTATTGCCCACAAGTTCAGCTTTCACAGGTGATGGCTTCCCCTTCCTTTTCCACTTTCCCCTTCTCCTTCTCCTCCTCTTGCCCTCACAGCGCTTTTGCTGATTCACACAGCTTCAGCTTCGGTTTCGATGGTGCTGATGATGATTAGTGTTCTAGCAGCAGATCCCCGCAGTTGTCGCACTACCATTGTCCTTTTCAGCGACCACCATTGCCATCCAAAACAAATACTACTTCTACTACTACCTGTAATAATAATAATGCGATCATCCATCATTACCAAACATTGGAAGTGTGTCTGCAGGATTGACCTACAATCCTGCAGAAAAGGAGAGCAGTCTGAAAATGTTGAACATGTTTGGAGTGAAGGTGTCAGTGTGCTGAACTTTGCACTTTCACTACACTTTCAGTGAGACGTCGTTTTTTGTCTGTTGTCTTTGCCGTTTGGAAATAGTGAAAAGTCGCGTTCAATTGTTCTAGATAAACCAAATGAGATAATGACCAGTCTTAGCCGTGGCGGTATTACTGGCTGCCAATGCCAGTGATTGTTGGGATGAGCAAATAGTAGCTCAACGGCAAAATGGTACTAAAAGCCAAAATCAGCAGTTTCACCGGCAGACATGTAAATAGAAAAAATGGTGAGTTGTAAGTAAACAACAAATCAGTAGACAAAAAATGAAAAGAATTGCCACTCCTTCTGAAAATCTAAAATATCGACCTTCACCTGATCACGCAAGCACACTCCCAACAGTGCCGAGGCAGTTGTGTGATGTTCGAACAAATAATAACAAGACAAGTGTACTAGATGATGAAACACACACGTGTTTCATGCAAAGTTATGATGATCTTTAGTAATGAACAGCAGCAGATAAGTGCAGCTGGGCAGATGATGTGTGGCACCGGTGCAAGAGAGGGGCGGGACATGGTCGAAACGTGCTCCTCATTGAAGTGCAGTTGCCGCGATTAGCAAGAAAAACTGTGAGTGGTGACCACTGTCAAGAATACAATCACCACCTATTGATGAGTCCACTGCTCTCTGCAGTCGGCTTATCTTTGCCTCCAATCGGAATGCGCTATTGTTGTACAAACGGTTGCCCATCAGTTGGTATTGCGTAAATTGTGAGCATCTATTTATTGGCTAATGGCGTCCAGTTGTTCAAGTTGCTAATTGAGTGAGAATGATGATTACACTGCTGCTTCTGATGCTGCTGCACGAGCTGCTAAATAAGAAGTTCATTTGTGAGCAAATTAACACACACATCTGGAACCACTTCTCCTTTTGTTGCTGATGTTGCCAAATGTCTCAATGAAATATGGCCTTTTCTTCTACTGTTCCTTTTTGTTCTAAAGCGGCAAACGATTTTATGAAAAACCTGTTTTTGAATCTATGACTGCTCATTTGTACTGCTCAATTTGCCCAGACACTGGAAAAAATGATCAACAGTGTGCCAATTTCAGATTTCAAATAGTAACAAATCTGCTGTAAAAAGAAAAATATAAATCAGTCTAACAATTTGTAAAAAGGAGAGCAAATGACTGTGTCACACAGCTAACGCCGTCTAAGCGCTGACGCCCGTTTAGCTCCTATTTGACATAACACCACAACTTTGCCTCTTACTTTTTACAAAATGTGTGTATGTGTGTGTGTTTTGAATCCAATGTTTGAACTAGACAATGTTAGAGTTTGAAATGAACATGTGTTTCAGTATCACGCTGACTAATGGCTCATAAATTGGGGTAGCAGCAGTTGTAGGTCGAGGTAGACAAAGCGCAGCCCAAATAAGTCCACAGCATAAGCTCAGTGTGCTCTAATTGTTCCAGTGATGTGTCGTGAACAGCTGATGTCCATTTCCATATCGATCAGCCACGGAGCTATTTGGCCTGATCACCACCGGTGAGGTGTCGGTCAAGTTGATTCAAAGCGTATTCAAATATATTCATCACTGTCAGCGAGTAACCTGACTGCTGCTGTCAAGTTCACAACTGTCAAACTACCGCGGTTCACAGCCGCCACCACAACCAAAAATCGGCAAACACACTCACAGAAATCTTTCAGTGGCAAAACTTGAACTTTTAGTACGTGTTTTTTATTGGGCTGAAAAGCGAAGCAAATGTGCAAGTGTGTGAGTGAGTGCAATGTCACTGTCACACAGTGCGGGGAGACATGCACTCGATTTGCAGACAGATTTTTGCTGCAGAAAAAAATCATTGACCACTGTGACTTTGGACTTGAATTTTTTGGTTAAAAATCGTAAGCTTGCGAGTTCTACCACGCCTAACACTTGGCGGCACAAACTGTGAGCTGTCTCTGCTGCTGCTGATTGACACTTTGACAAGAGGAGATATCGATGAAAAATATGACGACAACAGTTGTTGTGTGTTTATGTGTGCATTTGCCAAACAGTGATTACCATTGCTCTGATGCTCTGAGTTGAATAGAATACAGTGAGATGGCACACTTGGATGCCAATGCAAATGAAGAAAGTGACAGTGGCAGTTGGTCAGAAAACAGCAGCAGCAGTCGGCGGATTAGTCTGTCTGCATCAACTCTAAACAAGGTTAATTCAATCTGATTATTCAGATCGAAAAGGATTAAAGAGAAGGAGGACTTTGACTGGCCGTTGACGTGATGCCAAAAGCTGCTCTGCTCAATATGATGTGACATTTTTAATTGAAAAGTAAACAAAAGCAGCCAACAGAGTAAGAAACAAGGGCTGCGGCTTTTACATTGGCGAAAGGTCAGGCGACTTCTTCGATGCGTCCGGCGATGTGAGCGTCTTGTAGGCCGACTTTGGAGTTTTCACAACGGCCTGTTTGCAAAACGTCGACTTTTCTTTTGCCGAACGGTGTGACTTTTCCACTCCGCTGCCAGTACCACTAGCAAAACCTTCCTCTTCCTCTGAGTTGTCTTCATAGAGGATTAGCTTGTACTGCTGCAAATCGAGGTTGCCAATGTACCCGCCGGTGATGGGGTCAACCGGACATGGCTGGCTCCTTCGGACGGCTCCTTCAGCAGCGCCTTCTTTCCCGAAAAGTTTGTCACTTTTTTCCGGCGTCGCAAAGCAGCCGTACTTGTACTGCTGGGCCAGCTCGGCAGAGATCTTCGCCATGGCTGGAGTTAGCTGCTTTTGCTGCTGTTGCTCCTTCTCATCATTGGCGAACCAGGAGCGAAGTGGCCCGTTGGAGCTGATGGACGTCTCGGAGCCGATCATTGAGGTCAGTCCGAGGCTGTCTTCATTAGAGTGAGGTCGACTTTGCTTTAGCTTTATCATGCTGCTCGTAGAGAGGCGCCAACCAGGAGCCTTGCCCAGGGTGGCTGAAGGAGAATGAGGAAGAAGAGGAGAAGATGAGGCTTTCTTGGGCTCATCTCCCGGATTAGAGCTGGAGTTTTCTGGATTTGGACAGTGTTGAGAGTCTTTTTTCTGCAAGCTGGAATCCATGACAAAAAATAAGGCAAAAACTTGCCAGTGAATGAAAAGCTAAATACAAAACAATGTCAAATGTAGCGTCAACAGTAAATGATTGTTTGATTTTTTACTAAAGTTCTAAAAAATTATTTTTGTTGACATCATCATCATCATCACCTGACCGTTTAATAACTCATGATAGTTTTTTCTCTTGTCACAAGTTGTCAGCAATGCCAAGTAATCACTTGTTGCTCAAATAATTTTTCAATTTGCTCAAATTGAATTTCATTTTTATTACCACTGAACTTTACATTTGTGACAAGTGTTTGCTGTTGGCACTGTGTGTTCACTGAAATGACTGTGTGAATTACCTCCAGAACAATGTGTTTGCGTTAATAGTCGTCAGCGTGAATGTTTGCTTCCTGGATTAACAAGCACAATTATGCAACTAATAAATGCAATAAAAAACAAAGTTTTTTGTTTTCAGTTGAAGTGTAAATTGAGGAATTAATAATAACATTCTGAGCAAAAGTGAAAAGGTCAAGTTATTTTTTGCCCCTGAAGCTAGTTATGAAAATCATAATTTGTCAATGTCATTAAATCCTCGTGTTATTTTTATTTATGCAAATCCGATAAGCATTTTAGATAGTTAGCTATAATTTTTTTGTCAAAATCTGTTTTCTTGTGTATGTACTTAATTTAAATCACTTTCTTTTTGTTCCAGACAACAAAAGGCGCGGGAAATTGTCTCAGGCAGACAATAAAAAATGCAGTGAGAAAATGCAGCAATTTCTCCTTCGAGTTCTGATCTCTTTCAAATCAGCCAACAATCAAAGGGTCAATGAGTGTGTGTGCGTGTACACGTTTGTTTTATTTTTTATTTGTCTTTGCCAGCCAAATTACGGCACCAGTCTTCAGTCTTTGAGTGCTTCGTGTGCACCGGATGGGAGAAGCGAACACGCGCGCAAACGCAGAAAACGTGCATTCGTCATCAGTCGTCATCTTCTTTATCAATGCCATTTATCGGCTTGAATATGAATGGACAGACGATAGTAATTGACTAATTGCGACTGCCTGTTGTGGTTTGTGGTGCCTTTTGTTGAGGTGGTGATGGCGGTAAGACCGAGGAACCACCGAAGAGCAATATTGTCAAGGCGTGCACCAATGCACAAATTACACAGCAGTCTTGTGAACGAGGTGCACTTGGTGGTCGCAGTCGTGGTCGTCCAAGTGCTGGTGGTCAATGTGATGGAAATTGCCGTGCGGAAATTGTGTGCAAGCTTTCGCTGATGGTAATGGCAAACGGAACAACAGCAACAACAACAACATCAGCAGCAGCAGCAGAAACAGTAGACAAAGCGGATCGATATCAGCTCTGAGAAAAAAAGGAGAGCAACAAAAGCAGGAGGAAAGCCTCTTTATTTAATTTACAAGAAGCGGAAATTGAAGCAAAAGTGAGCTGCTGCCTGAGTGTGTTAAGAGTGTTGTGCCCAGGTTTGTGTGTGTGTGTTGTTTCACGGCAAGGTTAAAGGCTGCTTCCGATGATGATGATGATGGTGGTGGCTATGAGCAGACTATGTCTGCTGAGCTAACGCCTGTCGCTTAGGGCACAATGGAAATCAAGACACTGACACAGCTGACCGCCGTAGTCGAGTGAGCTGATGACGGAGATTACTCAGACAGACCAACTGATCAACTATGATCAAAAGAAGAAGGAGATCAACAGCAGCAAAAGACGGGCGCTTAATTGCCCAGCGGTATGACTGATCCACAACTCACTCATTCACTCACTGACAATAGTGCCGATGGACAGCAGCAACTCATTTTAAAAGGAGATGAAAAGTAGCAACAAATTAATCAACAGCCCAGTGAAAGTGATCGACACATTCGGTAATTGTCTTTGTCCGCCATCTACTACTAATCCGTTCCCTTTTTCTTCCTTCCTTTCTTTCCCTTCCGATCGAAGTCAATGCTCAGGTGCTTGCATTTGCTCGTTCTCTCCATTTCTCGTCCAATTAAGGCACTAATTAGGTTTGGTAATAACGGCATAACGGTGATTGTGATGACGGCTATGACCGTGGTCGGGGCAGTGATGATAATGGCGGAAGTAAACGACAAAAGAGAGATCCGGTGTGATCAACATCAACAACAAGTGATGTTTATGTGTGTGGCGGGGGCAGCAAATTACAGGGGTGGTCCGGAACAAGATGATCAGCCGTTGTGCTCTTGTTTTTGCTGTTGTTTTTGTTGTTGTTGATGTTGTCATTCATTTCTCCTCCTCCTCCTCCACTTGTTTCATTCTTTTGGCGTTTACCACTAATCGTTTCGACAGTCGTGCTAACTAGTAGACAAAGTAGTGCAACCATTGCTGGTTGGGCTTGTACGACAGGTGTCAGCGAGGTAATTGTAATAATACTTTATGGCAAAATGAGCTGACTTCCTTTTCATTTTTACTTGAGATTTCAGGCGTCATTTTAATCAATGAAATTAGATTTTTATCAATTTTGAGTTTTCACCTTTTTTATTAAAATTTTCACAAAAACTAAACGAATTGGATCTACATCATCCTACTCTTTTAAACTCGTATCAATGATTTTCTCATGTCCGAGTAGTGGTTCTAGCTTTAAAATTTGATTGCACGTACACACTGTTTTGGCAAGGGAAACGAAGTAAGCCAACAGGAGTAACGGTGAGCTGTAAGTAAACGGGAAACTGTTGTGGTGGGCACTGCAAATGACTAACATGCAGTGTCCGTTGCAGCTGTTGCCGCTGCAACTGCTTCTGCATCACTTTCTCCACCACCTTTCTCTTTCTCTTCGATTTTGTCTGCCATCAACACAGTGTGCACTGACCTCTCACACTGCTCTGTACCTCAAACTGTGGTAAAGTGAGCCTGAAGTGAGAGTGCACTGAGCTGATGCTGCTGCAACTGAGCCACAGTGGACAACTGTGCTGCCATTGCAGCAGCAGCAACAGCAGCAGCCAGCCATCTTCAGCTGCAGCTCTTCAGCGTCTTTGACGACCACGGGACAGACCACGGCGGAGGTGGTGATGATGGCAATAATGGTGGTGATGGTGGTGAAGTTTCTGTCACACACTGCCTATATAAAGTGGGCAAGAGTGTCCGAGTGACGATGCTAAATGATATTGGCCGCCGAGTAGTCTTCCATCGTTGAGACAAACAACACGCCGATCTTCTGGAGAAGAAAAGAAGCCAACAACTTAACTCTGTTTCTGTGCCTTTTCAACTTTACACTAGTGACAGCTACCGCTTTGATTTATTTGATACTCCTCATCATCACCCTCATCATCACCACCACCTTCACTCAGCCATGAAATCGGTACGTCGGTGAACCCAATCACCCTCTTTTTTTTCTCATCCATCGACAAAATTGTTAACCCCTTTTTACCACCACCACCACCTTGATCACTTCAGTTTCAACTGTTGGCGCTCTTTGGAGCGTTGGTCGGCTACGCGCACAGTCAGCAGTCGCAGTCGCAGTACCCGTCGGGCGCCCTGGGCAGCTCCTACAGCAGCAGCATCTCCACGACGCCCAGACCGCTGCCGCCGGCGCAGGTGCACTACGTCAACATCGGCGAAGATCTCACGGGCGACTACAAGGTAGGCAAAAACAACATACTGCAGAACAAACACCTTCCAAAGTCTGCTCAACTAGCACCTTTTTTCTGTCTTTGCCACCCTAGCTAACCTCGCTCTCCATTTCAGTTCGGCTACGACACGGGCAAGAACGACGGCGGCCAGAGCTTCCGAGAGGAGAGCCGCCTGCCGGACGGTACGGTGAAGGGCGCCTATGGGTACATTGACGCGGAGGGAAAACAGCGCATCGTCAAGTACACCGCCGGCGTCGAGGGTTTCAAGGTGGAGAGCGACGAGGCCGCACCGGGACACGGCGCTCCCAGGGCCCCCGCCCCCGTGCCCGTACAGACGTACACTCCCCGGGCACAGCCGCCCACCAGCTACCAACTGCCGCCGCAATCGCAGTCTCTGGGCGGATACACCCCGGTCTCATCGCAGCAGGCACGATACGCTCCGCCCCCACCGCCTACTCAGTCAATTGCCCGACCGGCACCCAGCTATGTGCCCAGCTCTCAGCCCTCTCCTCTGCCCAATTACTCGGCCGCTCTGCAGGCTCAGCTGGCCGCCGCCCAGGCCTCCGGCGCTCGACCAGCGGCGCCCTCAGTGAGCTACCAGCCACAGCAGCAGGCGCCCGCCTACACGGCCACCCTCGCCCAGCGACAGCCCACGCTGACGCAAGTCCGCCCCTCGCACCTGGCCTCCATTCCGCGAACCAGCTCCAGCTCGGGCGCCTCGCTCGCCTCGTACGGCAGCACCTTCGGCAGCCAGGCGGCCCTTGACCAGGAGTCGACCACCTGGGGCCCTCCCGTAATCAACAAGGAGCTGCTCAGCTACAACATCGGCGTCGGCCGACGATAAGTGGAGAACTGGGGAGAAGACCGAGACTTAGCTTATATTACATTACCATACAAAACATGACAAAATCCACTGCTAGCACAAATGTACACTCAAGCCAAAGCCGATTGAGCTCCATTACTTCCGTCCTCTTCAGGCTCCTCTCATGCTCCTACTACTTCTTTCTGTTTCTGTGCCTTCACTTCTTGATCGCAATCTCTACTTCTTTTTGTTGGACTTTACTTTTTAAATAAATAAAACGTTATGTGATTAATGAGGGATGATAGTGGTGGTTGTGGTGGTGGTAGTTGTAGAACAAAGGGAATCACAGAACACGAGTGTGATAAATTTTTCAGTTGGGGCTGAGTATAAAGTAATTGGGGGGATGCTTTCGAAATTTTTAAAAACCTGATTAAGGTTTAAATGTTCTTTTGCTCGGGAAATGACTCAAAGATCTCCGCCACTGTTAGACTGATGGAGCGAAGGAACTTGGGCTTGGCCTGCTTCCCACTGGCTGGCGTGCTGATTGGCCCCAGCTTTTCGCACTTGTCCGAGTCCTCTGCGTACTCGCCGCAGAAGAATTGCAGTGCATTGCTGCTGGTCGACTCCATCAGCTCTTCCACTGTTTCCATGTCCTTGGCGGTGCACTTTGCCTTCACTCGACCGCCCTCCTGAAAACACTTCTGCAGGGTGTAGTACTCGCTAAAGGGAGTAGAAAAAAGTTTTAGGAAAATTCAGAAAAATGCGTGTGATTTAGAATGACACCTACCAGCAAGTGTAAGGAATCTTCTTCTTATTATCGGCATACTTGACCTTGTGCAGGCGGTGAATAAGGTTGCGATGGCAGGTGTCAAAGTGTGGTGATGCTCGGCGAATGCAGGCAGATGCTGCGAGAAACTGCTTCGCCTTCTTGGAGCTCTTTTTGCAGATTCTCTGCATGTTGCCCTTGACCTTTTGGTGGTAAGTGGAAAAAATTATATTAAAAAAATATGATAACAAAAGCTTAAGTTAAACACTCACCGTGTAGAGCATGATGCTGAAGTACTGCTTGGGGAGGCCCCTTTTGCAGCGCTTCGCATACGAGTCCAGCATCTTGATGTCATCTAGTTGGCCTCTGATCAATCAACCGTACAATATATTTAAAATCATTTTTAAAACTGCACAAATTAACGAGCTGCATTACTCACTTGCAGTACGAGCCCAGTTCGTTTTCATTTATCGGAAAAGATCGGCTGCCATTGCCGTAGCCGCTCATTCGCCCGAAGACGACATCGACGTCCGCCTCCGCCTGCTTCGTGCAGGGCAGGTCGGTGAGCACTTCGTTCTTCTTTTTACTGCTGCCGCCTCCACCACCGCGAGCACCTTCCACCACCGCAGGAAATGTGGAGCTGTGGAGCACTAGTGCGATGCTGAAGAAGACCAAGAACAGGCCAACTGCCCGACGGACGATCCTCCTCGATGGAAGGGCATGCAAATTGGTAGTAGTGGCGATAGTGGTGATGGTGGTCAGCATGGTGCTCAGATGAGGATGATGAGGATGGAGATGATGATATCTAGGGGTCAGACGACAGTAGATGACAGGGGCTGATAGCTGTTTGGATGAAGGATTGAATGAACAGTTGAGCTGACAGACGGATGATGATGACCACGACCACTGCTTCAGTCTTTAGTCTTCTTCAGCCTGAGCGACAGACCGCGCGCGCAAGAGAAAACTGACCGCCTGAAGATGAACAGTTTTATAGCAGAAGTTTTGTCCGCCGCCGAGCCGTTTCTGTGAGCAGTGACTTGCAACGACAAATGGTAAGTAGTCTCTTTTCAGGCAGTTTGTGTGTGTGTGTGTGTGTGTGTCTTCAGGCTAGTGATGATGTACTGTTGCTGCAGTATTGCTTTGATGGCACCTTA
>JAALOO010001341.1_pt1 | contig 17196 bp, 15 predicted proteins | sample 7257641 | NCBI WGS metagenome assembly JAALOO01 (sample SAMN14085613, study PRJNA598686) | mite metagenome | biome: ENVO:01001000; feature: ENVO:01001002; material: ENVO:01001226; isolation source: single female mite from University of Michigan culture on fish food culture... ...
GTTGGTGCATACGTTATCCTTTTAATAGACAAGGATTTACCAGATACTATTATTGCTGCAAGAAAAGGTAGTCCCCTGGTTATCGGTATTGGAGAAAATGCACATTACCTAGGTTCTGATGCCTCACCAATGCTTGCCTATACGAAGGAAGTTGTATATATCAACGATTATGAACTTGCAATCGTAAGACCGGATGAGTTGATTTTAAAGAACTTGGGGAATGAACGAATCACACCGTTTGTTCAAAAATTGGATATGGAACTCGCGGCAATCGAAAAGGGTGGCTTCGATCATTTCATGTTAAAGGAGATCTTCGAACAGCCACAGACAATTTTCGACTCACTTCGTGGACGTATGGATGCCACAATACCTACTATAACATTAAGCGGTATTGAAAAGATTAAAGATAAAATTCTGGAGGCTAATCGTATTATTATAGTCGCTTGTGGGACTAGTTGGCATGCAGGATTACTTGCCGAGTACGTTATTGAAGAATTGTGTCGTGTAAATGTGGAAGTAGAATATGCTTCCGAATTCCGTTATAGAAACCCAATAATTACCGATAAGGACATCATTATTGCCGTATCCCAAAGTGGGGAGACTGCTGATACACTTGTCGCTATTGAAAATGCACAAAAACAAGGAGCGACAATATTCGGTTTAGTAAACGTTGTCGGTTCTTCTATCGCACGGATGTCAGACGCTGGCGCTTATACGCATGCTGGTCCTGAAATTGGTGTTGCAAGTACCAAAGCGTTTACTGCGCAACTAGCTGTTCTGTATCTTGTAGCATTGAAAATTGCACAAATTAAAGGTACGATTGAAGATACCTTATTTAATAAGCTACTTGCAGATCTGGCGAAAGTCCCTGAACATGTACAGCATATTCTAGATGATCAGAATGAACACATTCGCGAAGTAGCGAAGAAATATACCGAGGCACGCGATTTTCTTTACTTAGGTCGTGGATATAATTTTCCAATTGCACTTGAAGGCGCTTTGAAATTGAAGGAAATTTCTTACATCCATGCCGAAGGTTATCCTGCAGCAGAGATGAAACATGGGCCAATAGCCTTAGTGGATGAAAACCTTCCTGTCGTTTTTGTTGCGACTAAGGATCCTTACCACGAAAAAATTGTGAGCAACATTCAAGAAATCAAAGCACGTAAAGGTATGGTTGTGGCAGTCATTTCTCAGGGTGATGATATAATTCCTGAGCTTGCAGATGACGTAATGGTTGTGCCGCAAGTACATGAAATTATTGCACCGATATTATCGGTGGTACCTTTACAGCTTTTGTCCTACTATATTGGATTAAATAGGGGACTTGACGTCGATAAACCGAGAAATTTAGCTAAATCGGTAACCGTAGAATAGTAAGGAATGTCAAAAATTATTAAAGAGAAATTAACTACTCTTGGATATAATTTCGTGATGGATACTCATCTTCAAGATAAAGATGAGTACTATCATCGGAATAAACAATTTCCCAGAGGAGCAAATTTCAGAAAACTGACACCGGAGGAGATTAAACGACTGGTTCAACAAAATAATTATTCAACCAACTGGGACAATGTTCGGGTGACGGATAAATTTATCCCAGAGCAGATTCAAAATTCAAAATTCTATGGACTAGTTCGTATCGGAGATATGGATGATGTCTTCCTTAATTTTCGTGATCTGAGATTAGCTTGTGGAATATATAATTCGACGATTATTAGTTGTGATTTAGGCGATACGGTTGCCATCCATAATGTACGTTTCATGTCTTATTTTATTCTTGGAAATGACGTTATGCTCGCTAATATTAGCGAGATGGAGACAAGTAGTAATGCGAAGTTTGGTAACGGAATATTGAAGAATGGAGATGACCCAGAAAGACGTATTCAATTGGAACTTTGCAATGAGAATGGGGGACGTGCTGTCGTACCTTTTGATGGCATGCAAGCTGGTGACGTTTACCTATGGTCACGTAACCGTGATGACTATAAATTACAACAGCGGTATCTAGAAATGGCCGAAGTGTTGTTTTCTAAAGAGCATGGGTTCTATAGCGAAATAGGGGACCATTCGGTAATAAAGAACACCCATACGATTAAAGATGTCAAGATCGGAACCCATGCATACATTAAAGGAGTTAATAAGTTAAAGAATCTGACGATTAACTCCTCAATAGAATCCTATACGCAGATCGGAGAAGGATGTGAGCTAGTGAATGGGATCATTGGCTACGGTTGCCGGATATTCTATGGAGTGAAGGCGGTACGTTTTATTTTATCATCCAATTCGCAACTAAAGTATGGAGCGCGACTCATAAACTCTTTTCTAGGTGATAACTCGACAATTTCATGTTGTGAGGTCCTTAATTCTCTTATTTTTCCTGCACACGAACAGCACCATAATAACTCTTTTTTATGTGCTTCCCTGGTTAAGGGACAAAGTAATATGGCCGCTGGTGCAACAGTTGGGTCTAATCATAATTCTAGAGCAGCTGATGGTGAAATCATTGCCGGAAGAGGATTCTGGCCTGGGCTATGTGTTAGTCTAAAGCATAATTCGCGTTTCGCGTCCTATAGTTTAATTGTTAAAGGCGATTTTTTACATGAATTGGATATTAGATTTCCATTTAGCCTAGTGAGTAATGAGGTAAATACCAATAGACTTGTCATCTTACCAGGGTATTGGTTTCAATACAACATGTATGCACTCATGCGGAATACATCTAAGTTCCAATCTCGCGATAAACGAAAATTCAAAAATCAATATATCGAATATGATGTGTTAGCTCCCGATACCGTGAATGAGATGTTTGAAGCAATAGAGCTAATAGAACTTGCTGTAGGTAGGTCTATTGAAGAGAATGCGGATGAAAATGTTTTACGTGAGCTCGGACGAAATCTACTGAATTCTCAAGAATCGTTTCACGGAAAAGAAATTTTACTCGATAATGTAGAGTTTTCAAGAAGAAAGGTGGTGCTAGCGAAACCAAGAGAGGCCTACATGGTTTATCGAAGAATGATCCAGTATTATGCCGTCTTGCAACTTGTCGAAGCCTTATCAACCTCATCCATGGATAAGATAAGAGATTCCCTTAAGTTAACCAATATCCATCGTGTTGCGTTTGAAAATATTGGAGGACAACTTATACCAGAGGAAAAGTTAGAAGGATTAATTTCTGAAATCCGTGATGGAAAGGTGGAATCGTGGAGTATAGTACATGACCATTACCATGCCTGGAGCCGGTCGTATACTGCAGATAAATTTGTGCATGCAATGGCTTCTCTTCAAGAGATCAGTGGCCAAAATATAGGTAGTTGGGATAACGCATTTATTGAAAACCTTCTAAACCAAGCACTACATACTAGAGAATGGATTTTTTCAGAAATTACAAGTTCAAGAGCCAAGGATTATCAGAATCCGTTCAAACTTATGGTTTATGAATCTTATCAAGAAATGGAAGAGGTTGTCGGAAAGCTTGCCGATAACGATTTTATAAATAAAGAGCGCTTGGCTTTAAGTGCTTTCCAACAGGAGGTGACACAAATAATAGGAAAACTCTAGACCCTTTCAGTCTAGAGTTTTATCTTAGATACCTTAAAGGGCTTTTTTACTGCTTTATGAGCCGCAGTTTTAGCGATCTTTGCCTGTTGGCTATTGATACTTGGGGGGAAATAACTGTTTTTGCGAACATCGGTATTAAACAACTTTCCATACCATGCACATGCTGCTGTAAAGCGTCCATAATCAAGTTGTAAATGATAACCATCTCGGGTGAAATTGTCACCAATTGAGCTTGTCCGAGCATTTTGAATAGCTGTTCCAGCTGGAACAACAAAAGTAAATTTGAACTCTTTATTCAGTCGCTTGGTCGTCTCAGCGATAGCTTGATACATCGTGAGTTGATCTTTGTTGTAATTTGCAAAACCAGCATGTTTAGAATCGTGCTGATAAGCCCAAGTTTGATGGTATATAAATTTTGGTTTTGCACCGATCTTTTCACGTACGTAAGTGATTAAATCAGGCAAACTTTGCATGATGACATCGTATTTTCCTGACAATGGGCTAGCCTGCTGAAAACTGATATAATCCCATGATTCGTCCATTATTCCTTGCTCAAGAGTGACCTGGTCTTTGGTTTGTTTTACACCGTCCAACCCTATTTTTCGATAGCTATATTTGTTTGCTCCATTTTTAGAGTTTGCTAGATGTAATGAAAGAGGCGCACCGCCGATGTACATATTACCGATAATAATTTTTTTATTGTCTGTATGCGCTAGTTCGTGTAAATAATTTTCTACACCATCCTCAGAAAAGCTATTTCCTATAGCAAGTATTCTAATTATGGTATCTTGTGTGTCAGGTGTTTGTGCGAATAGAGCGAGCTGTAAAAATAATAGGGTAAAAAGGCTCAGAAGGTGTTTTTTCATTTTTTTATAGAATTTTAGTTACAGTTACGGCTTTGTCGTATAACAGTTTTAAATATGGTAAGCATTTTCAAAAGTTCTAGCAGACTGCTGATAGCGGTGGAATATCTGCTAATTAAGTACAATTACGAATATATATAAACTATGCGGAATCTATAGCATTGACCCTAAACAATTTGCATTTTCATGTCTTAAATGTGGTTTAACAATGGTATTTTTGGGATGAAATGGCTTACAAATTTGTTGATAATTATCGGGAAAAAGGTGCAAGAAAACAACTTGTGAAACACCTGGAGAATCGTGGAATCGAAGATAGGCGGGTGTTGCAAGCTATCGGTAAAGTACCGAGGCATTTTTTCTTTGATGAAACATTTTGGAACCAAGCTTATCGAGATATTGCATTTCCGATCGGGGATGGGCAAACAATATCTCAACCGTATACCGTTGCTTATCAATCAGAATTGTTACATGTGAAAAAGGGCGATAAAGTATTGGAAATCGGTACAGGTTCTGGATATCAAACATGTATTTTGATCGAACTTGGTGCTAATGTGTACACCATTGAGCGTCAAGAGGCATTATATAATAGAACGATCCAGGTACTTCCCTATATGGGTTATAAACCCCATTTTTTTCTTGGAGACGGCTCTCGCGGCATTGCAGATCATGCGCCCTATGACAAAATAATTGTTACCGCTGGTGCGCCTTTTGTTCCCGAGATTATGCTGAAACAGCTGCGGTATGGAGGACAGCTGGTCATCCCTGTTGGGAATGAGAAATCTCAAAAAATGGTGACTATTTTACGTGTGGGAGAAAATGACTTCGACCGTATTGAGCTTGATACATTTCGCTTTGTACCTTTAGTAGGGGACCAAGCGTGGTGAAAATTGAAAATATTTGATATTAAATGTAAATAAAGGCCCGCTACTAGCAGGCTTTTTCTAATTTTGGGTATATGATTTTCCAAAAATACAAAGAGCGTGTGCAAGTAGCGCAGCTAAAGATACAGCGACTCAACCGTGCTATCAATTTTAACAGTTTTGCACGTCTATTTGTTATTGTCGTGGGGGGGGGGATTTTATTTTACAGTTTTCAATCTAATAATCTGCTGCTCGTTGGGGGGCTTGCGCTCCTTATTTCGTTGATTTTTGCATTCTTAATAAAGCGGCAAAGTAAATTAGAGAAACAACGAGATGCACAAAGGGCATTTCTTGATATCAATGCCAATGAATTATCCATTAAAGCTGATCGTAAAAGTATGTACCGCGCCGGCAATGAGTTTGAAAATGGAAGTCATCCTTATACTACTGATCTTGATGTATTTGGCGATTTTTCACTTTTTGCATTGGTAAATCGTTGTGCAACTATATCTGGTGTCAAACAACTGGCATCATGGTTTCAGCATGCCTCTTCTAAGGATACAGTGGAGGAAAGACAGTCTGCAGTTGCTGAAATTTCTGAAGATCTGGAATGGAGCCAACAACTTCAGGCAAAATTATCTTTTAATTTAATGCAAAAGATCGATGTAAAATCGTTTTTAGCAAACTACTTCAATGATGCCGGAGCTTCCTTTGGTAGTCACTTTATGCGTATTTATATAATCATTGGGCCTATTATACTACTTCTGGGCATTATCTATGCAGTTTTCGTTATACCGATATGGCCATATATTGTAAGCTTGGCCTTGATTCATTTGTGTTGGACAATTGCACTGGCAGGAAAAGTTGCTTTGTTCTCTGGGCGTGCAGAAAAGGTCGGACGTACTTTAGCCGTTTATGCAGAAAGCTTAGCATTAATCGAAGGGAAAGATTTTACAAGTGAACGAAATAAAGAATTACAGCAGCGATTGCGCTCTGGTGAGGTCAATTTATCGTCTGTATTTTTAGAGCTCTCTTCATTGATAAATAGTTTAGATGCACGGAATAATATGCTTGTTGGTGCAATTTTAAATATGTTTTTATTATGGGATTTTAAGTATGTCTTGAAAATTGTGAAATGGAGATCTCGTCATCAGGATACTATTCTTGTGGCGTTCGATATTATTGGTGAATATGAAGCTTTAAATTCCCTAGCTATACTAAAGAGAAATAATCCCCAATGGGTGGTTCCAGTATTGCTTAGTAATCCGACTGTAGATAAAATACATGCGCAAGAACTAGGGCACCCTTTGATTGCCAGAGAAAATTCAGTACAAAATGGTTACACAAATGAACAGCATGAAATAGCCTTGATCACAGGCTCGAATATGGCAGGGAAAAGTACTTTTTTACGTACGGTGGGACTTAATGCTGTTCTTGCCTATGCCGGCGGAGTCTGTTGTGGTTCGGAGTTTCGATTGCCCATTTATAACTTGATAACTTATATGCGTATTAAAGATTCACTTAATGAAAGTACCTCAACTTTTAAGGCGGAACTTGATAGAATGAAATTTATTTTAGAAACAGTAAATGCTGATGCGAATAGTTTTTTTCTAATTGACGAGATGTTACGTGGAACAAATTCGGTGGATAAATACTTGGGTTCTCGTGCCATCATACGTAAACTAATCGCTATGGGGGGAAAAGGGATGGTTGCGACGCACGATTTACAATTAGCGTCATTAGAAGAGGAATATGTAGGTAAGGTGAAAAATTATCATTTTGACATTCAAGTACACGATGGGGAAATGCTGTTTGATTATAAATTAAAAAATGGCAAATGTACGGTTTTTAACGCTTCTATGCTGCTTCGAGGTATCGGAATAGAGGTCGGGGATGAGAACCGTAATTAATTTAGCTACTTTTGTCAAAAAAAAATAATAATGACATTTGAAGAACGGATCAATCAGTCGGAAACGCGTGTTTGTACAACGGTATTCCCTTTTTTAACGAATCACCATGACACACTTTTTGGTGGAAAAGCAATGGCCATCATGGACGAAGTATCCTTTATGTCGGCCACACGATTCTGCAAAAAGAGATTAGTTACAGTCTCGACTGACCGGATAGATTTTGAAAAAGCAATTCCGTCAGGTAGCATTATTGAGGCTATAGCAAAAGTTGACAAAGTAGGTAATACAAGTGTGAAGGTAAAGGTAGAAATATACGTCGAGAAGATGTACGAAGATGGACGTGAATTAGCTATTCAGGGGATGTTTACTTTTGTCGCTTTAGATGAAAATAAAAAGCCAATACCTGTGTTATTAGGATTGGCGATAGAGGGATAATTATTTTGTTGTTTTATTTTTTAGAAGAGGATAATGTCCCTTTTGCCCGGCCATATTGTGCCGCCCACTCTAATTCGTGATTAAGCTGTTCGGCCAAATGGTAAACAAGATGAGGATCTTCTAAGAATGCTCTCCCAAAAAGGATTAAATCCGCTTTGTCTTTTTGTAAAATATCTTGTGCCTGGCTGGCGGAAGTGATGAGGCCTACTGCCGTTGTTTTAAGTTGACTTTGCGCTTTTAATTGCTGAGAAAAAGATACTTGGTATCCTGGAGAAACCGGTATTTGTTGGTGGTGTACAGCTCCTCCGCTTGATACATCGATTATTTCGACACCGCTTTGTTTTAAGATTTTTGCTAAAGCGATACTTTGGTCAAGGTCCCAACCTTGGTCAGCCCAATCGGTAGCAGATATACGAACCCATAATGAGCCCGCAACTACTAGCGGTTTTATTGCAGCTATGATCTGGATAAGTAAACGTATCCTATTCTCAAAACTCCCTCCGTATTGATCGTTTCGTTGGTTTATTAAAGGCGAAAGAAATTGATGAATAAGGTAACCATGTGCGGCGTGGATTTCGATAATTTGGTAGCCTGCGTTAATAGCACGTTCTGCCGCTTTTTTAAAATCTTTGATCAGTTGTTCTATTTCCTTTATGCTCAGGCTTAAGGGTATTTGATCTTTTTGATGAAACGGGACTGTTGACGGGGCCACAGTCTGCCATCCGTATTTATGGTCAGCCGGGAATTGCACTCGGCCTTTCCATGGTTTATTATCGCTTGCTTTACGTCCGGCATGTGCTAGCTGAATGCCAGGTATGCTGCCCTGTGATTTGATGAATGTTGTTATCTGGCGGTATTTTTCAATGTGTTCATCTTTCCAAATACCTAGATCCCAGAACGAAATTCGTCCATTCGCTTGAACTGCCGTAGCTTCTTGAATTATAGCGGCACTTCGACCAATTGCAAATTGACCTAAATGGACTAGATGCCAGTCGTTCGCAAACCCATCTTCAGCCGAATATTGGCACATTGGTGAAACGACTATTCTATTGTTTAAAGTTATATTCTTTAAATCGAGCTTACTAAAAAGTTTGTTCATTATGAATTTCTTATAGCAGGTTCTAACTTTTCAAGTTCCTCTTCGGTAAACAGCCGGTAATGTACTTTAAATGTTTTCCCCAGCGGACTTTCAAGTGAAAATCCTCCTGGACCAAATCCGTCAAGAACATCCAGGGTGAAGTGTGAATGTTTCCAATATTCAAATAAATCCCTATCAACCCAAAACTCACACCCTTCCGCATGACCAATTAATGCATCGTTCATGCGCGGAAAGAACGAATCTTTTTCAAAACATTGCGGTTGGGTGCCCTCGCAGCATCCACCTGCCTGATAAAAAAGTAGGTCTCCGTGTTTTTCTTTGAGTTCCTTAATTAACTCTTGTGCTTTTTCAGTGACGGCTAATCTCTCTGTCATAATACTAATATTAAAAATCTGGAGTATATCATATAACTCCAGATTGATCTATTGGTTTGTTCGTTTAGAAAAAACCAAGTTTTTCTTTGCTGTAGGAAACAAGCATATTTTTTGTTTGACGGTAGTAATCTAGCATCAGCTTATGGTTCTCACGGCCTATACCCGATTGTTTGTACCCACCAAAAGGCGCACCTGCAGGATAAGAATGATATTGATTCACCCATACACGACCTGCCTGTATGGCACGAGGAATTTGATAGAGTTGATGGGCATCTCTCGTCCAGACGCCAGCACCAAGACCATAGATGGTATCGTTTGCAATTTCGATGGCCTCTTTTTCATCTTTGAAAGTGGTGACAGCCAATACCGGTCCAAATATTTCTTCTTGGAATATCCGCATTTTATTATCTCCTTTAAATAGTGTGGGCTTAATATAATAACCGTCTTTGAATTCTTCACCTACAATATTTTCCTCTCCACCAGTTAATACCTGAGCTCCTTCTTCTTTTCCCAATTGAATGTAAGAGAGTATTTTATCTTTTTGAATTTTAGAGGCTTGTGCACCCATCATCGTTTCAGGATCTAATGGATCTCCAACTTTTATTTTGTTTACCCTATCGATTACCTTTTCTATGAATTGATCGTAGATGTCTTCTTGAATCAAGAGCCTAGAAGGGCATGTGCATATTTCTCCCTGATTAAGAGCGAATAATACTGCGCCTTCAATTGCTTTGTCCAGGAAAGCATCATCTTGATCCATTACAGAACTAAAAAATATATTAGGTGACTTTCCACCAAGCTCTAAGGTCACTGGAATAATATTTTCTGTTGCATATTGCATAACCATTCGTCCGGTCGCTGTTGAGCCCGTAAAAGCAGCTTTGGAAACTTTTGGGTTCGTAACTAAGGCACGACCTAATTCAGAACCAAATCCGTTCACAATATTAATTACGCCCTCGGGGATAAGGTCACCGATTAGCTCCATTAAAATTAATATCGATGCTGGAGTACTTTCTGCAGGTTTTAAAACAACACAATTTCCAGCAGCAAGTGCAGGTGCTAGTTTCCAGACTGCCATCAAAATTGGGAAATTCCAAGGGATAATTTGGGCAATTACACCAATAGGTTCATGAATAATAATAGATACAGTGTCTTGGTCTAGTTCATTTATTGAGCCTTCTTCTGCACGGATCACACTAGCGAAGTATCGAAAATGATCAACGGCCAATGGTATATCCGCATTTAATGTCTCTCTGACAGCTTTGCCGTTGTCAATTGTTTCAACCGTCGCGATATACTCTAGGTTTTCTTCAATTCGATCTGCAATTTTATTGAGAAGAATACTGCGATCGGTAGGAGAAGTCTTACTAAAAGTCTCAAATGCCTTCGCTGCAGCGTTTACCGCTAGTTCGATATCATCTTTGGTTGAATGGGCTACCTGCGTAAAAACTTTTCCGTCCACAGGTGAGATATTGTCAAAATATTTTCCTTGAACTGGTGATACAAATTTTCCACCAATGTAATTATCATAACGTTCTTTGAACGTTGGTTTTTTTAATGCGCTCATGTTACTTAATTTTTAAATGGTTTTGTTAGCTAAACAAATTTAAGAGATGTGCTGTTTTAACATTAGCACTATTGTGTCAAATTATAGCATTGTTGCCTCAAAGGGCGAGAAGAGACCTGTGTAATTTTTGTATATTTAGATAATTAGCGATGTCGCTAACTACAAAGAAGACTTATGCATCATAACTATTCATTACAACGGTTACCATTTACCGCACATAATAAGTTAACGACTTTGGTTGAGAACCGGCGCGCCTTTACATTGTCAAGTTTTGAGCTAAATATTTATGAAACTTTTGAACCAACACTTTCTGTTCCACTTGTGTTTAGGGATCCGGTGATTATCAATATGATCCACGGTAAGAAGGTAATGCATTTGGAAGATAAGGTTTCGTTTGACTATCATCCAGGCGAGACACTATTACTTCCAGAATATGCCCGGATGAATATTGATTTCCCTGAGGCTAATCTAGAAGACCCGACACAATGTACTGCTATCGCAATTGATGCATATAAAATTAACGAGGTCGTTGATTATCTCAATGAGTTTTATCCCCGGAATGACGATACATTTAAATGGTCATTCGATCTGGCGAAATTTCATTTCAGTAATAATGAAGAACTTACACGAACAACTAATCGTCTTTTACAAATTAGTTTAAGTGATGATATTCATAAAGAAGTGATTGCTGATCTAGTTTTAAAACAGCTATTGGTACAAATTATGCAATTGCAGGGACTACTAACTTTAAAGGAAATCCCGGCTGAGGGAGGTCAGTTTTTTTCTGCAATTTGTAGGTACGTAAGGGAAAATCTTAACGAAAAGCTTTCGATTGAAAAGCTTAGTGCTGAAGTAGGAATGAGTAGAAGTACGTTAGCTAGGAAATTTAAAAATGAGATAGGAATTAGCCCTATGGAATTTGTTATCGGAGAGAGATTAGCCTATGCTAAAAAAGTATTAAGGGAAACACAGAGTATTAAAGAAGCCTGTTTTAACGCAGGATTTTCAGATGTTAATTATTTTGTTCGTCTATTTCGTCAGCGAGAAGGGTTGACTCCAGGACAATTCTTGAAAAGTATTTAAGCTATCTTTTCATAGCACGATCCATTTCTCGCTTATTTTCCTTCTCTTTTAATGTTTCTCGTTTATCAAAGTCTTTTTTACCCTGAGCTAAGGCGATTTCGACTTTCGCAAATCCACGCTCGCTAATAAATATACGAAGAGGAACAATCGTAAAACCCTTGTCCTCACCTTTTTCACGGAGTTTTTTAAGCTCTTTTTTAGTAAGAAGAAGTTGTCTGTCGCGCTTGGCTTCATGATTGTAGAATGATCCAAAAGAATATTCCGCGATATGCATGTTGCGAATATAAAGCCCATCATCTAAGAAGGAACAGAAACTGTCATTGATGTTCGCTTTACCTTCTCGTATTGATTTTATTTCGGTTCCAAGCAAACGTAATCCAGCGGTGTATCGATCTAGTAGATGATATTCGAAAGACGCGCGTTTATTTTTTATATTTATATTTCTTGAGATAGTCATTATGTAAATTTTGAATGGCAAAAGTAAAGATTATTATACTTTTGTTATAGTTTTCAAGAAAAACTATTGCTAATATGTTAACAATAATTTAATTTTATGATATTCATATGGTTTTTTGAATGACGTTAAATCAATAGAGTTTTGTATGTTTGCAGCGGTTTTTTTTAGGCTGATTGAATACAGGATAAATTTTTAAATAGTTGGGTATGCGATTTAATAATCGCGAGGAATCAACTTTTAAAAGGAGACGATTGTATAATTTTGTTTATTACGCAATTTTGACGATTATTGCAAAATGGTCAAAAGGTAAAATTAGCCGACATTTTTAAAAAATTATATCACATTAAATAGAAATACCTACAGCATGAGTAAGGGAAAGTTAAGTGAAAGAACGTCGAGGTTCCTACAAAGTGAACTAGAGCCCATCAAGTCTAATAATCTTTATGCTTATTTCAGACCAATTCAATCAAAGCAAGATACAGAAGTTTTGATCGATGGGAAACGGGTTTTGATGTTTGGATCGAACTCTTATTTAGGGTTAACCACAGATAAACGTATTATTGAAGCTTCGCAACAAGCCTTAGATAAATATGGAACGGGATGTGCTGGATCTCGGTTCTTAAACGGAACTTTGGACATACATGTTGAGCTAGAAGAAAAACTTGCAAAATTTGTAGGGAAGGAAGCTGCAATTTTGTTCAGTACGGGTTTTCAGTCTAATTTGGGACCGCTCTCCTGTTTAACAGGTAGAAATGACTATATTCTTCTGGATGAACGTGATCATGCTTCTATAATTGATGGTAGCCGATTGTCATTTTCTAAAGTGATCAAATATGCACATAATGATATGGACGATTTACGTGCTAAAATTTCACGACTTCCTGAGGAAAGTTTTAAACTAATCGCGACTGACGGAATTTTTAGTATGGAAGGTGATATTGTTAATTTGCCGGACATGGTAAAAATTGCAGATGAATTTGATGCAGCAGTTTTATGTGATGATGCGCATAGTTTGGGTGTAATTGGTGAAAAGGGAGCTGGCACGGCATCTCATTTTGGTCTTAATAATGAAGTTGATCTGATTATGGGGACATTTTCGAAATCACTAGCTTCATTGGGAGGGTTTGTTGCAGCGGATTCTGATACAATTGAATTTTTGAAACATCGTGCTCGGTCATTGATGTTTAGTGCTAGTATGACCCCAGCCTCCGTTGCCTCTACGCTTAAGGCATTAGAGATTATCCAAACAGAACCTGAGCATATTGAGCGGTTGTGGGCAAATACAAATTATGCGAAGAAATTATTATTAGAAAATGGATTCGACCTGGGTAGTACCGAAAGTCCTATTTTGCCAATTTTTGTACGTAATAATGATAAAACATATATTGTGACAAAAATGCTGCAAGATAATGGTGTGTTTGTAAATCCTGTTGTCGCTCCTGCTGTGCCGGCTGAAGAATCTTTGATCCGCTTTTCGTTAATGGCTACGCATACTTTTGCGCAAATTGATGAAGCGATTGATAAAATGTCTAAAGTCTTTAAAAGCCTAGAGGTCGAAACGTTTATGAATAGCTAAAATGATAGAGATTGTTCCTGTTGAATCGAAGAAGCAGCGAGGTCAGTTTATCGATTTTCCGCACGACTTGTACGCTAAAGACCCAAATTATGTGCCGGAACTCTTTTTAGGGCAACAAGATCTATTAACCCCAAAGAAACATCCCTTTTATAAGCATTCGAAAGCACAAGCATTTTTGGCATTTAAAAATGGCCATATTGTAGGACGGATATTAGCGATTTGGAATACTAATCATAATGCGTTTAACAAAGTTACAGAAGGACAGTTCGGTTTCTTTGACACAATCAATGACCAAGAGATTGCAACAAAATTACTGGAAACAGCGCAAGAATGGGTGAAACAAAAAGGAGGGAACAAAATAGTTGGACCTATCAATTTGACAACGAATGACTCTTGTGGGCTATTAGTTGAGGGGTTCAATCTTCCGCCTATGGCTATGATGCCGTATAATTTTCCGTACTATATTGATCTTATTACAAATGCAGGGTTTGATCATAAGGTTGATCTTCGTGCATATTTAGTAACAAAAGATAAAGCAAGTCAACGATCTGTTTTAATTCTCGATAAATTGGAAACTCGTCTTCAAAGGTCAGGAATAGTTCTACGTCAGATAAACTTAAAAGACTTTGAAAATGAAGCACAGAAGATTAAACAGGTTTATAATAAGGCCTGGGATAAAAATATTGGTTTTGTGCCGATGACAGATGATGAATTTAGATTTACGGCGAAAGAACTGAAGATGGTGGTGGATCCTAAATACTGTATTGTAGCAGAAAAGGATAATGAACTTGTTGGTTTCGCATTAGGGATTCCCAATATTAATGAGATTTTAATTGACATAAAAAGGGGAAGACTATTCCCCTTTGGAATTTTTAAGCTACTCTTTGGTTTGAAAAAAATTAAAACGTTACGTGTTTTAATGCTAGGCGTTATCGAGAGCCACCGTAAATTGGGAATTGAGGCCTGTTTATATGGACGAATAATAAAAAACTCGCTTCCCTCTGGTATAGTTGGTGCAGAATGTTCTTGGATGTTGGAACATAATTATATGATGAATCACGCTATTGAACAAATTAACGCAGATCTTTATAAACGATATCGTTTGTATGAGAAAGCGATATGAAGGAAAAAATTTTAGTCACTGGTGCTAGTGGATTTGTGGGGTCCCATTTTGTAGAAACAGCTTTTAGAGCAGGCTATGAAATTCATGCGGCTGTTCGAAAGTCCAGTTCTATTGAACATATCAGACCATTTATTACACAATTTGTTTATCTGGATTTTGATAATCTAGTGGAGATGAATTCTTTTTTGGCTAAAGAAAGATATACATATATAGTTCATGCAGCAGCATTAACGAAGGCTAAGACAGTGCAGCAAATGCATGCGATTAACGTACAGGTGACTTCTAATTTAATAGAAGCAGCTTTCCAAATTGCTGTTCCACCAAGGCGTTTTGTATTTATTAGTAGTTTAGCGGCTCTTGGTCCCGTCTCGTACAATGAAGCGCCCCTGACAGAAGATAGTTTTTATAACCCGGTCACCGTTTATGGTAAAAGTAAACAGGCGGCCGAGGAAATTATTACGAGTAGGTATTCGGATAAGCCTATTGCTATTATTAGGCCAACTGCCGTGTACGGTCCGCGAGAGAAAGATCTTTTCATACTTTTTGAGACAATGAATAAAGGAGTGGATGCGTATATTGGTAGGGATCCGCAGAAATTGTCCTTTATATTTGTGAAAGATTTAGCAACATTGCTATTAAAAGCATGTCAGTTCTCTACCGATAAAGTTGAAGTTTATAATGCTACCGATGGCAACGTTTATTCGCGATACGAAATGGCAAATATATTTAAACGTACACTATCTAAAAAGCTGGTTCGAGTACATTTACCCTATTTTCTGGTTAAACAGGTTGCGCAATTCTGCGGTTGGCTGTACCAAAATTCCGAGCGAACTCCCGTATTATATCCGGAACGATTGGGTGAATTGACAGCTGAGAATTGGGCATGTGATATTTCGAAGTCGAGGAAAGATTTAAAATTCGCTCCCGCATACGATTTGCAAGCGGGATTAACAGAGAGCCTGCTTTGGTATAAAGATAATAATTGGTTAAAATAAGTACTCCATGAGTCAAGAGATTAATAAAAAACTTTTCCAAGATCGGAAAAGAACGAATATTTTAAATGTTCCTGAACAAAAGTATATTTCTTACCTGGTTCCACGTATTCCTTCTTGGATCAGTTCTGATGGATTAACAGCGATTGGTTTGTTTGGCTCTTTTGTCATTTTAATTAGTTTTTTACTGGCTGAGTATGTGGCACGTCCATATTTGTTACTGGGGATTGTTGGCTTTTTTATTCAATGGTTTGGAGATTCTTTAGATGGCCGGATTGCTTTTTATAGAAATAAATCACGAAAATGGTACGGTTTTGCTCTCGATATCATCATGGATTGGATAAGTACAGTAATGATTGGTCTTGGTTATGTGTTTTATGCGCCTGGGGATTTTAAGTATTCGGGATTTGTTTTAGTTGCGCTGTATGGTTGGGCAATGATAATTTCCCAACTACGATACAAAATTACTGATAAATATACGATCGACGCAGGTTTACTGGGCCCAACAGAAATAAGGGTGATAATTGGGATTGTTTTTTTACTTGAGGTTCTTATTCCAAATAGTATTAATTATTCTGTTATTTTGATTTGTGTTGCTCTTTTCTTTATTAATTTAGTAGATACTAAGAAACTATTACGATTAGGTGATGATCGCGATTTGGAGGAAAAGGAAATAAAATCTAACGGTAAAAATGGCTTCAACTGATAGGGAGACTAAACGAGAAGTCTTATTCTCATTCTTGAGAGCTCAATTATCTGCTTTTTTGGGAGGCATCGTTGATTTTTCTATTTATACAGTCTGTCTTCAATATTTTGGGTTTTCTGCTCATGGTTCTAATATTGTTAGTGGCTCCTTAGGGGCCATTATTAATTTTACAATTAACCGCTATTGGTCATTCTCCAGTGACACGATGCCGATTGGTAAGCAATTATGGAAATTCATAATTGTGGTCATTGGGAGTATAACACTAAAATCTACAGGTATCTATTTCTTAGTAGATATTCTTCTTTTAAACCCATTTGTATCAAAATTATTTGTTGAGCTGGTTGTTTCTCTCGGTTTCAATTTTTTTCTACAAAAGTACTGGGTATTCAAAAAATAATGTCGCACTTAAGAGGATTCTTTCTTAAGTATTATCAAATTCTATCTTTTTTTCGGAAAAATTTTGTTTCAAGCTTAGCGGTCGGCTGATTCTTTGGAATGAGAGGCTGTTGTCATTAAGAATTGGTCATTGTTTTATAAGCTGGCTTTCTGTTTTAAAAAAATATTGATCAGATATTCAGTTCATTGAGTTT
>JAALOO010001342.1_pt1 | contig 17189 bp, 14 predicted proteins | sample 7257641 | NCBI WGS metagenome assembly JAALOO01 (sample SAMN14085613, study PRJNA598686) | mite metagenome | biome: ENVO:01001000; feature: ENVO:01001002; material: ENVO:01001226; isolation source: single female mite from University of Michigan culture on fish food culture... ...
CTCTCTCTCTCTCTCTCTCTCTCTCTCTCTCTCTCTCTCTCTTTCTCTCTTTCACTCTCTCACTCTCTCACTCCGTCATTACGGGCATCAATCACTGCAATCACTCATCTGCGAGCATTGTGTTCAGCGACGCTGCCGTGCGCAGCTAGCGACTTCAGCAGCATCAGCCTTAGCAGCCTTCTTCACGGCTGCCATGGCAATGCTGCTTCTTCTTCAGCGCAGCCTGCTTCAACAGTCAAAGTCAGTGAGAGAGAGGGAGAGAGACTACCTTTCTTCGATGGCTTCAGGCGCCCAAATCGCCAGCCAGCCAGCTTGCTTTCTTTTAAGGCACCACTGGCATCCACTGCAAGTTTCCTCAGCAGCTCAGATTCGATCATTTTGCCTAACTTTACCAGTTCACTTTGCTTTACTTGTTGTGCCCACTGCCGCCGCTGCCAGTTGTTCAGTGTTGTCATTCAGCAGTCACATCGCATCAGCTGGAGAAGAAAAAACGATAAGCAGCATTGAATGTGATGGCAACATTGTCGAACAAACCAGAGTCGAGAGTTCACCACTGACTTGCCTGACTGACTGGTCTATTCTATTGCTACACTGAATACTGCGCTGGTTTCCATAGCAATCACACGCTCTGACACACCGCCGCAAATTCTGCAGCCGCCAACGATTGGCAAATTGGCTGTGTTTTCTGAGCAAATCAAGTCAGACACGTTCTGCAGTGCCAGTGCACAGAGTCGGTGGTTGCCACTTCGTCACCTCACAACCAAAGCAAAAAAGTTGAAATTGCAGCAGCAGCAGATCAAGCTGAACTGAACTGCACTCTCTTTCTTCACAGTGGGAACGATCCTTCCAGCCACCCGTTCTGGCCTTGAACACTGTACAGGCTTTACACACACACACTAGCTCATTGTCTTCCCTCCCTCCCTCTCTTTCCCCGTTCTCGTAATGGTCAAATTATCCTTGCACACACCTGGCAATTCTACTTTCCCTTTCCCGTTCTCTACCTTTCTTCTTTCTTTCTATCTCTTACTCTATTCCCTCCCCGCACGCATCGCCTTCAGTTGTCTCTTAATATAACCTCAACGACTGAGACGACAATGCACTTCAAAATTATGCTCTCTCTTTTGCAGAGGCTCTTCTTTCCTCCTCCTGGTGCACACATCACATCACATCACCTCACATTACCACTCATTGGCAATAAGTTTTGAAAAAAGCCTGAGCTAATTGTCATTAATATGCGGTGGCACCTTCCAATTAGGCAGACAGAGCCTCTCTTTCTTGTTTCTTCTTCTGTTGATTGCCGCGACGATGAAACTTTATGAGGCTCTTCTTTTCTGTTCCAGTCGGTGCAGTCCACTGTGCCAGACAGACAGACACACACTACCTCAGTCACGCCTCAATGGGTGATAATCAAAGAAATGGCTTTTCTATGCCATGAGCAGCGATCAAATGAACAACGAGCCACCAAACGAGCGACACTAATTGAAGCGATACTATTATTAGCTAATGAGTTGGTGCTGTTTTACTGCTGCTGCTGTTGGGCACTTTTCAATTCATTCATTCAGTGCTGGCAGCCCCTTTTCTTTTAAAAGTTCAGCACCTTAGAGTACGGGCGTGAGATGGCGCAACGATTAGAGAATTGCATAATTTTGCTTAGAATTTGACGAGAATTATTGCAAAAGTTTGCATTGAGATCAATATGGACTGACACTGATTTTTTACCTTGATTTTTTTTGTTATTGACACTGATCAACAAATTGCGTCAATCCCTCTTCTCAGCAAGTCATCATTTACAAGCGGCAACAAAATATTCATCACTGCAATCACGCTGTGAACTTTCTCCGGGAGACAAAAAGTTGGTCAACGCAAATGGTGCCGCGAAATCACTTGACAAAGCTAACGATCCATTTTTCTCAACCATATGTGTGTGTGTCTTATGCGCGGCAGTTTCGTGCAATCTTCTAATAGTGCTGAGGTGAAACAATGCTCTACAGTGGACAGAGAAGAAGAAGAAGGCATTGCAGATGACGATGGCAGATTTGTTTTCTGCTGCTTCTGACCGAGAGCACTCTTTCTGCCGAGAAAACCATCATTTGTCCTGAACTGTGCACAGACTGTGCACAGTGTGCTAATTTGTGCGAGAATTTCATGAGAGTCTTCCCGTCGTCGTTGTCGTCTGCGGCGTTTTCCTCGAAATCGAAAGCCAAAAACCTGGCTAACTTGGCAAACATTTGCAAACAGATGGCAATTTGTTATGTGATTGTGTGAGCCGAGAGATGACAACTTACAAAGTAGTGGAAGAAGAAGACTGAAGAAGACTGAAGTTGACTTATTACAACGAGAGGAGGAGGAGGAGGAAAAAAGAGTGCTCAGTACTGACGATCCGATTAGTGTGCAAAGAGTGCTGTTAGCTTCTTAGTCTGTACTTCATTTTTGTGAATGGTTTATTCAGAAAAAAGTAAAGTAAAGTGGCGCTTTTCAAATGAGATACAGTCAATTTAGCAAAAACAGAAAGAGACAGGCAGGGAGACGGAGAAAATTTGGCAACGTTGACAACCACAATTGGGAGACACTTGTTATACCCGAATTCTAAGCTCAGAAAAAATTAGGAGGAAGAGGGTTTTGGCCAGGGAAAAAATATGGAAACTGGATGATTGATAGTTATCTACAGACGCGATAAATAGACGCTGCTGACTCGGCAGCAGAGAAAAGGAGTGAAAGAATGAGTGTAAGATCAGCAGTGAGCACTTGAGTCACCTGCACAGAGACAAAAATGTGCAAAAATTATGCAACCACAGCAGGCTGCTTGGTGGCAGCAGCAGGAGCAGCTGGCTGCTCAACTGGAGCGGCAATCTCCGGCTTGGCTGCGGGCGCCACTGCAGCTGGCGCTGGCTCGGGTTGAGCTGGGGCAGCAGGGACCACCACAGCCGGTGCAGCTGGAACAGTCTCAACTGGGGCAATGACCACTGGAATGGGAACGGCCGCTGGCTCGCTGGCCACCGACTGAACTCGGTCTCGGGCGGTGGGAATGACAGGCGCTTCGGGAGCGATCACTGGCTGGGCCACTACCACCACTGGGGTGTCCTTGCGAGTGTCCTCCACAGCAACGATCGGGGTCGACGGTGCTCGACGGCCCTCCAGGGGCACTGGCACCTGCTCGGCGGGGACCTTCACTGGGGCGGCGGTCTGGGGGATGACTACCACCTTGTCAGTGGCTGGCTTGGCTGGAACGGGAGCGGGGATGATCACCGGATCGACAGGAACCACCGGAATGGGGACGGCGTTCTTGGCGTCCAGCTTCGGCTCGGCCACTACCACCGGCTTAGGAATCTCAGACGACTTGGCGACTGGGGTCTCCAGGGGAAGGGTGGTCTTGTTGGAGGCAAGAATAGTGGTCGGCTTTTGGATGGCACGGGCGGTGATGGGCTCCACGGGACGAGTGGCAACAGGGGCGACTGGCTTCGCTGGCTCGGCGACGACCGGCGCAACGGGTGCAATCTTCTGCTCACTGACAGTAGGCTGGACGGGCGCAGTGATGGCTGGGGTAGCGACTGGGGCCGGCGCTGGTTCAGAGGCTGGCGCTTGAGGAGGTGCCACGACGACCACTGATCGCTCCTCCAGGGAGGGAACGGCCGCCGGTGCGGGCACTGCAATCACAGAGGGCACCTCGGGAACGGAGGGGATGATCACCGCTGGCGCTGGTTCCTTTGGCACGACAGGGGCGTTGTTGGTGGTCTCTACGGCTACGGCGACAGGAACGTCGGGAATGACCACGACGGCTGGTTCGGCTGAGACGGGAATGGCTGGCGCTGGTGCGTCTACCACCACGGCCATCACGGGAGTCTCGGGGATGACCACTGGCTCTGCGGGCACTACCTGTGGTACTTCAGCAATTGGCTGGGCGCTGTTGCGGGGGGCCAGAGGGGCCACAACAGCTGGAGCCTCAGGAACGACAACAATGGCCGGTTCGGCAGGGGCGGCAACGACCACTGCTGGCTGCTCCTGTTTCACCTCCTCAACGGCCTTTGGCACTTCGGGCACTGGCACCACTGGAATGACAACAGGCTGCACCTGAGGGACGGTGGGCACATCATCTCTGCTGCGCTGGTCTAGGTGAACGGTCTGCTGAGCCTTGGCGTCCACCTGAGTTGAGCCAACGATGATCGCTGGCTCAGTTTCAACAGGCTTAACGCTAGGTTTGGCAACAGGGTTGGCTGGTGAATAGAATAGAAAGAGTGTTTATTAGACAACTGTTGGGACGAAAAATTCTATCATTTACAAGACAAACACACTTACCGTGGACAGATGCCAACAGGAGGAGGCAGAAGGCAAACTTCATGTTGGCAGGGATGATGATGATGGTGGTGATATTTCAGATGATATTTGGACTGTTTCTGACTTTCTCAACACTCTCTCACTCTCACAAACTCAAACTGGACACACACAGACCAAGTGGGCACACAATTTTTTCTTCAGTCAGAGTTCAACAGATTCTGTCCTCGCAGAAATTCAAGGTCGTCGTCGTCGTCGTCGCTGTCGTTGCTGTCTCGTTCACTGCTGATGCGGCTCTGTGTAAAGAGTTGTCCCCAGTGTGCCCATTTATATAGAGAATATTGAGCCTCCGATTTGACTGTAGCTCTCGAGATCGAGACTGCTGACTCTCCGATGTGTTATTAGATTCTCAAAGGAGGAGTCTTTGGTTTAGTTCTCTTCGACCGACCGGCTCGTCCTGTTGTCCATCTTGTGGACGGGCTCAATTCAATCCCGACGTGTTTGTCTACTGCAGCAGCAGCTGCATCTGCTGCACGAAACTGCCCTGCTCTGCTCTGCTCTTCTTCTGCTCATCTATCGGCAGATTATCTCTACCGCATCAACAGTTGGTCGGTGACCGTGACGGTCGCAGAGCTGCCTGCCTGAATTATACCTGGTAGACAGGCACTGCTGCTGCTGCTATGGGCTCGGCTCTGAGCTGAGAAAAAAGAAACTACCTTCCGTGTGTTTGTTCGCAAATGGCCAATAAATCAGTGCAGCTCAGCTGAGGTTGAAGCTGCTGTGGCTGACCTCACCTTCTTCTTTCTTTTGGAGCAGAGTACCTAGTAACAAGGACAATCTTTCTTTAAAGTCTGAGTTGGCCTTTAAAAACTGTCTCTAGTATCTTTCTCTCTAGTTTTCATCTTTGATCTCTGTTTAATCTTCTTCTAGAAAGCATCATCATCATCGGCAGCAACAGCAGCAGCTCCCACTGTCGCATCATCAGTAAATGAAAGTGAGCGTGGCTTACAGTGTGAAAAAGAAAAGAGAGATTGCCATTTTCCTAATGATGGTGAGGTGCCCTGAGTCTTAAGCTGCTGCTGTCGCTGTCGCTGTCAATTGACCTTGTGCCGATTACAATGCCATCAGAGCAATTCACAGTCAGTGTCGTGGTGATGGTGCACATCGATTGATTCAGTCTCCATCGTTGTGTGTCTCCTGTGGCCGCAAGCAAGTTGATCTTTTTTCTCTCTTTCTAACTCTCCATCTCTTGCCAATGGCGTTACTGTTTTTGTCTGTTTTACCGCCACCGAGCATCAGCATCAGCAGCAGCAGCAGGTCGATGTCTGCAGCTGTCCGCCGCGATGATGCGGCTAACACCGCTTCTCCGTCGAGGAATACTTGATTCGCCGATGATCATTTCACTCCACTCGACTGACGGCAATCCCGACCAATTGGCGACCTGTGTGTGTGCGTTCGCGCTTGGGAACACATCTCTGGCTGGAGTGCATTGATCGATTGATGCGCCATGTTCAGACAAACCACCACCACCACCACCGCCAAAACACTGCTTTTCTTGGCAGTCTGATAATGTTAATAGACGACGACGATTCACTTCTAGGCAGTAGTGTCCGGAGCGTCCTGGCTAGGGCAATTAATTTCACTCCAAACACTGCGATGCACTCGAACACACAGCAGCACCGGAGGAGACTTGCCTTTTCTTTCTTTTTCTTTTTCTTCATCTTTTTGTCTTTTCTCTCTTCAGGCCATTGGCTCGAGTCCAACTAGACTAGTCGGTGGTGGTGGTGGTGGTGATCGTGGTTTTGATGGTAGTGTTCGAGATTAGCAATGGTAGAGACTCTCCTTCTCCTTGCCTAGACGACCATGAACTTTGGCCTTTTCGTTTGTGTTGTGTGCGCTCTGTTTGTTGTCTTCACGACACTTGATGAATTGCCTGCTGTTGCTGCTGCAAATCCGGTCTTTTGCGTGGGTACACAAACACACACAAACGCCGTTCATGACTGGTCCATTTTGGCCTACAATGTCGGCCATTTGTTTTGCCTACTGCTGTTGCTCTTTATCCCTTCCATGTGATTACTCTCCTCTCTTTACTGCCTCATCCATACTCGGTCATTTCCTCGTTCGTTCACTCTTTGACTGAACCGAACGGTATCCCCTATGACTATTACGTCAGCGGCCAGTGAGCGGTCATCGAGTGGACGGTCAGTGCCGCCGCCACTGCCAATGACCCGTTCAGTCGGCTCTTATCGGCCGTTTAGAAAAAGACGTTCAACCGATTACGCAAACGCAGAGTCTGCTAGAGCACTGACATCAGCCTTATCAGTCACTCTCCATCATTTGATCAGATTGATCTGATGATTCCGGAAGAATCCTCACAACCGGTCTTTTTCTTAGTATTATTAGCCAAGTGAAGGTGAGGGATTTTGTAAGGGTCGGCGGCTGTTTTTTCTGTCCGCTTTTCGTGAGACATTGACATTACGAACAAGTAGTGCATGCTTGAAGCTCAAGGGGTGATTCCTCCTGACATGATAAAGAGGCGACAGTTGTTAGTTGTTAGTTGCTGTTGTTGAAAATAAGTGAACAAATCAGAGTGCAACCGTGACAGACTGACAGTCAAGCAAGCAATAACAGTTTATGCACTGACAGCATGGGCAACACTTGTGATTGCCCACTGAAATTGAAAAACTTGGAATGTCAATGCAAAATAGTATCACAGTATCATACTAAAGAAGGGCGAGACAAGCACTGATGAACGACAATCAATTTAGAGGGCATCGGCTGTAAGAGTTAACTGAAAACGATTGCATTCATTCCTCTTTCACGACAAGATTCGGTTGAATCAAGTAAAGTTGATAAAACGGTGACAGACACATCTGTGTGCACTTGATGGTCAGTGACACCTGACTGCGTGCAGTGCATTGTGAGTGCATTCACATCAATGCGCGCTCTTCTATCAGCACGACGAGCAGTTCAGTGCTTTCAGAAGCAAAAAGAAGTGTCAGAACTGATGTGACAGTCGAACAATACCGACAGCCGATAGTATTTATCCACTACTATCAGAGACTGACAGACTGCAGTCAATCAGCACAGTAGCACAATGCACGAGCAGTTGTTCGGCCGCATCTAATTGGCAGCTGTGTAGGTGGCAAAAAGAAAAAGCCTTCTTGAGAGAAGTGACTCACTTCGGCCACCTTACTGACCAATTGACACTGCTGCACTGGTCAGTGCTGCTGATCATTATGTCTCAATCATCAGCTGATGGCAATGATCAAATATTACATTAAAGGCACTGACAATGGTGCGCTCAGTGCGCCAAATGATGATACCAGTTGAAGGTGCACACAATGAGGATTCAATGTGTGCATTGTCTTGCAGTGTGCCTGTCAATGGATCATTGCACTGCATGTCTGCATTGTGCTTCTTCAGCAGCAGTGCAATCATCATCATCATCATCATCATCATCATGGTGGGCACTTTGGGTATATTCTTCTATTCTAAGGCTATGTTGAAGCCACTGCTTTCTGGCCACTGTCACTGCTGCTACCCATGCGCACTTCTACATGCACTCGCTAGTGTCTGCTGCTGCTTCTGCTTCTGCAGACAGTACTCTTCCAGTGGCATCTGTGTTTATCCAGCCGGATTCACGCCAATCAACCAGCGCCATTCTGTCTGCCTGTCTGTGTGTTTGGGTTTGGGCTTGTTAATGCTGTTCCTGGAACTGCTCACTGTTCCATTGATCTTTACTTTGTGGTCATCATCTTGGCACAGCCACAATCACCGCAGAACCGATCTTTGTGCAAGCAGAAAAGGTGCATCTTCTCTCTGACTTCTGCTGCTGCTGCTGCTGCTCGGGCATCTTTGTGTTTACATGACAGGCGATTGTCAGCAGCTGCTGCTCCCGAGTGTGCTGGTGATTTGCGGGCGGCAAATTGCGGCGGCAGAGTAATTGCCACCACCTTCTTCTTCTGCTTCTGCTTCTTCAGCACTTGCTGACTCACCTCGACGATCACTTTCACAAGTTAATAATTGCCTTTTCAACAACGACACACCGACGAGCGATCGGCACTTTAGTCTGTCTTTTTGTCTGTGATGTTCCCATAGTCTGCAGAGCAAATAGCAGACTGTGAATGATAGGCGATCGATTCTCGCGACTCATTACTTCACTTGATGATGATCACATCGACGGCTATTGTTTGGCTTGAATGAGACGCCATTCGCTCTCGGCATTCAACTCCGGAGTTTTTGATGATGCGGAAAGTTTGGTGCTTTGTTTGTTTGATGTGGAAAAATCAATGAGATGAATTTTGAATCCTGACCGGACTTGGCTTTCATCTTCACCACTACCATCACTACCACCACCACCACAAGCACACTTCCTCTGACTTGGTAAGCCTTTTCATGCTTTTGTTTGCACATTTCTCTCTCGACGACTGTCATTTCGATGCGGATGTATGTTTTTTTGTTTTTGACAATTGACAAACATTATTGACTCATTTGTTCAGCACAGTAGTGGTGGTGGTAGTAGTGCCCACTACGACGACCGACCAACAGCATCAGCAGCATCTGATTGATTGATGAATAGCCCGTTGAATGCCTCCGATTTTTGTCAGCATCAACAGTCAGTCAGTCAGTCAGCCAGTGAGTGAGTCGGGCAGACAGTCGGACAGTAGTGCAGTGACAGCCAATATGAAATCAATTGGCAATATAACATTATTGGCAGGCGGCTATTGGCCCTTGTCAATTTCGTCATGCCATCATCCACTTGGTCAGTGTGCTGACGACAAGTGGTGGCCACCAGCAACTTGGTACGGCGGACGAAGATGGTAATGTGATTGATCACTGCAACAGTGTCTACTGGACACTGATCAGTGGACACTTCAATCAGAAGAAGGTGCAGGCAGACAATCAGATCCTTTCTTTAATCTTCTCTTCGCCATCTTTCAATTTCATTTCAATTCAATTCAATTCATTTCATTTATTACTATTATCACCACCAGCCAGGGCTTAATTGCAGAAATGGCAAATGACTGGGCAAATGAAAGCCCCGTTTTGGAGATACTCCGTGCGACTGTCGGCGGCGACTGTAGGCAACAGAGGGGATTTGTCATTTGCATTCATGTGGTAATTGCCAATTCAATTAGCCATTTAGGAGAGGGAGCAGACGGCCGCAGCACCATAGATCGTTGCCATCTGTCACTCACAGCAATAGCAGCAGGCCAACAAGACTGAATTACTATGGCCACCATCAGATAGTTATTGCCGCTTTTAATGTACCTTAATGTCTGACTTATTTTCGTCTCTTATGATGGCATCTTCTGCTTCTTTCACTCAACTAATCGGATCACCTCGTATCTCTTCTGTAGATCGCCTCTGATGACCATACGGCAAATAGACAGCAACAGCAAGTTTGCTTCCAGTCATTGCCACCAGCAGCACCCGTCTTTTACTTTTCTCACATTTTTTTGCACACGCTTCAGCATACCACAAAAAACCAAGCAAATGTAATTAAAAGTGAAAGGCACATAGACAGAAGTGATTAGTAAAACGGGCAGTATTATCAGGTTGAACTGATCAACCAGATAGCACAAATGGGGACCAAATACAAAAGCCTTAACAGATCATCGACGGAAGAACCACCACCATCAACATCACCATCATCAGCCCACTCCGTGAACATGTCTTATGGACCGGCAGTGAGACTGGTGGGCAGTGGAAATGGAACCAGGCAAACAACAACAGCCAATGGGCATCGAAAATGGGCGCCACCACTGCCAACCCGACAATCGTACAATCAGTGCTACCAATCATCGCGTCTAATGTCGCGAGCGCACCACATTTGCCTCTGTCTGGTGCCGTTTCCACTGCGACGCCTGCTAACCAGAGCTTTTCGCGTAAGTGTTTTTCTCCACTATCCATTCTTTTTTCACCTTCTTTCACTTTCTTCTTTTTCTCATTTTCTGCAGTTCATCTTTCTGGTCATTCTCATGGTTACAGTTCTCATCAACATTTTGTTCATCATCGACACCCGGGCTCGTTTACAGCAACAGCAGCTGCAACTTCAGCAGCGACAGACTTCTAGTGAAAATGGTAAGGAGAAGACGAGAGAAAGCGAGAAAGTCCATTAAAGCAAATCAGCAGACTGCAATCTCTCACTCACTAACTGCCTTGATTTACTTTCTTTCCCCCCTCTCCACAGACAACTCTCATTTCTCGCCATTTTCCGATAATGATCATCAGCCGGGCGAACGGCATACAATCAAAGTGGAAGTCGTCTCTAGTCATACGCGTGTCATGGCCACCATTGATGGCACCATCGTAAGTATCATTAGTACATGATCTAGCATTGAAACTCTTTTTCTTTTGTTCAAACTCTGACTTTTCCTTTTACTACTCCTCACCCCAGATACTGGACGACTCGGAAGAAGGCCGCAACCGGGGCATTCACGTGCTGGTGCTCAATCAAAATAGCGGCGCCATAATGGCCAGGCGGCACTTTGACACCTACTCGCCGCATGAGGACGAGGCAATGTCGCTCTTCCTTAGCATGATCTCAGAAGAGCGTCTGCTAATCTTTGCCATCAAGGACGAGGGCACATTTCAGCTGAAGCGGGCAGCCCGAGAGCTGCTTGCACGAATGGGCTCACGACGAGCGGAAACGCTAGGTTGGCGGGACATGTGGGCCATGGCAGTGCAGAAACGGCTGCTGGGGCGGCGGCAGTCATCGAGTGGACTGCTCGGAGAGGCCTACTCAAAGGCGGCCGATTTCAACTCGTGGGCCAGTCCGGCCATCCTTCATGTGGACATTGAGCTGGCACCAGACAACGAGGATGACCTTTGTCAGTGGTCGTCTTCATCAAAAGGTGGTGCACGAAATGGTGATCATAAAAGTGGTGGTGCTCAAACTTCATCACAGCAGGCCAGACCGGGACTGTTTGGAGGCTTTTTTGGTCGCCTATTTGGCGGCGGTGGTGAATCAGCGGTTGAGCCGCTGACCCCCACTTCAGCAACTACTGTTTCAAAAATTGAAATTGAAGATCATCAGGGGGAAGACTCCCTCTCTAAATCAATTTTCCTCGCCGACGACGAGGAGACGCGCACCAGACGCCGGCATTTCTGCTCCCGAATCGAAGGCTACGGCTCGGTGTGCAGCTGCAGCGACCCGCTGCCAATTCGCTTTGCCGCCCACTTTGACCCGCTGGCGGCCATCAGCCAGGTGCCCATCGCCATCATCGCCTCCAACCGCCCCCATTACCTCTACCGAATGCTGCGGACTCTGCTCTCCACCAGCGGCTGCAACCCTGCCATGGTCACCGTCTTCATCGACGGCTACTACGAGGAGCCGCTGGAGATCGCCAAGCTCTTTGGCCTGCGCGGCGTCCAGCACACGCCGCTCGGAGCCAGAAACGGGCGCATCAGTCAGCACTACAAGGCCAGTCTGACGGCCACCTTCAACCTCTATCCGGACGCGGAGTACGTCATAGTCCTCGAGGAGGACCTCGACGTGTCTCCGGACTTCTTCCGCTACTTTGCCCAGACGATGCACCTGCTAGAGGAAGACGAATCGCTGCTGTGCATCAGCGCCTGGAATGACCAGGCCTATGAGCACACCTCCAGTGACAGCAGTCTGCTGTACCGGGTGGAGACGATGCCCGGTCTGGGGTGGATGATGCGCCGGAAACTGTACAAGGAGGAGCTGGAGGGAAGGTGGCCCACGCCGGATAAGCAGTGGGACTGGGACATGTGGATGCGACTGGCTGATGTTCGAAAGGGACGAGAGTGTGTAGTGCCCGACGTCTCTCGTACCTACCACTTTGGCGCCTCCGGACTCAATATGAACACCGTCTTTCAGGATCTGTACTTTAAGAAGCACGCCTTTAATATGGATCCCAGTGCGCGGCTGGCTAATGTTAACAGGTAGGTTTGCTGGTAATGTTTTTTAACAAAAGACCAGTTTTTGATTTCTTTTCTTTCCTTCAACAGTCTAAAACGCGAAAACTACGAACGCCTCCTTACCAAACTGATTCGCCTTGCGGTGCTCGTCGACCACAGCAAAAGTCCCTGCGACGGCGCCTTTCTTAAGCAGGCAAGAAACGCCTCCTCTTCTTCTGGTTCATCCAATGGCAACCATTTGTCTGAGCACCAATTGGCTGCCAACTCCAACAGCCTCTTCCTCGTCTTCATGCGAATGTCCAACGAGCACGACTACAGCACCTGGCTGCCGATGGCCAAGTGCCTGCACGTCTGGGACCTGGACGCCCGTGGGCTGCACCGAGGACTGGTCCGCCTGCACCTGAACGGCGCCCACCTCATCATCATCGGCACGCCCTACTCGCCGTACAGTGTTTTCAAGCCGCCTCACATTGTGCCTATCTCGCTGGCTCCAGCTGGTGCCACAGCGGCAGCAGCAGCCGCTACTAAAGTTGTCATTCGACACTGAGCAATTCTATTTTCTGTTTGTCTGTGATGCTTTTTATTCGTCTTGCTTTTTCATGTTTTTGCCTTCTGTTTTGGATGTTCTGTTTTGTGCTTTTGCCAGGTGTCGGTGTGTACCGTAACCAAACTTTGATGATGAGCTCTGTCTGGCATTTCGTATTATTGCATTTTTCATTATTTCTTTGATCATGTTCAATGTGTTCCGCCAATGTGCAATGATGTCGCCACTGGTTCCGCCAATGCTGGCAACTATCCAATTTGTTTTCCATTTCTCTCCATTTGGTCTAGACCAATATTTATACAAAAACAAAAATTCATATAAACAACAAAAAGCTTCTTGCTGGCAAGTCATGCTCCAAATTACAATTTTTCTCTTTTTTCCATTTTTTATTATCGGTTATTTTGCTGTTCATATTACAGCTTTTTTCTGCCTCATCTCGATGTGCCATTTGCACGACTGTTTCGCCTGTTTGACTGCATCTAAAAAGCACCTACTGTGAGAGCGACCCGAGCCACCATATTTTTTCTCTGCCATCTTTTTTGGCCTTGCATTAATACTATTTAATATTAATGCTCACTGCAATCGCCGCTGGTGACCAATCATCGACGCAAAACCAGAGGCATCATCATCATCGCCTACACCAGAAAAGCATCAGCAGCTTCTTTTTCGCCTTTCTCTCTTTTTCTACTTTCCAAATTTTGTGTTCGCTTTCCGATTGATTTAGATGCATTAAATTAAACGACTCAATTTGGTGGCATTTTGCGACAAACTGTACGGTGTACTGAATGCGACCGAGAAGGAGTGCAATTCGCTCCAATTGCCCCATTTACCCGAGCGCTTCTCTTTGGCAGAAACAGCCATTTAACTTGGTGGCAATTGAAGCACTTGTTTGACGGCCTTTTTCTGGTACCGTTGAGCTTGAATTGCTCCCAACGTTTGATTGCCATCTGCCTTTATGAGATAAAATCCCATCTCAAAGGGAACAATTTGATGTGCTAAAGGGAATTTTTTAAATTGAATCGTCACCGGCGCATTTTCTTGTCTACAGTTAGATAGAATGGATAGATTTCAATATTGATTTGCTCAAATACACATGACTGCACCAAGGTTTCAGCTTTGATTACAGTGAATCGGAATTGACATGGAATCTGCACAGTCTTTTCATGACAGTAGCTTTCCAGTAATTGTTTTGTGGCTTTTTATGTTCTTCTGTTTTTGCTTTTTATTGCACTTTATCTCTTTAATTAAACGACAACTTAAATAGTTTGCTGCCTGTTCAACTCAATGATAATTGCCCTCTGTAGTGGCCACTTCTGCTTCGAATGTGCTTAGGTTAAGTCAGTAAGCTTGTCATCACTTTTTTCTTTGAATGTTTAATTTCAATATTTTTCAACTCGTTCATCAGGATTTTTTATTTAAATTGCTTACTGCCTGAAAATACTGGGTACTGCAAACATCCGCAGGGGAAGCTTTATTTTTGGTGTGAAAAGTAGGTATTTGATTCAAATGTCACTGCTACTGCTGCAGCTCTACTGACTTTGTTTGCCCTTTCCCTTTATTTGCCCAGTGACATTCGCTTGCAAGCGCTTTCAAGCAACAGTAAATAATTTGAAGTGCTTTCCGCTTTATAAATTGCACTGCACAGCTGCACCGGTACAGCCAATAAAGTTCATTTTGAAGAACCAGTCAGTTCCAGTGTACTGCCTGCTGGTCAATTCAACAAACACAAGTAGCACAAACTAAATTCTCTGGAATATTCCTCTTTTTACTGCTGGACATTTGCCTGTTTTGCCAGTGCAGCACCAACAAGCTTTTCAGGTTAAGTGTTTTTTCGCTTTAAAGTAGTCATTTCTTTTAATTCTGCTCAAATATTGTTTGCTTAATATCTTTTCTGTATGACATAATGTGACGATTACCAAAATTCTTCTGAACAGAACACTAGGCTGAAAAGAAAAAAATTGCAACAATGTTTTGTATTTGACTTTATTTCAACGTGTATGCAAGCAAGCAAACACACACTCACTTCTGTTGATCACTAGTCTACTTTCTCTCCTCCCTCCCTCCCTCGTCTGTACTAAAACACTTCCAAAATACATATTATTCTCATGAAATCATTGACTTTTTTATTTGTCAAAACTTGTTAACGTCTATACAGTACAGCTAGAATCAACAGAAGAAAGGAAAAAAAATAAAAAGAAAAGAAAGTCTACTCTATACACAGTACAACGATGGTAATGTGCGTAGGCTTCAGCAATGGCCTCGGCCTACGCACATTCCTTTCAGGCACACACACACTTCCGGCTCAGTGTGTGAGTGTGCGGTTTGGAGCACAGATGCCAGATGCCAACTGCAGTGCTGCTGCTGATGCTGCAGATGGCCGCTCATTCAGTCATGGCTGCTGGAAGACAGGCTGAATCATTCAATGTTTCACTTTGCTTTGAAGATGTTTCCCGGAATGCACATCAATCGGCTTAGACTTTGCAAGTGCAGATCTGGTCATCAGTCAGTTGGTGAGTGAGTGAGTCAATCAGTCAGTGGTGGTGGCATTAGTGGTGGCATTGGTTGTCAAGCTCAGTTGTGCCAGCTCATCGGCGGTCAGCCAGGGCCGCAGCTCCTGCCAGGTTTTACTCCACAACTGCTCTTGCAGCTTCTGATCGTAGGAGAGTGCACTGGAGCGAGTGGTCGAGCAGTTTTCAAAGTACGCCCCACTGGTGTCTGCCTCCGACTCGGACAGCGTCGCGTAGAGGATGGTCTCGGCGCCTTCGCTTGCAGACTGCAACATCAGATTTGTAATTAATTAATTAATTTCCTCATTAAACCCAATCTCATCACTCACCCTAAAAAGCGGCGTCTCCTGAATAAACTTGAGCTTGAAGAAGTTGAAACGCTCCATCAGTCCAGTCCGACAGACGCCCGGATGCAGACAGTTGACGGTGATGTACGGCCGCAGAGTAGTAGTCATCTGCGCTGTGAGCCACCGGTCGAGGCAGTAAGTGAACATGACCAAGGAGAGCTTCGACTGAGCGTAGCCGTGGTACACCGAGTAGAGCGAGGTGGAGTGGAGGTCGTGCAGACGGAGGCCGAGACTGGCGTGGTGGGCGCCGCTAGAGACGATGACGATGCGGGATTTAGTGGATTTATTGTTGTTGGCTGAAGTAGAAGGAGAGGGTGAAGGTCGCTGTGCCAAGAGAGGCAGAAGTTTCAGTATGAGCAGACAGTGACTTAGGTAGTTGATGGACATGTGACACTCGAATTTGTCACGTGTCAGACGAAAGGGCACAAACATGACGCCGCCGTTGCAGATCTGATGATAATGGTTAAAATAGTTAGAAAAAAAGGAAAGTAATTTTTAAATGCTTCCACTTACCAGATAGTCAATCTGAGTCACAACGGAGCTGATTTGGTCGGCAAAGCTGACCACCGAGCTCATTGAAGTGAGGTCAAGCGGAAAGACAATAAGTCGCTGGGCGTACCGAGCGTACTCAGCTGATGTCGCATCCAGAAATGTTGCAGTGCCTTTTTCTAGACCCGACACCTGAAGAATCTGCCGGAGAAGTGTCGCCTTGTACTGGGCGATGCTGTCCGGGGAGGCGTCAGCAGGCAGCGTGGACGTACCGGTGACGATGGTGGCGCCCTTGGAGAAGAGAAAGCGGACCACTTCGAGGCCGATGCCGCGGGTGCCGCCGGTGATCACACAGGTGCGTCCCTCGAGGGGCGTCTTAAATTCCTGTTCATATGTCAGCTTACGGTAGCCGAAGAGCTGGTAGTTGCGACACAGCTCCAGCAGAGTGTAGTAGGGGCCATTGCGGTAGGTGAGGAAGGCCGTCCAGAAGAGGAAGAGCAGCTGACTGAGGAGGTGGGTGGCGCGGGTAAGCGCCTGGTGGAGAGAGGTGCCGAACGATGTCACCACGGCCTTCATCGGAGAGGACATTCAGTGCTGTCGTGGGGAGATTTGAAAATGGTTTAAAGAGGACCTGTGCTCGGTGATCAGTCGTCAGGAGACGAATGAACAAGGCAGGCAAGGTGTGTGCCTCTGTTGCTGTCGAATAATACTTTTTTTCTTTTTCTTTCGTCTCTGCATCAGTGTCCATCAGTGTCAGCAGCAGCAGCAGCAGTAGTCCGCACTGCCAAAGAACAGCAAACAGTGGTGAAGACAGAGGTGAACAGTGGTGAACAGGTGACTGACATGTTGACTGTTTTGTTTGTGTGGTGTGGTTCACCCAGAGCACAAGTCAGTCAGTCAGTGTGTCGGCGGTGATGGCGACGGCAGCAGGAGCATTAACATTAGCATTAGTGGTGCATAGCCGAGGTGCGAGTTCAATAGGCTCAGCAATAGCAGCAGCCGAAACATCGTCATAACCTTGACCGGTGATAATGGCCACTGTGCACTGCAGTGTGTGGCCAGTGCCCACTGTGCTTCGGTGGTCATGAGGTGCTCTCTCTCTCTCTCTCTCTCTCTCTCTCTCTCTCTCTCTCTCTCTCTCTC
>JAALOO010000926.1_pt1 | contig 17176 bp, 23 predicted proteins | sample 7257641 | NCBI WGS metagenome assembly JAALOO01 (sample SAMN14085613, study PRJNA598686) | mite metagenome | biome: ENVO:01001000; feature: ENVO:01001002; material: ENVO:01001226; isolation source: single female mite from University of Michigan culture on fish food culture... ...
GGGCAGCAGCAACACAGCCGCCCGCCACTACTTTGGCTTGCCAAACTATTTTGTTTTGTGCCATTTTTTCTTTCCTTCTTTCTCTCAGAGTTTTTCATCATCATCATCATCATCATGTTGTACAGTTTCTCATCAACTTCATCTTCATCGGCCCTCTCTCGCATCAAGTTGTTGTTTCAAAGTGTTTTTTCTGTTCATTTGGCATTTGTAAATTGACCAAAAGATGTCTTTTCAGTATTGAGCACACTTCAACAAAAAGTTGTGCGTTTGTGTATTTATACAGAAAAAAAATTAAAAATTTTACCGATGCACTAAAGCATTGATGACTGATTGATGAGTGGTGGTGGTGGTGGTGAGGGCGCTGCTCACCGTTGATGACCAGTGAGAATGAGGGTGACGTACACACACACACTACTGTACAGTTGCTCAGATGGCGAAATGACAAAAGAATTTTTTTTAAAAAGATGGAAACAGAAAGAATTTGAATTTTAAAAACTTTTTTAGGTGGTTTAATGTAAGCAGCGTTTTTCTTGATTTCAAATTTTTCACTGTATCAGCTACTTTCTTTTTCTCCTTATCTTCTTCTTCTTCCTCCTCCTCATCTTCCTCACTTTTAAGCTACCCCTTCATCTTCAGTACACACCTGCTAAACAGGTATTCATTTTCTGTGATTACTTTTTTCATTGTGCACTTTTTCTTCATTAAAACACACTGATACTATCGCAGAAGGGGGGATTCAAGGACAGCAGCAGTGGTACTGTACAGTTAAAAGCGAAAACACATTTTTCAGCTCACTCCTTTGCTGGCGGCGACTTTTTATTTGTTTTTGCTTTTTTTTCATAATAAATTTTAAACATCATGCATAGCATCACAAGCTGTGTCCTGCTTCAAAAGAGCGGAGTCCATTTGCAGCAATGGTTTCAACCGAGGAGCAGCCATCATCATCACCACCTGAAAAGGCAATTAACATTTCTTCGCCAGATGATGATGAGAAAGGGAAAAATGAGTCTTCAACACCACCGGAACCTGAAAATGCTTTACCCCCAACTGAAACATCGAAACCAGAACCAGTCGTTTCATTTTCCACCAACGGTAACTTAGCTGAAATTCAAACCAATGGAAAAGATGTGCCAGTGGAGAAGAAAACTCAGTCCTCAGATGCTGAGAAAATAAAAAACAGCAATAGCAAAAAGTCTTTCTGGCCCCTGACCGCCTTCTTCTTTCTGCTCACACTGATCCTCCTCCTCTTTGTGTTCATCCTCCTAGGCTTCTCAGAACCATCAACAGAAAATCAACAACAACAACAACAAAATCAACAGCTGAGTTTAAGAAGAAATAAAAATCAAACCACCGTCGTACACTGTACGACCGCCGCCTGTCTGGCGGCCAGCCAATCGATCGCCGCCTCAATGGACTTTGGCGCCGACCCCTGCGTCGACTTCTACAACTACTCCTGCGGAAGTTGGAACAGGGTGAACTCAGCTGAAATAGAGCAGTCAATCTACGTGGTCAGCAGCCGTTTCACACTGCTCGCCACCAAGGTGAGCCGCCAGCTGAAGGAGCTTCTAGGCGACAATTCAACTACCATTAGAAAAAACATCAACAACAGCTCTTCATCTTCTGCATCTGCCTCTTCAAAAGCAGTGACCCTGGCAAAGGAGCTCTACCAGAGGTGTGTTCCCTGGCGGAAGGCCTCTCGGTACCAGTCCAATGCGAGCTACGTTGAGCCACTTCACCGGAAGTTGGCGGAAATCTTTGGAAGCGGTAAAGGCGAATGGCCTTTTCTAGTACTAGACAGCTACAACAACAACAAAACCGCCGACAACAACAACAACAACACTGACCTAAACTTCTCAGCAAAAAATGAAACTGTTTCAAATTCACTCACTAATCAAAAAGAAGTTGTGCAGACGCTGATGAGCCTGCTGGCTTTCGACTCTGCCGCCCTGGTGGACTTCTTCCTCGACGTCGACCTGGGCAATCGAAGCGGCCCTCCACTGTTCTATTTTACTTTGCCCAGCTCCTTCAAAGACGACCGGCCGCTGTACGCCAATCCAGAGACCTACCGAAGGCCGTTGTTAAAAAAGCGAGAATCAATCTTCGCCACCATGGCCAGGTTTTTCACCTTCTCGCCGGCGTACCAGCAGGCAATTGCCAAAAACAATAGCAACGGCAACGGCAGCAGCAGCAGCAGCTCTAAAGTAAACAAACCGATGATCGAGAAGAGCGTCCAAAAGGTGATGCTCCAGCGAGCCACCGAAGTTCTCAACTTGGAGCGAGACCTGGTGCTAGCCAGTTCACCTCGTGACCGCCTGACGACGACACAGGAAAGTCTGCATCGAATCACTCTAGGAGAGCTCAGTGAATTGGTACGAAAAAAGCAGTTTGAAAATTTGACCGACCACTTTGACTGGACGCTCTTTCCGACGCTGTTCATCGAGAAGTTTAACTTGAAAATGTACACAAATATTACTGAAAATACGATCGTCGCCCTCTCCGATATCGAGTACTTCACCAGACTTCCGGCCATCCTCGCCCGTTCACCGCCCACAGTGCTGTACAACTACCTCGGCTGGAAGCTGATTTCCGCCTATTACGAGCCGCCCAACAAGTTGGAGTACTACTTTCCGCTGAACGGAGAGAGCTGGTGCTTTGAGCTGGTCACCGGGCTGCTTGACCGGGCCGTCTCGAGGTTGTATCTTGAAGAGGAGGTGGGCGTGACCAGGGCAAAAGAGTCGAAGTTGCAGGCAGAGGTGATGGTGAAGCGGATGAGGCGGTCGCTGAGGAGGATTATGGCCACTGATCAGATGTGGCTTGATGGAGAGACCCGGATAAAAGCTCTAGAAAAAGAGGCGGCCACCAAGTACAGCACCGCCTACCCGGACTGGCTGCTCGACAATGAGGCCCTGGATGGGCACTACGGGCTGGATGAACAGGTTTATGAGGAGATAATTAATGGAAGCCAAAACAACAATGAAAATAGTCACTTTCTTGAAGCGGTTTTCGCCCTTAGGAAGCACCGAATGGCCACCTTTGCCGCCAGAAGAAGCGGTTTCATAACACGAAAGTGAGAAAAAACTTATTTTTTTGAAAAAAAAATCATTTTATGTCTTTTCGGTTTTTTTCTGTTTCTGTACAACAGTGCAAAATTTGGCGCAGCAAGCATCAACGCCTTTGCGATTCCCTTCGCCAATGCAATTGGTAAGCACTTTGTAAATACGTTTTTTGTACAACTAAAATTAAACAAAAAAAATTTACTTTTGTCAGTACTTCCGGCGGCACTACTTCAACTGCCCCTCTTTGACGTCGACCGGCCCGCCTACCTGAACCTCGCCTCAATCGGCGCAGTGATCGGCCACGAGGCGACGCACCACTTTGACTACAATGGCCGGGCTTTTGGGGCGGACGGCAGCCTGATGGAAAAAGGAACTAGCGGCTGGTGGACCCAGGAAACGGCGGAGCACTTTGAGGCGGCGGCAAAGTGTTTTGTACGACAGTACGACAATGTAACCGATTTGTGGACGGAAAAACGGTTGAAAGGAAACCTGACCCTAAAGGAAAATATGGCCGACCAAGGAGGGCTGTGGATCGCCTATGGCGCTGCCTTTGATGATGAGGAAGAGGATTCATCAGAAATCGAACTTCTTCCCGGCAAGCTGGAGACCTTCACCGCGGAGCAGCTCTTCTTCGTCACCTACGCGCAGACCTGGTGCGCCCACTACGCCGACCCAAAGTACCTTGCCTATCAGATTGACACTGATACGCATGCGCCGGAGCGGTATCGGGTCAACATTCCCCTGGCCAACTACGCCCCCTTTGCCCGGGCTTTCAGCTGTCCGGCGGAGGGCTACCGGTCGGCGATGAATCGGGCGAAAAGTCGCTGTTGACAGCACAGCACAGCACAGTGCTGGTGATACATAGTGTTTTAAGCAAATTCATTAAGCGTGAGCTAATACAAAATACAAAATCAAAATCTGTTTTTATCTTTCCCATCTTCCTTTTTGCATAGTACCCGTTGAGTACTCACTGTGTTTACTGCTGTAATTGCTGCACTTTCATCGTTTTTTTCACATAACGACTTGCTGATATTATCAGAAGAAAGCTCAAGGACGGCAGTGTACTGTTCTGTTGAGTTCTGTTAAAAAAGCAATGGTATCGTGCACTCTTTTGCCTGAAACAAGGAGTTATTTGATTTTTGTTTTTGTTTTACTGATTTAGATGTTTCAGATGAGCATTAGCGTAGCTGAAAAATTTTTGTTTCTTTTTTACTAATTTGTTATTGCTTTTCACTCTTTTAAAAAAATCATTTCGGTTAAACTGAGAATCTGCGGTTGTAGATTAATGCCATGTGTAAGCAGATGAACATGAAAGATTCTTATTGAACGGTCAAAAGTAAAAAATTATTTGTTTGTTGCTTTCCTATTTTTTAAATAGCAATTTGGGTTATCTTAAAAATGCCAATAAGCCATTGCAAACATTAAAACAGCAACGCATCAGTGTGTGTTTGAGAGTTAAAATTGCTGCACACTACTAAAAATGCAGTAAAGCGTAGTTGATACAAATCATTAAACGGTATCACTGCAGCAGCAGCTTAAAAAATTGATTACCCAAAACAATCTTTCTGTTTGTTGTTATGCAAAGCTAATGATATCCTACCAGCAGATAAAAGAGCTACTTCAACCATCAAAAGTTAGCTCAGTGATCGGGGAACTTTTATCCTCACTTATTTATTGCTCATACTTAGTAAACAAACAAAATGAAACTTTGCATTTTTACTTTGACATTTTTTTACTATTTATCCCTGCTAGTCAGTTGTACAACCGGTGATCCGACACTGTACGAGTACTACACTGAAGGTGGAATTAAAAGTGGCTTGAAGGCAGACAATGCCGACCACTTCATCCTCAACGGTCGACCGCTGGTGCTCTTCGGTGGCTCTCTGCACTACTTCCGGCATCCTCACCAGTACTGGAGCCGCCTGCTGAAACAGTACCGAGCCGCCGGCCTGAACACCGTACAGCTGTACATTCCCTGGAACGAACACGAGGACCTTCCGGGGAGGTTCGACTTTGGAGAACACTCGGAGCAGCTCAACTTGGACCGCCTGTTGACGGAGATTAAAAGGGCAGACCTTTTTGCCGTCGTCCGCCCCGGGCCGTACATCTGCGCTGAGTGGGACTTTGGCGGCTTGCCTAGTTGGCTGCTAAGGGAACCGAACATTGCCCTCCGAACTTTCAACGTTCCCTATCTAAATCGAGTGAAACAATACTGGAAAGCGGTGTTCAACGTCATCAATCGCCACCAGTTTTCAGTCTCAGGTTTGTACAGTAGTAAAATGGTATAAAAAATCTCACTAAAAATTAATTGTACAACAGGCGGCCCCGTGCTGATGGTCCAGCTGGAAAACGAGTACGGCGCCTACATCAGTGAAAATAAAAAACAACAGGAACGGGACAACAACGTCAAATATCTTCAATACCTTCGAAACCTCACCTTAGAGTCGGGTTTCACACAGCAGCTCTTCACCTCCGACAACATCATCTACTCTGACCAGAATCCAACGAGGAACATCTTCCCAGCAGAAGACAACGTCCTCGAGACGGCCAACTTTGGCCAAGACGAGGGGGCAATTGACGCCAAGCTGGTGAACATGTCTCGGGCGCAGCCGAACCGGCCGCTGTACGTCTCCGAGTACTGGTCCGGCTGGTTCGACGCCTGGAGCTACCAGCGGCACAACCACTCCCATCAGACGACCGATCCTAAAACCTTGGTTTCAGTTGCCGAAAAAATAATTCGGGCCCATAACGGCTCGGTGAATTTCTACCCTTTTATCGGTGGGACCAATTTTGGCTTTCAAAATGGGTTCGCTTACTCTGACGGTGATGACTACTTTTGGGTGACCACCAGCTACGACTACGATGCGCCGATCAGCGAGTCCCACCAGTACACTGAAAAGTATCACCTGATAAGGCAGCTGTACAGTAGGCTGGTCAGCATTGGTCATTTGCCAAAGTTAAATTTACCATCAGTTCCTCCGGCTTCAAAGTTAACTTCTTATGGAACGATTGAAATAAAAGAAGTTTTATCTTTTGAAGATATTCTAAAAGCTTCTACAAAGTTTACCCTGAAAAAAGCAGTTCCAATGGAACTGTTGGAACTAGGCCCCGGCTACGGTCAGCGGTACGGTTTTATCAACTACCGAGTGGTTGCTGATAAGAGGGTGAAAAATTACGCCGTTAAAGGTAGGTTGTTTTGATATTTTTTTATACACTTGATAAACTAATTTAGCAAATTACTTCTCTAGGACCGATTCAAGACCGGGGCATCCTTCTGGTGGACGGCCTTGAGCAGGCGGTGGTCTTCAATGAACTGAATTGTAGCATTGACATTTCAACATTAGCAGATAATGGATCAAATGCAAATCAGCACACCTTTGACATGCTGGTAGAGAACATGGGCCGTGAGAATCACTTTGCCAGCTTTCCCACCACCGACCTGAAGGGCATCAGCTCACCTATATTTCTGGACGGAGTTGAACAGACTTCACTGGAGGTCTACTCACTAGACTTTAACACCTCCTTTATGAGCAGCTTGGACAATCAAAGTTGGAAGTTGATGTCGCTGGAAAAGTCAACAAATGAAAACTCTGGTCCAGCACTGTACAAAGGACATTTGCAGCTTTCAGAGCAGCCCAAGGACACCTATCTGCTGATGGACGGCTGGACTAAGGGAAACGTTTTTGTGAACAACTTTAATATTGGCCGGTACTGGAGTGTGGGCCCTCAACGGGCGTTGTACCTTCCAGGAGTTTACTTGAAAAATGGCCTAAACACCATCAAAGTGTTTGAACTGCATAAAGCAGGCAAGCAGCTGACTTTTGTTGATAAGCCAGTTTGGAAGGGTTAGTAAAATAAAATAGTGTTTTTCTTTATCAATTTTTTTGCTTTACTGTGTTTTCTCTTTGTGTGATTTTACAGTAGTTTTATCATCTTTTAGTTTACTAGTCCACAACAATCTGACTAGATTGGAAAAAGGAGCTTCCCAGGTGAGGTAAAGGTAAAGGGCAACCAGATAGGAAAGTACCAGTGCAGAGCTGGCCTGCTGAAACATTCCATTGACTGACAGGGAAACAGTGGTTCGGGTCTGCAGGACATTGTAGCCGATGATCATAAAGTGGCCCAGGCAGAGAGAAAAAGAAAGTCTCGAAAAAGGCTGAAAGATTTGGGCGGAAAGAAAACGGGCAAAAGCATTGCTTGGATCGATTGCGCACTGATAAACTACCCAACCGCTGACCAAGTTCCAGAGAAGGGCGCCAGTGAAGAGAAGGACGGAAATGACCAAAGTCACAGGCAAAAAAATGAACATTTTTTCAACAGGAGTTTGCATCAAAAAGTAGGTGTGACTAAAAAAGATGACGGTGACCAAAGAGGCAACTGTCCAAAGGAGTTTAGTCAGCTTGGGAGAAAGTTTCAAAACAAAACCTTCCAACAGCATTTGACCGATAATGGCGCCCACAAAGTAGGGCACCAGGGCGTTAAACGGGTACTGGTAGATGACCCGCAAGGTGTACATGTACTCGGGCAAACTGCCGGGCAGGGCAAACAAAAATAAATCATAATTTTTTGCAACACAAAAAAGTACTCACATGTCCAGCGAGAAGGGCAGAAAGTGGGGAAACATCGGCCGGGCAAATCCGGTGAGAAACACTGCAGTGGTGACCAAGAATTGAAAACCAATGAAGAGACTTGAAACGATAAAAGTCATTCGAGATCCTTTTTTTGCATAGACCACCAAAAGAACGTAGGCAATCAGGTGGATTTGCATTTCAGCGGCCAGGTACCAGCTGGAGATGTTGCACTAAAAAAAGTTATCAGAAAAAATTGAAATTTTTATCAATCTTATCAAAACCTTATCACCTACACTACAATCCGCTGGAAGAAGGTTCTGCAGGTACAGCAGATGTGCCCACCAGTAATCGTAGCAACTGTCCAGGCCTATCATTAGATGATGGTGCTGAGCAAGCGGGCCCGATCCTAGAACTTCCATTATCACCGTCAGACAAATGGAGCCGACCATTACCGGGGTGTAACGAAGCCATCGAAGGAGCACAAAGGGCAGATAACCGATTTTAGCCTTTTCCCTTGAAAGGGCATTGTAGCTCATCAGCAGACCACTGAGCAGGAAAAAAGTGTGCACCAGTAGGCCGCCGTTGAAGAGCACCTGATAAGGTAGTGTTCTCATGTTGGCCTGAAAGTCGGGAAGAAGTCGGGCGAAAGGGGAAACAGTGGCAGGGCCGCCGATCATCAGCGAGCTGACGTGGGCGAGGACGATGACCACTGAGGAGATGGCTCGAATGCCGTGAACAAAATGAAATTTTTGTTTCCCGCTTTTCAGGTCTTCTATGATGGAATTTTCTGAAGAATTTTCTGAAAAACTGCTTGTGTCGTCAATGCGAACCAGTCTTTGGGTGTTGGTAATTGGAGAGAAGCAATGAAGAACTTGAAAACAAAAAGAGGTGCTTTTGTTTTTATTGTCAGTCGGTGATAATCCAAAAAAATCGGCAACAGCTGAAAGCAGCACTAGAGTCATTGGAATCGCCAGAATAGTTCTGCAAAAAGGGGAAAATGATATTACTGAATTGAAATAAAAATAACAAAATTTTTGCTCTACATTGCGACCCAAAGCTTTGGATTGTACGGCGGTGGGTCGTCTCTTGACTGGCAGTAGGTGACGTTGAATTCTAGCGATTGCAAAATTTCAAAATCTAAAATAAAACACAAAAACTATTTAAAAATTCATTTTCAAACATTTTTGTTTATTTTTAGCTTACATGACCTCATAACCGCCCTAATCTCCTCTTGGTGACAGAGTGAGGGAAAGCAGACCGCCGAACTGATGGAGTACTTGTTGTCCAGGGTGTGCCACATTTCAACAGCATTGACCTTCCATTTTGACTCCAAAAGTGAGGCATTGTACGTTACCGGTTGATAGGCAGCTCTGGGAATGTTCACCGTGGCCAGGCAGTACTTGCCCACAAAACCCACTCCCAGCTCAAATTGTCCATCAACCGACAAACACTGGTCATAGTCGCCCAGTTCAGTTGTGGTGCCGGAGAGCAGGCCAATTGGAAGTGAGCCCATTGAGTCGATCACTGAACAAAAGCAGGAAAATCTTATTACGAGTTTTGATAGCTTGAAATTTATTACTCACTTTTTGCCGACCACTCCGTTTCCAGTGGTTTATCAATCATAAACTTGAGAACATTGAAACACTTTTGGCTCACTTGTCCTCTTTTTACCAGATCATCCTTGACCACCGTTTTCTCCCACTGCCTCTTGATGTCCTCACTTCTTTGCCGTACATAGTCATCAAAGGCTCGGTTCATCGTCGACCAGTACTGGTCAGCATTGTTGGTGACATATTTTGCCAGGTTTTCATGGCCGCCGTGAGTTCGACCATAAGTCCATCGAGCGGTCACATTGATCAGCTCAAAGGGAGTAAAATCAGGTGACATTTGACGTCTGAAAGGCTGATGAGGGTGTTGAGCTGCTGTTTTATGGCAAAGTGTTAATTGGAAAAGGGTTAATGAAAAAATGACAAATCTAATGCAGAGTATCATGTTGGTAAAAGGCGTTTGTTAAATCATTTAACATTTTTTAAATTTTTTTTGTAAAGTAGACAGCTAAAAACAAAACAATAAAAAAAATTATCAAACGGACGCCAATTGCTACTAGATAACTGTACAAAAAGGATGTACCAGTTGAACTGTTTATCATTTGCAGCAATAACAAGAAAAAGTTTTTTTTTGGTGGCGAAAAGAGCAAATTGATAACTTGTGTACACAAGTTTAATCTAAGTGCAGTTTAATTTCAAAATAATTAAAACCATCAAAGGGAACAGTGCTCAAATCACAAAACTCAATTAATTCTTCTTTTTGTTCAACTTCACAAATAAATCATTTTTTGTTATTTTCTCCTTCTCTTTCCTTGTCGGCCACAACAGCTTGACCAAATTATCAAATGGTGCATCCCAAGTCAGGTAGAGGTAGTAGGCAATGAGATAGGAAAGTACCAGTGAAGAACAAACCAGTTGAAACATACTATTTCCGGTCATGGTAACGGTGGTCCTCGTCTGCAGCGCATTGAACCAGGTGGTCATAAAGTGGCCCAAAAAGAGGCAAAATGAAAGTCGAGAAAAAGGTTGAAAGATTTGTGCAGACAGGAAACGGGCAAGAGCATTCTGTGGATCAACTGCACACTGGTAAAAGGTCCAACCACAGACGGCGCTCCAGAGGAGAACACCGGTAAAGAGGGCGACGGAAGTGGTCATCGTTCCGGGCATGAAAATGACCATCTCCTCAGCGGGAACTTGCAGCGGAAAGTAGGTGTGCGTGAAGAGGACAACGGTGATGGCAAAACAGGCTGTCCAAATAAATTTAGTCACTTTTGGAGATATTTTAAGCACGACGCCCTCCAGCAGCATCTGCCCCACAATGGCGCCCACAAAGTAGGGCGCCAGAGCGTTGAAGGTAAAGAGGTAGGTCACTCGGAGGTTGTACAGGTACTCGGGCAAGCTGCAGAGCAAAAAAATTCAAGTTATTTTTTAAACATGAATCACAAAACAAGAAAATCTTACACGTCAAATGAAAATGCGCCATGCTGAAAGATGATCGGCCGTGCCCAGCCGGAAAGCACCGTCCCGCTGAGGGCGACAAGGTGCAGTCCAATGAAAAGACCGGAAGTGATGTACGTCAACTTGGAGCCCTTTTTTGCGTAAACCACCAGCAGAACATAGGCAACCAGGTGGAGCTGCATTTCGGCAGCCAGGGACCAGCTGGTGACGTTTGGCTAAAGAACAAAAAAAAGAGATTCAAAAATTATAATTTTCATACTTCAAATCATTCAAATTCAATTTTTTTCTGGCAAAACCTTCTCTTACATTAGCCTCCAGCGGCACCAGATTGTGAACGTACAGCAGGGCGGCAGTCCACCAGTACCGGTAGTTGCTGTCCAGCTCCACCATCAGGTGGTCGTGGTGAAAAAGCGGTCCAGAGCCAAACAGTTCCAGCGAAACGCCCAAACAGATGGAGCCGATCATCACCGGCGAGTAGCGCAACCAGCGCCGGGCGCCATGAGCCAGAAAGCTATTTCTGACTTTTGATGATAGCCTCCCATACGCCAGCAGCAGCCCACTGACCAGGAAGAAGGTGTGCACGAGGAGGCCGCCGTTGAAGAGCGCGTTGTACAACGGGGAGCGCATATTAGCCCGGTAGTCGATCACATGTCGGGCGTAGGGCTGAACCGGATAGGCGATGCTAATTACCACGCCGGTGGCGGTGACGTGGGCGGCCACGAGGGCCGCCGAGGAAAGGGCTCGGAAGCCGTGCAAAAAGTGGAACTTCTGTGCTCCGCTTTTTAGATGATCGATGAGGGTGGTATTTTCAGGTAAACTTTGGGCGCCAGTTTTGGTGCTGGTGGTGTCCTTCATGTGGACCAGTTTTTGGGTGTTGGAGATGGGCGAAAAACAGTCCAGAATTTGGCGGCAAAAGGTAAAAGATGTTCCACTGTTTTCAGAGCAAGGCACTAGAAGAAGGTCGACGACCACTGAAAGGAACACTAGAGTGGTGGGAATGGCGAGGATTGTTCTGGAAAGAGAGATAAAGTGGTGGTATTTTACTGAAAACTGATAAAAAATATTTTTTTTGTCGTACACTGCAACCCAAATCTTTGGATTGTACTGCCGTGGCTCGTCTCTTGACTGGCAGTAGGTGACGTTGAATTCTAGCGACTGCAAAATTTTGTAGTCTGAAAGAAAGTGAAGACATTGTTAAAAAACTGTTTTTATTTTTTTCAAAATTTTTGTACTTACATGATCTCATCACTGCTCTGACCTCCTTTTCCTGGCAAATGGAGGGAAAACAAACTCCCATACTGATAGAAAACTTGTTATCTAAGATGTGCCACAGTTCAACGGCGTCAACCTTCCATTTTGAAGTACCCAAAACTGAAGCGTTGTAAATCACCGGTTGGTAGGGTTTTCTGGGCAGGTTTACCGTGGCCAGACAGTACTTGCCCACAAAGTTGACCTGCTCAAACTGTCCATCAACGGCTAGACACTGGTCAAAGTCGCCCAGTTCAACCAAATTGCTAGAGAGCAGGCCAATTGGAAGTGAGCCCATTGAGTCAATCACTAAACAAAAAAGAAAAATTTTATTACAATGTTTTGATAACTTGAGTATTACTCACTCTTTGCCGACCACTCTGTTTTCAGCGGTTGATCGATCATAAACTGCAGAACATCAAAACATTTCTGGCTCACTTGTCCCCTTTTAACTAAATCATCTTTGACCACCGTTTTCTTCCACTGCCTCTTGATGTCCTCACTTCTTTGCTGTACATAGTCATCAAAAGTTTTGTTCATCGTCGACCAGTACTGATCAGCATTGCTGGTGAGGTACTGCGCCAGCTGATCATGGCCACCGTGAGTTCGACCATAAGTCCACCGGCTAGTCACATTAATCAGCTCAAAGGGAGGGGAAAAATCAGGTGACATTTGACGTCGAAAAGGCTGTTTCACTTGATGTATTTCATTACAAAATGATAATGTAAAAATGAGAGGCAGCAAAAAAGAATTTGCACAAAAAACAGTAAACAGTTTTGAGCATCGATCTAGTAACATTACTTTAGCTTGGTGGTTCTAAATAAGTCAAAATTAAAAAATTAAAATTGTAGTAACTTTTTAACGTTTTAATCATACTAATTTTCAAATTTTTTCAGTGTTTTTATAACAATCAAAAGTTTATCAACGAACTTTTTTTGTAAATTACGCCGGTGCATCTGCACTATTCAGGTTATCTAATACTGTTACGTCAACAAAATGAACATTTTTTGTAATTTAAAAAAAATCTTAATTATAGCGAATCTAGGTAATTTTAGCAAGAAATTATATTTAAGATTACAAAATAATGCTTTTTAAAAGTGCTAATGCAAGCGAGTGAAAAAACCAAACCCATTGCTTACAAAAATCAGTTTAAAAAAGTTCACTTCCTTTTTTTGCTTAACTTTATCTGCTCATCATCAGCATCATCATCAGCCGCCACTTTATCCTCTCTAGCCTTCCACAGCAGCCTAACTAAATTGGCAAAGGGAGCCTCCCAGGTCAGGTAGAGGTAGTAAGCAACCAGGTAGGAGAGCACTAAGGCCGAGCTAATCTGCTGAAAGACGCCATTTGGGGTCAGTGAAACGGTAGTTCGCGTTTGGAGAACATTGAACCAGGTAATCATGATGTGTCCTAAGGAGAGGCTAAAAGAAAGTCGAGAGAAAGGCTGAAATATTTGCGCAGATAGAAAACGAGATAGGGCATTTCCTGGATCGATTGCGCACTGGTAAATTGTCCAACCGCTGACAGCATTCCAAAGAAAAGTCATTGCAAAGATGGTCACCGCCGTGGCCATTGTACCGGGAAGGAAGATGACCAGCTCCTCTTCGGGAGTTTGCATCAGAAAGTAGGTGTGCGTGAAGAAGAAAAGTGTGATAAAAAAGACAATGATCCACAGGAGTTTAGTCAGCCTAGGAGAAAGTTTCAGCACAACTCCCTCCAACAACATCTGCCCGATGATGGCGCCCACAAAGTAGGGCAGCAGGGCGTTGAAGGTGAAGAGGTAGAAAACCCGGTTACTGTACTCAAATTCGGGATAACTGAAAATAAAACAAAAAATAAAATAAAAATGAGCAAAAATAAACAAAAATTAAATCTAACTCACATGTCAAACGTAAAGGCGTAGTAGGTGAACATCGTCGGTCGGGCCAGACCTGAAAGCAGCACCCAACTTTGGGCCACCAGTTGAAAACTGATAAAAATCCCCGAAACTATGTAAGTAGCCCGAGAGCCCTTCCACGCGTACACCACCAAAAGAACATAGGCAATTAAATGAATTTGCATGTCAGCAGCCAGGGTCCAGCTGGGGATGCTGCACTGAAAACAAAAATTAAAAATTAAAAACTGAATAAAATAAAAATACTTAACATTACTTACATTAGCATCCAGCGGGAGAAAGTTCTGCACGTACAGCAAATTCGCCCACCAATACTGGTAGCACCGGTCCAAATTGAAAGACAGCTGATCGGCATGAAAAAGCGGTCCTGAACCAAAAAGTTCAAGAGTCACAGTCAGCGCCAGGGCGCCCACCAGCAGGGGCGTGTAGCGAAGCCACCGGAAGAGGATAAAAGAAAGGTATCCTATTTTTATCTTCCCATTTTTAGCCAGCCCTCGGTAGGTCATCAGCAGGCCGCTCAGCAGGAAGAAAGTGTGCACGAGGAGGCCGCTGTTGGCGAGTGGCTGGTAGAACCATTCCCGACTTCCGGTCCGGTAGTCAGTCAGGTAGCGGGCAAAGGGCAGCACTGACACCTGACTTCCGGCGACGAGGGCGGCGGTGTGCGAGCAGACGATCAAGGCCGAGGAGAGGGCTCGAAAGCCGCTGATAAAGTGGAACTTCCGCCGTCCACCCTGGAGGTCTTCTTTGAGAGTGTTTTTTGCTGTTGTTGATAAGCTAGAAGATGTGTCCTCCATTCGAACCAGTCTTTGGGTGTTGGCGATGGGAGAGAAGCAGTGAAGAAAGGTTTGAAATAATAAAAATTTAGATTTGTTGCTTGTTTTGCCGTCAGTGTTTGGGGAGCCACAGCACAGGTCGGCAAAGAGGGAAAGGAGCACCAGGAGCATTGGAATGGCCAGAATGGTTCTAGTAAAAAGATAAAGTTATAGTCAGTTTGTGAAAAGAAAACTTTTAGAGTGTTTATATTACACTGCAACCCAAATCTTCTGATTACTGTACTGCCGGGGCTCGTCTCTCGCCTGACAGGTGGTGACGTTAAACTCCAGCCACTGCAAAATTTTGTAATCTAGAAGAAGGTGGAAATTGTTAGATTGTTTTTCAGTACTTTTTTACTTACATGACCTCATCACCGCTCTAATTTCATTTTCCCTACAAAGTGAGGGAAAACAAATGCCCACACTAATGGAGTACTTGTTGTCCAGTTGGTGCCACAGCTCAACAGCGTCAACCTTCCACTTTGCCCCCAAAACTGAAGCATTGTAAGTCACCGGTTGGTACGATTTTCTGGGAAGGTTCACCGTGGCCAGACAGTACTTTCCAACAAAATCTACTTTTTTAAACTGTCCATCAACCGTCAAACACTGGTCAAAGTCGCCCAGTTCGACCATGTTGGTGGAAAGCAGGCCAATTGGAAGTGAGCCCATCGAGTCGATCACTAAACAAAAACAAAAAAATCTTATTTACAAGTTTTGATAACTCAAAACTTATTACTCACTTTTTGCAGACCACTCCGTTTCCAGCGGCTTATCAATCATCTCTTGCAAAACATCAAAACACTTTTGGCTCACCTGTCCACCCTTCACCAGATCATCACTGAACACTGTTTTCTCCCATTGCCTCTTTATCACCTCACTTCTTTGCCGTACATAGTCATCAAAGGCTCGGTTCATCGCTGACCAGTACTGGTCAGCGTGGTCGGTGACGTACTGCGCCAGTGAGCTGTTACTGACCTCAGTTCGACCGTACGTCCACCGACTGGTCACGTTGAAGAGCTCCAAAGGAACGAAATCAGGTGACATTTTACGCCGAAGAGGAAGCTGATGTTTTTCTTTTTGATAAGATGAGACAGGCTGAAAAAATGACACTAAGGTGAAAATGGAAAGGGTAACAAGCTGTACAAATTGCCATTTTGAACATCGAGTTGCGATCATTATGATGAAATATTCAGTTCAAGGTTATTTGTAGTATCCTTGGGGGTTTACTAAAACAAAACAAACAAAAGTTTTTTCAAAAAAGGTTTTGCACTACAGTCGTCAGGACAAATGACAGCAGCCTTTTTACTAGATTTTATCTTCATTTTGTGCAATTTTTATTTTATTTGACCGGACGTGATGTTGTTGTTATTGTTACCGGTGCGCATATTTCTGCTGAAAAAAATGTACATCAACCCGTTGCCAGTACATATTTAGTGCAACTGTTAGGCGTCACGTACTGTTTTAGACATTCCACAGCTTCAATATATTGTGGATACAATCAGCGTTTAATTAAATTTAGGCTAACCTCTTTTCTAAAAAACGATAAATGCTGAAACAAATCAAATCAAAGCAACAACAACAACAACAAAAACCAACAACACTTTGATCAAAGTATAAAAACAGGCGTTTTTTACTGCACACAAACAGAATTAAAATTAATTCAGTTCAACCTCAAAATTAGTCCAACTATGAATAAACCGCTCTTTCTTTGTCTGTTCCTTGCAGTTGTAGCATATAAAATTTTTGGTAAACAAAACAAAACCAAGTTTTTTTCTAAAACCAAAAACCTAACCACAATTTTCCCATAAAAAAAGCCCTTGAAAATGATTCCGAAAGCCTTCGAGGCGAGTGCAAGGGCGGCCAGAGCATCTACAAGACGGTGGTCAATGAGACGGCGGGGAAAAGTCCCGATAACAGGCCGCTGGTCCACGAATGCTTTGAGACAGTTCGAAAAATGCCAAAAATCAAATGGGGCTGCTACCACTCTGCTTCCGGTCGTTGCCGCTGCACCATCGACTCGAACTTCATCTGGAGCTACGACCAGACGCTGGCCGAGGGCCTGTACAGTTTGCTGCTGAACAGCGACGGCTTTGAGTGGGACCAGGCGGAAACGCACCAAGGCAACTTTTATCTAGCCTACAGTTGTGCAAAGGGGAAAAGGAAAGAAGGCTGAAAACAGTCCTGATTAGTCATGTAGGAGATTTTTTAAACACTGAAAAAAATGCACAAATTTTTAAATTAAATGGTAGACTCAAAAAAGAGGGTTACTTTTATTACTGCTGATGGTTTTTTCGAAAGTGCTTTTTAAGGCCATCCTTTCTGACAAATGTTTTCTGACAAATGGAGCACTGAAATGGTCGAGAGTTGCTGTGAACTGATTGGTGTCGATTGAGATTACCTTTTTTTGCAAATGATTTAGCGCAAATCGAGCACTTGTAGGCTCGGATGCCAGTGTGAACTGATTGGTGTCGATTGAGATCACCTTTTTGTGCAAATGATTTAGTGCAAATCGAGCATTTGTAGGCTTGGATGCCCGTGTGAACTGATTGGTGTCGATTGAGATCACCTTTTTGTGCAAATGATTTAGTGC
>JAALOO010001344.1_pt1 | contig 17164 bp, 9 predicted proteins | sample 7257641 | NCBI WGS metagenome assembly JAALOO01 (sample SAMN14085613, study PRJNA598686) | mite metagenome | biome: ENVO:01001000; feature: ENVO:01001002; material: ENVO:01001226; isolation source: single female mite from University of Michigan culture on fish food culture... ...
TCTGCAAAGATTTGGCTCCTCAATCTTTTAACGGTGCAAACACGGGAAAAAGTGAAGCAAATTCAAGCATGTGACTGTAGTAGTGGTAGTAGTTGTATTATTATTAGTAGTAGTAGTAGTAGTAGTAATAGTATTAATAGTGGTACACTCTGGATGAAGGAAATGTGTGTGCTTTGCTTTAGCTGCTTATAAAAAGAAGAGAAAAGTTAGCAAGAAGCTCAACTTTAATTTTGGTGTTGTTTACACTTTGGCAAAGCAACCACTAAGTTGTGTTGCTGCTGTTGATGAACGACCACTTGCTTCACCGAGAAACCAATTCGAAATCAAAGCTCGTTTCAGCGCCACACATGCATTCTCGGCCCATCGATTAAGCTCACTGCCAGTCAGAGGCTGGCATTAGCAGTTGACTGCCGCTTAGTCAGTGATGCAGTCAGTCTGTGTGCATCGTCCCTTTGCTAATCAACGAAAGCAGGAAAAAGAAGAGAGAGAGAAAAAAACAGGGAAAAAGTTGAATAAAAAGCTACTACTGCTAATGCTCCGACGCTTGCCGGCATGCGGCGTCTTTGAGGCGCCTATTTCTTCTTCATCTCGTTTTTTCCTTCTTCTTCTTAATGCGCTGAAAAGAAGAAAAAGAAGAAGCAAAAGCAAAGAGGAGGAGTATAGTACAAATCATCAGTAAACTTTGGGGTTTTGCCGGTTTGGGCGATAATGGCCCTGCACACACACACACACACACACACACGCCAGAGAGCCATGGTGCCCGTCGTCCGTCCGTCCTTGGCAACGAAAGTAGACGTCTCCCCGGGTATCGTATTTCCTCCTTTTCACCTAGCTGCTTTCACCATTACCACTGACTGATTTTGGGGCGGCAAGAATCCAACTATTTCCTATCCTTGGGAGCATTTGCACACACACACACAGAAAAGAAGAACGAAACACTTCGGTGGTGAGTTAGTTCTCCAGCCAGCCAGTCAGTCAGTTTCCAGCATCCCAAAGGGCCAATGGCAAATGGCATTGGTGTGCTGCTGCACTGCTGCTCTGCTGCTGATGTTTTCGTTTTCTCAACTTTTCTCTAGTGTCTGCTCACTAACACTGCTGTACCACTTGGAACTTTACTTTTCATGCATAGTTTAGTTCAACGATCCTCGGTAAAGTGACGGCACTTTGCAATGTTGAAAAGATGTGAAAGAGCGAAGCGAGCTTTCACTCGACAAATGATCCACTGCAACGAAAACACATTTTTGCTTTCATTTTCATTCAAATTTTTTTATTTTCTTTTTCTTTTCACAGATGGGCTCTAGTTTCCAGACGAAAGAAAGAAAGAAAGCCAAAATAAGGTAAAATAAAAAAAATTGGAAAAAAGTGTGCATATAAAAGTGAGCCCAAATGGCAGCAGAATGTGTGTGATGCTGTGCAGTGCTGTGCTGCTCTGAAGTGCGTCTCGACGCCGTCTGGTCGCTTTCAATTTCCAGACAGTACTGTTCCATGTTTCGCCCGTCAGTCAGTCAGACTCCAATTAGGCTCACCAATTTCCCTTTAACTTGGCTGAGTGTGTTTGTATGTATGAGTGTGTGTGTGTGTGTGGTGTACACTCGCCACTACGATTCAATGGACAAACATTCAACCAAACTCTGTTTTGCGCGCAGACTTTTGTGCTAGTACCACCACCAGCACTACTGCCATCGACTTTTGGAGTCAGTGTCCAATTTGTGACAATTCGCAAGTTGGTGGCTCACTCCAAGTGGCAAGGCTTGTGGCATAGTGCTTTTCATTCTGCACTCATTTTCTCTCTTCTTTCTTGTTCCATTCTTTCATTCTCATTTTCTCTCTTGTTCTTGGTATCTTTCATTTTCTCTCTCTTATTCTTTGCCCCGTCTCCATGCCCGCCTGCCTGCCTGTCTGTCTGTCTGTAGCCAATTAAGTTAATGCATGGCGGGCAAGTGAGGCGAATAGAGCGAGCAAGTGCAGACGCTCTTGCAACACACATTACCGCACCAATCGACAAAGTTCTCGCTCTCCGCCAACGCTGAACCCTCCAGTTTTGGGCTTTCTTTCTTCTTTCTCCTTTTATAAAAGAATATAAATTGAGAAAATGTGAAAGAGGAAAATGAAAAAGGCTGCTGCTGCCTCTGCTGGTTTCCTCTGCTAGTGCCGGCTGATAGCCAGCTAGCCACTACTAGTACTACTACTACCATTTTCAACTTGACTCAATCGAAACGATGCGGCTCAGTAATTCTAACAAGTTTCTGTTTGCTCCACTTGACAACGAGACAGAGATAGATTGGAGGGCGCCCGAAGTTTTTCTTTTGCAAAGAATTGAAAGCAACTGAAAAAAGTAGTTGTTGTTCCTTGCACGCTGCACACACACACACACACGATCAATGCAGCCGGTGTTGATGGTCCATTAGCGACAGTGGAGATGCGCACCAAGGCCTAGGCAGCACTTTCTTTTGCTTTGACAAGGCACCATTGCACTGTGCCTCCTTGAAAATGCCAACGTGAGTGATGCACTTTCATAAAACACATTCACACACACACACACATTCACGCAAACATGGGACTTATAGACAAGCTGCCCGCACACCACCACAGTATCACTTAATCGAATTACCAGCAACTACTGCAAAAAGGAAAGTGCTAAAGACTGAAACAACGTTAAAAAAGTGACTAAACCTCAGAGTTTGTCTCTGGCAACAGCATCAACTTTTCTCCTTCCCTCCCCTACTCCTTTCAACTTTATTTTTATCGGTATTTTTTCAGTACTTTTGCTTTCACCTTCATCACACTCTTTCTTTAGTACTTTCTTTAAGCCATCAAGTCAACAGCAGCCGTCACCGCCGCAGAAGGCTAATTGATTCGACCCAGTAGACTAGGCACTTAGCTGGGCTTTAGCTTTGTTTTCTGCTGTTGCGCTGTCTGGCTGGCTGGTTCACTGACTGACCGGACCATTTGCGCCCACTGAAGTGCCGCCACTGTGTGTTGTGTGGTGAAAGGGGCGCAATTGAGGCAATTTGGCCAGTGGCCAATCTGGCGCCCTGTCACCGGCAATTGCCCAGTTTGAGTTGATTTAATTTCCCCACTGGCAGGGCATACTCACACACTTGAACACACTCGAACGCTGCGAGCACTGCTTTGCTGGTGGCTGCTGTTGCTGTTGCCGGTCCTGGCGCAATTGATTGGGTGGCAGTGGTCGCCGTCCCTTGAGCTCCCTGTCCGCAAATCGCCTTAGCTCAATTGAAAAGTTGCCCACTACCACTACTGCCAGTGCTAAGAGAATGAGTGAATGAGTGAACAAACGTTCAGTGTCAGTTAGTTTGGTAGTTGTGCATCAACAGCAGCAGCAGTAGCATCAGCAGACAGTAATTGGCAAAGGCACACAACTCACCGTGATGAGCACGCCAACATCTCAGCGTCCACAGAGAAATAGAAGAAAGAGAGAGAGAGAGAGCAAAAGGGTTAACACTTTAATCGGCCTTCACGGCAGCTTAAACTGTTGTCACTGTTGCTTGTCGGCAACTGCCATCAGTGCCTCAGTGGATCGTGCCTCTTTTTGGCACTGATAACATATCTGACCACCTCGTCTCATTAATTGCATCTCTCTCTCTATTTTCTGTTTTGTCCACTTTTCCTCTCCTCCCTAGTGAGCCGATTTGTCCCGTTGCTCGGCTGTGCTCGGACTCTGTGTCATCTTTTTTCGCTTTCTCTCTCTCTCTCTCTCTCTTTTACTCTCACTGTTTTTCAGTATCCTCATTATCATCAGTCCTTTTCCACTGTGTGCCGTGCCTGGCATTTGTCCCCTTCTTTTTTTTTCTTTTTTCTTTTTTGCTGACCTCTCCTTCCAATTACCGCTACTACTGATGCTGTTGCTGATGATTGCGCGACCGGCAGTGATCGAGCGCGCTAGTTGCTGATGCAATTTAATGTGTGTGTGTATTCTGGCGGGACTTTTGCTTATCCTTCTTCTTCTTCTTTCTCCTTCTCCTGTTTGGTAGTCAGGCAGTCAGTCAGTCAGCTAGCCCATCGGAACATTCACTTGCTGGTCATGCTTCTCTGCCCGGGAACGACGAGTCTGACGGGTGTCTCTCGGCGTGTGTCCGTCTATCAAAGTTGTCTGCTGGTAGAGCCAGCCAGGCAGGCAGGCAGCATTGCACAGGCTGATACCGTCATTGCCACCGCCACTAGGACCCGCTCCCCAGCACTCTTCAGACTGGCAGAGTGCAATTTGGCCAAACTCACATGCACCGTCTCACTGACTGGCTCATTCGGGGTGCGTTCACTGTGCTCATTCATTCATCAGCGGCACTGGCAGCACTGGCAGCTCAGTGGCGTGCACACATGGCCAGACGAGATTGAGTGAGGGCCTTCAAAGCACTAACACACATTAACACACACACACACAGCAAATTGAGAAAGAGCGAGTCGCCTGTGGCCTTGTGCGGCATTCTCCTCCAGCAGCACTCTCCACGGTACATTGCACGACCAGTGCAAACCACACACACACACTGATGGACACAGACACATCGGCACAGTGGCAGTGCTAGTGACTAGGCCCAGAGGGGGCAGCCCAAGAAGAAGATTGCATCCACACTGCCTGACAGCACAGCACAGCACACTGTTGGCAGGCCTAGCAGCCAAATCGAAGCCAACCAGCCAGCAATCTAGCCAACGCACCAATGATCGAGCGAGCACATTTTACCCAAACGCAAGCAGCGAGCTGACAGTCCAGCGCTGACTGCCTGCCTAGTAAAAACAGCATTTGCGAATAGACATGGACACGAGCAGACGGTGCAGACGGCTGGGTAAGTAAACAGAAGAGAAGAGAGGGGCTAAGAGCGGTCAAACAGACAGACAGACAGAGGGACAGGCAGGCACAAACACACACACAGAGACAGGGGCCCTCTGCTGAATGGAGAGCTGAGCTGAGCTGTGCCCGTGCACACTGCGTCCTGAAGGCTAAGCCGGCAATCGGCACAGTTCGACCTGCACAGTTTCATTTCCTTTTCTTCTCTTCCTTTCTCCCTCTTTCTGCTGCTCTACCCTCCTCGTCAGCTCTACTCAGCATGGCCGTATTTGACAAGCGGCAATTCGCGCGCGCTTTCGTTCAAATTTCCATCAGCGGCAGCAGCAGCAGCAGGAACAGAGCAGCTGACGAGGGAAAGAGAGAAACGGATAGAAAGCACGAGGAGACGGCGAAGTGATGCGATTGTGATTAGATGGAAACAGCGGTAGGTGCAAGTGGATGGCCGCTCTTCTTATTATGATTGCTACCAGGGAAGAGCAGCGGCTGCTGCTGCTACTTTTACTGATCCCGCTCCTGCTGCTCCATGTGGCCCCAATTACTAGTTTCCCTTATTACTAGCTAGGTCCTTTTGATAGCGGCCATGCTGCCTAGGCGTACAGTGCCTAGCTCTCTCTCTCTCTCTCTCTCTCTCTCTCTCTAGCTTTCCTCTTACTTTTCATTCTCCAACTGGATTCAACGTGCAGTGTAGTGAACTGAACCCAAAAGTGGAGAGTTTCTGGCGTGGGCAGCCCCGCCCCAAGTGGTCTCCTTCTCTCCCTTCTCATTCTCTCTCTCTTCTCGTCTGCGTCTTTCTGCGCACGCACCAAGTGAATAAGAGGGAGAAATAGAGTGCGCTCCATGCGCTCTCGTTCTCCCCGTCGTTCTGTCCTGCCGTCTGCAGCGGCAGCAGAAGCAGCAGCTTTCAGCGTTCTCCAGAGCTTTTGCCTTCTTTCCTTTCTTTCATTCGTTTACTTGCTGCTTTCTCTCTCTCTCTCTCTTCTAGCTCACTCTGACAGCAGTGGCAGCAGCAGCAGCAGCAGCAGTCTCTGCTCTCCGGCCCGCATCTCGGTCGGCGTCATCTTCGGCGCAGCACAAGCGCTCTATCGCTGCTCTCTCTCTCTCCTTCTCTTTGGCTGCCTTAGTCTGTCTCTCTCTTTCTGTCTGACTGATTGTGTGTGTGTGTGTGTGTGTGTTGTGCCTGAGCACTGCGACTGACTACCAACGACAGCACCACCAGCAATAGAACGGCAGCAGCAGGAGCAAGAAGACTGGCAGCACTCCCAGCACTCTCTAGCGCCAGTGAATGTCGGAGCCAGGCACTAGCTTTGGACTTTCTTCCTCCTTCTCTTTCTTCTCCTTCTTCTTCTCTCTCTCTCTCTCTTTCTTTTTCTCAGCCAGCACTCGGCAACTGCCCAGTGAGTTTGCTGCTGTCTGGTGTTGACGTTTTGGCAATGCTCTTTCCTTCTCCTCTTCTCTGCCACCACCGCCACCACCACCATCTTCGGCTCATCATTCGGCATTGGTCCTAGGTGAGCACAACGGCGCACTTCTTCTTCTCCTTCATGATTGGACACGAGACTAGAGACACCGACTCGTTCCCAGTGCAGTGGATGTAGTTCCCCACTCTCTCTCTCTCTCTGTCTCCCTCTACTACCGCTGCGGATAATTGCTCTGTTTTGTTTTCTCCTGCACCCTAAACAACACTCTCAACTCTCAACTTTAAGTCTACCCTCGGTCAAACAGTGTGTTGCTGTTGTTGTTGTGCTGTCAGCCTTTCTTTTCTATCACTCTGTTTATCTCATCTCATCTTGGTGCAAAAACGTTAACAAGCGCGCACATACATTCACTCACATCAACTCACATCGTTTCACTCACTTCTGTTTACATTTGACAGCACCCATCACCACCACTATCAGGCGTCTATCTGAAAGTGACAACAACTAAACTGCTCACCTCGACTTTGAGCCTCTCATCATCACCACACTCTGGCACTTGGTCTTGTTGATATTTTCCTTGCTTTGTTGTTGGGTGAACCACCTATTACTTACTATTGCTCACCCATCATCATCGTCACCCTCATCACCTAGGGTCAAACATTCATCACCGGCACTGGTGTTCACAGTATGACAACACCAACTCTGCGCTCATTGTCGATGCAAACTATTGTAGTGACAACAACAACAACCACAACAGCCGCAGCATCATTCACATCAAACATCAACAACAACTGCCTCAATTGATCGTCAGTCATTCAGTCGTTGTCATGTCACCACCGCCAGCAGCAGCAGTGTGTGCACTCAACAGTGAACTGCGATAAATGAGTGAGTATCTTCACCTTATCGCACCCTGCACCACTCCTCGCCACTTGCATTTTTTTGATCATTCCTTTCTTGTTTTCGAAGAGGTGCACTGAACCAGTTGAAACATCGAGCTTCTATCAATTCTCTTGCATGAAGTTAAACAAAGATAAGCAAAGGTATAAACACTCTGCATTCTGCGTGCTCTCTCCAAAATAGTTCGATCGCCCTTTACAACTCGAGTACTCAATTGGCACAATCATTCTCCAAATCTCTCATTACTCATTACTTCATCACCTTCTCTCACTTTCTTGCTCCTTTTTCATCATAAAATTACCATTATCTGTGATTCATTTTTGGAAATTAGTTTCTTCAGTCCAAGCATCAATTTTTCATTTTCTAAAAGCATTGTTGTAATTTGTCTCGTCACCAGCTGTCAAATGCTGACATTTTTTCATTTTTCATTTCTTCATTCTTCTCTTTCAATCACCAAGTTTATTTTGTTGTTGCCAATCAATAACTTGTGCTTGTGGTTCAAGTGAAGTCAAGTTGAGTTTGACTAGGTTTGTGCGTGATATCATCCGGCCAATTGCTGTACAGCATTTCTACACTGATTTTTCGTTTTATCACCACTTAATATCCGCTGCAATTTTTGGACTTCAGGTCAATGTTTTGTACACATCCGGTTAATTGCGCAATTAACTGCCATCATACAGCTTCAATTAATAATCGGCCAATGAACCATCAAACAGTTATTGCCAATTTAAACCTTCAAATGATCTCACACATGAAGGGCACAACTTCAAATTGACATCTTCATATCTTCAGATTTTTCCTGTTGTCAGACATTTGATCTTTTTATTTTCATCTAAATTTTCCTAGAAAATAATATTTTAAGCAGATGTGCAAGCAAACTCCATTTAGAGCATCAGTTTCCTCTCATCTACATCGTCACTTTCCGTTGTTTGCCTTCAAAACACAAACAGCTTGCTCAACGCTTTCTCTTCAACATCTGCAATTGTATTTCCATAATTGAGTTCACGTTTGTCAGTTTTTTTGTGTAAAAACATACACTTTTAAACCGAAGATATAACCAAGTTTGGTGCATGGTAAAGAAAATGGACGATCCAAACATGAGCGGTCGTCAGACGCCTGGAGTTGGCGGTGGCGCCAAGCCAGCAACGCCTGGGCCAGCTCAATCGAGTGGGCCCAATCCGATGGGCCCAAATGCCGCTAGTCACGGGGCGCCAATGCGCTACGGCGGATACGGCGGCTCACCGATGCACCCAGGATACGGGGGTGGGCCACAGCAGATGATGCCCGGACAGGGCCAGGGACCAGGACCAGGGCAAACTCACCCGGCCATGGCACACCCTCATCACACTCCCTACGGACCAGGTGCCTACGGACAGGGTGCTCATCAGATGCAGCAGCAGCAGCAGCAGCATCAGCATCCGCATCCCCAACACGGCGGCCAATTCCAGGGCATGCACATGATGCCTCCTCCTAGTCAGTACCCGAACAAGGGGCCGCTCCCGCCACCACCCACAGCATCACCCCAACCAGGGCAACAACCTCTACCACCATCATCATCATCCTCAGCAGCAGTACCACCGTCGGCACCACCTTCTCCACATCATCAGCAACAGCAGCCGCCGCCGCATATGATGTCCGGTGATCGCTCGGCCATGTCTTACTACGGTCAGCAGCGATTCGGAGCGCCAGGAGGACCACCACCACCTCCGCCCTCTTCATCTTCCTCCGGGCACCCTCAGCCGCCCAGTGCGTACTACATGAGACCGCCGATGGGCGGTGCTGGTGGGGGCAAAAACAGCTACTACGGCCCCGGTGGTGGATATGGTGGTGGGCCTCAGCAGGACATGCGAATGACGCCGCAACAACAGCATCAGCATCAACAGCAACAACAGCAGCACCAGCAGCAGATGATGATGTCCGGTCAGCATCCGTCGCACCATCAACATCAGCAGATGATGATGCACCACCACCATCAAATGCAACAACAAGGTACGTTCACGAGAATAGAGTGACCTTTTTAAATACTTGAATAAACTTGCTAACCTTTTCTGGTCAACCTGGTTTAGCTGGTTACGGTCCAATGGGACATGTCCTAGGCGGTGAGAATGGTCGAGATGCACCCCCGGCAGCTGCTGCAGTGCCAAGTTCACTGGCGACGCACACGATGTCCGCCTCTGCGCCGACCAATCAACACAGCAGCAGCACCGAAGGACATCGTCACCCCCAGCCGCCGCCCATCATCGACGAAGTGAGTCAGACTTCGACGGCCAGCTCACAAGCCGCTGATGACAGCTGCGCCTCTGCGGACATGCCATTGAGCAGTGGCGGCCACAAGGCGAGCAAGCACCACCTCTCCCACCCGTCCACGCCCAACACCTCAAATCTGGGGTCGCCAGGCGCGGCGAGCATGTCCTCCTTTCACGACGACTTTGACTCCGTCAGCTCACCTAGCTGGCCTCGAACACCTGCTAGTCCTGCCCTGAACAGTTCTCATTTCTCCTCTGAATCTCATCATCACACCAGCTCAAAGGTAAACAACTTTTCAATAACTCTTATGTTTGCCACTATGTTTTATTTGTTTAAGCTCATACTAATCTGTTTGCATCTGTTTTTGTACGGCATCATTTTGCAACTATAACATTTTCCCTATTTTTAGCGCAATGACGGCATCCAGAAACTGTACGAGATGTCCGATGAGCCCGAACGAAGAGCTTTCCTTGACAAGTACATGCAATTTCAAGAAGAACGAGGCCAGCCACTGACCCAGGTGCCGACCATCAGCAAGATTCCCCTCGACCTGTACCGATTGTACCTGTCAGTGCGGGAACGTGGCGGTTTCATCGAGGTGACCAAAGGCAAACTGTGGAAAGAGTGCGGCCAGATTTGCAACATCGCCAACTCTTCCAGTGCTGCCTACACACTGCGCAAGCAGTACATGAAGCACATGCTCCATTTTGAGTGCAAATTCGACCGCGGCGGCATCGACCCGGGACCGGTCATTCAGCAGCTAGACGCCACTACGAACACTAAAAAGAAGTCAGCCGCTGCTAAGGCAGCAGCAGCAGCAGCAACAGCAGCCGCCACCGCTGCCTCCTCCAACTCTCAGCCTCGTGTGTCGCCGCCTTCATCAGCACTGGAGTCCCAGCAGTCGGCCACTTCCGGTGCTCATGGTCATGCAGGAGGCCCGTACGGGGGTCATCACCCTCATCATCCTCACCCTCACCCTCACCACCAACAGCAGCCTGGTCCGTACGATATGGTGGAAGGTCATGGTGGCTTCGTCCCGCCCAACACCTCAGTCAGTCCTGCTGGTAGTGGTGGTGGTGGCCCAGCAGGTCACATGCCGCCGTACGGTCACCCTCCTCATCACCCTCAGTACGGTCACCCTGGCGACTACCCACACTACCTTCCTTCGCACACTGCCGCATCAGCTGGCGGGCACATGCCGCCCCCGGCACCGCCGCCCACATCTCAGCCACAGCACCCGAGCAGTGCAGCGGCGGCGGCAGCTGCGGCAGCGGCAGCCTCTGCAGCAGCAGCAGCCGCAGCAGCAGCAAGCGGACAGCAGCCGCCCACGTCTGCCACGACGCCTCACAATGAGAGCATCAGCGTGAAGGACCCGTTTGCCGATGACGAGGCGGCCGCCTCTGCATCCTCCTCCTCCTCCGCCTCCTCCTCGAATCAGTCCTCCAACTACCCACCTTCTAGGCAGCCACACTATGCAATGCATCCTGGCGGCCAAGGTAAAGACAAAAGTATATATTAGCATTTATTGCCACCCAAAAGACAGATTTTTTCTAAGCTGTCTTTTCAAATTCTTTGCAGGACCTTACTACTCTCCCATGGGGCCCCACGCTCAGCCTCCACCTCATCCAGGAGCCTACCCTGAAGGTGGTCACCCTTCCGCCCATGGACAACCAGGGAGTCACCACTACCCAGCAGAGGGAGGCACTGTTCCGCCCTATGGACGTCCGCCGTCTGCGGCGCCTGAATCGAGTGGCCCACCTGCCCACTCTCAGCATCCTCACTACGGCAGTGCCCCTGGTTCTGGTGCTGGTGCATATCAACCTCGAATGCCTGCCAATGGCCACTCTTCACATGGCTACTACGGACAGCAACCACCGCCGCCGCCACCGCCAGGGCAATCCCCAGGCTCCATGCCCTATGAGCAGTCTCCCCATCACCCCCACCACCACCACCAACGACCGCCCTTTTCCGGCGCTGAAGGCGCCCACCACTCTGGCCGACCGCCAATGGCGCCCTCGCCCCACGACCCTCACTACAGTGGACATCCATCCAATCAGCCGCCAATGCATCGCTACCCGAACAGTGCCTCCTCCACCATTCCAATGGGCTATGGCGGACCTCGACCTGGTCCGTACGGTTCGGCGCCGCCGCCACATCCCTCTCAGGGCCAGCAACCAGGGCCACCGTACAGCTCACCAGATGGCTTTCCAAAAGGCGCTGAACCCTACAACGTAAGTACTTCCAATCAGTGTATACTGCGTTTTAGTAGAGTAGTGTAAGTGCACCAAACTAGCTAGCCTAATTTGACTTGTGCTTTCTCTACTGCACTAAACACTATACCAGTACGCACTGTAAACTACAATAGCACTAAACTGTACACCTTTTGTTGCCATTTCCTTTCTCCTTTTCCCATCCCGGCTTATCATACTACTACTACTTGACCACTTACTTGACCACACACCAACTTGTAGCAGTCTGGACCGCGCATGCAAAGTCCACTAGCACAGAGGTTACTTGCCGCCAAAGAGGCACCCAGCAGTGCATCACAAGTAGGTTTTTTGGCTTTAGCAGCAATGCTTGCTCGAATTGCAGCAGAACTTTTGAAAACCCGTTTTACCCCTTACCATCAGTACTAATCAAATACCTCCTTTTACCCATTTAAACCCACCTAAACCTGTAGTCGTACCCAATGAACCAGCCGTACCCCACCAGTGCCTCACGGAGCAGCAGTCCAGCAATGCAACCGTCTTCCGGAACTGGCAAAGGCGGACAGGCACAACCAGGAAGTCACCACCACGGTGGACCACCACCAGCATCAGCATCAGCAGCAGCACCTTCCTCCTCCTCCACCTATCAGCCTATGCAGCAGCAGGCCAACTCCAACATTTCCTGGATGCCCACCAGTCGCTACGGTGCCCCCAAACGACACCCTGATTTTGCCAAGCCCAGTGCAGAGCATCAGCACCAGCAGCACCAGACCAACTTTGGCCAGCCACCACCGCCTACATCATCAGCAACAGGGGCAGGCACTGCTGGGCCATATCAGGCGTATGGCCAGGGCGGCTATCAGAATACGGCTCCAAAGCAGCAACAGCATAACGCTCCCGGAGCCCCCTGGAGCCGACCAGGCGGTCCTGGCGGCTCTGCCGGTCCTCCGTATCACCCTCACTCCGGCAGTGCCTATGGCGGCAGTCGTGCAGCAGAGCAGCAGGCGTGGCACGACTCGAATCGATCTCCCTCAGTCCCTCCACCTGATGGCCATTCACAGTCAGCCAGTATAGATGGAAGCGGAAACGGCCGACCACCGCCCAACTGGGCGCACAATCGATACGGTGCTGAGTACCGAAATGCGGCGGCCATGCACGAGCAGTTCGGCCACCAGAGGATGATGGGCGGTCAGCACTTCGGCCACCGAGGACCACCTGAGTCAGCAGGAGGAGGAGGAAATGCTGGTGGTGGTGGTGCCTACCTCATGCACCACCACCCCTCCCCGGGCAAGTTGGCCCTCTCCAATCAGCTGGCAGAACGAAGGGGCGTTTTTCAGCAATCAATCGGACCGCCGCTCTTTGCCGCCGCCGCCACCACCGTCGGTCACCCGACGACAGCCGGCCAGCCGCACCCCCATCAGGCGTTGCTCAGGCGTGACATCATCTTTCCGCCCAACTCGGTGGAGGCGACGGTGCCCACGCCGACCAAACACCGGAAGATCACCTCTCGGGAGTTCACCTCTCTGGGACCGATTGACGCCTGGCGACTGTTCATGTCCCTCAAATCGGGCCTGCTGGCTGAGTCCACTTATGCGCTAGATGTGCTCAATGTCTACTCCAACGATGACAGCTCACTGTCGTACCTTGGTCTGAACAATATGCCCGGTCTGCTGGAGGTGCTGCTGGAGCACTACAAGTGCTACCTCAATGAGATGTTTGACAATCTCTTTGAGGACACGGAAATCGGCTTTGAGGCTCGTCAGCTGCGCTATGAGCTTAACAGTGTCACACGCAAGTACAGTGCAAAGAGGGATGATGGGAAGTTGCAAACGGGAGTGAAGAGAAAACTCAAGTGGTACGAGCTGGCTAGGGACTACGAGGAGGAGGAAGAGGAGGAGAATGAAGAGGAGTCAGAAAAGTCTGGCAGTGATGAGGAAGAGGACGATGAGGACGAAATGGGTCTTTTCTTGGAGAAGCATTTCAAGTCATCGAAAAAATCTCAGCAAGTGGTGCTCGCCAACACCACCAACTACACTCACGTCACTCGCAACGGCTTGCCGGTCAAGTTCAAACGGTCAAAGAGCTTATTCATCTCCGACTACGACAAGCAGTGGGACCATATTAAGAACGGCTTTGCCATTGGCCACGAACACTGGGCCAGGGGCGGCGGAGAGACGACTAGTCACATTGTGTCCCACTTTGAGCCAAAAGAGAGCCGCCTTCGTTTTGTGCAAACTATCAAAGGAGGAGGAGGAAAAGGCAAAACAACAGCTGCCAAAAGTGCGCCGGAAACAAACGGCAACAGCTGCGCCGACTCGGCAGCGGAAAAGGTGGTGATGGAGGCAGAAAATGATAAGCCGACCTCTGAAACCACAGATGAGACAACCGAAAGGAGGTGCTCTACTACCGACATTGGTGACCACTACCCAAAGATTCGCCCCTGTGACCAGGAGCGCTACCTGCAGAGCCTGCAGCGGCCCCCAATCGAAGACGAGTCCTACGAACTGGAGGAGGCGCCGCTAGTGAGCGGCGGTGACTACCACGAGAGCATCAAGGCGCGCGTCCTCACCGTCTCCAACCTCATTCGCAACCTCACCTTCGTGCCGGGCAATGACGTGGAGATGGTGAAGCACCCCGGGCTGCTGCTCGTCCTCTCGCGGCTCATTCTCCTCCACCACCGGCACGTCGAACGGCGGCGACCGCCGGGCGACCTGCCGGCGCTGATGAACCTGGAGGCCATCAAGGGGCTGGACGAGCACTCGCTGGCAGAGCTGACGAGGAAGGGCGCCGACGCCATGGGGAGCGAGACCATGCAGGAGACGGAGTGGTTCAGCGACGCGCTGCACCTCCTGCGCGAGAACACCCTGGTGACGGTGGCCAACCTCAGCGCCCACCTGCGGCTGGCGCCCTTTCCCGAGGCCATCAGCCGCCCCCTGCTGGACGGGGTTCTCCACTGGGCCACCTGCCCCTCCAGCTACGCCGCCGATTCGCTGCCCTCCGCGCACTACTCACTCTCCCCGCGGCGGCTCGCCTTTGAGACGCTGACGAAACTGTCCATCGCCGAGGCGAACGTCGATCTGATGCTGGCGACGCCGCCCTGGGCGCGCATCGAGACGCTCCTCCTCACGCTGGTGCGCTCCCTGGGGCGGCAGGAGGAGCAGACGATGCGCGAGTTCAGCGTCGTCCTCCTCTCCAACTTTGCCAGCGAGCCGATGGCCGTCCGGGCGATGGTCGCCCTCCGCCCCGGCACCGGCACCGTCTACGGCGGCGGCCTCAACACGCTCTCCCTACTGCTTGGCTTCATCGAGGGCGCCGAGCAGTCGGCGCTGCACGCGGTGAACAGCACCGGCGGCAGCTACCAGCCGCTAAGGGAGACGCCCGAACTGGCGCTGGGCACCACCGTCGACATGCTCCGCCGGGCGGCCGCCACGCTGCGCCACATTTCCCGCCAGACGGAGAATCGACCGCTCTTTGTGCAGTACGAGGCTCGCCTCCTGGCGCTCGCCATGTCGCCCGTTCTCGACCAGAGCGTAGCGGCCATCATCGCCGACATTCTCTACGAGTCGTCCTTTGTCTCCGCCAAAAGGCAGCTTCTGCTGGAGGAGGCGAGAGCGCTGGCCGCCGCGCAAAATGCTGCCACGGCGGCTGCTGTTGCCGCTGCTGTTACGGCCGCCAGTGATGCACAACCAACAACGGTGAATGGTGATGGATCAGATGCAACTGCAACCAACGATGCCTCATCCATCAAGGAGAGCGAGACACATGCGATGGAACATTTAGACGATTTGAAAAAGTCGGCGAGTTTGGCCACCACAACCGGACAACTGAACGGCGAGAAAGGAAAAGAAGAAGTGGAAACAGGCGAGACTGCCAAGTCGGCAAATAAAAACGCGTCCTCAGAGGTAGCCGACAAGAAGGCGGTCAAAAACGGACCTATTTCTTCCGCTTCCTCTTATTCTTCTGACAAAACTGCATCTAAAGTGTCAACATCTGAAGGTTTCGAAAAAACTAACAACCCGCGTTCAGAGATTTCTAAAATGGCCGGTTCAGCAAAGGACAGCCAGTCAGAACCAGTGGCTAAACCAGTCGAAACGAGCAATGGATTTGAGCACAAGTCTCCTCTAAACGCGTCATCTAAAAATCATTTGTCTAAAAATGAACACAACAACAGCAACAACAACGATGTTCCAACTAGTCGAGTGTCAAACGGAGTGCTCGCCAACAACTCAGCTCACAACAACAACGACAGCAAGGACAACAAAACAGAGACAGATGACAAGTCAAAGATGTCGCAGTCAACTTTCTTTGATACCAACTCCAACTACCCTCAAACCCTTCCGTCGGTGGACTTTTTCAACAGCCGTACTAAGTACTACACCTCGCCGTATCCCAGCTCCCGAGGAGATCATCTTTTGCCATCCTCGGGTAAAACACTTTCCAGCAATGGCCTTTTGGATGTTGAAGATGAGGCTGCTGCTGCTGCTGCAAATACTACCACCATTGGGAAAAAATCTGCCGCCATTTCAGTGACTTCGGCGGCCAGTGATCTGAATAGCACAGTTGGTGGTGGTGCGGGTACGGGTGCCGTTCCGCCGCCAACTGCCGCCGCCATCATCGAGGCGTCCAGTACCTAGTAAATAAGTGGGTTCAGTTGATGATTACCCACCACCACCACCACCACCACCGCCGGAGATAGTCACCGAGCATAATAAGTGGCAGCCATTGTCTACCGCTTTCTCTCTTTCTATTCAGCCCGCAAACAATGCTCATCAGACACACACACACACACACTCACTCACTCACCGACACATAGAAAGAAGGTTTTCAACTCATGCAGCACCTCACTCTTTTAATCGTGCTCGGTACACCGTTCCACCTAACTGCAGTTCTACCACCTACCAATTCTTTCTTTCTTTTCGTTCCATTGTTTGCCCATTCCGACAAACCGGTGGTAGTAGTGGTGGAATGTAGGCTAACTTCATTTGAAATTGGATGAAAAAATTGAGTTCATTACTGTCAATTTAATCTAAAAGGGCGCAAATGTTTGTACGGCGAAATGATGGTTTTGGTTGTACCACTTTTTTTGTTTTCTTTTTCTCTACTCAATTATTCAATTATTTTTGCAAAAAAAACAAAATTTTTTAAATAAAATAATTTTAAATCAAACTTTTTTTAATTTACATCAATTTAAAAACTATTCAACAAAACAAAAATGTTTTTGGTTTATTTTTAATTGTGAAAACAAAATCATTTTAATTTGCAAAACAATAAAGCAAAACGTCATTTTTTATGTTTTTTAAAAACTTGGTGCTATTTTGGACATTTCTTAACAACAAAGCCTTCAAACTGCTCTTTTATACAACGCAACTTTTTTGTTTTGTTTACTTATTATTATTTTTATGTCACCAGACGACCTTGCTTTTTGTTTATAATTTTCACAATTACAACAATCCCAAACTTGTAAAGATGCTTCTAACTTTTATTTACAGTTCATGGCAAATGTTGCCAAAAATACTGTTTTTCTTCTATTTTTCATTGACTATTTTTACTAAAAATAATAAAAATAGATTTTTTCAAAACTTACGAGTACATTTATT
>JAALOO010001346.1_pt1 | contig 17159 bp, 18 predicted proteins | sample 7257641 | NCBI WGS metagenome assembly JAALOO01 (sample SAMN14085613, study PRJNA598686) | mite metagenome | biome: ENVO:01001000; feature: ENVO:01001002; material: ENVO:01001226; isolation source: single female mite from University of Michigan culture on fish food culture... ...
CACTGCGATAGGCTCCACCCCTTGACATCATGCGCCAGTTGGCTCGGGCGCTCTACTTCAGTCACCACCTCAGCTGCTACCTCCACTACCATCTGGTGAAAACCGATTTACTTCTCAGCAAAAAAGTAAATATTTTTTCACCTTTTTTACACCTCACAAAAGTCACCTCGCTTAGCTCGATGTTTTTGTTCGCTCTAGCCGAAAAGGTTGCAATAAACAGGTTCCAACTTTAAGTGCCACCAATATATAAAAGTGGCGGCTTCAAATCGAAAAGCAATTCCAAATTGTAGCCGTTGCCAACTGAGGTTTGAAATACTTTTTTCTGGTTGCACTCTTGTTTCCAATTCCTCCTTTTACGTTTCCTCCTCTTTGTTGTCCACTGCTACTGCTGACCACACCGACATTAATATATGGCGGACATAGTGGTGATAGAGGCGGAAACATGATCACGACCCAGCTGGTGGCAGAGTTGATCAGCGTCGAGGTCGTGTTGGTCGAGGCCGTGGTCGTGGCCGTCGCTGACTTTAGGAAACTGACGAGCTGAGCACTCAACGTAGACGTTGCTGGATTCAAATTTTTTAAGTAAATAAAAAGCCCGACTCCAAGCTCGGGAACCCTCTCAACAGAATGGTAGCTCCTCACTTGATAGCAATAACAGAAGAAAAAAAGTCAAAAAGAACTTTTGAACAAAAGTTCTTAAGTAGAAACTTTCTTGACAATGGACAACAAAGCACAGCAAAAAGGCGTTCCATTTGCACTACAAATAGCGTAGTCGCCAAATTGAAAAGTCGCATTTCAGCGGTTGAGTTTGACAGTTGAGAACTTGCATAACCTTTTCTCCGGTTTTTTCTACTACTGCTCATCAGTCTCTACATTGGGCGATTACAATGGCCGCCGCGGCTGCCGACGCCGAGGAGGAGGGCCCGGTGGACTTCGAGGACGACCACCTGCTGGAGCTGCAGCAGCGGATGACGCCGCTGCAGATCGCCCGCATGGCCGCCCGTCTGGGCACCATCTACCATCTCCCAGGGGTACCGTCCTCGCTGAGGTGGCCCCCCGACGATGATCCGGAGCGGCAGTACCGGCTGACCGTCCTCTACGCCGCCGTCCTCTTCACCCGCCTGCGTGACAGCTTCCGCGCGACGCTGGGCGGGCTGGCGGAGCGCGACCACCACCACCGCGGAAACCAGCACCCGGACGCCTACGGTCGAAATTGCCGCCTGACGGTGCTGCTGAATGACTTTGGCCTGCTGCCGACGGCCTTTCACGGGGGCGGCCAGGAGCGGCGCCGCTCGCTGAACTGCCTCTTCGTCGGCCTCACCAACGCCTGGTTCCGCTTCCTGGAGGGAGAGCAGGCGGTGGCGGGGCCGGGCGAGGGCCACCCCCGGAATCCCTTTCCGGTGCCGGTGCCGCCGCTGGCGAACAACGCCGAGGTGGAGGTTCCGGTCGAGTGGCGGCCGCTCTTTCAGCTGCCGCCCGTCACCACCACCATCGAGTACCGTCGTCTGCGGTGGATCCTCCTCGCCTACCAGGTGCGCTACCCGGTGCTGGCCGGGGCGCCGCCCGGCCGCTGGCACCGCTACTTTGAGCCCAGTCTGGGCCTGCAGAGCATCACCTTCTGGCGCCACTGCCTGATTCGAGCGGCCTTCAGCCTGCTGGTGGTCGACCCCTTCTGGCGGCTGGCCCACGAGGAGGGCCTGTTTGAGGGAACGCATATGAGCGATTTGCACGGCGTGCACTTTCGCCTTACTGGCTGGCCGAACGGGGTGAATGATCCGCCGGAGGGGGAGGCGGCGGAACAGCAGGAACAGCAGCAGGGTCAAGCGCAAGTGGATCCACCGGAAGTACTTCGAGATACACTGCTTCGCTGGGTGTTTGGTGTCCAGGTGTTTGGTGATCGACCTGATCCGGTGGTACGACCACGAGGAGGACAAGGTCGAGCTAGGGGCCGTGGTCGAGGCCGAGGGCGAGCTGAAGACAGAGCTGAAGACCCAGCTGGCGGCAGAGTTGATCAGCGTCAAGCTCGAGATCGAGGTCGAGGTCGTCGAGGTCGTCGAGGCCGTCCCCGGCGTCAATGACTTCGAAGTTGATGAGTCCTCGTGAGGTGCTTCTCTTTGGCAACACAATTTGCCCAATTTTGTTTTTACTTTTTTTGTTTCAAACACACACTTGTACCGTTTTTTTTGTTTGGCAGTAAACCCCAGTATAATTCATCTGCCACCCTCATCGACCAATCAAGTGTGTACTTTTGGAAAAGGTAAAAACCATTCGCTCTTTATATAACATGAAAAAGAAAAAATGAAAATAAACAGTACAGTAGTTTGATGACAAAGAACATGATGTATGAAAAGGGTGTAACGAATATAAAGAAAAGTGCTTGAAGGAAAACAATTTGAGCTTCTCTCTTTCAGGATTTGAAGCCTGTTTTGTCTTGAAAAACTTTAACAGAAATAGAAACAGGCTCAAGCTTTCTTTGCAGCCAAGGCGTGGTCCACGGTGACGAGCACTACCGTGATTAGCCACCAGCCGACGACGAAGAGGATCCAAACGGTGCTCTGAAGGGGCGAAGCAAAGGGGTTCAGCAACCGGTACCGCTTCTTCACCTCCTCCTCCTCCTTCTGCTTCCTCTTCAGCTGATCATCATCATCATCAGCCACCAACTCAGCCTCCTTCTTTGACGATGTTGAAGTCTTCAGGTAGGCGCTCATTGCCCGTTGCACCTTCCGCCTGGAGGCGTACACCAGCAGGCAGGGAAAGAGGTACTGGATGAGGCCGCCGGCGTAGCTGCCAACAAAGCCCATCAGCCAGGCGACGTTGTCGGTGAAGAGGGCAATGGCCAACGGTGGGAGCATCGCCACCAGGAGGAAGGCGATTCGAGAGAAGATTCCCTCTTCTTCTTCTTCAGATGAAGTTGAAATGCGGGAGCAGGGCCAGACAGCTCCGCCGACCACCACCTTCAGGTTGCTGATCAGCGTAAGGGCAATCTAGGTTAGGTTGATTGGTAAAGATTAAAAGGTAAACAACAAAAACTTGGGACACCACCACTTACCATCGTGTAGTTGCCAAACATCGTAAAGACAGGATAGAAGGGCAGGAAGAAGGCAAAGAAGGCCGGTGTGGAGGGGGAGGCGTTTTCCGTATGGTTGTGGTGACAACTAAAGAAGAGCAAAAAGAGGAAGAGCATTTAGAAGGAGATTTCGAACCGGAAACATTGCCGCCACTTGTCTCACTCATCGGCGGCAAAGTTGAGCGTGTAGACGTCCTCGAGGTGGGCAAAAGCAAAGGCGCCGGTGAGGGATATCAGCAGGTAGCAGCCGACCACGAGGAGGTAGACGAGCTGCAGGCCGCCGAACAGGCGCCGCTTCTCTCGAACTGCCGTCAGAATGGAGGGCACCGAGTGGTGGGCCATGAAACCTGGCGGTGATTCATGAAAGAGAAGAGAAGAAAAAGTAAAGGTTTGTTTACATTTCAGCAACACAACAACTTTTGCCACTTACCGTAGACACAAACGCCAAACATCGTAGGCACAAAGGGCAGGTCGGCGGCCGCTGGGTGGCCCCTGGGGCCGCCGTCGAGGACGATCGTTCGCAGGGCCAGGCCGACCATGCTGATGAATGCTGGGAAGGGGGGGGGGAAGAGGTTTTTAGAACTTCCGAATCATCAAAAGGTTCAAGATGAACTTACCGAGCCAGCGAAGGACAATGGTGGCCACCTGAAGCAGCGTCGTCTTCTTCAGGCCGGCGAACGTCAGCGGCAGGAGGAGGGCGACAAAGGCGAGCAGGGACAGCTGGTAGACGCCGCCACGGGTCAAACCGGCGGGAGCGCTGCTCACCCAGCAGGGCAGGAGGTCTTCTTGGAGGGTGTCGCCGCTGAGGAGGCTCTGGAACATCTCCTCCTCCTCATCCTCGTTCAGAGTTGCCGCCGCCCAGTGGGTGAGATTGCACTGGGCTGGTCGTGGTGCAGTGCAGAGGAGCTCGCGCGCCGACTTGGCCATCATCACGTTGAAGATCAGCAGATCGCCGAAGAGGTAGACGGCAATGGAGAGGAAGAAAAACTTTGAGAGCAGGCGGGGAAGGAAGAGGTCTGTCAGCTCGCCCAGTTCGAATTTGGTGTCGATGCTAAAGAGGTCAGCGGTCAGCGGCGGTGGTGGTGGTGTTGAAGTTGAGGAGTTTTGAGCTTCGATTTGCTCAACATCGCAGGAGGACGCTTGAAAGGCGGCGTTCACAAAGCTCCCGCTCACTTTTCGAACACGGCCGCCTTTCTTCTGCTTCTTCTTCTTGGCACCTTCATTGTCCTTCTCGACTTTGGAAATCTCCTCCTCAAATGTGGAAGAGGAAGATGAGGATGAGGAAGAATGCACTAAAGCTTGAAACCGCCTGATAAAGTTTGCGTTTGCCATCGCCTCTAGGAGACAGGTGACGGTGAAGTAGGAAACGGCGGCAAGGGCGGCGATGATGGCACTGCCCACCAGGTAGCCCACCTTCTGGAAGACGTGCGGAATGGCGAGGACGCCGGTGCCCAGCAAGAGGTTGAAGATGAATATCAGGCCGATCTGGGTTTAGTTAATAGAAACGAAATGAAGAGGTGAACAAAAGTTTCATCTCGCAAAGTGTAGACAAAAAATCGGGTACTTACCACCAAATTGTACTTGTCCTCTTCATCCATCCCGGTGGCTGCTCGGTGGTGATTCCTTGTTGGAATGAAGATAGTAGTGGAATGGTACTGTTTGCAGTGGTGGTGGTGGTGCTGCTGGTGGTGATCGACCACTCACCAGGCCTGTCGGTGGACGACTGAGAGAGCAAGAGTGTCACTTTCGAGTTCTCTCTAACCACCAAAGATTTCTCTCTGAACTCTCAACTCCCAACGCTCGCTCTAATGATGTCCTTAGAGTGTCAGTTTCTTCAGTGCACCCTAAACATAAACAAAGCCAGATGCTGCTGATGGTGGTGGTGATAGTCTTCACAGAGGGTGATGGGCTGATGCTGCTGCTACTGCTGCCTCTCTCGAGAAGACAGTAACTGGTAATGGTGAAAGTGCTGGTGGCGGTGGTGGTGATTCACCAGTTCAAATTGTTGGTCGACACTGTCGACTCGACAGCTGAAACCGTTCTGCTGCTCTAATCTGCCGATTTTATGTTATGTAATTGGGAGACCCGATTTGGCAAAGTAATGGTTAGTAATAGCAACAGTCAGTTCGGAAGAATCAGATGAATGTCAAACGGCACTCATCCCCTCGAAACTCTGATTACCATCATCATCATCGATGACTATATCTCCTCGTCTTGTGATGAAACTCTTCAAATGTCAACTGCGCACCACACTGAATCATTGTTTTTGTCCTGGATACCACCACCACCATCAACAACAAGGCCAACAGACATGGGCAATTAACTTTGGTTGAATGTGAGAGGTTTTCAGGTGCAATCATCGAAATGATGATGATGATGATGAAGGTGATAATCGTAATGATAACACTTTTCGCCCCATTAAAAAGCTCCTAGACAACGCACTGGCAGTGCTCAACTGCTCATCTGCTGCTGCTGCTGTTGCCGATATAATTGAGCGATCCACCAAACAAAACAAAAACGAAACACTTTTTCGCATTTAGAAACACTTTTTCACAAAGGTGTGTCACTTTTACTCATCACACCTTTCTCTGATCCGAAACAGAAAGACGCCCACAAAGAGCAGCCAGTTCAAGCACAGGCCATTGAAGAAGAGGGCGAAAGACGTTCTAGAGCTGCTGCTGCCGCCTCGCCCCTCAATCTCAAAGTTGGCAATCATCATCATGCTGCCATTGATCAGCAGCTCGAGGTTGAGGTACACCAGGTGCAGCAGTGCGTAGACCAGATAGACGGCCAGACATTGGACATTTCTGCCCACTGCGCCGGCCATGCCGATGATGTTGTAGATGATGAGTGGAAAGTCAAGAAAGTACTGTCAACAACAAAAGTGTTGAGGGGAATGGGCATTAAAAAGTAGCACAGTTTATTAATATTGCGAATAAGGATTAGGGGGTTTAATAACTCCGAAGCTTACAATAAAGCCATAACGATCAGAAGTGGTCTTCTGGCTGATCAAGAAGAAAATGGTGAGGAGGGCAAAGCACCAGGTCACCAGGGCAATGGTCACCTGTTGACAGTTGCGGCAGCAGTGGTGAGTTGATGGTGGTCTTTGGTAATGCGGCAAATGCGGCTGACTCATAATTCTGCTGAAAAAAATTTGGCGGTTTTTTGTTCGACGAGGCTGTTGGCAGCAGCAGCTGGCAGACCAACTTCAACTGGCTGCTGAAGTGATTGCACCGGTTGAACTGAATTCAATTCACAGGAAAAAGTGCTGCGCTGCAAAAACGGGGGAAAACGCTGTAAAGTAAACAAAAGAAGCGGTGGCGAAAAACTGACTGAAATTATGGCTGACCAGAGCTGCCAGACAGGGGAAAAAACGTCCGAGATCTCGGACGTTTCGACAGGCCAGCCCTCTGGCGGCAAAAACATTTTTCAAAAAAAACAATTTAACAGTCGTAACCTAATATAACAGCGAGGGCGCCGAAGGCGGCCGAGCTAACGAGAACACCCAAAAAGTAACCCTAACCTAACATATCAACGAGGTCGGCGAAAGCGGCCAAGCCAAGGGGAACACCCCATCAATAACCCTAATCTAATATAACAGCAAGGTCGCCGAAGGCGGCCGAGCCAACAGGAACACCCAAAAAGTAACCCTAACCTAACATAACAACAAAGCCGCCTAAAGCGGACGAGCCAAAGAGAACTCCCAACAATAACCTTAATATAACCGAGAATACCCAAAAAATAACAATAACCTCAATTGTCAGGCGTTCAGGAGTTCCCGTTGGTTCGGCCGCTTTCAGCGGCTTCGCTGTTATGTTAGGTTAGGGTTACTGTTGGGATGTGCTTCGCTGTTACATTAGATTAGGGTTATTGTTGGGGTGTCCATTGGCTCGGCCGCCTTCGGCGGCCTCGCTGTTATGTTAGGTTAGGGTTATTGATGGGGCGTTCCCGTTAGCTCGGCCGCCTTCGGCGGCTTAACTGTAATGTTTTTTCTTGATGCCGCTAGACGGCACTGAGCGGTATGTTGTCAGAAGCTCTTCCCCTCTCTGGCAGCTCTGTGGCTGACTATTTTTAGCCCCCTGCTCTGGTGGGGAACCACTTTTCACTGGCACCAAAGAAATGGGAGTTTGTTGAAAGTTTTCATTGCCAAGCACAGAAAAAAATCGCTCGGTAATGCGGCAAAGTAGAGGTTCAAAATCGAGGTCAGTAGTACCTCAGCTGACCAATCCTTGAGCCTCCCGCCTTCTGCCGATTCCACCGGCAAAGGTTGCACTCAAAGACGGCCAGAAAAGCCGTCCAGGCGATGTTGACCACCAGCGAGAGAATGATTTGCAGTCTCGTCCCACGGAGTGCACGTTCAAACTCATCACGATAAGCTTCCTCAGCATCATCCTCCTCTTCAAAACGGACACTAGAACTCACTTCCGCCCACTTTCTTTCACTGATGTTTATCACCTCCAAATAGTAAATCGCGGCGGCAACGTAGAGCAAGGTGCAAATGATGTTGACTACGAGATACACCCGAAAGAGGCGCTCATCCTCCTTGAAGGCGCCAACGATGCCGCAGTAGAAGTAGCCCAGTATGAGAAAGCAAGTGACGAGGAATAATACCTAAAGAAAGAAGAAAAGTGGAATCAGAGGGAACTTAATCAACAACAAAAACAATCCTTCCGCCCACTTACCACTGATCCAAATCCAGAACGAGCAGACAGCACTGCCAAAAACATGACAATTAACAGGTAGACGGCAGCGGCCAAAGCGGAAATGGAGTTCACCACGATGACGGTCCATTTCTGGCAGATGAAGAAGGCCGGCTGTTGAGGCGCCTGATCACTGGTGTTCATCACAGCTTGGGGACGACGCATGATTATTTGATTATTTGAATGAACTAGTCAGTTTGGTGGTGATTTTTTAAAGATTTTTGAGCACCGATCAACCTGATCAGACAAAGTTGAATGGGCGAATGATCGGCGTTTACTTGAAAGATTGAACCAGCACTACACTACACATGAAAAAATGCACACAATGTGCTCGATTTTGGCAGGGAAATTTGCTTTAGTCTACGCAACAATGTGTGTAATGTACAGAATGTAAAAGATGAGGAGAAAAGCTGTAATTAATTGAAGAACATATAAACAGAAGAGCAGGCAAAACAACAAATTCTGGATAGAATGATGTACAAACTTTTATTAATAGTGCACAGCTGCTGCAGACCAACCATGTTTCACCGGATCAAAGAAAGAATAGAATAGAAAAGTTTAGTTAAGTGAGCAGTAGTTACACCTGTGCAGATGTTTTCATGCAAATTTCAGTTGGGAAAGTAGTGAGATCAATAGTAAGCTCACACTTGCATTTAGAAAAACCCTTCTACTGTAGAAGTTCTACAGCGATCACTGTGTCAGCTTTACTCTTTTTCTCTGATCCTGAACAGTAAAACGCCCACAAAGAGCAGCCACCCTAGGCTGAAGCCATCGAAAAGGACGACAAAGGCTTTAGAGTTGCCCTTAATCTCAAAGTTGGTGATCACTATGCTGCCATTGATCATCAGCTCGAGATTGAGGTACGCCAGGTGAAGCAGTGCGCAGACCAGGTACACCGCCAGACAGCGGACTTTACTACCCACTGCACCGACCATGCCGATGATGTTGTAGATGATGAGTGGAAAGTCGAGAAGGTACTGTCAACAAAAGTGTGGAAGGGGAGGGGGAGTAAAAAGCGGACTTTTATATTATTATATTTTATTATTTATATTTTATATTATCACTAATCGTTACGAAAACACAGTGTGTGGTAATAGCAGTTTCAGTATATTATTTTACAATTGAACCGTAACTGTCAACGTTTGACGGGTAGATCATAAAGAGAAGAGTGAGGATGGCAGTGCAACAGGTCACCAGGGCAACGGTCCAGGGCGGCCAGAGACCGATGTGAAATCCCCGCACTGCGGGGAAAACCTCGTAGATGACGTTACCATTGCACAGGCCGTTTGTGCAGTAAGGACCATGCAAAAATAGACGATGATTTTCAAACAAAAAGTTAGAGCTTGAAACTTTTACCGTAGATTCTACTAATTAAGACGATCAGAATGGTATATGACTTGAGGTGTGGCCATTTTTCTAAGGGTTACAAAATGGCGTCTGAAGTTGGCTAAAAATGCATTGAAATGTGTTACGCAGGCGAATACAGCGCCCCTACCGGCATCCTCTATTTTTGTTTTTTTGCACTGTGCTTGCTTGCCTAACACATTTCAATGCATTTTTAGCCAACTTCAGACGCCATTTAAGAACCCTTAGAAAAATGGCCACACCTCAAGTCATATACCATTCTGATCGTCTTAATTAGTAGAATCTACGGTAAAAGTTTCAAGTTCTAACTTTTTGTTTGAAAATCATCGTCTATTTTTGCATGGTCCTTTTCTGCCGCACTAAAAAGCATGAGTGACGCTAAAATTAAGTCTGCCACCTGGCGGCTTTTTTAGTGAACTGATTACTTTAAAAATTTTTTTATATCTTTTATTAAAAATTCAAAGTTGACAAAGTTTACTTTAATCTAAATAAATAGCAGTTTCGTCATTTTCACAAATTATTTCAAACTCAAGATACAAATCTGATAATTCTTTTTGGAGGAATGCTGAAAATTCTGTATACTCCTGCTTCTTGCTTAACTTGTCAAACTTCGAGTTAGATCTAATTTCTCGAAGAAGAGCGTCGTCTTTTTCCAGAAACTCCTGCTTGAAATCGGTGACAGAAAATGTTTTGCACAAGTTAAATTTGATCATGACAAATTCAAAAACGGACCAAAAATCAATGTTTGACTTTCCGTCTCTCCAAAAATGTTTCATTTGAGAAAAGATTCCTTCTGGCACCGAGTTAGACGGAGACAACGACAGAATGACTGAAACAAGCTTTCGAATTGTAGGCGAAGACGTGCTGTTTAGATCCATTGTTTCAAACACATTGATCCATTTTTCAATCGGTGAGCTTAGGTTTTTATCTTCAAATTCGTAGATCTCGAGAAAAGCCTCGTTTAAATGTGAAACGTCATCAATCAGAGTTTTGCAGTCAAAGTCAATTTTGATTTGGTTGGAATTTAAAAAATTGATAGTTTCTTCAACGTCCTCAACTAAAACGACGTCGTTAAGAAGCACCCACTCGAACGCATCATATTTGTTAAACTCTTTTAGCCACATCTTCAGATAAGCGCCTGAGGCTGTCAGCAAAGTTGTGATTCCTTTTCGGACCTGAGACTGCTCTTGGGCGTCAAGTCGAGCAAAGTTTGAGCCTAATGAAGTTTCGGTGTTGAACAAAAAGTTGATTGTATTCTGCGTATTGTTGCAAAAGTTGCTTAACTCGGTGGCAACAGCACAACCTTCCATTAGACTTATCGTTTCGCCTTGGATTCTCTGTGAACAACTGTGAAACTGTTTTTTGACTGTCATAAGAAGTTCTGTCCAGACATAGTTGACGTCAGACAAATAAAAGTTGTTCAGCTCCTCGGTGCTCATTTGGCCTTTAGGTTTTTTGACTTTTTCCTTCACCGGCTTCTCATCATCAGAGGATAGGTCAGTTTTGGCGTCATCATCAGAAGAAAGGTCAGTTTTGTCGTCATCATCAGAGGACAGGTCAGTTTTGCTGTCATTGTCAGAGGGTGGCTCATCGTTGTCGTCATCATCAGAAGATAGGTCGTCTTTGTCGTCGTCCTTAGAAATTGCCTCTTTAAACTTCTTAGGTTTTTTTTGTTGCTCTTCGAATTTACATTGATAGTAAACTTTAAGAACAGGAAAGTTTTGGAACAAGCTGTTTAGGGCATTGTAGGATGAAGCCCACCGAGTAAACGACAGGGTTTTCAGCTTCATTAATTCAATTTGTTCTTGTGCTGCTATCTTTTCAAAAGTTTCGTTGTTCTTTACTTTCTGGTGAAAAGAATTTCGGGTTGATGAAACAATTCTTTCCATATCGAAAAAAGGTTTGAATTTTGAGTATCCCTTTTCAAAGCCATTGTTGATAATATGACCAATACAGCCGATATCGATGAGTCCATGTCCTAGTTGAGCTGCAACTTTAGTAGCCGCATTTTTCCCTTTTTTATGGTCCACTCCGCCAAGGTTTACGACAGCGTTGTCAGAGCAAAGCGAATGAACTTTGCTGAGGTCAATTCCGGCGTTGAGAACGGCTGTCATGATGTGTTTAGCTAAATCCTCAGCAGTTTCGGTAATCACACTTAGCAAATCAATGACTTTTACTTCCACTCCTTTCCCAGGAAAGTAGCTTTTGGCCAAAATGACAAGAACTTTTTTAGAGTGAATAGTCGTAGAGTCAAAGTGAATGGCTACTGATTCAGCTTTTTCAAAAGTTGATCGCATATGTGAAAGGGCAACTTTCAGTAAGCAAACTTTGACGACCGCTGTGGCTTTTGTGCGTGCCATTTTGTAATTGCGATCCACCGAGCTGTTGCGCACAGTTTCTGCAAGTGCTGTTGCCATTCGAATTGGAGTGGTCGTGTAAACCAAAGAATAAGCAAAAAGCCCTAAATAATAATTCATTAAAATTTGTTTTTAAATTTTTGAAACTTACCTTCTCGAATTGCCGATTGTCGAATTAGTTCAGCGTAGTCTGCAAACGGGAGGTTGAGAAGTGTAAAGGGAAACTCCAGTTTGTTTTTCAGAAACAATTTGACATTGTCTTTGTGCTGTCGAGTAGACAAGTGCTCAGCAAATGTTTTGTGCTCATTGCTGGCTAGAGATATTGACAATATTTTGCTAAAACACAGCTTGCAAATTGCTTGAGTTGCATCATGTGATTTGACAAAGAATTGCCGCACTATTTTAAAACATTTTATCAATTATTGTTATTTTAATTATTCAATCAAGCTTACTTTGTTGAATATCAAGCTTCACAGTTGACTCCATAAGGATTGTCAATTGTTTTTCAAAAGTAGGTGGTTGACTGTTTGGACTGGTTTGTGAAGGCGTAGAATCTCGCAATGAAAATGTCAGACGACCTTTCAAGCCAATTTTCATTTCTTGAACTTGTATCAATCTACTGCAACGGCAAAGGTGCTTTTTCATTGCTTCATGAACTGTACTAGTTGGTAGTGCAGAGGATAGAGTGAAACCGCAGAAACAACACCAAAAATCTGGAGATTTAATCTTGTCAAGTTGGAAAAAACACTGCTCAAATGACACATCATTTTCGGTGAGATACTGAGCAAGCTGAAGTCTTGTCAGTTCTTGATATTTTCGTGAAGAAGAAGCCATTTTGAAAGGTAAACACAAATGAATTTATCAGCAATTTCAATTGCTGATATCTTTCTCTCTGACATTCATTGATAGTATACTGGCAATTGCAATTAGAGAGCTCTCAATAAAGCAGTCTGTGCAAACATAACTGTTCGATGAATCATTCCCAGACCTGCCACTTGTTGCTATATAGCACTCTAACTTTTCATTTGCACTTTGCTGCCAAGTAGTGCATTGCACTAATGACAAGTGCTGTACATCAGTTGCCAGCTACAAATGGACTACTGAATGAAAACATTTTTAACGTCACAAAAATTTGCCCGTGTTTTGTTTTAGCATTAGGCTAAAATAAATTGTTAGTGAAATTTAAAAATATTATAACAAGTTTGAAAAAAAAGAAAGTTTTTACCGAAATACAAATGGTTATACATTTAGGAAGCACTTCCAATGCATTCAATGCACTGCATTAGCAGATTGATTGCTTTATCCTTTTGTCACCACCGAAAGATGGCAGCACATGTTTTTGCTGCAAAACCTTCACTTTGTCAAGCCTCTCCAACTGGCTGTAACTCTCTCTGTGCATTTTTTTTGTTTTTAGTAACGTCATCTACGAGGTTTCCCTCGCAGATTTGCGGGGATTTCACATCGGTCTCTGGCCGCCGTGGCAACGGTCACCGGGTGACAACTGCGTGTGGGTTGCCTTTCTTGCAAATGATGATGCGGCAGATGAGGCTGACTCATAGTTCGGGTGAAACAGACGTGGTCTTTTGTTTTGTCAGGGCTGTTGTTGGCAGCAGCTGGCGACTGCTTCAACTGACTGCTGAAACTGATTGAGCCGAAGCTTCACGAGAAAAAAGCAAAAAGCAAAAATGTTGTAAAGTAAACAAATGCGGCAGCGGCGGCGAATGACTGACTGAACCAAAGCTGGCTGTTTTTAGCCAGCTGCTCTGGTGAACCACTTTTTACTGGCTCAGAAGAAACAAAGAAAAGAATCTGCTGAATTTTCAATGCAAAGCACAGAAAATTTTTTTCGGTAATTTGCGGCAAAGTAGTTCGAGGTGGTTCGTAGTGTCCACTATCTCAGCATCTTCTACCGATCATCATCTGACTGTTGAAGTCTGCCTTCTGCTGATTCCACCGACGAAGACTGCACGCAAAGACGACCAGAAACGCCGTCCAGCCGATGTTGCCCACCACCGAGGAGATGATTTTGAGTTTCTGTTCACGCAGGAAGCTACCATCATAACTGAAAGCACCACCACCACCAGCATCATCATTCTCAAAACTAAAGCTCCCCTCCCACTTTCTTCTAGTGCTGATGCTGCTGCTGCTACCTTCAAAAAAGCTCATCGCCACCAGAAGGTACACCGCGCTGGCAATGGTGAGCAGGGTGCCGAGAATGTTGACGGCGAGGTACACCTGAAAGAGGCGCTCATTCTCCTGGCAGGCGCCGACGATGCCGCAGTAGAAGTAGCCGAGAATGAGGAAGGAAAGGAAGAAGAGGAAGAAGAGTAACTGAAAGAAATGAAAGTAGGAGAGAAAAGGGATCGTAGGAACAACTTGAACACTATCTTTTCACCTCCACAACTTACTTTAACTGCACTTATAGTAAAGAGCGCTTCAAAGAGTGCAATTAACAGGCAGAAGGCAATAATGGCGGCGGGAATGGCGTTCAGCACGACGATGGTCCACTTCTGGCAGATGAAGAAACCGGATGGATTGGGCTGGTCGATGTACACCACAGCTGGCGGATACATGACTTTAATTTTTGCAGTTTCAACACTTTAAAAACTTTTCTAAAAACCGATCAACCTACTCGAACAAACTTGAGCAGGCGAATGATTTTGGCGTTTGGCTTTGGCTTTGGCGTGCTTGATTGATTAGATGAGCACTGCTTTCATGGCACAGGAATTTGATTTAGTCTTCACAGCAATGTGGTGAAAAGCGGGGAGAAGTCTTCAATTCGCAGAATGTAAACACTGTGTGCACAGAGAGCAGCAGCTGAAGCCACAGTCAAAATCACAAGTGTTTACTTTGGGTATTTTTAGTAGCCAGTCGCCGCAGCAACCACAGCCCTGGTGAGTCACTTTTTAATTACTGAAAACTTTTAAGGAAAAGCAATGAACAGTTTTCATTGAACACACAAAAACGAAATGGAAAAGTTCAAAGTCCACTTATTTTGCCTCAACATCTTTCACCACCACCACCACCACCTCCCACCATCACCATCATCCCCGTCTGAGCACCACTCTTCCAGTTGACCTTCTGTCGATTCCACCGGCGAAGGTTGCGAGCAAAGGCGGCGAGAAAAGCCGTCCAGGCGATATTTATCACCACAGAACAAACGATCTTCAGCCCTGAGGAACTATCCGAATAATAGTAATCCTCCGAACTAGAGTACCATCTTTCTCTTTTGTTTTCGCTGCTCTTTACTGCGTAGTAAAACGCGCCAGCAATGTAGAGCAAGGTGCCGAGACCGCTGAGGACGAGGGACACCAGAAAGACGCGCTCGTCCTCTTGTACGGCGCCGTAGATTCCGCAGCACAAGTGGGCGAAGGTGAGGAGGTAGACGGGGAGGAGAACGATGAACTGAGTTTAATGAATTGGGAAAAAAAGTTAGGAATGTTATCAAGGAAACAACAGATGCGATCCTTTCCCGATAGAGTTCACTTACCACAACTTTGCTGGAGCCAAAGATAATTCCAAACAGACAAACGAGAACTAAAAAGCCCACAAAAAGGGCGGAAATGGTGTTCAACACGCTGATGATCACCTTCTGGCAGATGAAGAAACAGGGTGGATTGGGCTGGTCGATGTTCACCACAACTGGCGGATACATGTAGTTAGCAGTCATGCCAAGTTGTGGTTGCTGGTCCTTCTGAGTTGTAATTTCCTTCTCCTTCCCGCCAAGCAGTAATGGAGGGAAACTGCCCAGCTCTAACCTGCTAGCCTAGGGAAACTAGAGCTAAGCTACAGGTAACACTGGAGCAGTGATGATGGCTCAGACCACGCGGTACTGTTCGATGATCAATGCAACCGGACACAAAAGAAGCGGTTTGGTGCGATATTTTATTTGAGAGAGCACTGAGAGGATTTGGATCTCAGTCCAACAAATGGTACAAGAAGACAAAAATGAGTGTGAAGGGTGATGATGACGAGGTAGAACGTTCAGCTCACCGGTATGAACGAGCGAGTTCGGCCGACTGACTTTGCCCAAGCAAATCAGTCGTTCTTATACTCAGGCCTACCATCGTAGTCCTTCTTCCCATTGCTTCTTAGCAACTGGTGTATTCCAGTCTCATCCGTCGGCTTGTGGGCTTGACGCAACTTTAGCTGATTAGCGCGCAATTCGCGTCTGGCAATCTCAGCGAGTTTTATGGCATGAAATGTGGGCATGTGAGTCTGTGTCAGCGTTCCTTGTTCAGTGTTATCAGTGGGCGAATTTCCCAGATCACGTAGGCAACGCCACTATGCTGTTTCAATCAGGCCAGTGTCCCTACTGAACACTCGTGTGTCTCATTCTCCTTGTTTGTGCACCTGTGTACTAGTTTTCATTTGCAAGCTCATTTACATGCTGCTGAGGCCTGGTCACTTTTGGCCTTGTCTTGTTTTTTTTATTGGCGACAGTTTCAATGTGCGGCGAGCCATCACTTGACGCTTTTATGGCACTTCGCTGCTGCGCCCATTCAGCAAGGGAATGGTGTGTTTCCCCAGATTTTCTTCAGATCTGCAATCACCCCACTGGGTCGTAAAACTAGCTAGCTATTGGCTAACACTACTTGCGCACATGCTAATCAAACGAGACTATTCAGTTAGGAGATAGAGTAATTCAATACTCCACTGCTTAATCGACACAATTTCAATTTTCTCGCTGTGTGCTGAAAGCACAGGCATCGAACCACTGTCCGATCCAGTCCAAACTGGTAAAGTTGCAGGCAACGGAACTACATACATGACTTGAATTTTTGCAGTTTCAACACTTTAAAAACTTTTCTAAAAACCGATCAACCTACTCGAACAAACTTGAGCAGGCAAATGATTTTGGCGTTTGCTTTGGCTTTGGCTTTGGCTTACGCGTGCTTGATTGATTAGATGAGCACTGCTTTCATGGCACAGGAATTTGATTTAGTCTACCAACAATTTGGTGAAAAGCGAGGAGAAGAAGTCTTCAATTCGCAGAATGTAAACACTGCGCACAGAGAGCAGCCGCTGAAGCAACAGTCTAAATCACAAATGTTTACTTTGGGCTTTTTTAGTAGCCAGCCGCCGTAGTCCTGGTGAGTCACTTTTTAATTACTGAACTTTCAAGGCGAAGCAATGAACACACAAAAACGAAATGGCAAAGTTCAAAGTCCACTTATTTTGCCTCAACATCTTTCACCACCACCACCACCACCTCCCACCATCACCATCATCCCCGTCTGAGCACCACTCTTCCAGTTGACCTTCTGTCGATTCCACCGGCGGAGGTTGCGCGCAAAGGCGGCGAGAAAAGCCGTCCAGGCGATATTTATCACCATGGGAAAGACGATCTTCAGCCATGAAGAACGATCTGAATAATAGTAATCCTCCGAACTAAAGTACCATCTCAGAGTACTGCTCTTTACTGCCATTTCTCTTTTGTTTTCGCTGCTCTTCACAGCATAGTAAACCGCGCCGGCAATGTAGAGCAAGGTGCCGAGACCGTTGAGGACGAGGTACACCAGAAAGACGCGCTCGTCCTCTTTGATGGCGCCGTAGATGCCGCAGTAGAAGTAGGCAAAGGCGAGGAGGAAGACGAGAAAAAAGATGAACTGGGTATTGTCAAGGAATTTTCCTTGAGGTGATGGCCTCTGACAAGGCCATTCGAGAAGG
>JAALOO010001347.1_pt1 | contig 17154 bp, 25 predicted proteins | sample 7257641 | NCBI WGS metagenome assembly JAALOO01 (sample SAMN14085613, study PRJNA598686) | mite metagenome | biome: ENVO:01001000; feature: ENVO:01001002; material: ENVO:01001226; isolation source: single female mite from University of Michigan culture on fish food culture... ...
ATTAAAAGTCAGTCTGGACTACGTCATGCTTGTAAATCTCTCCGCGCGCCGCGTCACCAAACCGCTTCTTTAGACATTAGTTTTTGATAAAAGAAGATTTTTTCAAGATCAAGACTATTGCAAAAATTGTTTTTGATTAGATTTTACAAAAAAAATTTTTAATAAAATTTCTAAACACTTTTCCTATTTATTTAAAAAATTTCCTTGTTAAGCAGCAGCAGCGGCAGCAATTGAGTGCCCTTCATTTTCGCACATTTTTCCCAAAGTTCTCTAACTTTCCCCTCATATTCTGTACCACAACTATTACTGCCACTATTAGTTTCTCCCGTCATCATCACACCGTATTTCCCGGCATAAATCTTAAACTGTGGTAATGGAGATGCCGCTCTGCTTGGGCATGGTTTAGTGCATCAATGCACTCGGTGCACTGTAACTTCTGTTCAGCACTACTCACACAGCACAGAAACTCCTTTAGTTGAACGCCCGTTGCACCTTCTCCTTCTCACTTTCTCCACTGTGAGCTCCTTTTTGTCTCTTCGTCAGAGGCAGCACTAACGCTAATTGGCTTTATTTTGCAAGAATGTCCATCCTCCCTCTTCCTCGCTCTCTTTTTCTCTTTTGCTCTTTCCTTTAGTACGGCTGCTGTGGTTGATGCTGCTCCAAGACTTTCTCTTTCTTTTTTCTGCTTGCAACCCGCTGTCGTCCCTTGCTGCCTCTGCCCGCCTACCAAACTATGTCAGACTCTCTTTCTGTTGTTGTTGTTGTTTTTATTAGTTTTTGTTTCATTTTTTGTTGTTGATAGACACGGAGTTACCTGCCCACTACCACCACCACCACCGCTGCCACTAGGTCTACTGCACACACACACACACACACACACACACACACACACAGTCCAAGTGTCCAAATTCACACTCTCACTTTCATTGCCTGCCATGCCTGAGCATCTCTAGGAAAAGCAGCAGCAGCAATTTTTCCATCTTTCTAACCTTTTTGTCTACAACACCTTGTCTTTCCGAACGATTGAATTTGACGTCAGGTGTAATAGATTGCCGGCGACTGCCCACTACCACCACCACTACCACAAATGACACTACTGCCCTAGACATATATAAACCTCGATCAATTCACTTCTTTTCTTGGTGCTTTTGCTTCTGCTGCTGCTGACACATTTGCTGTCACTTTGACACTTTTTTTCAAGCCGCCAAACAGCACAACCACGTGTTGCTTTTTTATCTTTTTTCACTGTGCAATTGTGATCTGTTATAAATTTTACATCAGGTGTCAACCCTTTATCAGTTTGCCGGTGTTTTGCGCAAAGACGTATTTTTTGCGTTGTATAAACTTTAAACTTTGTTTTTAACATTTTGTGATTTTTAAGCTTCCTGTGCCTTTTTTAGGTTTTGTTCTGACCGCCTTTGCAATCAACCGTTTTAAAATTTCAATATTTAGTTTATTTCCGGCATTCTCAACTCAATTCACCATCAACGATTAATTACAGTTTTAAAACACAAAAAAATCATCAAAAAAATGGCAACCGAAACTCTACTTCAGTCGGCGGCGGAAAACTTTTCACAGTCTGCAGCGGCAACCACAGAATCCGGTCTTCTGCATTCGATCAAGTACTCAGCAATTGGTAAGTGCACTGAAAATGTCAAATTTCCCCTTCTCAGCAGTGTCACCTGTATGAGTGCAGTAATTAGTACTGCTATCAAATGGCAATTGACGCTGGTGATGATGATGAACAGAAATTGACAGTCAGTTGGCAATTGAACTTCAATGACAGTCGGAAAAGTACTCTATGCTGCCGTTCAATCGTTTAAAAATTTTTTGTTGTTAGTAAACAAAAACAACACTTCTTTGCATAAGACAATAGCAAGCACTTTGCAGTCAGCGCTCTCTTTTAATTAAATTCGTCTACATTTGATTGCATAAATGCAAATTTAAACAGTTTTTCTTTCCGTTTTCTCAATTTCATCTTCCGGTAGGAAATATAATAAAAGTGCAACCGCTGTGAATGTTGAAAAACTTAAGTATTGGGAAAAAATAGAAACCACAAGTGCAATTAACTTTTATTTTTCTTTGACCACCAAACTTTGGGTGGTAATTAACTGCGCCACAATAAATGAAAGACAATAATGTATGTTTAAACTTCCCAACTGGCAAATGCAGTAGCAGCTAGTAGACAAACGACATTCAAATGACAGGCAGTCAGTAAATGAGCTGTCAGGTGGGGGCCACTTTTGACCTTTTTTTCCAGACAAAAAAGTAGATTGACTGCTACCGCTTTTGGTGTTGTTGTTGTTTTTGCTCTATTGATATGTTTATCCCTATCCCACTGGATAACGATAATTGACCGTGATTGCTGTTTTTGTTTTTGTCAAACGACACTTGCTAATTTTTAGTATTTTTACACGACCAGTGTTTTTGTTGTTGTTCAGTTGGAAACAGGAGGGAGTGAGAAGAGGGGCAAAATTAGTTGCCTTCTAACAACCAAGTCATCAAATAAACAAAAAAAAGCAACCAAAAGTGGCCTTCTGCTTGAGCCCGCTTTTTGGTTTTGCTGTTTACGGTTTACGGTTGTTTTTGTTTTTGTTATTGTGCGGCTGTTTTTTGATGTGTTGACTGCATTAGCCCTTTTGAATGCGATCAGGACTCCATTTGGCATGCTTCACCAGTTTTCTGATCGCAGTTTGCAGCAGACCTTTGCCTAGGTTTTATCTGCCTTCTTCCTCTCTCTCTCTCCCATTTCAAACGACACTATCAATGGTTTGACTATTGAGCACTATTGAGCTGTTGTGTGTGTGTGCTTTATGAGCACAGCTTTGACTAATTGTCTAGCGACCCCAATTAGCAAACACACAAAACAGCAATGCGCTTTACCACCACTGCCCCTCTTCTTTTCCCCTCTTTTCCTTTCAGTGGCAGCGTTTCCTTGAAGCAGAACGGCAATCATCAGCTTCTATTGTTTGGCAATTTATCTATTAATCGCATTTTAAAGTGAACTAGATTTCTCTTTCCTTTACTGCTTCTTCAACTTTGCAGGCAAGTTAGTCAATGAGAAAGGGGAAGAAGGAGAGGCTATTGCAGTGACCAGTCGTAAAGTAGTCGTATTTTATTTTTTTAAATAAGGGACTTTTATCATGATGGGATTATTACGTTTTTTGCAGGACAAATATTTTTAGTTTTTAAATGGAAAATTTTTTAAAAATTCATGAAGGTCATTATCAAGTTTGCACAACTTCTCACGGTTTTTGTCAGATTAATTAGCTTAAAGGAAATTTAGTTCAGGTTAAGTACAAAAAATGTTATCTCGCACTTTCACAAAATTAAAAACTCATTTTTAATTGCCTTAGCACATCTCTGAAAAGCCACCGCCATTATTGTCAACTGCTCGCCATTATTTGCTGCTGCAACACAGCAGTAGTCTCCCATTACGTAATTCGGCGGTATATGACAGCTTTGAGTGTCTTGTATGCATCTGTGCTATAGTAGCAGAAAAGACTGTAGTGCAGTGTGTTTGCTTTAATTAGTTGCCCTCCAGCAGCATCATCAGTAGCCGCCATTGGAGGCGCGATTGGCTCGTATTACTGCCACTGCTGCTCCTGCTGAACCACTTTTTTGCCTTTTTTGTGTTAAGGTCAAAGATGAAAGGGAAAGGACACGCAGAAAAGGGGGAGAAAGGAGCTACCAGTAAACAACCGCTGCACTACAATCGGGAGCTGATGTTGCCTGATCTGCCTAGCCGTTAAGTATAACTGGGCAACTTGTTGCAAACTCGTTATCGTTTAGTGCACGTCTTCAATCCTGTCTTGTGCTGCCCATTCACCGGGCACAAACACAAAAGCAAGCAGATTTGCACTTAGACTAGTCCAGTCTGTCCGCTCTCAGTTTGCACGTTTCAGCAGTTGTAGAGAGACTGTGGCCAAAGTCTGTTAATTGTAATTAAGCAATATATTATGCGATCTGAGCAGTTTGTGCAGGTTGTGCACACAAAATGCACACACACGGGCAAAGCTTGCTCACTAACTCGCACACTCACAAACGCACAATTTTATTGGCATTTTAAAATTGCTGTCCAGTGAGGAAGAGGCGGCAAAGTGATAAGAAGGAAAAGGAAAAAAGCTGAACAGTGATGTGTGTTTCTTAAGAAGACAAAAAATGTTGTATAATTAGCCTAAAGGCCAACAAAATGAAGGAAGTGTTTTAACTTGGTGTAAAGCTAAATGCTGCTATTTTTTTGTTTGCTCAAAACGATAAAACAGTTTTTGTTTTTTTAATTTAATTTTTTTGCTATTTTAGCTTTCGATTATAATCATAAAAAGGTCAAGATTAGCTGCAAATTGTGAAAATGAAAGGGAAAGTACGACTGTCAAAAAGACACTAAAACATGTCATCGTTTAATTTAGGAGAGGCAGAAACAGCAGCAGCCGTGACAGTGTTAGTGAACTCATCTTGAATCTTGATGATTACTCATTGAAAGAACAGCAAAAATCCTTAAAACATAAAGGTAAAGTTCAAGAACAACTGAGATGAATAATTTTGAATTTTAAAAATATTGTATATTGCAGGCAGTGAAGTCGCATATGGTTTCACACTGTAGAAGACTTAAACTTAAACTCTGTCAGACAATTCGCTTTATGCTGATCGACGAGGTGGCTCTTGAGGTTGCTGTTTGCATTAGTGATATATCCTTTTCCCTTTCGTTGCATCTGCAGCTGCTGCACTCAACCACAGAGACCACTGCAAAAGCGATGAGAGAAAAAATTAGCTCCTTTATGGCTATCTCACGATCTTTCCCTTTTCCCCGCTAAAACATCGCTGTTGCTGCTTCAGGTGGTTGCATCACAGCTGAGACCGTTAGATTGCATTCACAAAAAATTAATCTTGTTGTCTGATCAGAAAGGAAAAAGTGCTTGTAAAGATGCGGCCCCAAATAGAAATAGATGAAGAGTATCAGAGGAGGAGAAAAAACGTTCACCTTGACGAGTGCAATCATTGCCACCTTTTAGTTTTCTTCTTGACAAACATTGACCTTATTTTGTTTGACAGATGACAACTAATCATATCAATTTTTTTTGCAGGATACCCTCTGTACCAGTACTGGATCGACGCACAGGACCCGCGGACGGCGGACTTTCCCTTCGTCAATGTGACCCCCTATCCCCTGCTGGCCTTCATGGGCTTCTACCTGTACTTTGCCCTCTCGTTGGGACCGTGGCTGATGCGCAACCGAAAACCATTTGAGAACCTAAAACCGGTGATGCTCTTCTACAACTTCACCATGGCGCTGCTCAACGCTTACTTTGTCTTCCTGGTGCTGCTGCACTGCGAGTACGGCCAGCGTTTCGTCGACTGGAAGTACCCTGACCGAAACAACAACAGTCCCAAAGCAATGTACGAGTTGAACATGGGCTGGTACTACTGGATCACCAAGTTCTTCGACCTCCTCGACACCGTTTTCTTCGTTCTCCGAAAGAAGCACGAGACGCATTTAGGTTGGTGCTTGCAAGGTCTTTTTGATTTGAATTGACTCATTAAATTTTGTTCCCAGGTTTTCTGCACCTCTACCACCACACCGTGGTGCCTATCTTCGGATATCTGTGTTTGAAGCACAACGCAGTGATGCCGGCCACCGGCCTTTTCTGCCTCATCAACGGCACCATTCACGTCATCATGTACAGGTACTGCTATACTTATTTCAGCATTTTCCCAAAACCCAAATTGGCTAACCCAAACACTTCTCAATTTGCAGCTACTACGGTCTCTGTTTGTTGGGACCCTCAGTGCGCAAGTACCTCTGGTGGAAGAAGTACATCACCCAGATGCAGATTGGCCAGTTTGTCTTTGGCATTTTCTACGGCATCATCATGGTTTTCAAGCAGGAGGGTTATCCGCAGTTCTGGTTCTGGTTTGGCATGACGCAGCCCTTCTTCTTCTTCCGCCTTTTCTACAACTTCTACAAAAAATCCTATGATGAAAAGAACGCTGCCGCTGCCAAGGCGGCCGCCTCCAAAGCTTCCGCTAAGAAGGTTGAGTAGAAAAAGAGAGTAGAAACTTCAGGAAATAGTAAAACAGTTTAGGAACATTTTTTTCTTTATCATTTTTGTTGTGTTAAAAGTATACTCAGATGGATCATTTCACAATGCCACATTCACAATACCAAAAACATAAAAATACAAAAATTTTACTAAACAAGTTTGCTTTTTTAAACCTGAACTTATTTGAATTTTTGTAAAACTTTTTTAGTTATTTCTTACTTTTTTTATTTTGACATAAATGCACAAACATATTCTAGTGGAAAATCTTTTACGCATATATGAATGTACTGTAAATTTTTTTCATCGTAAAATGTCAATGATAAAAATATATCAAAAAACCAACTTATTTTAAAATCAATCAAGTTTTTTATTTTTAAAATATTAAAATATTAACTTGAAAAAAATCAGCAATGCAAATAAAGTCTTAATGTTTTATTTTATCAATGACAAATAAAAATGTTGCATTCTCACTTTTCAATCAAATTAATTTTGGCACAATTCTGCAAAAGGTCATCAAACTGACTGTTGCCAGTAGTAGTGTTCAAGTTGGAAAACTCCTCCCTTTTGCCTGGAAGTAGCTGCACGTAAGAGCGACAGAGGTCCAGTCGAAGACGATTGGGACTGGTTGGACTGATCATGCCTCCTATCAAGTACCGCTCGCCTACCTCCAGCTCCACACCGCAGGCCGAGGAGGCGGCGCTGGTGATGAACACTTTCAGCTTTCTGCCAGAAATCACCTTCTGCGGATCGACGATGATGTGGACCGGCTTGAAGCGGTACCGATCCAAAGTGCGTTGGCTGTTTTCAGTTTTGCCTACAAAGAATACAAAATGTTAAAATAGCTGTTTGAGAGGAACCAACAGCAAAACACTCACCTAAAATGTCAGCCACCAGAAAGAAGTCAGTCGTACAGTAGGCAGGCAGTTCCGGCGCCAGACAGGTGCAGGTGGAGGCTCGGTGGTGCTGCAACAACACTCCAAAGAAGCTAACAGCCAGAAAAAGGGCTGAAGCTAGAGCGGTCAAGCTTTTTATGGCAAACATTTTTTACAGGTGAAACAGCTGCTGCTGAGGAAGCCAAATAACTCTGCAACGTCGTAGTAGTTTGCTTGTTTACACAGGTATGCTAATCACTTTGCTGTACACTGCGTATGCGGGCGTTTTGAAAAGGGAACTTTTAACTTTTCTGTTGCGTTTCAACTACTTGACACCACTTTTTTCTTGCACTACTAACACAATCAGAGAAAAACACTATAGCGATTTAAAAGTACGACAACAGTTGTCGATGAAGCGTGTATAACAACTGAACTGGTAGACTGGATTCAGTGGAAATAAAAAGCAGTCGTAGTTGTGGTGGCTTGAAACTAACGAGTCGGGGCAGTCGATGATGCAATCAAAGTGGTGATACTTCCGAGACTGATGATGATATCACAGAAATGGCAACAGGACGGTGATCGATGGTACAGTACTGGAGGGAGCAAAATTGGAGTGGTTCAGCAGAACCAGGCAACCACCACAGAAAACAGACAGGAACGAAAGGATCAGACAGGGAGCTTTTGCTGACTGGTTTGGCATACATTCACTGCCTCCATTACTTGCTGATTTATATTCTCTCTGTTTTTTCTCTCTACCTCTCTCTCTCTCTCCCTTTCACTGTTTTTCCCAGTGTTCTTTCACTGTGTAAACAGCTGTCAAAAACTGCTAAAAGCATTTGAAATTGTTGCACTTGCAAGCATTCACTCCATTCCTTCACAGTGAAAGCACTCTCCTGTGTAAGTGAACTACTGTTGCTGCTGCTGATGCTGCATTTCAATCGCTTTGTTTATTCTGTTCAAAATGTAAAATTAGCACGTTTTCTGCTGCTGTTGTTAGTGCTGGTAGCGGTAAAAACACTGTTAAAGCAGAGAGAAGGAGAGGAAAAAAGGAGAGTACTTTTTAGTGTATTTCAAGGTTAGCCAAATACGGCTGAGAAAGTTTAAAGAAAGAAATGGTGAGAAAGAATGCAATGTTTATTGAAAGTGAATGAAATGTTTTTGAGATGTTGTCTCAAAAAACCAATTGCTGTAATTACGAAGTTTTTGAGATGACATTTCAAAAATTTCGATTTTTAGTTTTAATGAAAAATAGAAAAGGTTTAACATTTTCATTCGTAATTTTTTAAAAAGTTCGAAACTTATTAAAAATGCGAACAAATCTTTTAACATGCACATTGCAAAAAAATCCCTTTAACTGTCAACATCATCATCATTAGCCTGGTGTAATATGAAAACACTCAATAAAACATTGACCCCCTTTTGGGCACTTTTGTTTGGTGCTACTACTATTCTACTGCTAATACTACCAGCACACGCACGCCCTCACTTAAACTCTTCAAATCTATCTTTCCATCAGGCATCTTTCCCTTCACCTTCATCATTAGGAGACAGAAAACATCGATGGACACTGGGCATTGTCAACGGCAAGGACGCTCCTGAGGGGCGGTACCCCTTCATGGCACAAATAACTATCACTTCAGGAACTCCCTGCAACCATTCCAAAGACGAGTGGAAACACCTTTGCGATGGAACCGTGCTTAACGACGACACTATTCTCACGTCGCGAACATGCGTCAACCGTTTTAGCGGATCACTGGAGAGGGAAGAAGTCAGGGTGGGCGGAGTCCACCACGATCAAATGGCCGCCTGCTTTAAGGTGCGCAAGGTGATCCCGGCTCCGGAGCCGGAGAATCGGCTTGCCGATATAGGACTCATTAAGCTGGAGGGAAAGATTGACTTTGAAAAGCTGGGCAAAAAAGTAGTAAAGTTGTTTTTCTTGTTGAACACACTTCAACTGAACTTCTTTTCTATTTGTACCGTTTTTAGGTAACCCCTGTTTGCTTGACGCCAAAACGAGACACGCCCATCAGCAGCCGGTGCGTCGTGCCTGGTTGGGGCAAATCAAACGACCCCAAGCACAACTGGCAGTTGATGGAAAAGGAGGCCAGTGCAAAAGAGTACAAAGGAATGTACCTGGTGGAAAATCCTACGACGTGCTGGCTAGATGATGGTAAGAGAAGAAGAAGGAGGATATCCGAATGTTTTACATGCACATCACCATTTGTTTATAACTACCTTTTTTAGGCAGTCCTCTGTACTGTCCGGTGGAAGGGGACGAAAACAATTTTCTGCAGTTTGGCATCAACACCTACGTCTACAAACCGGGCAGTCCAGACGAGCCGTTCTACGATCCCGAAAGTGATTGTTCACAGCTGTACAGCGCTTTTGTCGATGTTGCCCCTTACATTCCTTGGATCAAAAAGAATGCATTAGAGTAGAAGTTTTTGAGCCACTAGAATTGTCATACAAAAGTCATTTGTACATTTTGTTTTTAACTCAAACTTTTAATTTTTTTAATTGTAAATAAAATTGACTTTTTCAAATGTACACCTCATTTTTTATAAAATGTTAAAGTTGAACATTTTTAATAAACACTGAAAAGATAAATTAGTCACCATTGACTCAGCAAGTTAGCAAGTAATAAAAAATCACCAGTTTAAAAGTTAGAACGAAAATGTACGTTTGCGGAAAAGTAAAACCACATTCTTCAAGTTTCTCAGCAGTTCCCTTTTTAATCATCTTCATCATCTGCTTCTTATTCACTCTTTCCACACTTGTGAAACACTCAAAATGCGAACAGAATGATGATGATGATGATGGGCGAATAATGAACGGTCAGATTGTTCCCGATGGCAAGTACCCCTTTATCGCCTCGCTGCAAGTCTCCCCCGAGCCTTGTGCTGGCACCTCACCGGGTGCTCACTTTTGCGGCGCTGCGGTAATCAACGACAACACCGTCCTCACGGCGGCCCACTGCCTGACGGCGATGAACCTCACGGAGACCTCCGTCCTGGTGGGCGTCTACAGCATGGACGCCAGCAACCTAGATGACTACCACTGCTACCAGGCGGACAAACTGGTGGTCCACCCGCAGTACACTGCAGAGCACTTCTCCGGCACGCCCGACATTGGCGTCGTCAAGCTGAAACGGGCTATTGAGTTTGAAAAGACAAATAAACAGGTAAAACTTTTTTCCTAATGTTTTAACAGGATTTACTGAAAACTTTAAGTTAAACAGGTGAGCCGAATTTGTCTTCCACATCCGAATGAGAGCCCAATACCTAATCGCTGCACTATACTGGGCTGGGGAGCATTTGGCGACAACCTTAGGGAGCTGTCACGAAACTTACTGGAGAACAGAGTGACCGCAGTTAGGACAAAGGAGTTTAGCGATCACGGTCGGGAGATGCACTACAAGATTATGTACAGTCACTCAGGTAGTAGTTCCTGCTTCGGCGATTCAGGTAAACAACGTTAACAAACAAAAAACTGTGCTTTGAAGCCACTTTTAATAAATATTTTTTCTTTTTCAACATCTCTTTTTCAGGTGGACCTTTGGTCTGTTCAGTTGAAGGGGATGAAAGCGGCGCCCTAATTCAGTTTGGAGTGAGCAGTTTTGTGAGCGGTAAATGCAACAAATATTCCGCCTACACCAACGTTGCCCTCTACAATGACTGGATTAGGCAGCAGGCGGAGGATTAAGAAGAAATATTAAACCATCATTTTAGCTTTCCAAAAGCGCTCACAAGTGTCCTTGAAGGCGCCCTCCATCATCTTAAAGTGACCCAATTGTAAACTAAAATGTCGCGTGCTAAAGTCGCCGCTGCTGCGCAGCACTGCCTCGCTCCAGTTTCCAGTGCCAGAAGTGGCGGAAGTAGGCAAGCCAGTTCGAGCAAAGCTGGCCCAGCTGCCAATCATGAAACGAGCAAAAGCATTCTCCTCCTCAAACTGCACCGTCTTGTCGTACTGAAAGAAGTAAAAGAGGTCTGCGCCGTGGGGAATGCCAATCCAGGCGGGCAGCGGCGGCAGGCCGGGAAGAAAGGCCTCTGGTGTGGACTGCATCAGTCGATAGGAGAAAGCCTTAGTGTCCGGCGACCGACGAGCCAGCTCCTCTCCGAAAAAGACCGACGGGCAGACGAGGAGCATGTCGCCGAATGAGGCGGAAAGGGTCAGTCGCAACTGGTCCTGAGTGGGATTTGTCTTGTTTAGGTGGTCCAGGTAAAAGTCGGCCACCTCCTTAGCAATTGAACTTTTTTGAAAAAGGGTCATTAGCTTGATGATGTACTCCTTAGTGGACTTGGTGGTCATGCGAACGCCAGTGCCGGCCAGCTCAGGGAAAAACTGCGGTATGAAGAGGGTGCCCTCGTCCCGGTTTGTCCCTAGTAAAGCAGAAAGATTGGATTATCAGTTTCAAATTTGCCATCCCTTTACCGTAAATATAGTCCACATGGTTGAACTTTCCCTCTTTCAGCGCCACTGCCGGCGGCACTGGGAGCACCTCATCGCCGTGCACCGGCACAAAGAAGTGATTCTGCGAAAAATCGCCGAATGTTGCCTGCTTCAGCTCAGCAATTGATTTGCCTTTCAGGCAATTGACCAGGTCGGCATCAACCACCGCTGTACAGTTGACCTTGTGTGCAAACGCTTTTGTCTTTGCCAATGCCTGCTCTCGAGTGTCCATCACCACACTTAAAGGGGCTCCAGACTGAGCGATAGCTCGCTTGAAAAGACCTTTTGCAAGTGGGGACAAAACTAAAGCTCCAACCGAAATGGCTCCAGCCGACTCGCCAAAGATGGTGACCAGCTTTGGGTCACCGCCAAAGGCGGCCACGTTCTCTTGCACCCACTTGAGCGCCAGAAGCTGGTCGTGAAAGCCCAAATTGGGCGGGACCAGGTGCCCAGCACTGTCCAGCGTTAGAAAGCCCAGCGGTCCGAGGCGGTAATTGAAGGAGACAACAATGACCTCGCCCACCGCGGCAATGTACTGCCCATCGTAGAGCGGGGGATTGCCAAAGGTGCCGCCCGTTTCGAAACCGCCTCCGTAGATCCACACCATAACCGGAAGTGGGGTGGTGGTAGTAGTTGATTTTTGAGTTGTAGTTGGCACTGTTGTGGTACTTCCGTTGCCGCTTTTATGCCCATTGATCACCGGCTTCCACACGTTCACGTAGAAGCAGTCCTCGCTGGAGGTGGCGTTCTGTATCAGCTCACCGCCGCCAAACTGGACGCAATTGTGGCCGGGCGAAGTGGCGTTGTAGACGCCAGTCCACGGTTTGGCTTGCGTCGGCTTTGCAAAACGAGCTGCTTCGCCTACAAGAAAAAAAGTAAAACAAAAGTAGAATTTAGCTTTGCAAAAACACTCGGGTTTTCTGATTTACCGTATTTTATCGCCTGGTAAAACTCCACTTTGTGGTGGTAGACATCTAGAAGAGAACCTCGAATTTGACCAGCTTTAAGCTGTACGACGTTGGTTAGCTGTGTTTCGGCATTTGTTGCCTTCCATTGACAGATACAAATGGATAGCAGTAAAAGTAAAGTTGGTTTGAGCATTATATTAATTTGCATTGAAAACTTTTTAAAATTGTAAAAATTACTGTCATTTATATATATACTTTTGATTTATCTTTTGAAATTAATAAAAAAACTCAAATAATAAGCTGTTATCAGTTTGCAATTTAAATTTTGACTTTAACAAATTGTGTAGTTACTGTTCTTTGACGTTATATAAAAAAATTTATTATTGAGTTGATATCACAAGCTAATCATTTAGCCAAGTGTTTGATAAACTCGTACTTAATAGTGCAACTTAGTGCTTTGCTTTTAAGTGCCTGGTGTATTCCCCTCTCCACTTCCAAGTTTGTCCGCAAGGAGAGCAATGAAATGGTCTAGAGACACTGTGCACTACTTGGTGCTTCGTGACTTCACTTTTGGTCTTAAAGGACTTGGAACAGGTCGGGCATTGGTGAGGTCGGACGTCATTATGCATGCGACTTTGGTGTCTAGCGAGCTCACCTCGCCTTTTGAATGTCTTTGAGCAGCTCGGACACTGGTGCTCTCGCACTTCAGTGTGCACCAGTTGATGCATCTGGAGACCGTCTGCCCTCTTAAACAGTTTGGAACAGGTGGTGCACTTGTGCACTGGAATGACGTCCACATGCACCAGTTGGTGCTTCTTCAGAATGTCAAGCCTTCGGAAGGTCTGAGAGCAGGTGGGGCACTCGTAGGCTCGATCTTCACTGTGTGTTAGTCGGTGTCGTGTTAAATCGCCCTTTGTTTTGAATGTTTGGGAGCAAGTGGAGCACTGATGGGCAGAGACGTCACTGTGGAACAGTTGGTGTTGCTTCAGTTCGGATTGTGTTTTGAAGGACTTGGAACAGGTGGCACACTGGTGTAGCAGGACGCCGGTGTGCACCGGCAAGTGTCGCCTCAGTTCACATGGAAACGGATAGGTTCGGTCACAGTGTGGACACTTGTGAAGCTTGTTGATTTTCCTTTTACGACCCTTTGTTTTTCGAGAAGTACTCCTCAAGGTAGAGCTTAACACAGGTTTATTTTGTTGAGATTCTGCAGAGTAACAATATTGGTCAAAGTGTGAACATATTAAGCATGAAAACTCACCACTGACTGCTTTTGCTGCTGGTTGTTCCTCTATTTCCGTGGTATCTGAATCAAGTTCGCTTTCCTCTTCATCATCATCTTCCAAGTTTAGTCCATCTTCATACAAATAATTAAACTTTTCGTCAAACAAATCAGTTCCTAACAACTGCTGTTCATGGCCAGGCATTTTTTGTAGTTAGCCAAACAAATGTCAAAAGCTTTTGAAAGATTGAAGAAAATTGCTCAAACGACAGAAATCAGCGTGGGCACTAAGGTGAAAATCAAAACAAAACAACAATTGGACAAGTCGCCGAAAAGACAAGTGCTCGAAACTGAAATTTATTTTCAAAGCTATTGAAATATTTGAGTCATTTTAGGACATTTTTACACAAGCAAAAAATTATTGTGACTCAAATATCTTTTGATGCAATTGACGTGTTGATCAACAGTTTAATCATACCGCTAAACACCATCATTGTGTAGGATGAATACATGAAGATAAACTGTAAAAATCAACTTTTAGAATGTACAGTTATTAACACATCTACAAATCATACCTCGAAAGCGCTCATGTAGGTAACTGGGCTGTTCGGTCCCATATAGATGGCAATCTTGTTGCCGTACAGCAGTCGATTCATTAGATCATCGTACTTGAGCTTGAACAGACACCAGGGTGGCCCTTTCAGGCGGATTTGCTACTGAAAGATCCACTTTTTGGGGGCATGGTAGACGGCACAACACCAGGCCGGTGGACCAAACACTGTGACCATTGCAAAAAACTGTACGGTGATCATAAAATAAAAAGCGGCCACAACAAAAGTGTCCTGTCGCAGAAAAACCAAATTTCGAATACAAAATATGTTGATTGGGACATTAGTTAAGAGGAAGGTGAAGAGGACGGCGCCGAAAAGTTCGTCACTGCCTGCCACCACTAGGTAGCAAACCTGGAGGTTTCAAAAGCTAATAAATTGAAAATTAAAACACATAAACCTCAACAATACCTTATTGTGGTCCACGAACACTTTTGTAAGACTGAAAAAATCCTTCAAATGAATGACTTGTTGGCGTTTAGCTTTAACACGACGATTCAGAATTGCTCCTGATACTTTGTACAGCTCTCTGGAGTGTCCCGCGTAGGTGATGCTGGCGATGATGGTGCAGGCAGTGAAGAAAAGGGCACACTGTATCAGCCGTGTGAGGTAGTAGTGCATGATAATGCCCACTTCAATGAAAAGCACTAAAGCGATGTACGGCCGGTGGGCGGCACTGTACGGCTCGGTGAATTTGAGCAGAAAAATGGGTAAGAAGAGCAACACGACGCCGTCTAGTGAATTAAAAAGGGTTAATTTTAAAAGATGTAATTTCAAATCAACTCAATCAGCTCAACAATGTTTCATCAGCTGCTTACTGGAATACACCAGCACGCCAGTGATCACTTTATCAGCGAGCATAATGGTGAGCAGCATTCGCTGGCGCATTTTATCAGAGAGGCCAGGCAGAGTGCTCAATTTGGCGCTAAAAAATTTGCTTTTGTTGACGTGATCAAAGCGCTTGAGCACCAGAAAGCGGGCGTAAGTCTTCGCTATCAGCACCAAAATTAGATTAGGCACCAGTTGACTATAGACACTTCCTTTCATCATCGCCAGCGTTTCCGCCTCTCTGTGGCGCCGAACAGCGGCCTGCTCCAGCTGACCAAGCAAGCTGCCGTGGTAAAGGTCTTGGTTGAGCACCACCAACTGGTGCCACCACCACCAGACTGGCCTGTCCACCTGGAGACCGTACATCAGCTGGCGCATTATAATGTGAAACGTCCCCAGGAGGATAAATGTGACCGGAACGAAGGCGTCGTAAGTGTGGCGGTTTCGGTAGAAAAAGAAGCAAATCGGGTCCTTTTTCCAGTCAAAGGGAGCTGGCAGGGTGGGATAGCCAGCAAAGGCAATTAGAGCCACGTAGTAAAATCGCACAGCGTAGAGGTAGATGGCCCAGTCGAGGTAGTAAAGAAGGACGACCTTTCTGCTCCTACGTCGCTCGGTCATCTGTTTGATTAGGGTGTAGCAGCAGCGAGTGTAATCAGTTGGTAACATTGTTGTTTCGTTTGACCGCTCTAAAAGTATAGTGACAGTGGTTTTAGTTTTTCAGAATGCTATTTATGAAACGCATTTTATTGTAATTTCTTTGCTAGAAAATAGCATTTTTGAGCGTTTTAGTAAGGTCAATCAATAAATTGTAGTTCAAAATTTTTTTGTTTTTGCATTCATAATTTGGTCTAACACAAGGCCACAAACTAAAATCACTTTCCTGCAATGGGCTGATTTTTGATACATTAGCTAAAAAGATTTTTCTTATAATTATGAAACAAACAAAAAAATTCTAAGAGTTCAGGTTCCAAAGTTCCAGGTTTTACGTATTTTGGGTCGCAGTGCCCCTAATTTTTTTGAAAAATTTTTTATTTGTAGAAATAAGTGAAGGTTTTTGTAATAGCGCGTTCCCTTTAAATGTAAGAGTGGGCAGTGACGCCTCAAAACGGGCTCCATTTTAGGACTCCCGAACTTTGGAACCTGAACTCTTAGAATTTTTTTTGTTTGTTGCAAATTTATAAAAAAATTACTTAAACCATTGTACTAAAAATCAGCCCATTGCAGGAAGTTTACTTTATTTTGTGGATTTGTATAATTAAGACAGGGGCAAATAATAAATATTTTAGTTGTTTACAATTTAAAAAAAAACTTGAGTATTTTTTCTGGAAAACAGTCTTGTTTGAAATATTGCAGTAGTTTTGGCATTTCAAAAACATAAATCATTTAGTATTCTAGGTAAAAATTAAGTACATCAGACCGTTTATTTTATTATTATAAACTATGGTGCCGATGTTGTATCTGGTTTATTGGGGAATAGACTGATGATGAGAGAGAGAGAGGGAGAAACAGACAGGCTCAAAGACCAAGTGAGGACAGGTAAAGTTTGCTTACATGTGGTATGCTTATATACACAGATATCTGTCTGTCTGAGGATGTGAGTAATGGTTAGAGAGATGCGAACGTAAGAGTGTGTGTGGGTGAAATGTGAGTCAGAGAGAATGAATTGTGGTGACAATGTGCAGGGGCACTACAGAACAATCAATAAAAAATTAATTGATTTTCTTATAATTACTTGTTTTCACTGAGCCGTTCAATCATCTGACTGAAGCCCAGGAGCAGGTAACTGACGTAGAGCATTACAAACTAAGAAAAGGGTTATAAACGATAAAACGCAAACCAGCAAAATAATCAAAGCAATACCTCAACAGCGGTCATGTAGGTAATGGGACTGGTAGGTCCAATGCAAATAGCGTATTTAGGGCCAAAAAGAAGTCGGAAGAAAAGGTCATTAAACTTGAGCTTGAGTAGTGTCCACTGTCGTTTTTGTTGTTGTTCTTGTTGACCACCGGTAATTCGGTTGCTGCTGCTTCCAAATTGATCAGAGAAGGTTTTACTGGTCATCAGTTGAAAGCGGGCAATCCACTTGGTGGGCTGATGCAGCAATTGACAGCAGCGAGCCAGTGGACCAAGAACAACACAAAGAGCAAAAACTTGCAGGCAAATAATGAACCAGAGAAGCGGTTTGGTAACGCGGCGCGCGGAGAGATTTACAAGCATGACGTAGTC
>JAALOO010001348.1_pt1 | contig 17149 bp, 16 predicted proteins | sample 7257641 | NCBI WGS metagenome assembly JAALOO01 (sample SAMN14085613, study PRJNA598686) | mite metagenome | biome: ENVO:01001000; feature: ENVO:01001002; material: ENVO:01001226; isolation source: single female mite from University of Michigan culture on fish food culture... ...
AGAGAGAGAGAGAGAGAGAGAGAGAGAGAGAGAGAGAGAGAGAGAGAGAGAGTGGGGAAATAGCAACACTAGAAACAGTAGCAACAGCAACAAAAAACAGTAATGCTCTCAAATCAAAACCCATTTATCACAAAGAGTGCAAGTGAGAGTGTTAGTATGAGAGTGTGTGTGTGTGTGTGTAATGTTCTCCCTTTGACTAGATGGAGTGACAAAAGAAATGTTCTACTCAAAGCACTTTCTTACTACTGCTACTGCTGCTGCTGCTGTTTCGGTTGTTGTTGCTTTTTGCAAGCATCAGCAGAAATCGTAAATCAATGCATGCAGAAAAAAGCGGGGAAAAAGATTTAAATAAGCAAAAAACTAAAATTGATGAAGCGTTGCAGGCGTGCAGCAAATAGTTTCAGTTTTTGGCTTTATTTAATTTATTCTTATTTACTTTTGACAGTTTTTTGCACACACACACACACTGTTCACTACGCATAGTTTTTAATACACTCACACTCACACACTGCATTAAAATAGAAAATGTTGGCTTTAAATAAAAACTAAACTTAACTTGATCTCTTTCTCTTTCTCCTCCAAATCAGGTTTGATGAACCAGTGCTGGCCTTTTCCTGGCGCCCAGCAGAATCCGCACTTTCGCGCTTTCGCCAACTCCTTTCAGCTGCACCCTGGCGCCATTCGCCACCCCCTGGTGGACGTCAGTCGAAACTGCGGCCCACTGAGCAGTCCACTGCCCTGTCCCTCAGAGTGGCGACTGGCGGCCAAGGCGCAGGTCGACCAGTGGGCGCTGCAGGCGGCGGCTGCAGTGGCCGCCGCAGAGGGGCGCCGCTTTCCACCTGGCGGCCCCAATGGACCACGTAAGTCAGCGGCAGGGCTTAGTTGTTGGCACTTGTTGTCCACACTGCCACATTAACTGATCAACCCATTTTTTTCTATCTTTTTGCTGTAGCCGGTGAGCATCCGTTCAAAATACCGCCCGAGTGGTCTCACTACTACCTCTCCAATGCCGCCAATCTGCCGTTGTTTGCGGCTGCAGTGCACAACAACCACCAGGCGAGGGCTGCAGCGGCCGCCGCCGCCGGTCTTCCCTTTCCACCTGCTCCCACCTCAGCACCTGAAGCACCGAATCACGAGGCAAAAGGTGGAAATGGTCAAAGTAATAGCAGTAAGAGCAGTGATTTACATCAGGCGAAGAATGGCAACAGTGGTGGTGGTGGACATCACAGCAAGGAGGGAGGCAAGCACAACCACCATACGAGCAACAACCACGCACAGTCTCATCATCATCGAGACGGCAGCTCCTCCAAATCTTCTCACAAAGGTAAACAGTTAATTGAAGGCTGATTCATTTATTTCATTCGCAATCATTGGCCAGTATTACTTGCACTGAGCGGCAGCAACAACAAAAAAGAAGAGAATAAATAGGACCGGTGTACTGCTGCTGCTTATTAAATCGTCGCATTCCTTTTAATGTTTGCAGTGCATGCAATCATTAGCAGTGCAGGCAAACAGACAAAAAGAAAAATAAAACTGAGCTGCAGCAGAGGCGGCAAAAGAGCAAAAAGCTATGCGACAGTAATCTAATCCAAAAACAGCTAAAAGCATTAAATTAGTGCTCCCAAAGTTCTGTTCATTTTTGCTGTCCATCTCTCTTTTGCCTTCTGTTTTCTTTTTATTTCTTTTTATTTCTTTTTATCTCTCTCTCCCTCTCTCTCTTTCTCTCTTTCCCTCTTAATTTCTTTGTATTCCTCTGAGCAGCAAACCATGTCGGTCTAGTCTTGGGTTGGTGCGACTCTCCTCTAATCGCATTATCTTCTTAGAAACAGTCTTCCTATCGCTGTGGTAGTAGTAACAGTCACTGTCACTGACTGAAAATCCTCACTGGCCACTACTACTACTACTACTTCTGCTGCACTCTCATCTGCAAGCTTCATAAAGCTTCAAAAAATTATCACTTGCCATTGTGCTTATGGGCACATGAGCTTTGATTTTTTTCCCGTCTCAAATCAAGTCAAAAGCTCAGTAGAAAAAGCCGCTGACGCCGCCACTGCTGTAAAAAAGTGAAACGATGACGATAATAGGTTGAGACAATGTGTGTAGTGAAAAAATGAGCTTTTGTAAGTTGGTAGTTTTGCAGAAAAGGAAAGAAGGATAGAAAGATGCCAGAACTGATCAGCAAGTATAGCCTTCTTTGTGTGTTTAAAGCAGTGATGTGAGGAGAACCACTTTACCACACTGTGCACAGCACAGAGCAGTGTACCGTTTGAAGTGAAGCGAACAAGGAGATGATTAATGAAATTCATAAAGAGATGCAACGGAGCGCTAAAGTAGTGCGGGAGTACAAACAAAGTATACAAGAGCGGAAAAAATGGAGAAATGAGATTAAAACGGAGAGAATGGAAGAACAAGAGGTGATTGAAGAAAGAAAAAATATGACTGCAATTAGGGTGATAAGAGATTTAGCAGCAGAGAAAAATAATAGTGCGATGTTTTATATTTTACTGCAATAGTTTGTTGCACTGTTTAGTATTATTATAAAACTAAAACAATATGCTCTTTTCTTTTTAACCTTTTTCTGAAAACGTAGATGGGTCAAACAGCAACAACAACAACAAAGGAGGAGAGGGGGCAAAGCACCATCAAGTGAACGGCGACAGCAGCCGACAAGTGACTGTAAATGGCGCCATTGATGCGACGGCAGCAGCAGTGAATGGACATCATAACGAGAAGTTACCGTTGACAGCAGTTGCAAATGGCACTGGTGCACCTAATGCGGCAACAGCGGCAGCAGTAGACGAATCACCTAATGGACCTTTGATTGCAGTGCCAAATGGAGTCAGGCCATTTGTCAGACCATTGGCAATGCCACCGACTGGAGCAGCAGGAGGAGGAGGACCAGCACTTGCTCCTTCACTTGAGCTGACACCCGAGATGGCCAATCAATTTCTGCATGGTAATCACCTCGCTGCGGCAGCTGCCGCATTTCTCTCCGCCGCCGCCGCCAATGGTGGCGCACCGTTTGGTGCTGCTGGAGCACTTGGATCACCACCACCACCACCCTCATCAGCGCAGACAAGCGGATTGGGAGCTGGGGTTTTTCCTCTGGAGCCCTCTTCGGCCTTCTCTCCGCATGGTCCACTGCTGCCCGGATTTCTGCCGCCACCACCTCCTCATCACCCTCAGCATCACCCTCCTCTACCTCCTCCTCCTCCTCCTCCTCACCACCTTCAGCCAGGAGGTTTTGATCCAATGCTGTTTGCCAGCCAGGCGCAGGCGGATCTGCAGCTGATGTTTCAACGAGCACGCAACCGAAAGCAGGCGATTGATTTGGAAAGCAGCGACGTCGAGGAGGAGATCAACGTGGAGGATGACGACGACGGCCACAATGAGGACGAAGACGAAGAGGACCAGGAAGATGAGGAAGACGAGGAGGACCTGAATGCTGAGGTGAATGTCGACTCGGACAAGGACGACTTTGAGAAGGTGTCCGTTCTGAAGAATGGCCACTCTCAGAAGAGAAACTCCAGCAAAAGGGCCTTTGAACCGGACTCTGGTAGCTCTAAAGCAGAGAACAAAGTTTTCAAATCTGAGCCTGGCTCTCCAGATAAAAATGGTGACTCTGCTGATAGAAAGTCAGGCAGTCGAGCAGGCGTGAAGAAGCAGCCTAAACGAAAGTACTCCACCAGCACAAATGCCTCCGAGTCACAGGAGGACAACAATTCAGTGGACGTGGACAGTGATGATGCAGGCGGTGGTGGTGGTGGTGGTGGCGGTGGTCAGGCAGGCCTCACCACCTCCTTTCCACCGTTGCTCGACACTCGAATGATCTCTGCCGAGAGCTCCCCAGGGGACAGGCAGCAACTCAGCCACAGCCACAACCACAGCACCAACAGCAACAGCCCAACTGGCCAGCGGCTTCTCGCCAATGGCAGTCCAAATGGCTCTAACCACTCCAACGGCTCGTGCAATGGCTCCACCGGCTCCAACATGTCCTGGGGACAACTTTCCCTCAAGTCTAATGGTTCAAATGGCTTCTGGCGACCATACTGAGCTCGATGATTTACTAGCCGTTTAGAACACCCCCTTTTTACCTGTACATACATACTTCCAACTGTTTCAGGTTTCTAGTTTGCAACTATTTGATACTACGATTTCAGTAGGCAGCACACTACCACAATCAATTATCATCAAAGTAACTTTGTTTACTTGAATTGGTGCATTTTTAATTGACATACCGACTAGCAGTACTGTTTATTTGCTTAACAATCAAGTCTATATACAACATTTTTTCTTGTAAATGTATAAACTACCTCTAAATACCATTTTTACAATCCTACACGTGTGTTCCAATATAGCAATAAAAACACTGTCTCACGCACACAACAACGACAACAACATTTACTCTCACCCAACTGAACTCATCTGCACTTTATTGTCTACTTTATTGTCGCACTTGTTAGCTACCTTCGCACATGCACTCACTCACATATGCGCACAAATTGACACATTTCCCGGCCAATAGAGAAGAAACATCATTTTTAATATTTAAATGCCTTGATCCTAGTCGCAAAAGAGAGTGACACTCTCTGCTAACTAAACTGCTGTTAGAAATCGTTTGACATTTGTACTACTTATTATGACTACTCAACAAAACTCCTCTGTGAGATGCACTAATTTGTAAGTTTGCACTGTAATGCAAAGTCAATAAATCACGGCTAACAACACGGCCAGTAGTAGTAGTAGTAGAGAACATGCAATGTTGCCTGTTTGGTGCCATTGTTGCTGCCCAGAATGCGTGCATTTACACAAGAGAAAGAGAGGTGACAAGCTGCCAGGTTGCCAGGAAGGTAGCTGCCTGACTTGTCAATTGCACACTAGCATTGATTTGAAGTTGTTGCAAATTTGCTGCAATGAATGAATGCCGACAACTGATGTTGACTTTGTCGGCAAAGACGACGGCAGGGCTCAATTTAGAGTCAGTTTAAAGGAAGGCAAACACTGCTACTGTTCGGGGCAGTTGGCAAATGTCATTATTATTACTGTCAACTAGCGCAGTGCCGCTCAGGTACATGTCGGCGGTGTACTTTGAGCTAGGAACATGTGTTCATGTGGCATGTCAACTTTGCTGAAACTCCTTTGTCATCGTTTTAATTGTCTCCAAGAGAAGGAGGGAGTGAGGGGCAAGTTAGGCAATTTGTCAAGTCGTTTTGTCAATTGTTACTTTAACATTTGAATTAGCAAGAAGTTTTGTTTTGTTAACAAAATTTAAACTCAAAAAATTCAAAGTTTTTGAAGTATGAAATCAGGTCAAAGTTTTAATAAATTTTCGAACAATTTATAATAAATGTAACAGCAAAACTAGTAAAAATAAAAACATTTAGTTTTTAAAAGGGTTTTATTGATTTATCTAAAAAAGATTAACTTATTAAAACATTGTTTTTCAATGGTTAAGTAAATTAAAATTTACAATGTCAAAACAAACTTTAAACACCATTAAATATTCAGATGTAGCGGATGAGCAATCGGTGAGGTTTATTGTTGAGATGATGGGGAGTCACAGAGATGGAGAGAGAGTGGTGGACGGAGTAACAGTGTAACAGAGTCTGGTGATGTGAAGACTGACTGTTCTCGTCGTGTGCTACGTACGGTAGGTTTTAAATACCGTCGTGTGCAGAGTGACAAAAGTGTAAACTGTGATGTGTGTGAGTGTGACATGAGTGAGATGTGGTGTGTGTGTGTGAGTGCAAATGTACGTTGGGTCAACGTTGGTTGAAACTGAGTGAACGTCAGCTGTGGCTGGCGCCACACAGATTTTATATAAAAACATTTTTTCATTTAAAAAACAAAATTATTAAGTACATTGCTGCCATCTAGTGATATACAAATGTAGTTTTTAAAAAAACTAAACAAAAATTTTTATTGGAAACAAAAACAATAGTTTTTGTTAAAAATGATTTTAATTAAATAATGTTTAGAAATAGTTTGCAAATGTTAAACAAAAAATATTTCATTTAAAACAACGTTTTTTTATTTTTATGACAAATACTACAAAATTACACAAAAACTCAAAAATTTTTGGTTTAAAATTGTTAACGTTTTGTGTTTGAATCAATCAAAAATTGTTGTTTATTTGTACAATAGTCTCCTGGCAATGTGTGTTAATGTTGATTTGTCATTTCAGTAAATGCTTGCCCTCACTCTGGCCACGTACTCATCTTGAATTGCCTCCTCTCGAGCATCACCGCAAAGAACCAGAGTACTAAGGATAAACAGAGCACAGGAAAGGGCATCGAGAATGGTCACCGCCAGCAAATGATAGTCAGCTTCAAGGTAGGCATTGATGGGCAATCCTTTGGTGTTCTGTTTGTTGCCGTGACTGTGCTGATATACCTGAGGTTGGTCAATTAGCTTCTCTTCAATCCTCATTGAAACGTGACAAGGCATATGAAAACTGACGTAAGAAGTGTAACAAGCAAGAATGGTTATTGAGCCCAGCGTGATGATCAACTGTAAAAAGAAGAAAAACATAAAAATATGTATTTGTTTCATACTGCAATATTATTTGTAAGATAAATAGTTTAAATTGATTTTAACTCAAAAAATCAAATTGCTCAATAATAAATGATTTTTTAAGTAGAAATTACTAAAAACATAGCAAATAATAAATTTTTTAAAACTCAAAAGTTACTTTTGCTAGTGAAATGGATAATAAAACTGGATTACTTACAAGCAAATGAAATCCAAAACGAATGTCTTCCTGAGCTGGGGCTATGTTGAGGAAGGCGAGCAAAAAAATGAAAACATCGATTGATATTACCACAATGTGGTACACTTGAAGGTCATCGTAGTAGTGCTCAATGTAGTCCTGCTGTAAAGTTAAATTGTTGATCATAGAAGACCAAAGAACGGAGTCTTCTTCTATTGGCACCAAACGACAATCTTTTTTTAGAATAATCACGAACGAAGCAGCAACCAAAAACTAAAAAATAAAAAATTTTAGTTAATTTAAAATTTATTGAAATTATTAAAAACTTACAGCAGACAAAAATGTTATAATTCGGTGAAGACAATGATGTTTAGGAAAACTTGAAGCCATTTTTATTTAAAATGTGTGAATTTTATGTTAATAATGCAAAGTTTTTAAACTGTTAACAAATTATTTTGTTTTAAACAAGGTTAAAAATTTGAGCAAAAAGGCAAAGTTTTGTTTTTGTGCTTTAGTGTATCAAAAGTTTGTTTGTGTAAAATATTTGTCAATTGATAATGAAATTTTAACTCATACGTATATTTGCAATTCTGAACATAAGTTTAAGCTCATTTAGAAAATAAGCTGGAAGGTTATGTTATAAATTTAAGTAATTGACATATGAAAAAAAATTGTAAAAGAAATTAAACTAAATGTTAATGCATAGCAGGTCATTGAATTTTGTAATAGTAAAAATAAACATTGCTTAAAAAGATGCAAAAATTGCGGCACATACAAATTTGTTTTTATAACGTAATGCAAATGTTATTAATAAAATATAAATTTTGTTTTTAAATTTGATTTTTTGTTTAAATATTCAAGTGTTTCAAAATATGTAATCACAAATTAAAAACAATTTTAGTTTTTTTTTATAAAAATGGCATTTGTAACTTGAAAATTATAAAAGTTTTATAATCACAATAATTTTTTGCAAATTGAGCTTGTTTTATCTTGAGCTAAAAGTTGAAAAAATATAAACGTTACGTTTTCATCACAGAAATACTATCAACTAAAAAGCGTATGTCAATTTTAAATTGTTGAATTACCTTATAAATGTAGTCAAGTTAGTTTTGTTGTTCAGTTATATGCTTTTTACAAGCAATGATTATGATGTGACAACTGAGAAAATGGGCAAATTTCATTTCTAAAATGCACAAAAGAATGAGTTTATTTGCAAAAATCATGCGCGCTTCTCTAAGGGTATTGCTGCACAAACTGACGAATTGAAAGTCAAGTCGTAGCCAATATAAGGGGGATTTGCTATGTAGAAGATGTGTGTGTGTGTGTGCACGACAATGCAGAGAAAGATGCTAATGCAGGCAACTGTATTACTCGATGGTAGCCGACAGTGCTTGCTGTGGCGGCTCGGATGCAGCAAGAGAGAGAGAGAGAGAGAGAGAGAGAGAAGGAGAGAAAGAGAGAGAGAAAAAGAAAGAGAAAGAAGAAGTTGCTGTAGTGCACGGCAAAAGCCTGAGAGATTTAAGTATGCGTCAGTGTTCCAATTGGAACAAACTGCAACATCATTGCAATTCGCGCTCGTTCGGTTTTTCCTCTTTTTGAGTCGCCCTCAATGTCCTTTGCTGGCTACTGTTAACGACATGGGAGACTGCAGTGAGGACAGCACAGTGAGGAGAAGAGAGAATAGCAGGGAAACATTCGGTTTTCTCTCTTTCTTTCTTTTTCTCTTTCTCTCTCGTTTCAGCATCGTTGCGACTGTTGGTGATGCCGCAGAGGCAGCAGTTTGGTAGAAACAACAATGGAAGATGGTGTCTTCTATGCTCCAATTTCCACTTTGCTTGCTGGCTCATTGTCGATGCCATTCAACTTTGCTACTGCCGTTTCCTCCATGTTCAAAGTATTTGAACAGATGTTTTGGTGACCGTTCTCAGTTTGACATTCAATGAAAAAGTTTTTGTAAAATGGCAGCACTATTTTTATTGGCTGAACTTATCAATAAAAGTTTGAAAAATGCATTTTTTAACTTCTCTGCATTGCATTGTGAGCTGTTTTCATCGTCAAAACTTGCGATTTTTTATTGGATTATGTTACTTAGGATAAATAGTGCTTTTAAAATACATATATTTTTATTGTAGTTGGCAAACATAATGTTAGTTTTAAATTGCAAAAGATTAATCTTAGATAACAAGTTTAAAAAAGTTATACAATAAATAAAGTTTTTAAAATACTTGATGTTCATAAGCTAGAATTACCAAAATGTCACTGAAAAGATAAAAACGGTTTTAAAATGTTTTAAAATATTGGCATTTTTTATGAAACTAATAATCATAAAGTTTTTTATTTGCATTAAAAAGTAAAAAACTTGTTTTAATAAAATTTTTTCTTTCTAAAAACAGCAAAATTGTCAAAAACTAACGTTAATTTTTTCTAAAAAAAGTTTACAAAAACAAAATGAGCTTTTTAACAACGCGCAACATTTTAGATAAAACCAGTGGGTGTCAAAATAGGCGCGCCCGCCTCTCCAAAATAGAACGCCAGAAAGTTTTTGGGTTCGATTTTGTTTATTTACATTTTTTCACCAGTCGCCACTCTGAACAGTCACACCATGGTGAACAGCTTTAATGGTTTGTAACAATAAGTTTGTCGTTTTAATTCCATTTTTAACTTATTCTTAAGCACATATCTGTTTTTAAAGTTAACTAACAACCTTTTACTTTATTTAGAACAACTGGCCAAGTCTAGTGGCACCGGTAACCAAAGTGTCAACAAACCAAAGGTTGGTGGGAGTTCTATGTCTGTGAAACCGCAAGTAACGAAAGCAAAGAGTAACAAACTGCCTAAAGAGGTGCTTGCAAAGATTTTGGCCAAAAAGAAAATTGGCGCTGTTGCAGCTGCAGCTGAAGCCAAGGAAAACTCTATCAACTTTCCAATGCTGCCGATGATGTCCATTACTCAATCAACCCGACTGGACAAATCTATTTTCATTCCATCAAACATTCGTGTCATTGGACAAGCAAATAAGGAGGTGATTGTGTGCGCCCTGGTTCAATCAAAAAACACAAAAGTTTCTCCAGCTAACAATAGCAATGTCAATTCTCGTTCACTTTTACTTGCTTTTGATCAACATGCTGTTCACGAGCGAATTCGACTGGAAACTCTTCGAAAAGCGACATTTCATGAGCTCACTGGTAACTTGATTACTCGTCGTGTTGCTCCACCAGTCGAATACTCAATCTCTGCTGGACAATGGAAACATATTTCTAGCAAAATGGAAATCTTTGAAAAGATTGTCGGACTGAAATGTTCACTCAAAAAACCGAACGTTGAAGCCATTTCAGAAAGTGGTGATAAGGTAAAGCTTTGCGTTATTCTAAAACACCAATTCACTTTTTGTTTGTTATAGAAATTGACTTTGATTGTTCAACAAGTGCCCTCCTGCTTTCGCTGTTACTTGGAACCAGAGCTTTTTGATCAGTTCATCAACGATTCAGTTGAGTTCTTTTCAAACACTGAAAATCTTCTTCCTGCAAATGGCACTATTCCTCGTCCCAAACTGGCTCCTTTTCTGCTGGAACAACTCAAAACGCAGGCTTGTCGTGGCTCAATTCGTTTTGGTGAACTACTTTCTCCTGATGCCTGTCTGCAAATGCTCAATTCTCTGGCTCGCTGTCAGCAGCCCTTTCGATGCGCTCATGGACGTGTTCATGTAAAGCCAATTTGCTATTTGCCCACGGCTGAAGAAATTTCCACTGACAGTTATCAGAAGACAGAAGAGGAAAATTGTATGCAGAACATGATAACTGAGTTTGAGAAAATGTTTGGTTCAAGTTTGGAAATAAAAACTGTCCCCAAATACGACGAGTCAACCAAGAAACTAAACTGATAAATTAAACCTAAAGTTAAAACTAGCCAACTTTAACTTAAAACAGAAAGTTTAAGTTATTTACCTTTTCAATTCATTTTCAATTTATTTTTATTATGTTAGCCATTTGCTGACATTTACAAATTAAAAGTTTACATTTCATTAAGCAAAAAAGGACATAATCAGTGTAAAGTAATACAATTGAGCTTGTTAGTGCCGTTTATGGGTTGAGTTGATCGATTTTGATTTGATCCAGTAAAGCAGTGTTTTTCCAGTTGTGTTGCTTTTCCTTATTAAAGATGGCTGGTTGCTGTGTTCGTTCTGAAAAGTTAGAAGTAAGTTAAAAAAGCGACTGTATTTTTATTATTGCAAAACTTACTAGTTTACCTTTCGATTTGCTGATTCTATTTTGAAACTGGAGCCGATTTTGCTGCTGCTGTTGTCGATGTTGACGGAGTTGCAGTGACTGTGCTGGCGACGTCAGGTTTATCCTTCAACTGTTCGTGCACCTTCGCGTGGTGCTCCATCACGGTGATGCACTGATCCGAGGTGAACTTGCACTCTCTGACGGGACACTTGTAGTTGCGCTTAAAGTGCTGTCGCTTGAAGTGAGTAGAGAGACTGCGGTAGGAGGGATAGGCGGAGTAGCAGAGGTTGCAGATGAACTTGAGCTGATGGCCGTGCACCTCGTCAATGTGGTCCTTCAGCAAGAGACCGGTGGGGAAGGTGGCCGAGCAGATGACGCAAAAGACCGGGTAGATGCGGTGCACCTTCTCCAGGTGCTGGTTCAGCGACGTCGGATTGTCGAAGGGCTTGGCGCAGGTGGGCACATCGCAGAGAATGAAGGCGCCCTTGTAGTACTTCTCTCGCTTCAGAGTTGAGGTAGTGTCGCAGCAGCTACTGCTGCCCGTCATTACGCTCTCCGAAAGACGGCGCTTTCGGCAAATGTGGTCTGCCAAAACAAAGTCCTCGTCGTTGATTGAATGGTCGTGGTGGGCGTCAGTGCTGTTGAGCGATGAGTCAAAAAAGTGACTGCCGTTTTCATTTTTGTCCTTTTTCAACCGATCACCATTAGTGTTTGCAAACAATGGAAATAAGTTGCCACAACCTTTGCTGCCGGCACTGCTGCCATTTGCGTTGCCGGTTTCAGTGTGTGAATCCTTAGTGAGATTGCTGTTTTCTGCACTTTTGGTGGCGCTTTTTCCGTTGTCGTTGTTGATGACGGCTAAGCTGGAGTTTACTTTAGCAGTGGTTTCAGTGTTTGAACTGTTGTCTGATGCTGCTGACAAAAGTGGGTTGATTTTTAAGTTGGAACTGTTCTTAGTACAAGAACTAGTTTTAGTAGTGGCGGTGGTGGAAACAGTGCTGTGAGGTACGAATTTAGGAATAGAGTTGATGTTGCTGCTGGCGCTGGTTGAAACGGTGTTTGCTTCAGGGATTGAGTTGGTGGTGATGGGTTTGGTGGTGGTGAGTTTGACGGCAGAGTTAGCTTTGAAGCTAGCGATAATTTCCTTTTTAAAGTTGATAGGGCTGCTGTTTGAGCTGCTAGGGCTGTGGCTATTGTGGGTTTCCGAGCTGGGGCTGTGTAAATTGCCGCCATCACTGCCGGTGTCACTCAGAACTGAAATGCGAGTGCCGCTGCTGTCGCTGCTGTCGCTGCCGTCGCGACTGTTGCATCGACCCTCAGCATTTAATGAGTCATCGGTCTGCTTGGCCTTTTTAGCAGGTGGGCACCACTCTTCAGCCTGCTGAAGGGATGATCGTAGAGAAATGGAGTTGGGCTGCGGGTATTTCTGCTGATGTTTCATATGATGTGCGTACATTAGAGCTGAAGAGTGAGCAGATATGTTGTTTTGCACATTTGGGTTGGGCTGAGAGTGTATTGCCCGATGTGATGGCTGTTGCTGGTGAGCAGTGACGGGTACTTTTGAGGCAGCAACAGCGGCGGCTGACCACGATTTCAGCTGGTCAACATGAAAGAAGCTGGATAGTTGGGATGGTGACGGTGTTTCGTGATGTGATTTAAAGGAATGTGGATGATGGCGAGATTCAGTATTCGGTGGTTCAGTGAGTAGCTGTTTTACAAACTCATAGTCGTTCAAGTTGGCAGTTATCTTTTGAGTCATCTCATCCGTGATAACATCAAAAATTTTGTCCACACGTTTGTGAGCGTTGGCGCGGAGAAATTCAGCCTGGTCTTGTATATACGACTGCATTAAAGAGCCTAACTTGCTGGCTACCATTATCTGCTGATGTTCATCCATGTTCATGGTTGTGGGCTGTTTGATGAAGTTGTGATTTAAAGGAAACGATCTGAAAAGTGATGCAAAATGGCGAGACGAATGTGTTGGTGTGTGAGCAGTCGGTGTGCAGTGTAATGGAGGGCGCACAGAGAATGAGTGAGCACTGCAAGCCACGCCGGCTAAACAGTGCACCCTCAACTGTATTTGCCCTGGAGACACCACGTGTCCCTAAGGTGCACCTTTGCAGAACATGTGCAGACAGGGGCACACGAGCGCCTCGCTGCGACCGAACAGTGGCACTAGGACTTGGGTCTAGCTGTTTATTATTGTGTTAACAGAAAATAGAAGTGCCTATTGCCACCATTGAGCTAAATAGGGATCTATACTATTTACAAGTTTACCAATCAACAATAAAATCATTTTTATTTTTGATAAAAAATAAACATAAAATTATTCTGAAAAAGTGTTACAGTTTCAATAAACTTTTATCCAAAAAAATGTAAAAATAAAACTTATTTTTACATAACATTTTAAAATATTTGTTTCAAAATAAATATCAAAAAGTGGTGCAGATATGTTTAACACATGTCGACATTGGCAAACAAAACAGAAATAAAAGCATATCTGTTAATGAACTTGTGATTGGCAGCAAAAACCATTTACGGGCAGATAACCTTGAGTATGTAATCGGTGAGCAGTGAGGGAACAGTGGAGCTGTCTTCGTCCATGGCCATCAGCACTGTTAATGGAGAAAAACAGAAAACATAGATTAGTAAACAACATTAGGGTAAAGGTAATTACTGATAATAAGCACTGAAAACCTACACTTAATGAGCATTTGAAGTGTGGCCGTATCGACGGTCATTCCGTTTCGGTAGGGAATGACTGTGGTGAGGTACACCGGATGACTGGGACCACTGCCACCGCCAAAACTGCCTCCCGAGCCACCAGTGCCCGAAAAACGGAAACTTTCACGCAAACTGGACCCAAACGACGACAGGTCGAGCATTCGAGCACGGGACATGAGACGGGAAGTTGATGAGGATGATGAGCTGGAGATTGACTCACTGTGCGTTGAGTTGCGACGAACCAGTCTGTTGTTGTTGCCTGCTGCGGTTTGCTGCTGCTTAAAACGAGCAGACCGAACTGACAAACCTTTGCCGGCCCCATTTCCAGTGTAGTACCGACGTTTGTTCTGCACTGAAAGCAGCAGCGAGATGAACTGATTCTTCATCTCTTTCTCGTACTCCAGTTCATCACGCAGCGCCAGCTCGGTGATGAGCACCTCTGAGCGCAGTTGAATGATCTGCTCCAGTTCCATGTACAGCTCGTTCAGCTGGGCAATAGTCAGGCGGTTCAGCTTGCTGACGATGCTAGGAGGTGCCTCTGATGTTGCTGATGATAGTTTTGAGAGTTCAGCAGTGGAACTTTGAGTAGGGTCCTTTCTATTATGCGACGCATAGGTCAGAGGTGATGGTTTGCTGGCTTGATGATCATCACTGGGAGGGTTCAAGTTGGCCGGCAGTGAGTGATACATTCCTTCGAGCGTGTCTCCATCACCATCACCAAAGTTTTGAGCGTTTTGCCAGGACTGAATGGCCGCATCGAGAAGTGATGCCGCATTTAGGGAAAGCATCGGATCGGCTGTCGGCGCAACTGGCTGGTACTCGAATGTTCCGGTTGAGGATGATGATGACACTGCGCCAGTTGTTATTTGCGGTGAAATCTTTCTTTTAGTTTTCCCAACCGTTGTTCCTCCTCCTGCTCGATCGTCCATCATCGTTTCAATCTCCTCGATAATTTCATCAGCGCTGACTTCCATTACGTCTTTGCAGGTCGCGTTATGCTGACGAGTACTACCATTTGCATTTCCACTTGATTGTACTGAAACCGTAGTACTGTGATTTTGTCCGACAATGAGTGAATGCATGTCCAAATCACTGGCCAGCTCTTCCTCATCGACCAGGCCGTAGTTGTTGCAGTCATTGTCATTGTCGTCGTTGTCATCATTTTCATCATAAGACTGCTCTGTGGCGTCCTCCTCAGAGTCACCAACACTGCCGTTTCGAGGCGAGCCAATCTGCAGGCTGTCATTGAGGTCGGCCAGCTCTTTGCTGCTGATTAGAGTCAGTTGGTTTTTCATGTTGGCTGGAGGGTCGGCGTAGACATGACGAGATCGAGTGGCATTTCGAGCTTTAATCAGTTTTCTCTTTGGTTTAGCAATGGCAGAAATTTCTTTGTTTATGGGCTCCAATGAGTGGATAAACCTTTTGAAAGTGGTTGACTTTAAAAACTGCAACGGCGGTTTGCAGTTGTAGCTGCCTGTTAGGTTGTACCAGATTCTATTTGGGAAACAAAATGATTGTCAATATTGTTTTTACGGATTAAACTTAAAAACAGAAGCTGTTTTTCTTACGGGCAATCATTGATGATGTCTTCCTGAGAATGAATCGGACTGGACGGACTGTTCTTTGGTAATAGGTTCATAGTGGTGGGGTCAGCATTGGCAAATGACTGCTGCCTGTTGCCATTGCTAAAGGCAAACAGCTCATCAGAGGGAGTGTTTTGAGGGACCATTTTATCGGTCAGAGAGGATTTTCCATCAAAGGGGACAAAAAGGTGCACCAGCTGTTCCTCAAAGTTGGTGACAAACTCCTGAAAAGCAAACATGTCCATCTCGTAGATGTTGGGGTATTTGGCTGATAATGATGCTGAGGACTGCTGCTGGGAGAAGTGGTGGGCAGGCGATGACACCGAGGAGGTGGCCGCAGAGTTGGGCGCCGTTGAGGAGGAGGAGGAGGGCGTTGTGGTGCTGTAGGTGGTCGTCGAGGTGGGCGAGTCCACATTGGGCACCTGCGAGGAGCTGCTGCTCTCTTCCGGAGAGTCGGCGAATGTCTGAAAATCGCCGAAATCTCCATCTGCATCATCGAGTGTCAGCTGGTTGCCTGAACTATCAAGGGACTCTTTCAGAGGGAGTGCTGGTGCAGTTTCGGCAAAACCCAAATTGGGCTCAATTTTGGTTTGCTCAATATCCATGTTGTTTATACAAAAACGGGCAAATGAAAACTGCAAAAATAAAAATTTTTAAAATTAGTAGTTTGAAAAGTAGTAACTCCCATTTACAGCATGTAAACAAAGTAAAACGGCACAATTACCTGCACAAAACCTGTTTATCGAAGCAGGTAACGCCAATGTATAAAAAATAAATAACACAATTTGAAGTGAGTTCAGTTGTACAACTTTGCCATGAGATCAAAGTTTTTTTGTTCTTGTTGCTATTTCACTTTGCGTTGGTAATTTGACAAATTAACTGTGATACTGTGTGAGGCATTGGACTGGCAAAGTGACTGGAAGTGACACTTTACTGGTGATTGTCCTGTCTGTCTGTCTGTGTGTGTGCTCTATTGTTGTTGTTCTGTCTGCTTGGCTGTTGCAATGGCTGACTCAGTGAAATAGCAGCCTTAGTGGACGGCAATAGAAATGCTGTTGCTGTTCTTGGCTATGCTTACAGGCCACAATTGTAAGTTTAGCTGCCAGATTTGTTTGTCTACCAAAAGCTTTCCGTTGGATAAGATCTGCTTGTATGAGCTGGTGTCCTGTTGTCCTTGAATTAGCTAAACAGCTTCGGGTTTGTTGGTTTCTGCTTGTGATTGTGCGTTTAGACGTATGCAAATGTAAGTGGAGAACAGCAGCAGCAGTGTTTGCTTAAGCTGTCAGCAGTGAGCCGTAGACAATTGGCTAAGACTGCACATTGATTGAGGAAGATAAAGAGTTAGCAGGGGAGAGAAAGAGAAGACAAAGATAAAGGCACATTGAACTGTTTATGAAGTAGTGCTGGGGTGATGGTGTCAGCTGGGCATACACACACACAGTGCAGTCGTGGAGGTACAACGTGGAGGTAGGCTTCTTCTAGTAGACGGCGGTCAGGAGAAAAATGAACAGAAGAGTCAGAAGATGTTTATGTCACCATCATTGGAGAGCTGATTAACGAGAAGAAAGAAGAGAGAGAGAAAGACAGCACAACGACCGGTGCTGAAGTAGGGAGATGTGTTTGTGTGTGTGTTGTGAGAAAGAGCCAAAACAGCACACTGGTGAGTGAGTGAGTGAGTGAGTAAATGAACAAGGCAAGTTTCAATCAGGCTGATCAGGTGCACAACAGCACCGATGCCTGCATCTCCTCTTCTCTCTTTCTCTTTCTGGCAGCTCAGCACTTCAGTGGCCCCTGCTTCTGCTTACCTTTTGTTTTAGCTGCACTGGTGGTCAGCAAAGACCACTGTTTAGCTGTTCTCTCTCTCTCTCTCTCTCTCTCTCTCTCTCTCTCTCTCTCTCTCTTTCTCT
>JAALOO010001349.1_pt1 | contig 17124 bp, 16 predicted proteins | sample 7257641 | NCBI WGS metagenome assembly JAALOO01 (sample SAMN14085613, study PRJNA598686) | mite metagenome | biome: ENVO:01001000; feature: ENVO:01001002; material: ENVO:01001226; isolation source: single female mite from University of Michigan culture on fish food culture... ...
TCTCTCTCTCTCTCTCTCTCTCTCTCTCTCTCTCTCTCTCTCTCTCTCTTTCCCCCTCTCCGTCTTCTCTTTCTCAAAACGCAATAAATTGTCCCTGCTTTTCATTCTCTTTGTTGGTCTGCCTGCAATCAAACTAAAGGTCTCCTGGAAGTACCCGAGCCCTAATGAATGCCAGTGACGGTGATGATGCCTCATTATCGATTGGACAAGCACACAGGCAGGAAGGCACTTTGGGGACAACAAGGGACAGTGAACGGAAGAGAATGCTTGTCTGCTGATGCTGCTTCAGTTGCAGCAATTGCTCGTTACTCGGCAACGAATGCTGCAGCACTCTTTCCCTCCTATGTGCATTCACTTCTCTCTCTCTCCCTCTCCCCTCATCATCATTCCGGCGACATCGTCCAAGTGCAGCCTCAGAGATGTGGTGACTGCACATCTTCAAATGCCACTCGTGCACAGCCAGATGCTATCAGGCGTTCGCTGTGCGATGATATAAATATAAAAAGGCACAAAGCATCTCCTTTGTAGGACAGACACTCTCTCAGCTCAAGAAAGCATCACTTCTAATTAAGCTAATTTCTAATTTATTTAGCCCCTCGATCAGCAGTGTAGAACAGAACTACCGAGGCGCTCCAGACAAACTCTGTGCCACTTGCTCTCTCTCGTTGGCCTTTTTCTCCCTTTTCACTGCCCCTCTGCCTGTCCTCCCCCTCCTGTGAAAGCCTCCACTGCGGCGCCGGGTGAAACCGAAGACGACCCAATACTAAATTAATTCAATTCTGCCTTGTTTGCACTTTGCCTCGACTCTGCCACATCGGGCCCCATCATTCTGCTTAGCTTAGTTAGGTTAGCGGCGTCAGCGACGTCTGCAATGGCTGGTGGCACTGCAATTCACTCGCATTAATCCTAATTGTGTGTGTGTGCCCGTTTGGCCGATTCAGCTTCAACCTCAGATGCTCAGCAATGCCTGGCGTACGCTCGAATTATCAGGCAAAGTTGAAACACAAAGAGATCTCTAGACTGTGCGCTAAGTTCGGCCAGAGTCAACTGCTCCGATGTGAGCAGAGGAAGGCCTGGTGACATGTTCCCACTGTCCTTCACCGTCGTCACTATGGTCCCGGTTGACAGGCTTTCAAGCCACTGTCAGGCCACTATGAAAAGGTTCTGTCAATGGCAAGGTTAGGTGGCAGTGTTGCCTAATCAAAGGCGCCTTTTGTATGATCTCGCTGAATCCAATTCCAATGTAACATTTAGCATCTTTGTTGTGTCTGCTTTTGACACATGCAGTCGGCAGTGATTAGAGAGGGCGAATTAACTGCCGCCCGAGCTCTATGGCAAATCTACTTACACGCGTCATTAGCATGAGAAAATTAAAGTCTTGAGCAAATATTTGCGTTTCAATCTGCGCCAGCGGTCGCAGTGAGGGCAGTTGGCAGGGGCGGATGCTCAGCAGCAGTCAAACTGCAGTGGACGTGCACACACAGCTACTATTCACTGTTCTCTTGGCTCTTTGGGCCGCATCGAGGGAGGCATTTGACCCTCTGACTGTTGTGAATGGAGTTCAGCTCGACGCTGTCAGCCAGCACAAGTCTAGCACTGTGTTTGGACAACAAAGCAGCAGCAGCAGCAGTTCATCATCACCGGCATTGACAGTGGCCATTTTTTGCCTTTGGAAAAAAGTTTGGAGAAGTATGCCGTATACTGAACGGGACAGAGCAGAGTGTGCGTGTGCCAGACAGACATCACTGGCAGCTTATCTTGACACGAGTCAACAGTTAATTTTTCTGATTGATTTTATTGCCTCTTTCGGTGCTTCGTTAGGCTAAAACGGCTGCATCTCAGGCCTGCTTCTTTCGCGCGCCGCCCGAATTATCGAGCTCGATTATCACTGCCAGCCGACTTGAGCAGAAGAGTAGAGCTGTTCACAAGCTACTCGAATGCGGACAAATGAGGCTGTTGTCCGGACGAGTGCAAACGAGTGCGAGGCTCATCACCGCCATCACCACCACCACCACCATCATCATCATCTTGATCATCATCTTCATCGGCACTGCCATCACATGAGACATTGCAGAGGCAAAGAACAGGCGGCGGCGACTATATAGTGGCGATAAGATTGCCAGGTCGAGTTGGCTCGTTAGCTAGCGAACCCAAGCTAACCGGTGCCTGTGCAGACAGTGCCACTGTCTGAGTGCCATATCACGGGCAGCTAGAACTCAACAGTCTCTTCCATGCTCAGGATGCTTGCCGCAGTCAGCGACAGCAGCGCATTAGTGCTCTCTTTGAAATTCTGACGCTCTTCTTGGCGCCATCATCCGCATCGTCAGCGGCAACCGCTGCAATCGGCACACCTCCACTATAGGCCGACTCAGTTTCCGCCTTCTCTTCTGCTGGCTGCTTTTCTTGCTCGGGACTGATGCCATTGGAGGCAAGCGGATTCTCCGGCACAGACGCCACACAGTCTGCTCTGCAATGACTGTGCTCACAGTGATCATTGCGCCAGAGAATTTACTGGCGGCATCAGCGACTGCAACTTCAGTGCTGCAATAGCTCCACTACGCTGACTTTGCTTCCTACAGCTACAATCTTCAGCATCATCACCACCAGGATTACTACTGCAGCCGTTCCCAATCAAAGTGGCTGCTGAATATATCACCAGGCAAATCACTGTCGCTGTCATCTGCGCTGCTGCACACAGCATCCACAACAAGGAGTCTCTGAAGACTCACTTTGTCAGAGCACGACATCTCAACGTCACATCGCAGTACGATAACAATTCAAACAGCCAACTGCCACCACTACTTTGGACCAACTTCGATGTTATTCAACTTTTTCCTTTTTTTTCTGATAAGCATTTAAATGTTTTTGTGCTGCTCCTTCCTCTTCTCCTAGTCGTCCCAACCATTTTTCATTTCCTACATGTGAGTGCACAGCTCGATTTCAGGTATGTTCAGCTCGATTTGATGTTCATCTTCCACCAAACTCGCTATTGTCCGTTGTCCATCAATATCCTTGCCAAAAGCTAGCCATATGTCGCGACAGCGCCATTTGCAGCATTGTTTGTGGCGTTGCTGTGAAACCGAAATCGAGTGCCTAGATCCAATGATCACATGCATTGAAAGTTAGTTTACTACGGCGAAAGGAAACATTGGAAACTTAATACACAAGCACACCGGTCTGCATCCCAGTTGGCCCGATTTTTTTTGAACAATAACCCACCGAGATATCGATGGCACTGGGCCCCTATTCCTTTTTCTTCATTGTCGTTACTTTCTCTCCCAGTCTGTGCAACGACTTCATTACTGCTGCAAAAACTAGCAGCTCACACTAAACAAATAGAAATGTGGTAGGGCCTTGTCAGGCAACTTGTTCGCCAGGACCGATGACAATGCACCGAGGAGGTAAACAATGTCAAATTAGCTTGACCGCAATTGTTCCCTTCGTTCACTGTTCTTTCTTTCTCCTTCTTCTCATTTGCTCACGTCCTCTCAATTGCCACTAAATAGAAAGCGCAAAAGGCTTTCTGAAGCGTAGAAGTCAGCCTTCTGATCGACTACTGTAATTTATTACAATCTGTGGGCCCGAGAGGGAAAGGGAGAGAAGGAGAGCACAGAATGATGTCGCGCATCGAGTGTCACTTGGTGGAAGGCAGCTCCCGAAGCAGCAGCAGCAGCAAAATCTACACTACATAAATCGGTGTCGCTTGTTTTAGCGTCATGTAATGAGCTGCTAGTACGCACTGAAGTATGCGGCAGTAGACAGCACAATGAACTCCAAACTGCTCTTCTACTCTACCTCCTTCGATCGATGGCTTCGAGATTTTTATCAGACTGGCGCGCGCGAATAGTGCACCTCCAGTGGGCAATGGCCACGGTGAGGCAGAGCAGTAGCCAGTCAGCCAGCCAGACCGAGAGACAGACTAAGTGGTCATCAGTGGCTAGACACTGTCGAGGAGGACAGGTAATTTGTCACTTCTGCCCGGTGACCATTCATAACGCAGTTGACAGCACCGAACAGTAGTGCCTTTTGTTTTCACAGCACACAGACTCGTCGCGACGGTATTGTTCGCCGATGAGCAGCACAATAAGACGGTAAGACAAACAAACGGGTGGAATGTGTCCAAGTGGGCAGTCGTCAGATGACGTTGCTGCAATCAATTCAACAGACACAAACGAGAGCAGCCTTGTGCATAAAAAACTTTGTTCTGAAAAGTTCATTACCTACTTACATAACAACAGCAGCAACAGCAACAGAAGACTGCTCATTGACTGATTTACCAGGTGAACTACAGCTAATCCACGCTAATCTAGTGCCGCCCAGTTGCTGTAGTCAGATGCCAGTAGCACAATGGTGACAAAACATTTGAAAAGACGCATTTTAGTTTCTCTTTCTTTTTTTGCTGTTCCTGGTTGTTTGTTAGCACTGCAATAGTGTGCCTTGAATTTAAAAGCCAACGTTGCCAGCCAACCAGCCAGTCAGCCAGGCAGGCAGACAGGCAGACAGACAAACAGCTAAAGAAGGCCCGAGAGTGGTACGTGGCCAAGTGGCAAAGGGCCTAGGGCTGGCTATTGTTCGCTCTCTGTACCAATTGTCTGTCATTGTTTGTTTTTCTTCATTTATTGCACTGTTATCCTAAATCGTCGATTTGTTTGACATTGGTGAATATGAGGCAAAGCAGAGACAGGCAAGTCAGCTTAGCTGCACTCTGATGCCTTCTGCTTTCTCGCTCTCTTTCTCCCTCTCTTCGATAGCGACATTGGCTTGCAAGCACTTCTGTCTACTGTCAACCGCGCGGCAACGTTTTCCTTTTTGGTAGCCTTCAACCTTCAACCGTTAGTGTTGTCAACAGTTTGTCTCCTTCTCCTGTCTCAATTGACGACGACAACGACGACTGGTTGGCCTTTTAGGAGCAACCACAAAATCGGTGCTTGAGAGGAACTAACTACAACTGCTAACCGGGTAATGGCCATCGAGAACAATTGACTCATTCGAGTGACGGCAGTTTTCTGCTAAGAGCACACTGAACAGTACCCTATTTCTCTCTTTCTCACTCTCTCAATGGCGGTAATTGGCCTGCTAAATGCGTCTAACTGTTTCCTGAGCAGTCTACTACAGCTGAATATCTTTGCTTTCCTTGCAATCTGTACGCCGAAACGATTACTCGCAGTGGTAGATGACTGCTCAATTGCTGCTGCTGCAAAGAAGAAGAAGTGTCAGTGCGAAAGAGATAGAGCGTTCTTGCGTTCTGTCAGTCCAAGTGTCAAAACTGTGGACTGTCACACTGGGCGATTGCATCGAGGACTGACAATGGAGACCAACACACAGACACAGCTCGCAGTCGTCTGGCGTAAAAATTGCTTGCGATGGCACTTTTGGCTGCCCCAGCATTCACTGCTTTGCACCTCACTCTCTCTTCTGTCGCTTTGATGATGCTCGAATTTTCATCTTCTTCCTCGCCCTCCTCAGCTCTCACGGCTCGGTAGAAGGGAACTAAGTGAGCAAAGCAAACTACCGTCAAATCAGAATGGTTCCATTATTGTTAGCAGAGATTCAGCCAGTAAACTTTGATAGACAAAGTGGAGATGCACTGCTCACAGTGGAACTTTTGGGCCTATTCGGGTGAGCACTTTGGTGCTTCTGTCGTGTTTGCTCACTCCACAGTAGTCAGTATGTTGACGTTGTTTGTCTTTTCCGACGTTTTCCTTTTTGTCCTGTTTGCTCTGCCATTAGTCCAACTAGAGATGTAGAGTGGAGGATGATGCTCTGCTGCCGTTTCAACCAACAAATGCACATTGGCCAGCACATAAAGGGGTTGAAGACGAGAGTGGCACTGAGGAAACTACCACTGAAAAAGGGGCAGTTGTTTGGATTCACTTCTCTCCTTGGCGCGGATGTTGGCACAGTTGTCGTTCTGTTGACCGCTAATAAATCCGATGATGGAGTGGCATCGCAGTAAATCCAATTTTTGGTTCTTTTTGTCCAAACTAGAGCAGCATTGAGTGCATTTCATTAGTGGGCAATTAAGCTGTCACATTACATTAGCCGACAGCCAAGCAAGAGCAGCACTAGAATACGTGTGAGTGTGCGTGTGTGCGCGCGTCTGACTTGCAAATAAAAATTTTTTTAACTTGTGTGAACTACTTTTTCAGCTTTGTGGGCGCCCCAACTGGCAGCACTGTTTGCACATAATTTAAATTGATTCTGTCACTTGCACGGCTTCAGATTAATGCCATCTAATTGCCTCGTCTCATGGGTGTTCTCACCAGCTCCCCATGTGGCCTCGCTTCTCTCTTATCATGGCGACGTCAACCACTCTCTTCAATTGGCTGTTTGCTTGAAGCAGCAGAGGGTCTGCTAAATCAGTGTCATTGCCGTCGCTCGATCAGTGCCAATTGCTCTCAATTCTTCTTCTTCCTCCTCCTCCTCCTCCTGTGCTGATGGTGTTCTTTTACTTTTGTCAGCAGAGCTCCCTTCTGGATCGTCATTGAGCATGTTCTCTGGCTCTAATATTCTCTGCGTTTCTGCACCCAACGCATACTTTTCTCTCTCCTTCTCTTTCGTTCTTTGCTCTCTACCCGTGTTCGACAATCTTCAATAGCCTGGGCAAAGTGCAGGCGTGGTTTAGGTGCCACCGACTGCCCTATAGAGCGAAGGGCTCTCACGACTGAGGCCGAACGAGTCACCGTGTTCTGCTGGTCATTACTTGTCTGTCTGTGCGTTCCTTTCTCTGAACTGCTCTTCGGTCTACTACTGCCAACTCGGGCCAATCGTCGGCAGAATCTTCGGTCGGCATTTACTGTCGAGCAGCCTTTCAGTACCCTCTTGCCATCATTTATGATTTTGTGTGTTTTTGTGTGAATTTCTCTTTTTATGTTTTTGTTCAATTTTATAAACTCTTTGTGCACAAAAAAGTTTTGCCAAGTGTGATGTGCTTTATGAAATTTTAAAAACCTTTTAAATTAATGTGCATTTTCTCTTCAACTGTCTGTCTACAGTGAATACGCTCATCCATTTTAGTGAACGCCAAGTAAGTAATTTTCAACGTTCAGCCAATCAACTTTATTCTTTCATTTTCTGATTGACTTTACTGGAATTTCGCAAAAACAGTTCATTCTGTTTGTAAAAGTGTTGTTTCTGCAGCTTTCATCGACTTGTTCGATGTGACCACTTGTCTGCTGCTTGATAATTCTCAGTACTAGTTTAGGCCACATGGTTTGCTCAGTGCACCACTGCTGCCGAACAGCTGCATATTTGCAGTCAGTCATGAGAAAGTGTAGCACAGTTCTTCTGATGGGCACCCTCTTCTTCTTCAGACCGAGAAAGAGAGAACGACTTTGACAGTGGCACGTTAATTCACTCTCTCATTTTCTCCCAGTGACAGTCTCAGCCAACTGACACTGTGCACTTGTTGGAGATGCGCTGGTGGTCGTTCGGTGGACGGCTCTCACCGAAAGGTCCACCACCACTGACTTCAAGTGAAGAGACAGTGCCGCCATTTGGGTGACACTTGCCCAGACGGCGCAGTCGACTTGCCACTGCCATCAAATCATTAGCACTGCAGAGCACTGCCACCACCACTGTCCAGACATGGCCTGGATGACTGGAAGACCACTGGCACAAGTGGTGATTTGCTCCATTTCAGAAATGAACGTCAACTGGTAGAGGCAGTGTGTGAGAGCGCTTGACGATGAGCTCAACATAAAAAACTCGAGGGTAAAATGCTCAGCACTAGGAACTGCTCTGGTAGCAGTGCAAGCCTGCCAGTTCGCTTCCTCGATTGGACCAAGTGATTTCGATCACCCGACTTTTTGTTTTGCTATAGTCACTGACTGTTTCAAAAATGAATTTTTTTTGTAAAAGATGAAAAGAATAGTATTAGCTAATTTGTTTTTTAGACTTTTTAGTTTGTGCGTGTTTACTGTTTATTGTTTTACCACTTTAGCTTCCTGAACATTTTTTTTATAGATTTGCTGATTAAAGCAATAGTACAGGGTTTTATGATGCTACACAATACAATCACTTGTTTTCCAGCAAACAGCCAGTTCATTTTTCACTGAACTTACAACCGGATATTTTTACTTCTGGAAATCTTTTTTTCACTGACTACAGTGGTCAATTACATCGAATATCAATATCATTTATTGCTTTTCTCTCTATCTTTCTTAAACTTGCACTGCATTACTACTATCTCAATACCACTTTATGGGATTGGAACACCCTCCTAAGGAACTTGACCCGAGTCAAACAACTCGAGTCTTTTGCCTGATGAAACTGTGGATCTCTATTAATACTTGGATATTGATGAGATTTACTGATGACATCTTATGTATCCGGTTGTCTTTCCGACACTGATGAGTCGTGGCGTCATCAGCATTCAAGTTACCAGTGTCCGACACAAAAGAGAACAGCACCACCATCCAACAAGTATGTGTGAGTGTGTGTGAGTGTGTCATTCGCTTGCCTTCCTTCGGTCTGCTGCAGCTGTTGCTGTCAAATCAGATCGATCGCCTTTCAGACTGGCCATCATACCGCCACATTATCGATTTGAGCCCAGTCTTATCAATTTCGCTTGCATCTACTTCTTCGTTTCTTCGTTATTTACTATGTGCCGTTTTCTATTGCAGCGGTGGTGATGTCGATGGTGATAGTACGTGCAGCATGCCTTAACAAGCGTGCCACACTTGAATTAGAGTAAGCCTCAGTGTACACTCTTATCAAATGATTGGCGTGATGCTTTGCCTGCTGCTTGGCGCACTGCCGTCTGCCGCTACGTCCCATTGATCTTGCGCTCTCTATATTATTAGCCACTAATCATCAGCCAGACGGCACTTTTGCCTCGGAAGTTGTCTTGCGCTTGCTTTCTTCTCCTGCTTTCACTTACTCATTCACACTCTGATGACTATTCTAAATATTTACTTGTCTCCACAAAGATCGCCAAAGTGTCAGCTTGGAATAACTTCGATTTGTCCAACAAACCACAACTGCCATCGGTGACTGCTCCGTAAGTGCTGTCGAACGAGGAAGACGCTGCAAAGCAACTTGAGCTTGAACCTAGTGTTGATGGTGTTAATCATACTAACCTTCTCACTTTTCTTTCATCATTTTTCCGTGTAATTACCTCCAGTCCGAACGGTGAGGGAGACACGATGAACGCTTACCAGCTGCCCTTCAATGGGGCTACCTCGACGCCGCCGTTCAATTACTTCTCACCCAACACCTCTTCACCCTACTCCATCTCCTCATCATATCAAAGTAAAGTTATTCAGTTAGAAAAGAAGATCATCTCTTAACCACTTTTTTCCTTCCACCACCCAAGACTCTCGTTCTGCGACCATCAACCCGGCGCAAAAGAACATGACCTCCCAGTCAAGTTTACTCTCGTACAACCAGTTTTCACACCAGTCTCACTTGCAACCATTTGGCACTCCAATACAGTCCGCCAGTGGGGCAAATCACTACTCACAGAGTAAGAAGGGGTTTGACTTAAACTTAGCATTATGCATCAAATGAGCTCACAATACCGACATTTACCCAAACCTTCACAGACCAATACAATGCGTACACGGGCACCAGCTCGCCCAGCCTGGCGAGTGGCAGTGCTGCCAACAACTTTGATTACTCGCACAACTACCACAACAGCAACAGTCACCTGCCCTCTTCGAGCAGCTACTCGCAGTACATATCGAACTGCTCGGCCACTGGCTACCCATCTTATCCTCAGGTGCCCACGGCAGCACATGTCCAGAGTCCGTCTAGTTCCATTCCAAGCGCCAACTCCAACTACCAGTCACTCAATACGGGTAAGTTGGAGAGAAAGCGAAACAGACGAGTTTTTACAATGCTCAAACAAAAATGCACAATTTCTGTTTGCAGAGTCCTATTTGAACCTCTCAGCGCCGATCAAGGCAGAGCCGGGAGAAGGTAAGACTGGCACATGTTCATGAGTTATCAATTAGTATTCACTTGACAAAAATTGCCATTTATCCCCTTCTCTACAAACATTTAAAGCCGCCGACTCGTATACGCTCAGTTTGCACAAGGACGACTTGGCCCTGCAGCCGGTCACTAAGAAAGGTACGTGTGGCACACAGGCACACATGCACACACACAACTATGCCATACTAATCAAAGACATTTGACCCTGTTTCTCTGACGTGCACACAGCCAAGAAGACGGGCAGTCGCGGACGAGCCAAGAGAAACCTGAACCCATCACCATCGCCGGACACTGTCATAAATCGCATTTTTGTGTGGTGCATTGACGAGACTGTCTTCGTCAACATGACCGAGAATAATCGCTACGGCAGCTTCAATGTAAGTAGTGGTGACTTGCCAGATAGCCTGTGTAGCTAGCCTTCTCTCCCTCCATTTCTCCACCCCTCTGTCCTCCAGTGGCGACAGTTTTTTCCAATATCACTCCACTGACTGGCTCAGACCATCGATCAGTCCACGACCAAATTGCTGTTGCTGCTGCTTTGAGGCTAATTAAATGCACACTTGTCGCACAGCACACACACACACACAGCACATACGCACATGGTGCACGGTTCACTGCCATAATTAATTGTCACCGATAAGCTTTCTGTCACACAACCACTGCTTGGCGGTTTAATAATTTTTTCATTTTTTTTGCTGCAGAATTATTTTTGAGTCAGATTAGAGCAAGGCAATGCAGTTTAAGCTTAGAGAGGATCTTCAGCAGCTGACCTTGCTGTCGGCAGATAGTTGCAGTGGAAAAGCTTATGGTGACGAACGTTTGGCCAAGTAGCTTGCCACTGAATGATTTATGGCAAACACTGACTGTCGCCGTAGCCTTCATTAGCTATTCAAAAAACGATAAGAATTGACGGTGTCGGATAACCATTATGGTGATTGTGGCAACCTAGGTTCCCTTTCGCAACCCTACTAGCTTCAGAATATTTTTTTATTTTTTACATTGTTTTATTCTTTTTCTTAAATCTAGGAGCACATTGTTCACCTTCAAGCACTGTACAATGAATTTGAAATGTTCATTATCAAGTTCGGAGAAAAATACCTATTCCTTGATGATTTAAGTGTAAGTGAAAGTTTTAAAATAGCGCTACAATCTCTCTGACTATTTCGTCATAAACAGAACATTGACCAGTCATTTGTCGAGGAGTCGGCAGCCGACGATAATGGGCAAGACATAAGCAATTACGACTTTAGCAATGACGGCTTCAAGTCCACCGTCACCACTCAAATGGGCGGCAGTAGTACTCGAAGTAGTAGTGTCGATCTCCGACAGAAGATGGCATTACGGTTTCGGAAGATCGCCGAAGTTTATAACACTTACGCCGATAAGTTGCATGGTGAGTGCATTTTTGTTGATTCACTAGTTCGACAAGGTTTCTGCGACGATGAGGGCGAAGACAAAGAGTGACAGATGAGAGTGAAAATGAGAAAGTGAAGAAAAATAAAAGTGAGGCAAAAACATCATCATCATCATCATCATCATCATCTCTGAATGACTTTAAAGTGGAGACAGTCTTGTTCAATTAGCCTTTCTCACTGCTAGAGTGTGTCAAAGAGTTAGCACAGACAGTCCATTTGATCTTTACGGGCGTGCTGCAGAGGTTAATCGGTCTTGCAATCGGCCCAGTGAGATAAGCAACACTATCCCGCTTGAGAGCTTCTTTTTTTCTTTCTTTTTTGTCATTTTGAAAATTTCAATTTCATAAGTTACATGCAAGCTAAACCGTGTCAAGTCATCATCATTGGCACTGGCAAACTGGCCGATACCTGTCCTATTTGTTGCACAAGCATTTTTGCCAGTGGCATAACCATGGTATTGTGAAATTGCATCAGATTTTTGAATAGTTTAGATCTTACCGAAGAATTGGGGTGGTTTCCCTACTGACATGGGTGACTGTGCATTCGTGCAGTTGCAAAACTACTATCGATTGCCGTTCATTAACCTTAGAAAAAGTTTACTTTAGACATGCACAACTAACTTAAAGTTGTTTTTACAGAACTGCTTGACAAACCCGAGCTGGAGCAGCTAGACTCGTTGATGCGTCGCTATGAGTCGATTACCAACAACTGGATTAGCTCAGCTATAAAAGCGCTGCACTGCATCAAGTCGCGGTAAATGTGACCATCCAATTTGGATGTGATCTTCCTTTTAAGATTGTAATGTTGTTAATTAAATCATTCATTTCCTCACTTTCTGGACCACTGCAGACCCAACTGTCTCAATATCCTGATCTCTTCGTCGCCGCTCATTAAAACCTTATCTAAAGTAATGCTCTTCAAGCTCAGTCCCTACTTTGCGGTAAACAACATTTACAGTTACACTAAATCAAGTAAGTAAACTGCCGTAGTGCTAGAGAAATCAATTTTGCAAACTTCATCATATCAATTTCATTAACTAATGATAAATTTCTTTTACAGCCAAAGAGCACATTCTAAATCGAGTGGTCAACCGTTACGGTACCGCATGTCCCTACATCATCATCGGCAAGTCTGATGATCAAAACATTTCCCAGAAGGTGAGCACTACTACTAGGCAATAGTGCAGTTGAACTTCTTTTTATTAATCAAAAAATATTTTTATTTAGATGGAGTTGCCTTTTTGGCCAGTCACTGAAAAAGAGCACTTTGAGTCACTTTTGAGTGCGATGATCTACTACTTCTAGACCTTTTCTTCGTCTTCTTCCTCCTCATTCTCTGCAGTTTTTTCTTCTGGTGCGGTGGTCTGTCCACTTCCTCTGCATCGCTCCATAGCCTAGCCCTGAGCACACTTTGCACTTTGCACCTTGCACCGTCACCCAAGTGACAGCAGCAGCAACAGTTTTCTAGTAGAGATCGAACATTGTCTCACTTTTTCCTTGTCATCATCGTTACCTTTGTTTTACAGTTGAACAAAACTCTCCCTCTCACTCTTTCCGAGTTATCTTTCAGCACCCATTGTACTTTGCTTTGTAACCAGTTGTACTTTCCAGTCTCTTGCTTTTGTTTGCGCACTGCAAAGCAAGCTTCATTTACCGCTTTCACCTGACACGGACTGAGTGGCGCCCGGCGACACAGATACGACGGCGGCGGCACCTCTTTATTCTCGCTCGACACACAATAGAAAGTAGTAGCCAAACCAGTGTTTTATATACTACAACAAAGAATAAAAAACAACAACGCCGACAATGAAGACAGTGGCACGAGTAGTTCTCATTTTCTTTGACTTCTCGACCAGCAGTAGCCGAGAAGCTTTAGGGCACAAATGGACAACAACGAGGATTGACTTTGTGCAATTAGTTGTGGCCAGCTGCAGGACTACTTTTGAAGTGACTTTGCAGTCAGTCCCCTTTTTGTTCTCTCTGAAACAATCGATTTAATTACATTTGTCAAAATTAGCTAATGGCTTGAGACAACATTGCCGCAATTGACAACAAGATGATGGTGTGCAACGAATGAGCTGTGTCCAGTTGAGAGAAAGAGAATGAGCAGCACAGTGCTTTCTCACTGATGAGCTACAGATGATGGCTGCCCCTGCCATTCGGTGTTGCCTTATGATTGGTATGTGATGCTTCTGATGCTGTGTCCGAGTACAGCATCAGCAGCATCATCGCTATGCTTACTCCACAACCGTAGTAATGACCGCAACGGTCTCGGTCTCTGAGAATCTTTCTCTGTGCTCTCGCCTTTTGCGCCTACTTTTGGCAAATGTGGCCACCACCATCACCACACCAAATGGCCGACACCGTATCAAGGTCAAAATTTGCATTTAGTTGTGGCGACAACGAAGAAAAAGAAAAGGAAGCCTGTGTGTGTGTGTGTGTGCACTGTGGCGATCTCGATTGAGTGGCCAAGCGATGAGCGACAGTGACACTGGGCGAGAAAAACCGACCAGCAAGCAACAGGTAAAGTCAGTCTGTCTGTCTGATGAGACCGTGGCCATTCACTGCAGCGCAAAAGTCGTAGTGACAGATATTTTTTCAAGAGCTCTACAGAAAGAAACGAATGTCTGTAGAGAAAGCTGTTGCTGCTGCAGACGCCTGGCGCCACACTGACACTTGTCGCACCGTTCAGAGAAGTGCTGGACTGGCACGCGTTAAACTGCAATGGCTCTCTCTTTTTCTGGCTGACCACCGAAGTGGCAGTGCATGGCCAAAGAGCACATACTCTCACTCACTCACTTCATCGTAGGGAAATGAATGCCCCATGCTCAGTGGCCAGTACTGCGGCCAAAAGTGAAAGTTCTTTAGATCTGCACGAGGCTATGAAAGACGATAGAGATGCACAGACACACAAGGGGCAGTGTAATTGACCACACTGCACACGAGTACGAGTATAAATGATGCCCTTCAACTGCAGCAGTCGGTCTTTTGCGATGTCTGCGCTTGGTCATCGAACACCTGTGCGTGTTTATGTCATCCTCCTGATGTGGTAGCGTCTCGTTTTCATTCTTCTTTTTGCCTACTTAAAGAAACTTGATTGCACTTTTATATTTGATATTGTTCGGTAATGAATAGACCAGCGGTTGTGGTCAGTGAAACCTTTTCACATTTACGTCATTGGACAAAGCAGTGAGCACTAGTGCGGTCAGTGCATCCATCATCACTTTCAATTTCTATTGAAAACCTGAACCATTGATACGTGAGACTTTTTTGTTGTTGTTTGTGTTTGCAGTTCTTTGACTATCATCAACAACTTGAAACAGTGTTCATTGTTCTTTTTTTCTGCTCAAGTTCTATAGCCTCATTTGTCAAGTGTGCTTTTTAACAAATGACCTTTACCCATCAACACCTCCACCACCGCTTCTAAATGTGAGTGCGCAATGTCGTTTTATCATAGCAGATATAAATAACTTTTGAAAAAACTAGAAGTTCTCATTTCTATCACCTCAATCGCTTTATTGAACTATTTGGACCAGTGTCCAAAGAAGGCGGCTAACATGTTTTCATAAACTATTATTATTTTATAATCGCTTTGCTTTTTGCACACTCATTAATTGCCAACCCAAACAACAGTTTCTTGTCAATGGTCAGTAGTCTAAGGTTAGCTCTCTAAGCATGTCATTAAAGGCTAAACTGTATCCGCTTGCAATTAAAGCGTTTTGCCGCCACCGAGTCGCCAAATGTGGAAACGGTCAAGTGGTCACTCGATAAGTGGATTACTATTTGAAGTTAAGCCAGTACGACCAGTAGCTTTGTTCTCCTCCCAAAACAGCCATTGCTATGATTGAGGTCGTTTGGAGCACAGTTCAACTGTGACCTTTTTTGAGGCGCAAGGATCCTGCCGCAAACCAACCCATTCGTGGCCACCCTTATCTGACCTTAATAGTCACAGTGCAAATGTGCCCACTTTTCTCTGCTTATCGGACGTGAATACTGTAGATAAGCACTACGTAATTTGTCCAAACACACATATTCCACTGTTCAGGCAGTGCCTGCAGTCGGCAGACATATTTTCCTCGTCAGCTCTTTATACAATCAATTAGAATTGAACAACAACAGCAGTGCAAAACGCATAAAATGGAAGTAAATCAGATTAGAGCAGACAAGGAGGCCATTTTGTGTGCTAATTGGAAGGTGGCGGTCAATGGCCATTGTTTGCCGAAATGACTGCTCCTGTTGCTGAGCGCGAGTTTGCCGTTTCTGTGGAAGCTGCCACAGCTACTGCAACGGCGATGATGATGCTGCTGCTGACACACAGGGCACCATCACCATCACCACAATCACCGTTTGCAGGCTGGTCTCTGTAAGTGTGCACTCAGGTCAATGAATATATGCATAGAGTTCGTCAGTATCAGGTCGCACGCACGTACGAGTCACTCATCGATGGAACAACACTGGGCAAACACACTAATTGATTGATCACAAGTGTGATGAGGCGGCCGCCAAGAAAAATCTCCCCTCTTCTATTAATGGGGGCGCCAAAACAGCAATGCAGAGAAAGAAGGAGAAGATACTTTGACCATATAATCTACTTTTATCATCAACTTGACTGCTGACTGTGACAGTGACAGTCCGAGTTGTACCTGGTCTTGCAGCATCTTCTGCACACATCCTTAGGTGCGTTTATCTCCGGCCTCGACACTGTCAAGGTCATCGACGCTTTATATTTAGTCATCAGCAGCAAAAGCAGAAGCTACACTTGAACCTGACTACGCTTTTCTTTTGCAACAGCGATTATCCATTGCTCACGTCTGCAAAATCACATCTAAACAGTTTGTGAGTTTAACTTTCCCTTAAACATGTTTGTTTGCTATTTGATCGCCCTCAACCTTCATTGCCCGGGAACTGTGAGTGAGTGAGTGTGTTTAGCACGAAGCATCGATATAATTGGTGGTGGTCATCATAAGACATGTTTTTCTGTTTCTGAGCACTGGCCAATCTTCTTGTTCTGCTTCATTCTCTCCCCTCAACTTTCTCTGTCTGCCTCTGCCCAATTGACAATCGACAATGAGGAGGCAAGGACGTGGAGTGCATTGGCCGCTGGCATGCACGTCCTCGGCCGTCATGCAGAATACTTAGCTAACTTTCTCGAGCAGTTTTTCCTCTTCTGTTCAGTGCACGAATGCAATTGAAAACGAGAAAGAGCAGACAGAATTGAAGCGATGACGCTGCTAATTGATGATATAATTAGCCATCATTTTTCATGTTTCAGCTTTTGTCATTGATCTCACCTGTCCTGCTAAAGTCGACACCTGATCTGTGACATTCCTCGAGTATTAGCCTGTCTGTGTGCTTATGTGTGTAAGTCAATTTTAAATCTATTGAACTCAGAGTGCTTTGTACTACTAAAAATAGACTCACTGGCCAATAACTGGCAGAGCTTTACTACTCCTGTACCTGTCAGTTACGGCCACTTTTGGACGATCGGCAGGTTGGTTGTAGCGATCAAATCATGGCTCAGGTTCAATCGAAGGCCACCGATATATGAAGTTTTGCAGTTTTGCAGACAACAAAAAAGTAAAGTGCAGGGCTAATATGCTGGGCGTCACTCACTGTGGAGGAGTATGGCTGTGCCTGTCGCTGCCGTTCATTAGGTTCCTTGCCTTTATGGTCAAGTGTAAGAGCAGTGTTCCTTCTCCCTCCCTCCCTCCCTCCCTCCCTCTCTCTCTCTCCCCCTCTCTCTCTCTCTCTCTCTCTCTCTCTCTCTCTCTCTC
>JAALOO010000602.1_pt2 | contig 17121 bp, 20 predicted proteins | sample 7257641 | NCBI WGS metagenome assembly JAALOO01 (sample SAMN14085613, study PRJNA598686) | mite metagenome | biome: ENVO:01001000; feature: ENVO:01001002; material: ENVO:01001226; isolation source: single female mite from University of Michigan culture on fish food culture... ...
AAGCTAAATATGATGAATTGCAAAATAAAGTTTTAAATGACTATTTTGAGGATAGAATTCCTCTGACTAGAGTGTGGACTTAGGAGGAAGAAATGATGTTGGTGTTTGGATAAGAAAAAAATGGATGAAAGTTGTTGCAAGTGCCAAAGTGATTATCACTGCAAACTGAAAAAAACAAAGATTAGCTATGAGATGAGTTGGCCATTGAGGGAAAACAAAATGGAATCATACCAAATAGATTGTACACATTTGGCACAGAATTGATCTCACTGCTCTCCGACTGATAATTGACCAACATCGATTCATTAGTGTTGGGAGATTTCGGAATACTAGGCGACGTTGATATGGGAGAGGTTGGGCGGTTTTTAGCCCACTTGATTTCCAGATCCTGATCAGTTTCACTCAGCCCGGTGTCAGCTAGATTTAAAGCTATGTAGATAACATAAACAAGACGGAAATTAAACTCACTGTTACCAGCTTACATAACTTACTTTGAAAGTATTGATATGCCATTTTAGCATCGTCCGGACTGTTGTAGTGAACGAACGCAAAGTTCCTTATCTTTTTGACTCGAGAAACCTCCCACATAGGCTGGAGAGAATACGGGTTTATGCCAGAAAAGTAGTTCTTGATCTCCTCTTCAGTGATTGAACTCTTGAAAAAGCGAACATACAAAACAGTTTTCTAAAACGACAAAAATCGGTTAGTTGCTTTTGTGGCACACAAACTGTATCATACGGACATCGTGTGAACCGTCATCTTCATCACACTCCTCTTCGGACTTGGCCCAATCAACTTTGGGCTGACGGCCAAACAGCAAAATAGAGCCTGGCAAAAGAGAAAGAGTGTTAAATAGACAGAGTTGTTGTTTTTAGGAAGTTTTGGGCAAACATACCAGGAAAAAACTTGCGACGAGCCAGAGCGGTCATCTTGTGGTTCTCATACTCGACAAAACCAAAGCCATGTTGACGGTGCACTCCTCCATAGTAGACGGCTCCTTTGATGCCCGCAGTGTATTTGGCAATCTCAGAAACCATCTCACTGCGAGAAATGCTATTCGGAAGGTTTCCGAAGAAGAGGCGGTTATTGTTCTTGGAGTGCATAACACCGATGTTCCAGTTTTTTCGAATTTCGTAGTTGTTAAGCAACTCCACGGCTTTCTTGGCATCCTCCGGAGTAAAATACTGGACGAATCCATAGCCACGGTTGTTTCCCGAGAAGTCAATCATTAGACGCATCTTGTAGATGACTCCGGGCTTTTGGAAGAGCGGAATGAGCTCATTTTCGAAACAATCACGCGGAATCTTCCCAATAAAACACTCGGTGCCCTTCTCAGGAATGGCCAGGTTATTTGGCCAATCAAGCGGCGGTCCAAAGATACGCTGGCCATTCTCCTGAGCAATGCGGTACTTGAAGGTGTTGGCCAAGTTCACCAGAAGATTCTTGGACTCGTTAATGGAGCTTTCTAGCATGGTGGCAAGTGATCCAATTCTGGTAGTGAAGGAAGAAGAAGACGACGTGGGCGCTAGAGAAGACGAAAGAGAAATGAAGAGCCTGAAAAGTGCTGACGAGGACGGTGATTGACTCGCCTCCGGCGTGCTGCTCCACTGCTGGTTAAGATTCGAAATTCGAAATCACCCATGGCGTGAGAAGTGATTCATCTCTTACGCATGCCCTTCACCGATTCATTACGGTCAAAGGGCGTCAGAGAGACCAAACCCGAAAAGCACACTTTTAGGCTAGTCCCGAGATCGGTGTACCCAGGCTCTATTTTCAGCTTGATTTCAACTGTACATTTTGAGTGCCTGCCCCAGGCAGGAGAGCTCACGTGAACAGCTGTCTCTGTACTGTTTGTGCAATGACTTGTGCCCAAAGTGTGTGTCGCTTAAAACTGAATCTATAACTGCAGTCAGCTGCTACTGCTGCTGCTGCAGCTGAATGTCCTCTCTTTTCTCTGCTGCCTTGCCGTCACTTTGATTAATTAGCTTGAATTGATAATCATCCTTGCGATGTTCTCTGTTTCAGAGTGGACACAACTGGCGGTAGCCGCCGTCGTCTCGGTACGTCTGTAGTCTGGCATTTGAGCAGAGTCGGTCTGATGATACAAAGTTGCAAACACACACTCACACATTTCAGTGATGAAGCATCATTGGCACCTGTGCACTGGTGGCCAATTCAGGTTCGTCGATTCCTCCCGTCTCACCTGTGTGTCCTGCCTCGTCCGACCAGTGATGCGTTTCAGCGAGGCGCCAGAAGGCAAAGTCTTGAGTCAATTAGCTTTTGCGTGTTAGCTATTTAAAAGCGGACCACAGTCACTTGCCAGCAACTCATTCACCTTTCAGCAGACACTGCAAACACTACCATCAAGTTCGTTCACAATGAAGTCCATCACACTTACTGTGCTCTCCATCCTCTTGGTTTTCTCGCTGCTCAGCTACGTTTTGGCCGATGATGGCAGCAGCATCTCGCAGTCCATTTCTCAGACGGCTGATAAAATCTCCAAATCTGCTGGAGAGACGTACGAAAAGGCAAAGACCGCCGCTCAGGACGCAGCCTCATCGGCGAGAGACTCCTTTAATAAAGGCCTCGACAAGCTGAACGAAAGTGGCAAGGAAGCCGTGGACAGACTGAAGAAGCTGATCCCTGGCAAAAAATGACCAATGGCAAGTTCTCTCTGTACCGAAGCGGCTGATGAAAAACCCCGGAGTTTATTGAATTAAATTCTTTTTTCATTTTTATTTCACTTTCTTTTGCATCAAGTACAAATCATTGTGCTTTTTCCATTAACAAACATTTCAAACAAGGTGCACGCAATTGTCTTTGTCACGTAAGGCGTTAATTGTCGTGCTGTTTTTCATTGAATCAATTTTAATAAACTGTTGCACTGCTAATTGTCAATCACTCTCTGAAGTGAAAGTGGTGCCTCTTCTTCATGATTGATGGCCTCGAGGCTCACGTCTATGACGCAAACATAAATTTTTTGTTTTTCGTTTTTTAAAAATGGTCTTCTATTTTAACCTAATGTTACTTTGTTTTGCTACATTTTTTTCTGACCGATAACATTTGCCGCGCGCTCGTCAGTTTCAGCCGGTGCATATTTCTCTGTACCGTTGACCAACTCATCATGTCGGGCTCTTTTGATCCCCGATCCTCTCAATTTAACAGATCTACGCAATCCCAAAACACTCGCCCTTCACAGTCCAGCCAAAATGAACAAGACGGCGATGCCGAAGGAGATGTCTTGCTATCGATGATCCTGAAATCTAAAGGACTTCTCGTGCCAATGACGAAAACGTTCTTTCAAAACAACCTCAAGTTTGAGACACCGCTTGATGATAACATGAAAGATTCTCTCAAGAAGCACATGGTTTCTTTTCTCGTGTACGAGAATCAACTGAAAATGCAGCAGAATGCTTTTAGCCAACTTGAAATTCATGTATGCCAATTCATTTGATTTTATTCAAAACAAAAACACTTATGTTTACTCCTCTTACAGGCTCAAGGTCTCAGTCAAAATGTATCAAATGACCAGGAAATCGATGATATGCTTGCAGCAGCAGATCTTGACAAGAGATATAAAGATGTCATGACTCAGCTTGAAGAGTCGGATGACTTTGACCCCACTGAAGATAAACAATTTAAGGATTTGCTCAATCTGCTAACTGAGGAAAACAATAACTTCGACGATAATGACATTGAAATGTTGGAAACAGAGTTTACCATTCCGATTGATCCATTCAGTAAAAAGGCCGTGGTCATTCCAGTTCGCAACAAAACATGTGGTCATCTCTACGACAAGGAAAGCTTTTTCAGCATGTTTGAGACTCGACCAAGGAACAGGTTAGTTGGGGTTTGTTCTTACAAGTACTCTATTTAACAGTTTTGTTTTCTGTTTAGCGCTCTGAAGTGTCCTTACACTGGATGTGCTAACCGAAGAGTGACCATGGAAGACATCGATGATGACCCTCGTATGCAAATTCTCATTGAAAACGCCCAACGCAATAAGTAACGAGTGGGTCCTATTTATCGTATTTGTTGAACTTTTTTATTACTATAAAATCACAGTCAATTCATTGACAAATAGATCTGTCCTTTCTTAAAACAATACTTGGATGCAAATTGAAATAAGTTTTGTCTACTAAATAGTAAAAACAGACAGCAATGGTCCATCAGACGTCCATCATGTCTAGTCTGGTGTAGTTTTGCGCGTCGCCATTCAACGAGCTGTACTGTGCACTTCGGTGGCCTCGGTAGTGATTGCCGCTGTTGTACGGTTCATGCCTGCTCTTTCCATTGGGCTCAGAGTAGAAGCTGGGAGTGTAGGAGGAAGAGGCGTAAGGCGACAGAGACTTGGGCGCCACTATTGCATTGGAAATGTGGTCATTGCTGTCGACGAATCTCAGGAGGAGGTTCGTCTCATCAGACTTATTGCGCGGGATTCCATTTATCTTTCCTTTGCTAACAGTGATAGCCTTGGTGGTTTTTGTCGGCAGTATGGGCTCGCTTCTTGCATCGATTTTTGCCTGAGTTAGCGAGAAAAGAATTTGAAAAGGTTTGAGACAAAATACGTTCAGCAACTGCTTACCTTGTTGTAGAAGAAAACGCCGAAAATGGCAAGGCCCATGCCGAATATGTTTGCCGGAGTCACTGGGTTCTTTAGCATCAAAATGGAGCAAGTAATTACGGCTATTCTCTTGGAAGCATTGCACACTGAATAGGTTAGTGGAGTGACTAAGGAAAGTACGGTGAAGGCAACGACGTTTTGGAAAAAATTGCACAACCCATCGACGAAAAGAAGGCCGCCAATGACCCAGCCGTCAAGACTGGAGTTTCGCTGGCCGTAGAGAATGTCCAACAGATCATGGTACACCCAAAAGGGAATGAACATTATCAAGGCATGCTTTGCTAGAACATGCAACAAGCGAAGATGATGAATTGAGGTGTCCTTTAGAACCTAAGAATCAAACGGAATGAATTAGCAAACAGGTAAAATCTAGCAATGAGATTGAGGGGTTAAAACCTTTTTGGAATATATGTTTTGTAATGAAAATACAAAAATGGAAAATAATGCTGATGTTAATCCTAAAATGTTGAACTCAAGCTCGGTCACAGAGGAGATGGCAACGCCGAGAATGATTGGAATCAAAGAAAGATAGACCTGAAAATGAAAAAAAAGGTGAAATTGATGTTAACATTTCATCGTGGATCCAGCTTACCTTGGTAGTTTGCTTCTCTCCGAACAGACACCTGGACAGGAGGACGACAAAAAGAGGCATGGACGCTTTAACTGAAACAGCAAAATACCGTTAGAACTTTAGCTGAGCACTAACACAGCAGTGCAGTGCTGCAGGTGCTACCTGTGTGGGCGTAGGACACCGGCACTGCGCCTAGGCTGACGTGAGAGGCTACCGAGGCGAAGAACTTGCCGAAAGCCAGTGGAATGATCAGCATGAAGTAGTAGCCCCAGGAGATGTGCGGTATTCGCCGAGCACTGGGCAGACATCGCAAGGCCGGTATGGAGTAGAGGGTGATGGAGAGGAACTGAACCAGCGTCACCGTGGTAGGGTACGCAAAAGACTGCAAAACCAGCTTCCCGACGACATTGTTCGCCGCGCTAGTCACGTACCAAAAGAGGCAGAGGATGACGACTTTGATGCCCAGATAAGCACTGGACATATTGGCGCATTACGTCAAACGAGTGACGGTGGTGCAAGGCGGTCGTGGTCGGACTCGGCTGTGGAGATGATGGTGATCTAGGTCCTGGATGGAATCACTCCATAGAGGCAGAGGGTGGAAAACAAAGCTCCAGTAGATGATCACAAGTTGATGAGCAGAAGTGGGTGGGAGAGGTTGACCGGTAGGTGTTCATGTGCGGCTAGATATACAAATATAAATAAATAACAGATGACTTGTGCCAAGTTGGCGTTTGCGCTCGACGGTGGGGCAAAGAGCTAGCTGGAGTGATCTGCCAGGCTCTGCTCGGTCATTGCCCAAAGAGGGAACGGCGGTCGTCGGCTTCCTCGCTAACGTTCCGGTTGCCCAAGTTCTGGTCAGCGTTGAGTTGTTGGTCCACGAGTCGTCGTACAGTCTACAGATGGGCAGGAGAGTGTTGTTCCATCCCAAGATTGTCATTTGACAACGTGTAATTTAGCGAGATCCAGTTATTCACGCAACTGCAGTCCACCAGGTGGACTTTGCTGCACTGCAGAAGCTGTTGGCGTTATGTGTGTCGTTATAGAGTGGTGTAACTGTCGTTGTTTGCTCTACCAGAGTTTGTAGCTTTTTTGGGGTTGTTTATCTTATCACTTCACATCGCTTCCCCCACTTGAACACATTTCTGAATCAGTGTGTCTTCTTCCCTTGAAACCAGTCAATGCCCTCCTCTTCTTCCCTTCCCCTCAGTCTGTCAGCCACTGTCGCCACGTGAGCATCCTCTTCAGTTGGGTAAACAACAGACTGTTTGTAAGAAGGGCAAAAAACGACGTAAACAAAAGAAAGTAAAAATAAAAAGACATCTTAATGGGTACTTTGGCTGTGCCAGAATTCAAAGTGATTCTCTGCGGCGAGTACGGCGTCGGCAAGACATCAACGTTCAGACGATTTCTCAATGACTCCTTCGTGGACACGTCTAAAATGTCACTTACACAAACACGCCAAACAACTCTAGGTATGATGTTTCTATGCTTGTCTAGCGGACAATCCAGAACTGACCCGACTTATTACATTAGGCTTAGATCAGTACAGCAGAAGTTTTGAAGTGAACGGAAGTGGCAGCTTTCGGGAAATTAAAATTCAGCTGTGGGACACTGGCGGGCTAGAGCGAGTGGCCAGCATCACCAACTCCTACTACAAGTTCTCCGAAGCAGCACTGCTGGTCTTCAGCCTAGCGTCGCTAGAGTCCTTTCACAGTCTTTCCCACCACCTGCTGGAAATTCTGAGCATGGCAGAGAATGCCAAGATCTTCCTAGTGGGCAACAAAGTCGACCTGAAGCAGCAGAGAGAGGTGTCGGATGAAGACATTGACCTCTTCATGGAGCAGTTTCCCAAATTCAGTGGCTTTTTCAAAGTCAGCGCTAAAACAAATGAAGGCATCGTCGAAATGTGGTCTGACATCAGCGAGAAGCTGGCCGTCGGAAGCTACAAAGCCAATATTGGAGCTTTCAAACTTCACTCCCCTGAGCTCAATGTAGGCGAGGAACCGGAAAGCAGTTCCAGCGGTTGTTGTTAATTTTTAGCATTTTCTCACACTAACCCCCTAAACATGCCAAAGTTTAACACTCTTTAACAGATCACCAGATATTACGAAAACGTTTTTATTAGTTTTTTCGGTACTTAATTATATTAATGAGAATGTAACAAACAAAAGACTGCCCACAGAAAGCAGAAGCTGTTATCGACAAATGTACAGAAACTCAATAATAAAGCATTAGAAATGATCAATTAGAACGGTAACAGACTGCTGGTTAAAGTCATTGAAGTCGTTATTTGAAAGTCCTTCCTCGTCGTTGATTGAGATGCTTCGCCATCCTGATGCCTCGCCTGTAACATTAATATAAAGTGCATTAGCATCAGGTGAGAGAGAGGCTGCTGGAGTGAAAACAGAGGTAATAACTTACCAGCACTGGCGTTCTTCGACTTGAGAGCCACTGACCAGCTGGCGTCCACGTCGATGCAGTGAGGCAGACGCAGCTCAACGGGCACATTAAAGTGCAGTCCACGAGGACCGCACATGACAATGGGACTTAACAGGGTTTCGCCTGTGGGTGGGAACAAAGTCACTTGTTAGTCGATTGACGCTCAAAGCGAGGGGTAGGGAATGCCTTACCTTTGGACTTGTCCAGTGGGGGCGCCAGACTGTGATCTTGACAGACCTTGAAGTAGATCTCCTGAGTCATGCCCGAGGGGATGGCATCAGGCGGAATGAGCAGACTGACGCCAGTGTCGTGGCTGACCAGCGTGCCGCCCTCACAGCCAAAGACACCCTTGGCGAAGGCAATGACCACTGCCTCGTCGGTGTGTCCGCCCTCATCACCGCCACCACCACCACCATTGTTACCACCACCAGCAACAGCGTTTAGGTACATCGGCGAGTTGGTGAGCTCGTCGAGGTTGCAGTAATTTGGTTGACTAATTTCACCACCACAAGACCCGGAAAGAAGGAGAGAGAAAGAGTTGCCCAAATGAGTTGAGGTTAGTACGAGGTTGAAGATTGGGGTGAAATGACAGGAGTGTGAAATGACAAGAATTGCAAGTGAGTGGGTTAGTTTAGCGTTAGTGATTACAGGAATAAGCAGTGTTAGTGTGTTAGCAAGGGAAATGTGTTAGCAAGCGCTTAGGAAAAGAAGAAGAAGAGGCCATCCACCACCACAAAAGTACGAAGAAAACGTCGATCACATCAAAGAGAGTGTGAGTGCACTCTGGTTTCGAAGAGGGCACTTTTGCACAATTCTTTATTGGTGTAGTCTGGTGGAAGAAGTACCTCTCGGTAGTGTTTAGTTTGGGAAGAGGCATCAGCAGGAGTAGAACGAAGCAAAGCAAAGAGGCGTAGAAAGTGGTCGGACAGTGGACAGATAGCGTATTGAAATTGCGTATAACGGTGTGCTTACTTGTAGTCGCTGGCAGTCAGGGGCGGCGGCGGCGGCGGTAGTCCGTGGAAGAGCGGACTCTCACTGTGCAGCGATTGCTCCGGCTTGCGGTAAACCTCAAAGGCACTGCCTCGGTGTTCACGGTTCAACGACAGGTCCAGGTACGACTGGCCGGGCTGATGCGCCTGCTGCGGCGTCGGATGCACCAGGTGCTGGTGGTGGTGCTGGTGACCACCACCGTGACCACCGATGTGACCGCCCTGACCGTGGAAACTGGGCGGCAGAGGGGGCGGCGGCGGGAGAGGAGATGAGTTGCTGCCCATCGGGTAGGAGTTCAGGTTCACCTCGTGACTATACGGTGACTTGGAGGGGTATGGCACATTCAGATAGGGCCCGGGGTTGTGCACAGACTGCAGCTGATGCAGTTGCTGATGCTGATGCTGCAGCTGATGCTGCTGAGACGTAGTACTGTAGCCAAGCGAGGAGGAGCTGTTTGGGTACACCGACGAAGTGATCGACGGGTATCGCATGTGCTCGTAGTTCGAAGCAGAAGAGTACGTGTTCAGCTTTGACGGACTCATCTCTGGAGCAGCAGGCGGTGGCGGCGGCTTTCCCAGCGCCGGATCACCGTTCATATCTAGGTAGCTGCTCGGTGGTCTGTAACAAAATAGAAATGGTTAGTTAGCCTGAACAAGAGCGGTAAATACTAATTTGAAACAAACCGTCGCAAAGAGCTGAATGAGTTGTAAGTAGGCTCAGGGTTGGAGAAGCCGCTGTTAACCGTCGGACCGTTGATAAAGTTCGATATGGTTTCGGCATTGCTCGAGTATCGCGGTTGACCTTCATGTTTCGCAGAATGGAATGCATAGGATGACTGCGGCAGTGACTGGTAGTAGCCAGGCGGGCCGTTGCTGGGGTCCATGGGCCCGGCTGGGTAGGCAGAACGCTGGGCATTGGCCATGACCACAGGCATATTGTCATAGTCACTTTGCACAGTCTGTTTGTCGTACAAACTGTTCGGCATCGGTGGCGGCGGCATGCTGAGCGGTTTCGGTGGCGGAGGTGGGCGATTGTCGCTGAGTGACAGCGAGTTCCTTCAAAAACAGCCCATTTTATAGTCGGTGGATCGGGAATAGCACTAGTTATAGGTACTTACATTTGATATTGCAGCGATGAGGACGAGGGCACTCCTAGCTTGGAGGCCGGTTTGGGCGGCGGGGACGGCGGTGCCTTGTTGCCGAATGTACTGCTCAGTGGAATGGGAGGCTCCACTTTGGAGGCACCGTTCAGGAGGAAGGGAGGCGGAGGAAGGGGCTTACTGCGCTCCAGACTGGACTGCTTCGAGGAGAGCTGTGACAGCTGAGGTGCAGAGCGCCTAGGCGGCTTGTACGGCTCACCGTTCTGCTGACCGCCCACACTGGGCGGCATACTGCTCTGTCCTGCTCTGGTGGTGGTGCCGTGCTGGTGGCTGCTCACCTGCTCCAGTGTGGAGCTGCCACTGCCGTACTTGTTGTAGGAATCACTGCTGTAGGAGGAGGTGTCACCGAAGGCGCCGGTGACAAAACGTTGCTGAGCTGAAGAGGTGTTCCCCGACACTGTCACACTCGACTGCTTTGTCTGTTGCTGAGACTGCTGCTGCTGTGGAGGTGGAGACTGAGGTGGCGGTGGTGGTGGTAGCACAGTGGATGATGGCTCTTCATACTTCGCAGGTGCTGGCACTGGTACTGTGTTGATGTAGTCTGAGTCGTCATTTTGATAATTACTGGCGCTATTGTTATTGTTATTGTTACAACTGCCACTGTTGTTGTTGTTGTTGTTGTTGTTTGAATTCTCCGAAGAGTTGGAGACCATAGAAGCGAAGATGCTCTTTGAGCCAAAAAGCCGCTCATGTGCCGATCTAAAGCGAGACGGCTTGCTGTTGCGATCGATTCGCGGTGGCCCAGACTCCACACTGTACTGCTGCTTCACCTTGCAGCTGTTTGGACTGGTCCCAGGCGGCAGTGTGCTTGGAGGAGGTGGGGGCTGGTCATGCGGTTGCATCTTCTTTGACTGAGCGTACACCGGCTCAGGTGGGTACTTCTCCGAGGCTCGCAGAGTAGGGTAGTTGCCAATCTCATCCAGTTGACGAGCTGACAGTCTTCGCTGCTTTAGCTCCGACTCTGATGTGTTGCCTGCTTTGCTTGGACTGCCATTCGACTCATCTCCAGCACTTTCCTTTGAGTCTTTGTCCTTTGAGTCGTAGTTCAGTGCTTTGGACAGCTCCTGTGAAGGGGGGGGGGGGGCAAAGGATTACATGAAGCAAAAGGAAAAACAGAGCTTATATCAACAAACCTTTCGCAGGAGAATGTGCAGGGGCAGCTGTTTGCTGGGCGATCGCTGGTTGGGCGACTCATTCACCCCTTTGCTTGTACTCTCCTTTTTGGCACTACCATTCTTTGGCGTGGTGGTACTGGCAGTTGAGTCAGTAGTCTCTACCGCCCCTGCACCAGTGGCGTTGTTGGGCTGTTCGAGTGGTCGAGCCAGGCTCGGGTCACTGGAGGCCTTCACCAGGCGACCAGAGGAGCCGGGCGAGGAGGCCCGTCCAAGGAAGTCCTTTCCGCCAGGCCGGTCGTCATCATCGTCCTCGTCCAGTCGTGAGCAGTCATTGGTGGAGACGTCGAGATCACTTTCCGGCGAGGAAGCGTAGCTGAGGCGCGAGATCATCGGAAAGAGAAAGTCATCGGAGATGCTCTCCTCCGGCTTCGACTCTGCCATCCAAATCGTGTTCGACTGCTCCTTCTCAATGGTCTCGTGCAGTTTTTTGTACCACGTATCGCCGCCACTGGTTAGGTTGATGGAGGCGGTGAAGATGTGGTGCCACAGCTTCTCCAGCTTCAGCGACTGCTCAAAGAGCTTCCGCGAGCTGCGGTGAACGGTGCTCTTAGACGAGGAGCGAGAGCGCAGCTCTTTCACAATCGACTTGTTCTCCGCACGCATGAAAATCACGATTGGGTAAAACTGTGCGTAGTTCAGTCGGTCCACAGCTGACGGAGTAATGTCGAGCAGTGCGTGCTTCCCGCCGCCGATCACCTCTTTGATGGACGACAGGCGGACGATGCCCGAGGTGGCCACCTTCGAAGAGGAGGAGCTGCCTCGCTTTGACGCCGTCTCGTCGTCGTTGACGCTGAGCGCCCTCGGACAGGCGTACTTCTCCGGATTGTCGCGCAGAAACTTCTCCCGGGCAATGTCCGCCAGCGGCCCAAAGAAGACCACCGGTCGCGTGAAACCGGTGTTTTTCAGCGTCACGCGCTCGTAAGCGCCAAACTTGGAGGAGCCGTCGCCGAAGATGACGTCTTCCCAGTGGTCCTTGCTGAGCGACTTTGAGCGGCGTGCACTGCGTCGTCTCTTGAAGAAGTTGCCCCGGCGACTGCTGGCGCCGCCCTCGCCACTGCCCAGATCCCCTCCGGAGAGCGACTTCTTCGAGCGGCCCTCTGCCCTCTGCTCGGTGGCCAGTTCGTCTGCCCTGCTCTTGTTGGGAATGGAGCCTTTCTGAATCTCCTGGTTGTTGCGGCCCAGTCGGTAGACGAGCCACGAGCCGACGACGCCATTGTGCAGTGTGTCCACCACGTGGAAGATGTCGCCCACGTGAAAACTGAGCTCTCCCTTGCCGCCGTCGCTGTCGTAGTTGAAGTGCACTCGTATGTAGAACGAGTCACCCTTTTGCCCGGCCACGATGCTCTCGTACTCGGCCTTGCAGTTCTGCACAATCAGTTCGATCTTGTCTTGAATGCGCAACAGGTAGAGCACTGCCTCCTCGCGAGTGAAGGTGCCCATGTCAGTGCCGTTCGCCTTGAGTATCTTGTCGCCCACCTGCAGTCCTTGCAGTGAGGCCGGACTGCCCGGCTGGACGGCCGTCACAAAGATGCCCACCTCATTGCCGCCCGTCAGTCGGATTCCCACACTGCCCTCCTTGTGGAAGGAAATGTACCGGACGGCGGTGTTCGCCGATGGCTTTCCCGCTGCCTGTTCATCCAACTCTGCTGTTTCCGCCTGTTGTTGCGGCTGCTGCTGCTGCTGTGCAATGTCCTTCTTAGTGGTGGCACTGGTGTTCTGTTCAGTTGGCGTTGAGGTAGTGTTAGGCAGTAGTGATGGCCGTTGGGGCAGTGGTCGCACCGGAGACTGCTGCACTGCTTCAGTCGCTGAAAAACTGCTGCTCTGATTGGCAGTGGCGGACAGCAGTGGCGTAGCAGGCTGATCCAGCTGACTCAGGGAGATGTCGGCCAGTGGGGCACGCATTCGACTGGAGATTGTACTGCTGTTCAGGTGCTGTTGCTGTGGCTGGTTGCTTTCATTGTTCCCTTCACCCGAGTCATTCAGTGTTGAAGAGGACAGCGGGTGGTTTGAAGCCGTCTGTGAGTTGTTCATCTGCTGGTACTCTGCTCGTGTGGGCGGCTGAACGTAGAGATTCTGATTGCTCCAGGCATTGCTTCCATTGGCTCGGCCATTCGCCATGGCGGCAATGTTGGCGGCCACAGTGGCTCCGTTGCTGGTAATGCTGTTGTTGTTGTTGTTGTTGTTGTTTGATTCATTGTGACCTGAAAAAGAGTTCTCCTTGCTGTGCCCATTGACCATTGCCGACCCATTGGGCGCTGCATTCTGCTCGACTCTGTCAGAGCCCACCGATGAGGGCCACCGCTGGTGGGAGTTGCTGCTGTTGAACAGGCCATTCTGTGGTACTGCGTTGTTTCGACCATGTCCATTGATGTAGTTGCCGTTCTCATTGAGAAAGCGATTGTTGATAAAGTTGGCAAGTGGATTAGTAGGGGTTGTTTCTCTGGCCACCACTAGTGATACTTTCTCCTTGCAGCTTTCTAGCAGTTTACGGGCCTCTTTCAGTGTGATGCCCTCTGTGCTGGTGCTGTTGATCTGTACAAATTGAAAGATTGAAATGGCTGAATTAATTACCAAAGCGGACGCTCGTTTGACGACTGCAGTCAGAGAGACAGTCAAGGAAGAGCACAGATGATGGCACTGCACTTTATTACCTTATGAATGATATCACCTTCCTGCAGGGAGACGTCCTTCTCGTTGACAGCTGACCGATTGGTGATCTCTTTGACATATATCTTGCAGCCGAGAACGATTCCAAAGTCTGTCACAGAGGCAGTCATCATTAACGATCAGATTGGATGGACGACGTGGACAGGGCAGTGTACTTACCGTCCTTTTTGTTTGCCTTGGTCAGTGTGACCTTAATGGGATTGTTATTTGCCTCCGCAGTGGCATTACCATTGCTTTGTTGTGTCACCAGTGCACGTCTTTTGATCAGCAGGTTGACGGCGCTGCCACACTCACGCAGCACCGAAATGGCCTGGTTGTAGTCGACGTTCTCCAGTGAGACGCCATTCACGCTGATGACTCGGTCGTTAACCCTTCAATCAGAAAGGGAAAAATGTGTGTCATCGTCAGTTACCTCTTCGTCTCTTGGTACCTCATATACAATGACCAGTGCCACACTTACATGAGCTTTCCTTCTGCAGGGCCTGCCTTGAGAACATCGGAGATGGCAATTGATGGATCACCATTCATAAAGTGTGGATTATCACGACCACCGCTGACGGCAATGCCAAAGCCGTACACGGGCACTCGGGACAGGGCCACTGTGTGGTACTCCCAGCCGACACGTTCGCCGCCCTGTTAAGGTGTAACATTGAAGAGGATGCATTAGAGAGGACACTTGTTCGCTCATTCACTACACTTTAACATCAACTTGTACAATCAATCTGCGCATCTATTGAGATAAGTGCATGTCCTACATGCCACCAAGACCAACAAGTGGGCCTATTTGACTGTACACACACACAGAGTGAATGAGATCCCCTTTTTCATTAGCATTTTCCTGTTGGTATGCCTTTCATCGACGATGCCATTGAAAGTGCTGTTCACAGTGTTCCTTTTCACTCACCGTCCCCCGTCTTCATCAATGTGCGTCTGAATGTGTACTAAACTCATTAAGATATTTGCAATGTTTTAGGACAAACTAGGCGAGGCAAAGGCTGACCTGCGATATAGCACCGCTTGGCACATGTTAACTGATGCTGATGCAGTTGGCCACACAAACTAAGCTCACTGTCTGGTCACAGTCACCGAGAGCAGCAGCAGTATCGATCAAAAGGGGGGCACAGAAGCTACAAACTGAGAGACACAATGGCAAATCAATCACCAGCTGCCGGCATCATCTGAAGGCAAACGACGACAAAGGCGACGACGTTCTGTACTCACACTGCCGATCATCGAACTGCGCCAGCAGAGTCAATAATTTTTGAAATAACTGTTGCTGCACAGTGGCTACATCTCCAATGGTAATGGCACTGGTGAAAAAGACACTTCAGATTAAGCCTTCTTTAGCAGGGAGTGGAGAGGGGAGATAGGGTGAACACTAGTCTGGTGGTCAGTGCCTGCGACAAACTGCGAAAAAGGTAAAATTTGGCAACAAATTTGGCAGACAATCGTCAGTTACGGTGAATGGCTGCCTAAATGAATGCGACGACTAAAGATAGACGGACAGTAATGACTAGAGCTTCTTTTGCAGGGATGCACCAAACAATATATCCATGGACGACCACGACAGAGCCAGATGTGATCACCATCAACGGTGGTCGTGATCGCTCGCTTTGACATCAGTTCACATAAATCTCCGACTCGTCAGACTGGACGAGTGGTGTACATTTGCATAATGGGCCTAATTGTCCATCACCGATCGAGACTGGTAATTACTGGTCTGGGAAGGCACTAATTGCATTTGAATTACTGCTCTAGGAATTGCGGTGCCTTCAATTGGCCGGTGACTGGTGGTGATGCTACGAGCTATGGTCAGTTGAGGCTACAGTGTTTGGACGACTATGGGCGCATGTTTGCAATTTGGACTGCTTTTTCAATTACTGGTAGTAGTGCTGGTGAAACCCAGTGACAGCATACAAAGGATCACTTACATTGATTGGCAACTTCATTGTGGCTGGCTGATTGGCGGCAATCAACGGTGAAGTAGAAAAAGAGAAGAAAGAGACACAGCAAAATGAGCTGTCAGGAGAGAGTGCGAAAGCTGTTGGTGCTCACTCGTTGAGCTCGGTGAGAAAGGATGCAAAATGGCAAATATGCCCTCGCTTAGCCCTCGCTTGGGCACATTTCAGTGAGTCAGTGCACAAAGTGGAGTGGCACACATTGCCCGTGGTGTAGTCATGCGAGTCAACGACTATGTGCTGCTAATTAGATGAGTTGTCATTAGCGAATGCAAAGGCAAGTGTGTATCATAGACAAATAGAGCTAACACCGATGGCAGGTAGAAAGACAAAACGAGTAAAGACTATCACTGAAGCTACAGCCACCACTGAAGCGAAGAAGAAGTGGAGGAGAGGAGTCGTAAGACAAGTGCAGACGAATGAACAAGAGAGAGTGGAGGTGACAAGTTGGAAGCAGGCAGAGGGAGCGAAGGGCACAGAATGGGAGAGTGATGATGGAGGTAGTGTCAAGCACACTGGCACCTGTTGATTGCTGCTGCCAATTGACAGTGATTCGGGATGCATTCAAATGGACTACTGCAAACGAGTGACAGTGATTGCAAACTCAGAGGGATGATGCACTACTGATGCAGTTGTCCTCAGCAGAATCACTGCATGTTTAAAGCGACACAAAGGAGAGCAGAGAAGAAGAGCGACAACTGTTGAAGCACCGACCACTGGAAACGGAGACGACGGCGACGACTCGGACAGATTGGGATAAAGAGCAAGTGTAACGAAACCGAAGACGGCGAGTGCAGAGACTCGGCGGAGAGTTGCAATTCGGACTGGCGCGCGCGATTAGAAAGAGAGAGAGAGGAATGTCGGGGCAAGTTCACTCTCGCTCGGTGGCTTGCTTTGCTTTCTTCGCGGCAGCTCTCTTCAGCTCAGATCGGTCGAGGGAGCGAGAAAGAGAGAGAGGCCATCAGGCGACCACTACAGCAGTCAGTGGCCAGCAAAGAAGCGAGTTGAGAAGACGAAGACCTGCTCTTAGACTCGAGACCCCAGGCGAAATGCACTGACACGAGTGAGGCCGGGGCAGCGGGGCCGAGTGAGTGAACGACAGAGAGGGAGGACTGATGGTAAGCCGGTCGAACCGGAGGAGCAGCAGAGAACAAGTGCCAGTGGATGTGTGTGTGTGTGTGCTGTCCATGCAGAGGTACACTGTACCCTCCTGAGCACACACACACTCACTCACTCACACTCAGTACTGTTGCAGTCCTTCACCTGCGACAGCTCACCTCCTCACCTGAGCAGTGTACTAGTAGTTCGGCAGTTCGGCAGTGCAGTGCCGTGCAAGGGTCGTCAGAGCAGCAGCAGCAACAGCAACAACAGCAGAAACAACAACAGCGACAGAAGCAAGCAAGGCAGAGATGGCAATTGCTGTTGCTGATCAGCAGGCACTCGCACAGAGACCATCGGCCAGAGGCTACGGCCAGTGCTGAATTCCAATCGTGCGTCAGTGGGGCGAGACCAGGGAACGACAGTGGAGGCAGAGGCAG